>Ga0335077_10010150_pt1 | contig 11708 bp, 10 predicted proteins | sample Lox_Sample_31_FD_207151 | JGI IMG/M metagenome (GOLD analysis project Ga0335077, IMG submission 207151) | Soil microbial communities from Loxahatchee National Wildlife Refuge, Florida, United States - Lox_Sample_3.1 | ecosystem: Environmental > Terrestrial > Soil > Wetlands | place: USA...
CCGGCACCGCGATCGCGACGAGGATGCCGAGAATCACGATGACGACCAGCAGCTCGATGAGGGTGAAGCCCTCTTCCGAGCCGAGCCGCGTCTTGATGCGATCAAACATCTTCTGGTTCTCCTTCCACGGGGTGGATGGCGGATGGCCTTGCCCGTATCGGCCTCCTACGTAATGAGCACGTAGCCTCGGATGGGGGATTTGCTCCCCCGCCGTGAGGGATGCCGTGGGGCACTCAAGCCGGCACTCGCGGCTGCCGATAGCCCGCGAGAGAAGATGTCGCACCCGACGTCCATCGACGCCCTGCTCGAGCACATGGTCGAGCTCGGGGCCTCCGACCTGCATCTCACGGTCGGGAGCGCTCCCGCCTTCCGCGTGAACGGCCACATTCACGCGGTCGAGACCGTGCCTGCGCTGACCGCGGACGACACCCGCCAGGCGCTCTACGGCATCCTCACCTCCGAGCAGCAGAAGCAGCTCGAGCTGAATCGTCAGCTCGACTTCGCCTACAACCTCCCGGGCGTCGCCCGCTTCCGCGTCAACGTCTACTTCCAGCGCGAGGCGATCGGCGCCGCCTTCCGCCTCGTGCCGCAGAAGATCCTCTCGCTGGACGAGCTCGGCCTGCCGCCGGTGCTCCACATGCTCTCCGAGCAGCCTCGCGGTCTCGTGCTCGTCACCGGCCCGACCGGCTCCGGGAAGTCGACGACCCTGGCGGCGATCGTCGACGAGATCAACCGGACACGCGAGGAGCACATCCTCACGATCGAGGACCCGATCGAGTTCGTGCACCACCACAAGCGCTGCATCGTCAACCAGCGCGAGATCGGCCCCGACGCGACGAGCTTCGGCGAGGCCTTGCGCGCTGCGCTGCGCCAGGACCCGGACGTGATCCTCGTCGGCGAGATGCGCGACCTCGAGACGATCTCGACCGCCCTCACCGCGGCCGAGACCGGCCACCTCGTCTTCGGCACCCTCCACACCCAGAGCGCGTCCTCGACGATCGACCGCGTGATCGACGTCTTCCCGCCTTCGCAGCAGCAGCAGGTGCGGATCATGATCGCGAACTCGCTGCAGGCCGTCGTCACCCAGGCGCTGCTGCCGACGTACGACGGCCTGGGCCGCGTCGCGTCGCTCGAGATCCTGCTCCCCGACGATGCGGTCCGGAACCTGATCCGGCAGTCGAAGATCGAGCAGGTCTACACCGTGATGCAGACGAGCTCGCAGCGCGGCATGCAGACGATGGAGCAGGCGCTCGCCGACCTCGTGCTCCGCGGCGTTGTCTCGGTCGAGGAGGCAGCCACGCGCACGACGCGCGTCGAGCAGCTGTACGGCGTCCTCGAACGCGCCGGTCTCAGCGTCCCCGGCGAGCGGCAGGTCGGCGCCGCCTTGAGGACGGTGGCCTCATGAGCGACTCGATCTGGAAGAAGGAGATCAGCTTCGGTCGCAAGCCGAAGGCGCCGAAGCAGCCGAAGCAGCCGAAGGAGTCGAAGCGGCAGGCGCCGGATCCCGGGCTCGTCGCGCCGGCTGCTCCCGCGCAGCAGCAGCAGTCGATCTGGAAGAAGGAGATCAGCTTCGGCCGCAAGCCGAAGGCGCCGAAGCAGCCGAAGCAGGCGAAGCAGCCGAAGGAGTCGAAGCGGTCGAAGCGGCAGGCGCCGGATCCCGGGCTCGTCGCGCCGGCTGCTCCCGCGCAGCAGCAGCAGTCGATCTGGAAGAAGGAGATCGGCTTCGGGCGCAAACCGAAGCCGGCCGCGCCGGCGGAGCTCGCTCCGTCCGCGGCTCCCGCAGCGCCGGCCGCGCCGGCCGTGGCGCCCGAGGCCGAGGCGGCCGAGTTCTCGTGGCCGGCAGGGAACGCGAAGGAACGCTGGTGGAACAAGGAGATCGGAGGCTCGCGGAAGGCGAAGCCGCCCGAGCAGCGGCGAGAGCAGCAGCCCGAGTCGTGGTTCGAGCGAATCGTCGTGGCCGCTCCCCTGCCGCAGTCCGAGGCGATCGAGGTCGCCGCACCCGAGGCGCTGCCGGAGCGCGAGCCCGTGGCTGCCGGCTCCCCCGAGCCCGCTCCCGAGGCGCAGGAGCCGCGGCCGGCCGGGGAGCCCGCCGAGGGGGTCGCGCACCCCGTCTCGCCGTCCTTCGCGCGGCCCGAGAAGCTCGAGGCGCCGCTGCAGCGGCTGGTCGAGGCCGTCGCCGCCGAGCCGCCCGCCGAGCCGTGGACGGCCGAGCCGGAGCTTCCCCCGGCGCCGCTCGACGACGCCGAGCAGGCCGCTCCCGTCGACGACGAGCCTGCTCCGGCGGTCGCGTCTCCTCCCGCGGCGACCCAGCAGTCGTTCTGGAAGAAGGAGATCAGCCTCGCGCGCAAGCCCAAGCCCGCTGCCGCGGTCGCGCCGGCACCCGAGCCTGCGGCGACCGCGGCGGCGCCTGCGGCCCAGTCGCTGTGGAAGAAGGAGATCAGCCTCGGCCGCAAGAAGAAGCCCGCTGCGCCGCCGTCCGAGGAGGCGCCGAAGCCGAAGCGTGCGCGCCGCCGCTCGTTCCGCCTGCCCGCGCTCTCGCTGCCGGGCGGCGGCTCGGCGAAGCTCGTCGGGCTGAAGGTCGGCGGCTCGCAGATCGCGGCGGCACGCGTCCACAACAACGGCTCGGCCGAGCTGCTGCAGCTGGCGCGCATGCCGCTCGAGAGCGGCGTCGTCGTCGGCGGCGAGCTGCGCGATCCGCAGGCGCTCGCCACCGCGCTCCGCGCCTTCTTCGCCCGCAACAAGCTCCCGCGGCGGGGCGTCCGCCTGGGCGTCGCGAGCAGCCGGATCGGCGTCCGGATCTTCGAGATCTCCGGCATCGAGGACGAGCGCCAGTTCGTCAACGCCGTCCGCTTCCGCGCTCAGGAGGCGTTGCCGATCCCGCTCGACGAGGCGGTGCTCGACTATCGCGTGCTCGACCAGCACGAGGACGAGAGCGGCGACCTCGTTCGGCGCGTCCTCCTCGTCGTCGCCCATCGCGACCTCGTCGAGCGCTACATCGAGGCCTGCCGCCTCGCCGGCCTCCAGCTCGCCGGGATCGACCTCGAGGCGTTCGCGCTCCTGCGCTCGCTCGCCCCGCCGGCCGACCGCAGCGGGTCGGCGCTCGTCGCCGTCGCGATCGGGCACGAGCGGACGACGCTCGCCGTCTCCGACGGTCGCGTGTGCGAGTTCACGCGTGTCCTCGAGTGGGGCGGCTGGGCCCTGAACGTCGCGCTCGCCCGCGTCCTCGACACGTCTCCGAACGACGTCGAGTACGTCAAGCGCAACTTGTCGCTCGTCGGCGCGGGGCCCGTCGCGAATCTCTCCCTCGAGCAGACGGAGGCGGCTGTCGAGGCAGTGCGTCGCGGCATCGAGGCGCTCGCGCGCGAGCTCGTCTCCTCGCTGCAGTTCTACCAGGCGCAGCCCGGCAGCCTCGGTATCGGCGAGGTCGTCCTCACGGGCGGAACGGCGCAGCTTGCCGGCCTCGCGGAGGAGCTCCAGCGGCTGCTCGGCGTCAGCGTCCGCGTCGGCGACCCGCTGCGGCGGCTCAAGGTCGCGAGCTCGGTCGCCGAGAGCGACATCGGCTCGCTCGCAATCGCCATCGGGCTCGGGATCGAGGACTAGGAGCAGTCGTGAAGGCCGTCAACCTACTGCCGCGCGAGGAAGGTAAGGCCGGAAGCCGCCGCTTCGACCCGCTCGTCGTCGGGGGCGTGGTGCTCACGGTCGCCGTCGTCGCGGGTACCGCGGGCGGGTTTCTCGTCGAGCACAGCCACGCCAGCTCCGCGCAGCAGCAGCTCTCCGCGGCGCAGTCCCAGCTCGCACAGGCGAAGGCCCGCCGGTCGCAGGAGTCCAGCCAGGCGACGACCCCGGTGGTCACGCCGCCGAGCGTGACCTCGCAGGCGACGCCCTGGCGCGAGGCCGTTGCGAGCGCGCTCTCGACTCGCATCGCCTGGGACCACGTGCTGAGCGAGTTCGCCCAGGTCGTGCCCTCGGACATCACGCTGACCAACCTCTCGATGAGCACGCCCGAGGCCGCAGCGGCGGCGGTCACGGGCTCGACGACGAGCTCCTCGAGCGGCGCCTTCACGCTCACCGGCACCGCGTTCTCGGAGGACAGCGTCGCGCGCCTCCTCTCGCGGCTGATGCTCGTTCCCGAGCTGACCGGCGTCGAGCTCAACTCGAGCACGAAGAACACCGACAGCGGCGTCATCACCTTCGGGATCCAGGCCACGGTCAAGGGCTCAGCGACCCCCTCCTCCGACACCACCACCACGACGACGACGGCGAGCCCGCAGTGAACGTCCTCTCAGACATCCGGCTGCGGCGGATCACCGCGCTCGCGGCCGTCAACCTCCTCGTCGTCATGGCAGGCTGGCTCGTCCTCGTGTCGCCGCAGCGGCACCATGCGGCTTCGGACGCCCAGAAGGCGCAGGGCGTCCAGAGCCAGATCGCGCAGCTGAGCGCCACGGAATCGCCGGCGGCGGTGCGGAAGCCGCCCGTCATCCACACCGCGCCGCTCTACGAGCTCGCGGAGGCGATGCCCTCGATCCTCGACGAGCCCGACATGCTGCTCACGATCGACCAGGTCGCGCGGGCGGCGGGCGCGCACGTCACGACGCTTTCGCCGTCGACCTCGCTGCAGGGAGAGAACGGGTACACGCTGCAGCAGGTCTCGCTCGTCGTCGACGGCAGCTACGCGGCGATCACGCAGTTCGTGCACGCGCTGCGGACCCTCGTCTCGGTGAAGAACGGCGCGCTGGAGGCTTCGGGGCGGCTCTTCTCGATCGATTCGCTCGAGCTCGCGCCGCAGTCGAGCGGGTCCGGTCTGGTCGCGACGATGACGCTCGACGCCTACGTCTTCGGCGAGGTCGCCGGAGCGGCCCCGCCGCCGGTGACCACCTCCACCGACACCACGGAAACCAGCACCACGTCGACGACGAGCGGGTAGCGGAGAGATGGCGACCAAAACCGCGCACGACGCTGCGAAGAAAAAGGCCGCGAAGGAGCGGAAGCTCCTCATCGCGCTCGCCCTGCTTCTCGTGCTCGCGCTCGGCTACGCGTACAAGACGCTGACGAAGCTGCACAGCTCCGGCTCGACGCCGGTCGCGGTCTCGGCCGGTGCCACCGCACCGAGCTCGACCGTCGCGGCCCCGACCGCGAGCACCCCGAGCAGCTCGAGCGGAGCAGCCGGCGGGGCGAGCGCGGGCTCGGAGTCGACCGCGTCGGGAGATCTCGTCTCCGCGGTGAAGCAGAGCCCGGATCAAGGGCAGCTCGAGTCGTTCACGCTCCTGCCCGCGAAGAATCCGTTCGCCTCCGACGGGCCGAGCTCGAGCACGAGCTCGAGCACGTCGTCGTCGACGTCGAAGAAAGCCTCCGGCGGCTCGCAGACGCCCGCCGCGAAGTACACGAGCGCCGTGATCTCCGTCAACGGGGTCGAGAGCCTCGTTGCGGTCGGCGGCGTCTTCCCGCAGTCGTCCGACGCGTCGGCGAACGGGATCTTCAAGCTCGTCTCCCTGACGAAGTCGACGGCGAAGGTCGGCATCGTCGGCGGCTCGTACGCGAGCGGCTCGGCGACGCTGACGCTCCACGTCGGCAAGGCGGTGACGCTTGCGAACACGGCCGACGGCAAGCGCTACACGCTCGAGCTCTACGCGCAGGGAACGACTCCTCCGCAGGGCGGCCAGACCTCGGCGTCCAACGGGAGCAGCTCGACGACGCCGACGACGACCACGACGCCGACGACGACCACGACCCCGAGCGCGCCGACCTCGTGACCTCGTTCGCCTACACCGCGATCAACGCGCAGGGAGTCGAGACCGACGGCGTGATCAGCGCCGGCGACCTCGCCAGCGCCCGCGAGCAACTGCGGCGCCGCGGCCTGCTCGCCCAGCAGATCGGCGAGATCGACCAGAGCACGCCGATCGGCGAGACCCGGATCAACATCGGCAAGCGCGTCAAGCCGAAGTCGCTCCAGATCTTCTCGCGCCAGTTCGCGACGATGATCGAGGCGGGTCTGAACGTCGTCCAGGCGCTCGTCGTCCTCGAGGAGCAGACGAGCGAGATCGCGCTGGCCGAGATCGTCTCCCAGCTGCGGCACGACGTCGAGGCCGGCCTTCTGCTCTCGGAGGCGATGGCCCGGCATCCGAAGGTGTTCTCGAAGCTCTACATCGCGATGGTCGAGGCGGGCGAAGCCGCAGGCATCCTCGATCTCGTCCTCGACCGGGTCGCGCTGCAGATCGAGAAGCAGGAGCAGATCAGGCGCCGTGTGAAGGGGGCGATGATCTACCCGACGATGGTGCTGACGTTCGCCACCCTCGTCCTGATCGGGATGCTCATGTTCCTCGTCCCGATCTTCGTGCGGATCTTCTCGCAGCTGAACGGGCAGCTGCCCAAGCTGACCCTCATCGTCGTCCATGCCTCGAACGGCCTGCGCGCGTACTGGTTCGTGATCCTGCCGCTGCTGTTCTCGTCGCCGTTCATCTTTCGCTACTGGAAGGGAACCGAGCGGGGCCGGCGGCAGTGGGACACCTTGCTGCTGAGGGTGCCGATGCGGATCGGCGAGACCGTCCGCAAGGTGACCATGGCGCGCTTCTCGCGGACGCTCGCCACCCTCGTCGCCGCCGGCGTCGACATCATCAAGGCGCTCGAGATCACGGGCCAGGCGTCGGGCAACTGGGTCGTCCAGAGGGCTCTCGAGCACGTCCGCGAGCGCGTCCACGCCGGCGCCGGGCTCTCGCAGCCGCTGCTCGAGAACGAGGTCTTCCCGCCGATGGTCGCGCAGATGATGAAGATCGGCGAGGAGTCGGGCGAGCTCGAGACGATGCTGAGCAAGATCGCCGACTTCTACGAGGACGAGGTCGACGCGGCGATCTCCTCGCTCACGAGCATCATCGAGCCGCTGATGATGATCCTCGTCGGCGCCGTCGTCGGCGTCATCGTCATCTCGATGTACCTGCCGATGTTCAAGATGCTGCAGCTCGTGAACCAGAGCGGCGGTTCGAGCTAGCTCGGCCGCGCCTCGAGCGTCTCGGCAAGCGCCGCGCGGATCCCCTTCAGCTCGGCCTTGAGCTCGCGAACGGCGGCCGGCCGTAGGCCGTTCGCTTGCGCCCGGTAGAGCCGGCGGCGGCGCTCCTCGATCGCGTCGAGAAGCGCCGTCACCCGCGCCTGGTGGCTTCGCCGCGGCGCCGCGGCCGGCCGCTCCAGCAGCGCGGCGCTCATGCCGCCTCCGCCGGGACGAGCTCCTCGTGCTCGTCCGCCGCGGCGTCACGCTCCGGCCGCAGGAAGACCGCCGAGATCGCGGCGCCGGCGAGGACGAGCCCGAGCAGGGTCACGAGTGCGACCCGGTAGCCGTGCACCGTCGCCGCGAGGCTCGCGGCGTTGCCGGTCGCGCCGGCGGTGATCGCGGTGATCGCGGCGATGCCGATGGCACCGCCGATCTGGCGGCTCGTGTTGATCAGGCCCGACGCGATGCCGGCGTCCGCGCGCTCGACGCCCGTCAGGCCACCGATCGTCACGGGGACGAACGAGAGCGCCATCCCCGCGCCGCCCAGCACGAAGGCGGGGAAGAGGTCCCAGAAGTAGTGGCCGTCGACCGGCAGCCGCGTCAGGAGGCCGACCGAGAGCGCCGAGACGAGGAAGCCGGCCGTCAGCGTGGCGCGCACGCCGATCCGACCGACGACGGCCTGCGCCACGTTCGAGACGACGACGACCGTGCCGGCGAAGGCGACGAAGGCGACGCCGCTCTGCACCGGGCTGTAGCGGAGGACGTCCTGCGTGTAGAGCGTGAGGACGAAGAACTCCGAGAAGGCGACTGCGCCGATGATCGTCATCGCCGCGTTCGCGGCGGAGACGCTGCGGCTGCGGAAGAGGCGCAACGGCAGCAGCGGCCACGGCGAGCGGGCCTCGACGGCAACGAAGAGCGCGAGCAGCGCGGCGGAGCCGGCCAGGAGGCCGATCGTCGCCGCCGAGCCCCAGCCGTTCGTGGTCGCCCGGGTGAGCGCGTAGACGAGCAGCATCAGCCCCGACGTCGCGGTTGCGGCGCCGCGCAGGTCGAAGTGCCGGTGGCCGAGGTCGGCGCGGCCCTCGCGGAGGACCGCCGGCGCGAGCAGGGCGGCGGCCAGGCCGACGGGCACGTTCACGAGGAAGATCCACGACCAGCTCAGATAGTTCGTGAGCAATCCGCCGAGCAGCACGCCTGCAGCCGCGCCGCTGCCCGAGGCGGCGCCGTAGACGCCGAGCGCGATGTTCCGCTCGTGTCCCTCGCGGTACGTCGTCATGAGCAGCGAGAGCGCCGCGGGTGCGAGCAGCGCGCCGCCGAGCCCCTGCACGGCGCGGAAGGCGACCAGCGATCCCGCAGACCACGCGAGGCCGCACACGAGCGAGCTCGCGGCGAACAGGAGCAGCCCGGCGACGAACATCCGGCGCCGGCCGAGCAGGTCTGCCAGGCGTCCGCCGAGCAGCAGCGCGCCGCCGAAGACGATCGCGTAGGCCGAGATGACCCACTGCAACGCCGCGCCGGAGAAGTGGAGATCCCGCTGAATCGACGGAAGAGCGACGTTCACGATCGCCACGTCGAGGATGACCATGAACTGCCCGACCACGATCAGGGCGAGAGGCGTCCACCGTCCCCGTCCGGTCGTGGTCGTTACCACTTTTGGACTCTTCAAATAGTTGAGCATGTCCACAATATACACACACAACCGTGGGACGCGCTACACTTTTTACATGTCCGAGACCACCACAACCGAAAGGCAGGCGCCGCCGGTCTTTCCGAACGAGCTCCTCGCGTCCGGGATGTTCCTGCTCAAGCGGCTCGGGATGGCCGCCAAGGAGCGGTCGATGGCCGCCTACGAGGAGGCGGGCCTCCACCCGTACCACCACTCGATCCTCGCCCTCCTCGACGAGGGCTCCTGCGCCACGCAGGGTGCGATCGCAGACGCGCTCGACTACGACAAGAGCCAGCTCGTGGGCCTGCTCGACGAGCTCGAGGAGGAGGGGCTGATCGAGCGGAGGCGCGACCCGTCGGACCGGCGTCGCCAGATCGTCCGCATCACGCCGGCCGGCCGCAAGACGCTCGAGCGGCTGCGGCGGCTCGCGCGGAAGCTCGAGGACGAGTTCCTCGCTCCGCTCGACACCGCCGAGCGCCGCGAGCTCCACGGCCTCCTCGTCCGGCTCGCCGCGCAGCACCTGCCGAACTGCCCGCTTCGCGAGACGAAGGCCTAGCAGCGACCGGTAGGGGCCGGCTGCGACACGTCCTCTGGCTCGGCGGGATGTCAGGGGTTGGGAAGACGACGGCCGCACGCACCTTCGCGCGCAGGCATGACCTGCGTCTCTACTGCCTCGACGCGTACCAGCACGCCCATGCGGCCTGCATGCCGGCGGAAACCCGCTCGCTCGACGAGATCTGGGTCGACCTGACGCCAGAGGAGCTCGCGGACTGGTTCGAGGATCGCTCTCGGGAGCGCTTCCGCCTCGCCCTCGCGGATCTCCTTGCGCTCGACGACGCTGCTCCTGTGATCGTGGACGGGCCCCAGCTACTGCCGGAGCTCGTCGCCGAGGTGGCGTCCTCGCCGCAGGCGGCCCTCTACATCGTCGCTCAGCCCGAAGTGCAACGGCGGCTGGTCCACGAGCGCGGCCGCGGGGTGGCCGAGCGAACGCGCGATCCGGAGCGCGCCTTCGCGAACCGGCTCGGCCGGGACGAGGAGCTCGTGAGGCGCCTGCGGGCGGCAGCCGCAGGGCACGGGTTTCCGGTCGTCGAGGTCGTGGACGTACGGGAGACGCTGCCGCAGGTCGAGCACCGGTTCCTCCCCCTGCTCGCCGGGTGGCTCGAGGCGCAGCACGGCGACGTCTCGGGCCGTCGCCGGGACGAGAACGACGCGCGGCTCCGCCAGTGGCGGGCTGTGGTCGAGGACTCGGGCAGCGCCCCGTCGGGTGGGCTCGAGCTCGCCTGCGAGTGCGAGCGGCCCGGGTGCGAGCTCACGGTTCCCGTGGGCCTGGTGGAGGCCGAGTCGATGCGCGCGCGGTCGCAGCGGCTGCTCGCGACTGAGCATTCCTGACTACGGCGTCGTCCCGTCCGTCGTCGTGGCGACGGTGGTGGTGGCAGCGGTCGTCGTCTGAGGCGGCTCGGTCGTCGCGGGCTGCGTCGTCGTCGCGATCGTCGTCTCCGTGGCCGTCGTGATCTGCGGCGCCGTCGTCACGGGCTGCTGCGTCGTGCCGGGCGCGGTCGTCCCCGTGACGGTCGTGGCGGCGCAGCGGTCGCTCCGCTGCGCGGCGAGCCAGGTGAGCGCGAACTCGTAGCGCCCGCACCACGGCCGGTACGGCGGCGCTCCGGGGTCGGCGAACTGCTCGACCGGCTGTCCCTCGAGCGCGGCGGTCATGTACGCGTGCCAGATCTCCGCCGGCAGCGACCCGCCGGTGATCCCCGAGATGCCGTGCACGTCGAGCATCGGCTTCTCGCCGCTCGGGAAGCCGACCCAGACGACGGTCGCGAGCTGGGGGACGTAGCCCGCGAACCAGGCGTCGGCGAAGTTCGTCGTCGTCCCGGTCTTGCCCGCTGCGGGCCGCCCGGCGAGCGCCGCAGCCGTGCCGGTTCCCGCTTCGACGTTCGCCTCCAGCACCTTCGTCACGGCTGCCGCCACGCTCGCATCGAGGACGCGCTTCGCCGCTCCGTTCGCCGCCTGCTCCGTGTGCCCGTCCGGGAACCGGACCTTCGTCAGGATCGTCGGCTGCCGCGCGACGCCGCCGGCCGCGAAGGTCGCGTACGCGCTCGCGAGATCGAGTGGGCTGACAGCGTTGGAGCCGAGGCCGATCGAGGGGTCGGGCTCGAGCTCCGAGCGGACGCCCATGCGGTGCGCGACGACGGCGACCGACTTCGGTCCGAGGTCGAGCGTGAGCCGCGCGTAGACGGTGTTGTCGGACAGGAGGGTCGCCCGCGCGATCGGGATTCGGCCGGAGTACGTGCGCTCGAACGTCTGGACGTGCCAGTCGTCCGGCCCGGCGAACGGCGCCGACAGGTAGAGCGTCGTCCACGGGTTGATCCCGCGCTGCACGGCGTCGGCGAGCACGAACGCCTTGAAGGTCGAGCCGGCCTGGCGCTGCCCGTCGGCGGGGATGTCGAAGGAGATCCGGCTCCCGGTCTCGGCCGCGGCCATCGCGCGGATCCGGCCGGTCGCGGGATCGATCGAGACGACGGCGCCTGCGGGATCGCCGTTCCGGTCGAGCGTGTCGAGGACGGCGTGCGTCGCCTTGGCCTGGAGTCGCGCGTCGAGCGTCGTGTACACGGCGAGGCCGCCGCGGCGGACGCGCTCGGCGCCGTACTGGGCGACGAGCTGCGAGGTGATGAAGTCGGTCAGGTACGACTCGCTCGGCGGCGGCTGCGCCTTCCCCGGCCGGAGGCCGAGCGGGCTCGCGAGCGCCCGCCGGTACTCGGCGCGGAAGATGTCGCGGCTCCGGAGCAGCGCGCGCAGCACCTCCGCTCGCCGCGTCCGCGCCGCCCTCGGGTCGACGAGCGGGTCGTACGCCGACGGCGCCTGCGGCAGCCCGGCGAGCAGCGCCGACTGCGCGAGGTCGAGTCGCCGGGCGTGGATTCCGAAGTACGTCTGCGCCGCGGCCTCGATCCCGTACGCCTGCTGGCCGAAGTAGACGTCGTTCAGGTAGGCGGCGAGGATCCGCTGCTTGCTCCACTCGCGGCTGAGCTGCACGGCGAGGCACCCCTCCGTGAGCTTGCGCCCGAT
>Ga0335077_10010153_pt1 | contig 11705 bp, 10 predicted proteins | sample Lox_Sample_31_FD_207151 | JGI IMG/M metagenome (GOLD analysis project Ga0335077, IMG submission 207151) | Soil microbial communities from Loxahatchee National Wildlife Refuge, Florida, United States - Lox_Sample_3.1 | ecosystem: Environmental > Terrestrial > Soil > Wetlands | place: USA...
TCGGTGCCACCCACGCCGTCCACCCGGACAACCTGGGCGAGCTCTCGGCCGAGCTCACCGGCGGGGAGGGCTTCGACTACGCCTTCGAGGTGGTCGGAGCCCCGCAGACGATCCGGGCCGCGTGGACGGCGGCCCGGCGGGGCGGGACCGTCGTCATCGTCGGGGCCGGGCGGGCCGACGAGCAGGTCGAGTTCACCCCGTTCGAGCTGCTCTTCGACGGCAAGAAGATGCTCGCCTCGCTGTACGGCTCGGCCGACGTCCAGCGCGACTACCCGCGGATGCTCGGCCTGTGGCGGACGGGCCGCCTGGATCTCGGCGGCATGGTCACCCAGCGGCTGAAGCTCGGCGACATCGACCAGGCCCTGGCCGCGCTTGGCCGCGGGGACGTCATCCGGCAGGTCATCATCCACGACTGATGACCGGAGATCGTTTCCTCGTCACCGGCCGGGTGGCCGTGATCACCGGCGCCGGCCGGGGGATCGGCGCGGCCACCGCGGTCGCCCTGGCCCAGGCCGGGGCGGACGTGGTGATCTCGGCGCGGACCGAGGACCAGCTGGCCGCGGTCGCGCGGGAGGTGGAGGCGGCCGGCCGCCGGGCGGTGGTGGTGCCCGCGGACCTGAGCGACCCCGGTGCCGCCGCGGGACTGGCCACGGCCGCGGTCGACGCCTTTGGCCGGCTGGACATCGTCGTCAACAACGTGGGCGGCGCACTGCCACGGCCATTCCTGGCCACCACGCCGCGGCACCTGGAGAACGCGTTCCGGTTCAACGTCGTGGTCGCGCACAGCCTGACCCAGGCGGCGGTCCCGCACCTGCTCGCCAGCAGCGCGGACGGCGGGACGGGCGCGGTCGTCAGCATCACCTCGGCCGTCGGGCGGGCCGCGGGCCGCGGGTACCTCGCGTACGGCACGGCGAAGGCGGCGCTGGCCCACTACACCCGGCTCGCGGCCGCGGACCTGGCCCCCCGGATCCGGGTCAACGCGGTCGCGGTGGGCGCCGTGGCGACCTCGGCGCTCGACATCGTGCTCACCGACGACACGCTGCGCGGGCAGATGGAGCGGGCGACCCCGCTGGGCCGGATCGGCGACCCGGCCGACGTCGCGGCCGCGGTGGTGTTCCTCGTATCCCCGGCCGGCGGCTACCTCACCGGCAAGATCATCGAGGTCGACGGCGGCATCGACCGGCCCAACCTCGATCTGGGAATCCCGGACCTCTGACCAGCCGGTCAGCGGAGCCCGACGGCGATGTCCAGGCCCCCCGTCTGGTCCTGGCCGGGGGCGCGCACACGGCTGCGGCGCAGCACGATGGCGGTGACGATCACCGCCAGCACGGTGACCGTGAGCATGATCGTGGCCAGGGCGTTGACGGCCGGGGTGAGGCCGAAGCGCACCGCCGAGAACAGCACGATCGGCCAGGTGTTCGTCGTGCCGTTGACGAACGCGGGGACGACGTAGTCGTCGAACGAGAAGGTGAACGACAGCAGCGCCGCGGCCACGATGGCGGGCATGAGCCGGGGCAGCGTCACCTGGCGGAAGGTGGCCATCGGCCCGGAGCCGAGGTCGTAGGCGGCCTCCTCGAGCGTGTCGCCCATCCCCACGAACCTGGCCCGGATGATGAGCATCGCTATCGACGCGTTGAACACCACCTGGGCGAGCAGGATGGTGGCCTTCCCCAGCGGCGGGAAGGCGTGGAAGTAGTTGCGCGCCTGCACGAAGAAGATGAGCGACGCCACCGCGATGACGATCTCGGGCACGACCAGGGTCAGGTACACCAGGGCGTCGAACGGCGCCCGGAACCGCGGCTTCATCCTGGCCAGGGCCAGCGCCGCGCACAGCCCCAGCACGGTGGAGATGACCGCCGCCGCCGCGGCGATCTGCAGGCTGGTGACGATGGCCGGGATGTAGGTGGGGTCGTGCAGGCCGGAGCTGAACCAGCATGAGGTGAACCCGTTCCAGACCGTGATGTTGCCGACCTGGTCGGGCGGGATGTCGCAGATGTTGGCGCCGTGGAAGGCGGCGACCGAGGTGGCCGACGGCTTGTTGAAGGCGAAGATCGCCATCACCAGGATCGGCAGGTACAGGAAGGCGAACACCGCCACCGCCCACGCGGTGAACCCCTGCTTGGCCGTGACGCGTCTAGGCACCGAACTGCTCCTCTTTGGTGGCGAAGAGGATGTACACGATGACGAACACCGACAGCGCGCCCATCAGCGCGATCGAGAGCGCCGAGCCGAACGGCTGGTTCTGGGCCTGGTTGAACTGGTCGCCGATGACGTTGCCCACGAACTCATAGTTCCCGCCGCTCAGGATGCTGGGGATGATGTACTCGCCGGTCATGGGGATGAACACCAGCAGCGCCCCGGTGATGACGCCGGGCAGCGTCAGCCGGAGCGTGATCTGCCGGAACGCCGTGAACGGGCGCGCCCCCAGGTCGGTGGCGGCCTCGATCAGCGTCCAGTCCATCCGCTCCAGCGAGGCGAACACGGGCAGGACGAACAGCGGCAGGTAGTTGTAGACCAGGCCGACGGCCACCGCGTACTTGGTGTAGAGGATGTTGATGCCCGCGTACCTGGCGAGGTACCCATGGGGATCCAGGATGATCTTCAGCGCGTAGGTGCGGATGAGGAAGGACGTCCAGAACGGCACGACGACCAGGAGCAGCGCCAGCATCTTGTAGGTCGTCAGGTACCGGGCCATCCAGTAGGCGAGCGGGTAGCCCACCGCGATGGTCAGCAGGGAGCCGATCGAGGCCATCACGAGCGTGCGCGCGAAGATCGTCGTGTACAGCGAGTTCCCGATCAGCCGGTACTGGGCGATGTCGAACCCGTAGGAGAGGCTGCCGAATCCGCGCTGGGTCGCCAGCGAGAACGCCACCAGGATCGCCATCGGCCCGAGGAAGAAGACCGCGTAGTACAGCAGCGACGGGGCCGTCAGCCACGCCGGGTAGTGCGGGCGGAACGATCGCCTCCGCCGTGCGGCCGGCGCGGCGACCGCCCCGGTTTCGGTCTGCTCGGCGACCGCCATCAGGGCGTGTCCTGTAGATCTTGGCCGTCGCGAGCGGCCGTCCGGAGGGATGGACCGCAAGACGGAGGAGGAGACGATAGTGGAGCTATCGGCGACGACGACAACGCCGCGGGACGCCCTCCGGCGGACGCGCAGCAGGCTGAAGATCTATGGGACATGCCCTAAGCCGCCTTGAACTCCGTGTAGATCTGGGTGCGGGCCTGCACGACCTGGGGGCTGACGTTGAGGATGTAGTGGTAGTTGTCGGTGTAGGTCTTCGGCACGTTGAACATGGGGTCGTCCCGCAGGGCGGAGGGCAGCTGAGCGAGCGCGGCCGGCATCGGGATCTTGTAGTTGTGGTAGTTCATCTCGGTCACCGCCGTGCTCGGCGTCAGGAGCCAGTTGATCCAGGCGTGCGCGGCCACCGGATGCGGCGCGTCCACCGGGATGCACCAGTTGTCCGCCCAGATCTCCGACGCCTCGGTCGGGATGACCGCGGTGATGTCGCCCTGCTTCTTGCGCCCCTGCACGATCCGGCGCACGTCGCCGTTCCACCCCTGGCTGAGGATGATCTTGCCGGCGATGGCGTCGTTGATGTAGGCGGACGAGTCGATGGTGGTGACGCCCTTGCGGATCGAGAGCAGGAACGACTTGACCTGGTTGAAGTCGGACTGGCTGGTGGTGTTGGGGTCCAGGCCGAGCGCCATCAGCGCCAGCGGCACCACCTCCTCCGCCCCGTCCAGCAGGTTGGTGCGGCCCTGGCTCACGTACTTGGGCATGGCCTCATAGAAGTCGTGCATCGTCTTCGGCTGGTTGGTCACGATCTTGTTGTTGTAGAAGAACATCGTGATGCCGAAGTCCTTGATGACGTGGTAGTCGCCGGTCGGGTCATAGGACGGCTTCAGGAACGACGGGTCCAGGTTCTTGAGGTTGGGCAGCAGCGCCTTGTCCAGGGCCATCAGGCCCTTCTCATCGATCAGCTCGGCCACGGCGTTCTGGCTGGGCACGATGATGTCGTAGCCGGTGCCGCCCGCGTGCAGCTTGGCCAGCAGCTCGTCGTTGCTCGAGTAGAAGGTCTCGTGGGTGGTCATCCCGGCCTTCGCCTCGGCCGGCAGCTTCGCGAACTTGGTGAAGGTCGAGGGGTCGTCGTACTGGGACCAGTTGTAGATCTCGAGGTGGTTCTCCAGCGGCCTGCCCGCGAGGGTGTCCGCCGCCGAGCCGGCCGGGCTGGCCGATGTGCCGCCGGAGGTGGTGGTGGTCTTGCCGCAGGCCGCCGCCGCGGCCGCGAGGAGCGCCATCCCGCCCAGGCCGAGGGCCTGCCGCCGGCCGATGCGCTGGCCCGCCGCCCGCTGGACCTCGCGGTGCAGGTAGTCGAGCTTGGGCTTCATGGCACGCGGCGCGAGGATTCTGAGCTGATCCCGGTCTTCGTTCATGACTCCTCCTGGTGGCCGCCGGCGGCGGCTGGTATGGCGTCACCCAGGAGCAGTGGAGCGGCCTCGTCCCAGCTGAGAGCGATCCGGTCGTCTGGATGGATGGTGTCGAGCGTTGGATCGGCGCTGGCGCGCTGCTCACGCACCAGGATGCTGTCGCCGCTGGCCAGCCTGGCCACGATCTGGATCTGGTCGCCCAGGTACATCTTGGTGATGACCTGGGCGGTGGCCGAGTTGGCGCTCCCGCTGGCGGCGCCGGCCGCGGCCATAATGCGCTCGGGCCGGATGCCCACCCGCACGCGCGAGCCCCGCACCGCCCGCCCGCGGCCGCGCACCACGACCCCCGCGCCGGCATCGATGGCGAAGCCGCCGTCGGCCGCCTCGGCGACCTCCCCGGCCAGGAAGTTCATGTCCCCGATGAAGTCGGCCACGAACGGCGTCAGCGGCCGGTCGTAGATCGCGCGTGGCTCGTCGAGCTGCTCGATCACGCCGTTGGACATGACCGCGACCCGGTCGGACATGGACAGCGCCTCGCCCTGGTCATGGGTGACATAGATGAAGGTGATCCCCACCTGCTCCTGGATGCGCTTGAGCTCTATCTGCATCTCCTTGCGCAGCTTCAGGTCGAGCGCGCCCAGCGGCTCGTCCAGGAGCAGCACCCGCGGGTTCATCACCAGCGCGCGGGCGAGCGCGACGCGCTGCTGCTGGCCGCCGGAGAGCATCGTGGGCCGGTGCGTCTCCCGGCCGGTCATGCGCACCAGCTCGAGCGCTTCCCGCGCCCTGGCGTGGCGCTCCGGCTTGCCCACCTTGCGCTGCTTGAGCCCGTAGGCGACGTTGTCCAGGACGGACATGTGCGGGAACAGCGCGTACTGCTGGAACACGGTGTTGACGTCGCGCTTGTAGGGCGGGGAGCCGGCCGCGTCTTTGCCGCCGATCAGGATCTCGCCCTCGTCGGGCTGCTCGAAGCCGGCTATCAGCCGCAATGAGGTCGTCTTGCCGCAGCCGGATGGCCCCAGGAGCGACAGGAACTCGCCCTTGCGCACCTTCAGGGTGACGGCGTTGACCGCGGTCAGCGAGCCAAACCGCTTGGTCACGGCGTGCAGCTCTACGTCGTAGGCCTGGTCACCGTCCGGGGCAATCACGCCGGTCCCACCCTCTCATCTGCGTAAGTATTAGGGCACGATAGGGCAAAGCGCTGCCGCCGGTCCATAACCTGCGCGGGGCATGGCGCGCTGGCGCCATGCCCCGGTGACGTGCCAATGTGTAAGCAAGGTGCCCGGCGGGGTACATGGTCTCCTCTATCCAGTTGCGCGGAGGCCTCATGGGCCGTGACATTCAGGCCATCAAGATCAGCGGCGAAGACCGGCGCCGGTACCGGGACAAGGTGCGGCGCTCGCTGGAGGTCTTCGCCCGGATGCTGCACGAGCACATGTTCGATACCAGCCCGTCGCAGGTGGGCCTGGAGATCGAGCTGAACCTCGTGGACGAGCGGGGCGCGCCGTCCATGCACAACGCCGACGTGCTGGACGCGATCGCCGACCCGGCCTGGGCGACCGAGCTCGGGCAGTTCAACCTCGAGATCAACGTCCCGCCCCGGCAGCTTGGCGGGGACGCGGTGGCCGATCAGGAGCAGGAGGTCCGCGCCAGCCTCAACGCCGCGGACGCCAAGGCCCGCGGCACCGGCAGCCGCCTCGTCATGATCGGCATCCTGCCGACGCTGGCGGAGCAGGACATGACCGAGGCGACCCTGTCGGCCAACGAGCGCTACAAGGTGCTCAATGAGCAGATCTTCGCGGCCCGCGGGGAAGACATGCGGATCGAGATCGACGGCACCGAGCGGCTGATCACCGACGCGGACAGCATCACGCCCGAGGCCGCCTGCACGAGCGTGCAGCTTCATCTGCAGGTCAGCCCGGAGGACTTCGCCCACTACTGGAACGCCGCCCAGGCGATCGCGGGCGTACAGGTCGCGCTCGCCGCGAACTCGCCGTTCCTGTTCGGCCGGCAGCTGTGGCAGGAGACCAGGATCACGCTGTTCGAGCAGGCCACCGACACCCGGCCGGATGAGCTGAAGCAGCAGGGGGTGCGGCCCCGGGTCTGGTTCGGCGAGCGCTGGATCACGTCGGTGTTCGACCTGTTCGAGGAGAACCTGCGGTACTTCCCGGCGCTGCTGCCGATCTGCGAGGACGAGGACCCGCAGGCGGAGCTCGACCGCGGCGTCGCCCCCCAGCTGGCCGAGATGAGCCTGCACAACGGGACCATCTACCGCTGGAACCGGCCGGTCTACGCCGTCGTCGCCGGCATGCCGCACCTGCGGGTGGAGAACCGGGTCCTCCCGGCCGGCCCGTCGGTGGCGGACGTCATGGCGAACGCGGCGTTCTACTACGGGCTCGTGCGCTCGCTGGCCGTGGCGCAGCGCCCGGTGTGGACCCAGATGTCCTTCACCACCGCGGCCGAGAACCTGCACGAGGCGGCGCGGTACGGCCTGGACGCGCAGCTCTACTGGCCGGGCCTCGGCGAGGCCCCCGCGGCCGAGCTCGTGCTCCGCCGTCTGCTGCCGCTGGCCCACGAGGGGCTGCTCGGCTGGGGCGTCGACCCGGCGCACGCCGACCGCCTGCTCGGCATCATCGAGCAGCGCTGCCTCACCGGCCGGACCGGCGCCGCCTGGCAGATAGCCGCGGCCCAGGCGATCGCCGAGCACGGGGGGGCGGGCCGGCCCGAGGCGCTGCGGCGGATGACCCAGCGCTACATCGAGCACATGCACACCAACGCGCCGGTTCATACCTGGCCCGAGGGGGCCTAAGACCGCAGGCGGCTGCTCTCGTCGTCCACCCACAGGCCGGTCAGGCCCCGCAGGTGCGCGATGAACTGCTCGTGCTCATGGGCCGGGTAGGCCGACCGGACCGTCTCGACCAGCAGCTGGTCGAAGCCGGGACCGGCCACCCAGTCCAGGACGATCTCGTCGAGATGGCCGAGGCTGCTGGCGCAGAAGTCCCAGTAACGCCCGGACTCGAAGTAGGCGCCGGCCAGATCGGCGTAGGCGGCCAGCTTGTCGCCGTAGGATGCGCCGGGCCGGTCGGCGATCGCGAAGAAGCGGCCGGTCTCCAGGTCCAGCCTGGCCCGCCTGCCGGTCACCAGCACGAAGACGCACCATCTGACCAGCGCCTTGATCGCCCAGGGGAAGTAGTAATGCAGGCTGGTCAGCGCCAGGTCCGGGCAGGCGTTGGCGTAGTCGATGGGGTAGACCTCGTCGCCGGCCACCAGCGTCTCGCACGAGTTGAGCTCCCACCGGAAGAACGCGTTGACCAGCCGCCCGATCGTCACCACCTCGGTCCCCGCCGACGGCGCCAGGAAGCTGTGGTCCACGGCATAGCGCAGGTGCATTGGCTGGTCCGGCTGGAAGCGCATGACCATCGTCTCAGCGCCGATCGACAGCGAGCGGGCGAAGGCGTCGTAATGGTCGACCGCCTTCTGCAGGTGCATGAGCATCTCGCCGCTGGCGTTATAGGCGGCGTGCAGCTCGGCCGGGTTGTGGATGCGGGAGACGCCACGCCAGGCGCCGCCGTCATAGGGCTTCATGAACAGCGGGTAGCCGATCCGCCGGGCGACGGCGTCCAGGTCGAAGGACTTGTTGTACTTCTCCGAGGTGTAGGCGTAACGGGCGTTGTCCACCGGGTTCTTGTACGGCACGAGCACCGTGTCCGGCACCTTGAGCCCCAGCCGCATCATGGCGCAGTAGGCCGCGTGCTTTTCCATGGACTGGAACGTGAAGGGGCTGTTCAGCAGGTACACGCCGTCCATCAGCGCGATCTTCTTCAGCCATTCCCGCGGGTGGTAGTACCAGTACGCGAGCCGGTCAATGACCAGCTCATAGCGGGGCCGGTCACGCAGGTCGAACGGCTCGATGGTGATCCGCTCGGAATCGAACACGTGCCGGGTGCCGCCGGTGCCCGCCACCGGGCCGAGCCGTCTCAGGACCTCCTCGAACGCCCTCGGCCAGTCCTCCTCGGTCCCGAGCAGCAGCCCGATCAGGTGCCTGGTGTCACTCACGAGGGCCTCCCGTTTCAAAATGGTGCCTGGTCCGCGCGGCGGTGACAATGGCAGGCAGCGGCGAGGCTGGAGGAGCTGGCATGGTGCTGGAGGTCAGGCGGCTGCACCTGGCGAGCCTGCGCGGGCCCGACGGCCTGGAGTGGCCGGTGCACGGCTTCGTGGTCACCCACCCGGGTGGCGCGGTGCTGGTGGACACCGGCGTCGGCGGCCCGCAGGAGTGGCTGGACGACTGGCGGGTGGTCAACCGCTCGGTCGCGGACGCGCTCGCCGGGCTGGACATGACCCCGGGCGACATCGACCTGGTGATCAACACGCACCTGCATTTCGACCACTGCGGCCAGAACGCGGTCTTCCCGCATGCCGCGTTCTGCGTGCAGCGCGCGGAGCTCGACCGGGCCCGGCGCGAGTCGCCGGAGCTGTGCGACTGGTTCGCCTTCGCCGGCGCGCGGTTCGAGCTGCTCGACGGGGACGCCGACATCCTGCCCGGCCTGTCGGTGATCGCGACTCCCGGGCACACCGCCGGCCACCAGTGCGTCGTCGCCCACTCCGCGGCCGGCCCGGCCGACCTGATGATCGGGGACGCGGCCTACACGCCGCGCCTGTACGCGGGCCCGGCCGACGGCAAGCTGCCGCCGGGGCAGGCGAGCGACCCGGCGGCCTGGCGGCGGTCACTGGGGCGGATCCATGCGGTGGGCGCCGCGCGGGTGCACTTCTGCCACCACACCGACGTCGTTCACCGCTGACGCTAGCGGAGGTAGGACGCGCCGTTGAGGTCGACGATGGTGCCGCTGGCCCACTCGGCCTGCGGGGACGCCAGGTACAGCACGGCCGCCGCGATCTCGCCGGCGCGGGCGACCCGCCCGAAGGGGCTTTGCGCGCGGATCTCATCGCCGGCCGGCCCGGTCAGGTGCCGGGCCGCCATGGCCGTTTCCACGAAACCCGGCGCCACGGTGGCGACCGCGATCCCGTGCGGGGCCAGGGCCCTGGCCAGCGACTGGCCGAACGCGTTCAGCCCGGCCTTGCTCGCCCCGTAGGCGGGCTGGCCCGGCTCGCCCCGGAACGCGCCGCGGGAGGAGACGTTGATGATGCGCCCGCCGCCGTGGGCGATCATGTGCTGGACCGCGCACCAGGTCACGTTCGCCGCCCCGGTGAGGTTGACGGCGAGCGTCGCCCGCCAGGCCTCCTGCCACTCCTCATACGAGGTGCTGGTGATCGGATGCGGGATGAAGACGCCCGCGTTGTTGACCAGCACGTCCAGGCCGCCGAGCGCCTCGATGGCCTGGGCCACCATCGCCCGCACCGCCGCCGGGTCGGCCAGATCGGCCTGCACCGCGGCATGCCCGCTGCCGGGCAGCCCCGCCAGCACCTCGGCGGCCAGCGCGGCCGAGTGGCCGTGGTGGACGGCGACCCGCTCACCCTGCTCCGCGAACGCCTCCGCGATGGCGCGGCCGATCCCCCTCCCCGCGCCGGTCACCAGGACGGCCCGCCCGCCCGCCCGGTCGTCACCGGAAGCCACGTGACTGCTCCTGACTGCCGGCGGCGCGGGCACGGGACGCACTGCCTGGCGGTAGATCAAGGGTTCCACGAGGCTATCCCAGATGGCAGCGGCTGGGCCGCCCGTGCTCCTGGGCGGCGGGCGCCGCTAGCCGGGCTTGTCGCCCGGCACCTGCGTCGGCGAGCGCTGCGGGACGGGCGGCGCCGACGAGGTGGTGCCGGCCGGCAGCCGGCGGGTCACCGCCAGCGCCACGACCCCCACCGCCGCCGACACGGCGAACGCGGCCGCGATGCCCAGCGGCAGGTTCCGCCCCGCGCCGGCCGCCACGGCGGCGCCACCCACGCCGATGCCGAGCGCGGTGCCGAGCACGTCGGCCAGGTTGAGCGACGCCGATGTCCGCCCTTCCCGCCCCGGCGGTGCCTCCCGCAGCATCATCAGCGAGAGCGGCGCGTACGCCAGCCCCATGCCCAGGCCGGCCACGGTCCAGGCCACCAGGCCCACCGCCACCGGCACGTGCGGCCGCAGGACCAGGGCCATCCCGGCGATGCCGGCCAGGACGATCACCAGCCCGGTGCGCTCGAAGCGGCGTCCCGGCCAGGTCTCGCTCAGCCGGGCCTGCACCCAGGCGCCGGCGGTCCAGCCCAGCGTGGCGCCGGTCACCGCGATGCCCGCCACCAGCGGGCTGCGGTGGCGCACCGCCGTGATCGCCAGGGTCACGTACGCGTCGGCGCCGAAGAACGTAAACGTCAGCAGGCCCCGGCTGAGGATCGTGGCGGGCAGCCCGGGGCGCGCGGCCAGGGTGCCGGCCGGGACCAGCCGCCGCAGCGCGGGCAGCCCGGCGGCCAGACCGGCAGCGATCAGCCCAGCGCCGGCCGCCACGGCGCCGGAACCGGCCAGGGCGCCCGAACCGGCCACGAGCGTGAGGCCGGCCAGGATCATCGTGGCGCCGGCCGCGACGACGATGCCGTGGATCAGCTGGTGCTCCCGCACCTGGCCGGCGCCGGGCGGGCCGAGGCGGACCAGGGCCGGCACCGCGATCGCCCCGGCCGCCGCGACCACCGGCAGCAGGCCCAGGAACACCCACCGCCATCCGAACACGTGCGCCACCTCGGCGGCCACCGCCGGCCCGGCCAGCCCCGGCACCACCCACGCGGTGGACAGGACCGCCATCATGCGCGCCTGCAGCGGGCCGGGGAAGCTGCGGCCGATCGCCGTGTAGGCCACCGAGGGGACCGCGCCCGCGCCCAGGCCCTGCAGCACCCGGCCCGCGACCAGCACTCCCATCGAGGGGGCCAGGCCGGCGACGGCCAGCCCGGACCCGAACAGCACCAGCCCGGCCACGAACGGGACCGCGGGCCCCCGCCGGTCGGCCTCCCGGCCGGCCGCCACGATGCCGACGACGCTGCCCAGCATGAACGCGCTGAACACCCAGCCGTACAGGCGCAGGCCGCCAAGGTCCTGGGCGACGAGCGGCATCACCGTCACCACCGCCAGCGCCTCCGATGCGACGAAGGTGACCGACAGGACCAGGCCCGTGGTCAGCCCCCGGGCCTGCGGCGCCCAGAGCCCCGGGAACCGGCCGTCGCTCATGCGCCGCCCCACCGCGCCGCCCGCACCAGCGGGCCTACCTGAGCTGGGGGATGACGTCTGCGGCCAGGCGCTCGGCGTGCTCGGCCTGGTCGAACATCGCCGTGAACAGGATCAGTTCCGCGCCGGCCTCGATGACCTT
>Ga0335077_10010154_pt1 | contig 11704 bp, 11 predicted proteins | sample Lox_Sample_31_FD_207151 | JGI IMG/M metagenome (GOLD analysis project Ga0335077, IMG submission 207151) | Soil microbial communities from Loxahatchee National Wildlife Refuge, Florida, United States - Lox_Sample_3.1 | ecosystem: Environmental > Terrestrial > Soil > Wetlands | place: USA...
CGCCGGTCCTCCTCACAATCGCCGCCGCCGGGAGCTTCGCGGCGCTCTCCTTCATCTTCGCGTCGCCGCTGATCGCTGCCGTGATCCTGATCGAGGCGAGCGGCATCGGCGGACCGAGGCTGCCTCTCATCCTGCTTCCGGGTCTCCTCGCCGCCGGCATCGGGACGCTCGTCTCGATCGGAATGGGATCGTTCACCGGGCTGAGTAGCTCCGCATACGCGATCGGTCCCCTGTCGCTGCCCCACTTCGCCCACCCGACCATCGGGCAGTTCGGCTGGACAATCGCGCTGGCGGTCGCGATTGCGGTCGTGACCAGGGCGATCATGCTAGGTGGGCTGGGAACGTACGGCGTCGTCGCAAAGCGACTGCTGCTGTTCCTCCCTGTCGTCGGCTTGGTGGTTGCGGGCCTCGCGATCGCCTTCCACGGCGCCACCGGGAAGAGCGTCAACGAGGTCCTGTTCTCGGGTCAGGACGCCCTGCCGGGACTTGTCGCGCAAGCGAGCAGCTGGTCGGTGGGGGCGCTTCTGTTGCTGATCGCTCTGAAAGGGATCGCATACAGCCTGTCGCTCGGCAGCTTCCGCGGCGGTCCGACCTTCCCGGCGCTTTTTCTGGGAGCCGCGGCAGGCGTCCTGGCGTCGCACCTGCCCGGCTTCGCGCTGGAGCCGGCGGTCGCCGTTGGAATGGGCGCCGCAGTCGTGGCGGTCCTACGCCTGCCGTTGTCGGCGGTCGTGCTCGCCACGCTGCTGACGGTCCACTCCGGCACCGGCGATGAGCCACTGATCATCGTCGGCGTAGTCGTCGCGTACCTGGTCACGGTGCTGCTCACCACCCCGGCGCCGGCAACCCGTGCCGAGCGCCCCGCATAAGGTGCTCGCCGCCGAGGACGTCACCGCCAAGCAGTTCACCGCACTGTTCGACGACCTCAAGCGGTGGGGCAGGTGGGGGCAGCACGACGAGCGCGGCGCGCTGAACATGCTCACGCCCGCGCGGGTGGCCGCCGCCGCCAGGCTGGTGCGGGACGGCCTCACGGTGACACTGAGCCTGCCCGTGAACACCCACGCCGCCGCCCACAACCCGAAGCCCGCCGACCACCACATGACCGCGCTGGGCTCGGAGGCCTCAAATGCAGACCCGGTGCACTTCCTCAAGGATTACGTCGGCCTCGACTATCACAACGACGGTCACACGCACATCGACGCGCTGTGCCACGTCGCCTACGAGGGCAGCCTCTACAACGGCCGGTCCGAACGTACGGTGACTGAGCAGGGAGCGCCGGTCAACTCGATCGAAACGCTGAAGGACGGATTGGTCGGGCGTGGCGTTCTGCTTGACATACCCCGTGCACGTGGAGTTCCGTGGCTCGAGCCCGGCGAGCACGTCTTCCGGTCAGACCTCGAAGCCGCAGAACTGATCCAGGAGGTCGTCGTGCAGGAAGGTGACATCCTGCTCATTCGGACCGGGCATGCGCGCCGCCTCGCCGAGCTAGGCCCGTGGAACACGGCCGAGGCCAAGGCTGGGCTCCATCCCAGGGCGATGTCGCTGCTTGCCGAGCGCGGCGTCGCCGCGCTCGGTTCGGATGGCAACAACGACACCGCGCCAAGCAGCACCGAGGGTGTCGAGTTCCCGATCCATGTGCTCGCGATCGCCGCGATGGGCATCCACCTGCTCGACTACCTCCAGTTCGAGGATCTACGCGCCGCCTGTGAGAGCGGACGCCGGTGGGAGTTCCTGTTCGTGGCCGCGCCACTGTTTATCGTTGGCGGCACGGGTTCCCCGGCGAACCCGATCGCGATCTTCTGAGACCGACGCGCGGCCACCGGCGCGAGCGGCCGGCAGCCGCGGCCGCGATGCCCCCGAAGAGATCAGCCGGCGGGTTCGGCGGTCGGTGGCGCGAGGGCCTCCTGGAGCTTCTTCGTGTCCTCGTCGGACAGCGACGTCTTGATCACGGTCCCGCCGTACTGCTCGAGCGCGGCGATCGCCTTGTCGGGCGTGGCCTGCTCGATAACCATGAACAGCGCGGAGGTGCCCGGCTTCAAGTAGTCGCGCACCTGCTGCTGAAACGCCTTGTCGATGCCCTTCTCGCCGAAGTGGCCGAACAGCGCACCCATCCCCGCGCCGAGCGCGAGTCCGAACACCGGGATGAAGAACAACAGGCCGAACAACAGGCCCCAGAAGCCGCCCCATGCCGCGCCGCTCCCCGCAGACGCGCCGCTGTGCGAGGTGTTGACGTGGTACTTGCCCTCGAGATCCCGCGAGATAGAAGCCACCTCGTCGGCCTGGATGATCAGTTCCGACTCGAGTTGGTAGACCGTCTGCCGCGCCTTCTCAGCGGTCCCCTGATCCGGATAGCCGATCGCAACGAGCGTTGCCATTACCGATGTCTCCTTTCGGACGATCGAGTCGTCCCGGCACGGTGGTCCCGGCCGCACCTGGACCGAGCGCGCTTCACGCGCCCAACGGGAGCATGCAAAAACGGGGCACCCCCGTCATCACCCGAAAAGGATGAGCATCAACTCACTCCTCCGTGGCCGAGGGGAGATGGCGGGAGGCCTCGTAGATAGCCCGCCTCTTCGCCCGGCTGACGTCGGCGATCGACGGCCCGGCGCCTCGAAGACGACCGTGTGGGCGAGCATGTCCTGAAGGCCCCGCCGCCTGCTGTCGAACAGGATCAGCGCGAACCCGGCGAAGGTCACCACCCGCAGTTGCATCACCCGCGCCCGGACGTTTGTCCGGTAGCGGCCCAGAAAGCGGCGAAGTACGCGACCGACCCGAGCAGGAACGCGGCACCGCCGATCGCCGCCAGGATGACACGCAGCTCGTGCGGGATGCGCAGGAGCGACAGAATCAGCGCCGCGGCCACCCCGATCACGACGTCGACGACGGTGATCAAGGCCGCGTCGATCGTGAACGAGACAATTCGCGTCGCCAGGCCGATATACGCCATGCCGGGAACGGGCGGAGTGTCGCTCGGCGGCCCGCCCACGGCAGCCCCCGCCACGCCGTTTATTACGTGCTCGCGTCAGGTTCCGCCGGGAGCGCCCGCGGCTGACGACCGATCAGCCGCCTCGCGGCGCGCTCCATCCAGTCGTCGGCCTTGCGGGAGCGCGCCCGCACGTCGTCGCCGACCTGGTCGGCGAAGCCGAGCCCCTGCTGGGAGATCGCGGCCGTGACCGCGGGGCTCGCGGCGATCTCGTCGATCAGATGCCACAGGCTCTCGCTCGCCAGCAGCCGCTCGAAGAAGTGGTCTAGCAGGCCGCTGTCGAACAGGGTGTCGACGATCTGCGCCGCGCCCTCGCTCTCGAGCGCCTGCTTGAGCGCGGCCTGGATGTGCGCGCTGTTTATCGCCACGACCACGACACGCTCGAGTTCGTCGCTCTCGAGCACGCGGTTGACCGCTCGCCGTTCCAGGCTGAGGCCCGCCTCCGCCGCAGCTTCCGCCACGCCGACGATCGGCCTGAGCGTCGCGCTCGCGGCTCGTGTGCCGAACCCCACGAGCGGCCCGAGGGGGCCGAGTCTGGAGGTTCCTCTGTGCTCTTCGGACATCGTCTGGCATCACGATATTCGACCGCGCAAGCGGCGCGGGCATCACCCGAATAGGGCGATGCGTCAGTCGCGGAGGGCACCGACGATGACAACGCGACGATGCGACGAGAGATTGGGGTGTCCGATGGGAACCGATGAGCGAGATGAGTCTGAGGTCAGCGGTGCCGACACCGTGCCGCAGGACCCCGCCGTAGCGGCCTCACCGGCTTCGACCGGGGAAAACGCCGCGAGCCCGAAGATCTCACGCCGCCGGCTGATCGGGGTGGACGTGCTAATCGGCGTGAGCACCGTGCTGCTGGTGGTTGCCATCTTCGCCACCTGGGCCAATCGCCTGCTGTTCAGCCCGGATAACTGGTCGAAGACGAGCACCCAGCTGCTCCAGGACGCGAACGTCCGCTCCACGACGGCCAACTACATCGTCGACCAGCTGTACGCGAACGTCAACATCGAGGGACTGATCAAGCAGGGCCTGCCGACCCAGTTTCAGGCGCTGGCCGCCCCCGCCTCCGGCGCGCTGCGCAACGCCGCGGTCCAGGGCGCCGAGCTTGCACTCAGCCGCCCGCGGGTCCAGCAGTTGTGGGCCCAGGCCAACCGCGCCGCCGACCAGACGTTCATCGACATTGTCAACGGCCGCAAGGGCACGGTCGCCGTCAACCAGGGAGTGGTGTCGCTCGACCTCGCCTCGATCCTCGACAACATTGCCTCGCGTCTCGGGCTGCCTTCGGACATCGCCTCCAAGCTTCCCCCGAGCGTCGCCACCCTGGTGATCTTCAAGTCGAACCAGCTCAAGTACGTCCAGAACGGGGGAAAGGCGATCAAGAGCCTGGCGTTTTGGCTGTTGGTGATCGTGCCCCTGCTCTACATACTCGCGCTGTTCCTCGCCAAGGGTCATCGCCGGCGCACGCTGATGACGATCGGGTTCGCCGGAATCCTCGCTGGCGTGCTCGTCATCCTGGCCCGCTCGATCCTCCAGGGACAGGTCGTGAACTCGCTCACCAGCGACGCGTCGCTACAGGTAACGATCAGGCACGTCTACAACATCAGTACGGCGATCTTGAAGGACGTTGCCAGCGGGACCATCTTCATCGGGATCCTGCTGGTCGCCGCGGCATGGTTCGCGGGTCCAGCCCGCCCCGCGCGCTCGTCGCGCCAGGCGATCGCTCCGTTCCTCCGCGAGCAGACCGCCGCGACTTACGGGATCGTGGTCGGGGTCCTGGTTCTCCTGTTCATCTGGGACCCGATCCCGGCGACCAGCAAACCGATCGGAATCCTCGTGTTCACGGTGCTCGCGCTGCTCGGTACCTACATCCTGATCCAGCAAACCGAGGTCGAATTCCCAGAGGCACGTTCCGGGGCCGCGACCCACGCGATTCGCACGCGTATGGCGAGCGCCCGGGAGCGGCGGCAGCACTCCGGCGGCTCGTCGGCGCCCGCCGGACCCACGACCGCTGAGCAGCTAAAGCAGCTCGCAGACCTCCGCGACCGCGGCGCGATCAGCCCCGAGGAATACCAATCCGCGAAGGAAAAGCTACTCAGTGCCTGACCGGCGCAAGGCGGCCCTGACCGGGGCCGCGCTCGCCCTCTCCGTAGCCGCCCTCACCGGCTGCGGCGGCAGCAGCAAGCCCTCGTACTGTTCCTCGGTCAGCAGCCTCGAGAGCTCGATCAAGGCGCTGCCGAGCACGAACGTCGTGGCGACCGGGCTCAACGGGCTCAAGTCTGCGGTGGCCAAGGTGCAGAGCGACGCTCAGACCGCGATCAGCGATGCCAAGAACGACTTCCCGACCGAGACGAGCGCGTTGAAGAGCTCGGTCGAGTCCCTTTCGACGAGCGTCAAGAGCGCCGCGAGCTCTCCGAGCGCCGCGACGATCGCTCAGCTGCCCAGCCAGATCTCGGCAGTCGTGACCGCGGCCAACAACTTCCAGAGCGCGACCAAGTCGAAGTGCAGCTGATCAGAGCCCGGTCTGGGCGACGATCCGGCCGGACTTGACCGCTTCTGACAGAGCGGCGTAGTCGGCGTCGTTCTGGTCCGCGTAGGCCTTGGAGAAGTCGAGGATCGCGCGGTCGAAGGCGTTGCCGGCTCCGAGGTATGAAGCGATCGCGATCCGGTCGCCGCTCCGGGCGTGTGCTCGCGCGAGTGTCCAGCCGCACAACCGGCCGTACGCGGCCATCCCAGACGGAACCATCTGCTCGATCTCCGCCGACCCCTTCCAGTCCTTGAGCTGGCGGCCGTAGAAGTCGCGCGCGACCCCGTCCATTCCCTCTTTTATGTGGATCCAGCCGAGGAAGATGTCGCTGGCCGCCTGCATCATGCGCTGCCCCACGACGACTCGCTGGGCATGGTTCTTGTACACGCTCCGGCCGACGTGCTCCTCGAGGACCGATTCTTCGGCCTCCTTCAACTGAAGGAACAGCGGATCGCTGCCGTCGCGACCGAAGAACAGCGCGATCCAGGCGCGCGTCCCAACGCTGCCGACGCCGACGACCTTGCGCGCGAAGTCCATCAGTTGGAACTGCTCGAGCAGCATGCGCCGGTCGTGTTCAAGCGACAAGCGATAGACCCGGATCATCTTGCGGAGCGCATCCATCCACTGCTCTTGTTCTTGCCCGGGTAGAAGCACGCGAAGTGGCACGATCAGCGGCGACTGGTCGACGATCTCGGCCTTTCCGTTGACCTGCTGCGTCAGCTTCGAGAACGCGGCCATGCTGTCCTTCGTCCGTGCCTTGGAAAGGGCCGCCTCCGTTCGCTTGGCCTGGGCGGGCTTGATCTGCGACCTGTACTGCTCCAGAACCGGCTCCATCTCCAGGTGCGCGTACCAGACCTCGAGGTTGTGCATCGCGGCAAACTCGCGCATCGCCGTGCGGTACTCGCGGACCGTGTCGAGCACGATCTTGTCCTGGTCCTTGGCGCCGAATCCGTTGTCGCGCGCACCGATGATCATGCTCGCAGCCAGACGCTTGACGTCCCATTCCCACGGTCCGGGAAGGGTCTCGTCGAAGTCGTTGATGTCGAACACGAGCCTGCGCTCCGGCGAGGCGAACACGCCGAAGTTCGACAGGTGGGCGTCGCCGCAGCACTGCACGCTCAGACCCGAGCGGGGCGTCCCCGCGAGATCGTGCGCCATGATCTTCGCGGCGCCGCGGTAGAACGTGAACGGCGAGACCAGCATCCGCCCATAGCGGATCGGGACGAGCTCAGGGACGCGCGTGCGCGCCTGGTCCTCGAGCAGATCGACCGGGTCGGCGCGATCGTGCGGCGCCTCGTATTCGGCGTGGCGAGAGCGGGGAACTTCGGCGCGCGCTGCCTTGCCGCGCGCGATCCGCTCGTCGACGGTGAGATGGGGGACGGCAGTCGTTCGTGTTGTCCGCGCAAAGGTAGCCATGACCGGCAATCGTGCCAGAACCCCTGCAATGTCCATCATCCGATGCGGGTGAAACACCCGGTCATCCTCCGTTCGGGGTGATGCCGTAGCCGGCGACCACCGCGATAGTCCTCCGTGGGCGATGCCGACGAACGACTCATATGGTCAGGCGCTCGAATGGAGCCCGCAGCGGCCGCGATACAAGTTCCTGAACGTGCTGGTCTCCTGGCTGGTGGCCGGAGTCGCGGTGTTCGTCGCCGCCGCGATCGTCCCGCACGTGAGCGTCGGGAGCTTCGCCGACGCGCTCGCGGCCGCCGTTCTGATCGCCGCGCTAAACGCGGTGCTGCCTCCGGTGGTCGCCGCGCTGCGACTGCCGTTCACGCTTGCGCTCGGGTTCGTCGTCGTGCTCGTGCTCGATGCTCTGATGCTGCTGCTCGCGTCGCACATCTCGAGCCGTACGATCAGGGTCGACTCGTTCTGGTGGGCGTTGCTCGCATCGGTGGTGATCGCGGCGACGATGCTCGTGCTCGAGGTGATCTTCGGTCTCAACGACGACGACACGTACTCGCTGAGGGTGATCCGGCGAATCGCGCGACGTCAGGGCGGGGAGGTACGCGCCGACACCCCGGGGATTCTGTTCCTGGAGATCGACGGCCTCGCCCGCCCGGTCCTGCAGCGGGCGATCCGGGATGGGAACGCGCCGCAGATGGCGAGTTGGCTCGAGCGCGGCACGCACCGCCTCGATGAATGGGAGCCGGACCTGAGCTCGCAGACCGGCGCGAGCCAGGCCGGGATCCTGCTCGGGTCCAACGAGGACATCCCGGCCTTCCGGTGGGTGGAGAAGGCGACCGGGAAGGTCATGACATGCTCCTCGCCCGGTGACTGCGCCGAGATCGAACGGCGGCTCGCGAACGGCAGCGGGCTGCTGATCCACGACGGCGCGAGCCGCGGAAACCTGTTCTCGGGCGAGGCCGACGCGATGATCCTGACCGTCTCTCAGATGGGCGCCGAGAAGAAGGCCAACCCCGGCTATCGCGCATTCCTGGCCAATGGCTTCAACGTGACCAGGCTGCTCGTGCTGTTCTTCTGGGAGGCGCTGCTGGAGAAGCTGTACGCGATCCAGCAGCGGCGGCGCAAGGTCTGGCCCCGGGGATACCGCGGCGGCCGGTATCCGTTCCTGAGAGCAGCGCTGTGCGTCGGCGTCCGCGACCTGATCGTTTTCGGCGTGCTCACCGACATGATGCGCGGCCGTCCCGCGGTGTACGCGACGTTCTCGAGCTACGACGAGGTCGCCCACCACTCGGGCCTCGAGCGTCCGGACACGCTCGAGGCGCTGCGCAAGCTCGACCAGCAGTTCGGGCGGATCGAGCGCGCCCGCCGGTTCGCGCCGCGCCCCTACGAGATCGTCGTGCTATCCGATCACGGGCAGACCCAGGGCGCGACCTTCAAGCAGCGCAACGGATATGACCTGCACGAGTTCGTCGAGCGTTCGATCGCGAGCGGAAAGGTCGCGCGTCTTCAGACCGGTGACGAGAACGATGCGGCGGTCGGCCATGCCGTCGCAGAAGCCACGGGTCGGACAGGCGGGGACGGCGACCGACAGGACGGTGTCGGCGAGCACACCGTGATCGTGCTCGCGTCCGGCAATCTCGGCCTGATCTACCTGATGGATGAGCCCCGCCGGCTGTCCCAGGAGGAGATCGACGAGCGCCATCCGCGCCTGATCGAGTCTCTGCGCAACCATCCTCACATCGGCTTCCTCCTCGTTCGCTCGCGCGAACACGGCCCGGTGGTGCTGGGAGCGCGCGGCACCCGCTACCTGGCGGACGACGCCGTCGAGGGCGATGACCCGCTCGCGCCGTTCGCGCCCAGCGCGGCTGATCACCTACGACGAACCGACGGCTTCGAACACGTCGCCGACATCATGGTCAACAGCTTCTACGACGCCGACGTCGAGCAGGGATGCGCGTTCGAGGAGCTGATCTCGTTCCACGGCGGTCTAGGGGGACCGCAGACACAGCCGTTCATCCTCCATCCGGTGACGCTCCCGTTGCCAGATGAGCCGGTCGTCGGCGCCGCCGCGGTTCACGACGTGCTGGCCGGGTGGCGACGCTCGCTACAGGATGAGACAAGGCCTGGGACGCCGCCCGCAGACTCCTCGAGTGTTGAGAGTCCGCCGGCGGCGTCCCATGGTCGAAGTGAGGCTTAGGACGAAACGCCGGCCTGCTCGGGGGTCGGCGGCTGCAGCGCCTCCTGGAGCTTCTTGGTGTCCTCGTCGGACAGCGAAGTCCTGATCACCGTACCGCCGTACTGCTGGAGGGCGGCTATCGCCTTGTCAGGCGTGACCTGGTCGATCACCAGGAATAGCGCCGAGGTGCCCGGCTTCAGGTACTCGCGCACCTGCTCCTGGAACGCCTTGTCGATGCCCTTGGACCCGAAGTGGCCGAACAACGCGCCCATGCCGGCGCCGAGCGCGAGCCCGGCGAACGGGATGAAGAACAGGAGCCCGAACAGGAAGCCCCAGAAGCCGCCCCACCAGGCGCCGGCACCGGCGGATGCGCCACCGTGGGACGTGCTCACGTGGTACTTGCCTTCGGCGTCGCGCGAGATTGCGGCGACCTGCTCGGCCTGGATGATCAGGTCAGACTCGAGCTCCCTGACCGTCCCTCTGGCTTGCTCGGCGGTCCCCTGATCCGGGTACGCAATCGCAACAAGCGTTGCCATAAACGTGAATCTCCTTTCGCATGCGTGATCCTGTCCCGGCCCAGGCCGAGCCAGACGCGACGTCCGCGCGCAGGCCAAGCATCCGGAACGCGTCAAAGCCGGTCATCACCCGAAAGGGATGAGTGCACGCATCCCGTCCCGGGTGAGCGCACGCTCCGGCCGCCCAGCGTCACGTCTCGCGCGGGACCACGCGGTCAATCTCAACCTCCCCGCCCTCGCGGGTGTCGAGATACACGACGTAGGCCTTAGGCGGTCCTCCGAACCACGAGCTCGTCTCGTCTTGGCCGACGAAGTCGGCGGCACGCTGCGAGCCGCCCTCCTCGATCACCCACACGGGCTGGCCCTTGTAGAACGGGGTGAAGCTCACGAGCCCGTGCCGCCGGTCATGTCGAGCTCACCGCACGGCCTCCTGATCCGCGGGCGCGCCGTGGAGCAGGAGGCCTAGGAGCGCGCCGATCCCCCGCCACGGCTTGTCGGGCTCGAGCGCGGACGGGGAGGCGCCAGGATGCTGCGGCGCGATCCTGACCCGCAGCGCGCCGGGGCGGATCCGGAAGCGCAGCGGTGGATCCAGCTGCATGGCCTCGCCGTCGATCCCCGCCGCCACCGATGACGCCGACGCGATCTCGAACGTCGGTGTGATCCACTGCTCCATGCCGAGCCGCGGCCTGATCCCGCCGGCTCCGGATCTGGTGGGCGCGAGCACCGTCACCCCCAGGACTGCCTGGTCGAGCCGCGGGCGCGTCCCCGATCCCAGAGCCCGGCCGAGGCGGTAGGCATTGTTGGACACGAGGATCGCCACCGCGGACTGTTGGCCGACCGGGCTGTCCCAGAGCAGATCGGGCGGCTTGGCGTCAGGCCCGACGACGTCAGGGACGGTCTCGAGCAGCGTGTGCAGCTTCGCCTCGCGATAGCCGGGCTGCTGAACGGCTTCGGCGTACAGCCCGAGCGACACGTTGTTGACGAACACGCGCCCGTTGACCTCCGCGAGGTCGACGCGCCGCTCGCCGCCGGTGACGAACGCGTCCAGCGCTCCGACCACGTCCTCACGATCGACGCCGAGGTCAAGCGCGAAGTGATTACGAGTGCCCGCCGGGATGCACGCATACGGCAGGTCGAGCTCCGCCGCAATCATCGCGACGATCGCCTGTGAGCCGTCTCCACCGGCCATCGCAAGCGCGTCTGCGCCCTCCGCCACCGCGCCACGGACCAGTTCTTCGAGATCCTGTCCGCGCTCGAGCTCGACCGGCTCGATACCGCGCTTTCGGGCCTCGTCGGCGAGGTGAAACCGCTCGGCCTTTCCACCGCCGGACTTCGGGTTGTAGAACAGGACGGGCTTGCTCGGCCGCGCCGCCCGCGGAAGGTGCGCGTGCGCCTTGAACGCCTCGCGCGCCGCTGCGAGCGCGGCGATGACCGCCAGGACGACGACCGCGTCTTCGATCACGCGCGCCTCCAGGACAACGAGTACGACCGCGCCGACGAGAAACAGCACCGCTGCGGCGATGCCGGCGATCCGCGCCGGACCGCGGCGGGAGATCCCGAGCCACGCGCAGCAGGCGGCGAGGATCACACAGGCGAGTACCGCCAGCCCGCTGGGGAAGTGGGCGATCGCGGTATCGACCGCGAGCACGACCGCCACGACGATCAGCACGAGCGCCGCCGCGGACCAGATCCTGCGGACGGTCATCTCGTCGCTCTCCTCGGGCGGGTGACGCCCGTGTCGCGCGCCCCTCTCACGCAGCCGATGCTCGGCGGTTGGCCCGGTCGGTTCATCACCTGATTGGGGTGACGGAGGCGGGTGCCGACCTTCCCCGCAGAGGCAAGAGCGCACTATTGCCCGCCTCCCGGCTCGGTGGGATCTTGGACGCGTTAGGACGGGCGGTGCGTGGCGCCCGTCAGGGACAAACACCGGAGGACTGCAATGTCTGTTGGCGCATCACCCCAGACGGCCACGGAGGCCGCGGGGTACGAGGCATATGCGGACGACGACCGCGGTTACGGGTGGGTCGCGTTTGCGGGCGTGCTGCTGCTGATGGTCGGGACCCTCAACGTGATCGAGGGGATCGCCGCAATAGGCAACG
>Ga0335077_10010155_pt1 | contig 11704 bp, 17 predicted proteins | sample Lox_Sample_31_FD_207151 | JGI IMG/M metagenome (GOLD analysis project Ga0335077, IMG submission 207151) | Soil microbial communities from Loxahatchee National Wildlife Refuge, Florida, United States - Lox_Sample_3.1 | ecosystem: Environmental > Terrestrial > Soil > Wetlands | place: USA...
CGAGGCGCTCCTCGGTTCCCAGCTTCAACCCGAAGCCGGGATCGTTGCTGGCTTCCGCGATCCCTCGGTACAACGCAAAAAACTCTTCGGTGCTCACCAGGATCTTGTCTGCGTTGAACAAGGCTATCGGAAGACCTGCCTGGCGTAGGGCTGTCTCCGGTGAGAGGCCCAACTCTTTGAGCTTTCGCGGCAGCGTAGTCGACACTCGGAATTGCTTTGTCATAGCTCAGTTAACAGCAGTCATATTGAAGGCCGCAGAGGAAACCATACCAACAATCAACGCAGGGAGCCAGTCAAACTCTCCAAGCAACTCAATCGTTTGGAATACGGATGGTTTCCACATTTACCACTTTCGGTACAGCTTCCTAATGTCTTCATCGGTTCGGTCACCATGCACCTGAAGCTTTCCAAGGCAAACGTTTCCAGCAACGTGATCAGCGGCCGATTTGCCCTGACATTTTCGTCGGTGAAGCGTGTGATGACTCGACGCACGTCGTCGCCTTCATACCACGCTTCGGGACGTACCTTGCCTGAAAGAAAACCACTGGCAAGTGGCGAGAATGCAACGAACCCTATGCCCAGTTCCCGGCACACTGGCAACACGCTACGCTCCAACATGCGCTCCATGATGGAGTATTCATTCTGCACTGCGGTCAACGGAGTTACTGCATGCGCCCGACGAATAAGATCCGCGCCGACGTGCGATAAGCCCCACCCCCGAATTTTCCCCGGGTAATGAGCTTGCCCATGCTTTCCGCGACATGCTCAACAGCTACGCCCGGAGTTTGGCGGTGCTGATAATACAGATCGACCCGATCCGTATTGAGGCGCTGCAGGGAGGCGTGCAAATGATCGCGTACCTGCCGGTCGAGCGATTTCTCGGTATTTGCTTCCGCCACGCGAAACTTCGTGGCGATTGTCAACTGGTCACGCATAGGAGCTAGTGCTGCGCCCACCAACTTCTCGTTATCGCCTGCACCGTACCCTTCCGCAGTATCGAAATGAGTACAACCCAAATCGAACGCGTAGCGAATCAACCGCACCGACTCACTGCGTTCCGGCACGGCGCCGTAGCCATGACTAGATCCCATGCAGCCAAACCCAATGGCGGATACTTCGAGCTCTCTGAGTTTACGGGTCTTCATGCGAAGTTCTCCGGCTTCACATCATGGCAACGAATTCATCGAGGACCACCCGAGTAACGCAACTTCTCATCAAAACCACGCTACCCCAGCCCGAATATCTCTGCAGCGTAGCGTGCAATCAACCTCTTCGATATTGCTCGTCGGAAACATGCTCCATCCAGTCGACGACTTTCCCGTCCTTCTTCTCCTGAATGGCAATGTGGGTCACGGCCGTGCTTGGTGACGCTCCATGCCAGTGCTGCTCGCCAGGTGAAAACCAGACCACGTCACCGGGGCGAATCTCCTCGATGGTGCCACCTTCGCGCTGAACCCAGCCACAGCCAGCCGTCACAATGAGCGTCTGTCCGAGCGGATGCGTGTGCCAAGCAGTTCGTGCACCCGGCTCAAAGGTGACGCTGGCCCCTTGAACCAGAGCGGGATCGGGCGCCTGAAACAAAGGGTCGATGCGGACTGTGCCAGTGAACCAGTCCGATGGGCCTTTGGCAGAAGGTTGCGAGCCAATTCTTTTGATTTCCATTTTCCTTCCTCACAAATCATTCGGGTCGTATCCGGGCTTCTTATAGAGCGTGTCCCACTTCTTAGCAATATCGGGTTTGTACACCCTTTCTACCCAGTCTTGAGACTTGACTTCGGCCATAGCGACCGAAACGGACTCATCGCCGTAATGAAGAATGTCCATCACGTTCTTGGTAATTGCTTCAGCAAGACGAGCCTTTTGCTGGCCTGATTTTCCTGGCCATAACTTAACAATTACGTGCGGCATGTTTTCTGTCCTCTCAGCGGTAGCTCATTTGCTCGATGTGTTCGGGATATCGCTCTCCCTGCACAATTATCTTTGCGGCGGCGTTTTCCATGTCTCGAACCTCCTCGGGTGCAAGCTCGATACCCGCGGCTCCGATGTTTTCTTGCAAGCGCTCTAGCTTGGTCGTTCCTGGAATTGGAACGATCCACGGTTTCCTTGCGAGTAGCCAGGCAAGAGCGATTTGCCCAGGCGTCGCATTCTTTGCTGTTGCAATTCTGCTGAGTAAAGCGACCATAGCCTGGTTTGCATCCATGTTTTCCGGACGAAAGCGTGGAAGGGTGCTGCGAAAATCAGTGCGCTCGAACTTTGTGTCTGAAGAGATCTTTCCTGTTAGGAATCCCTTCCCCAGTGGGCTGTATGGAACGAAGCCGATGCCAAGTTCTTCCAGGGTCGGCAAGATCTCCTCCTCCGGTCGCCGGAACCACAGCGAATATTCGCTCTGTAGCACCGTCACAGGTTGGATAGCATGGGCGCGGCGAATCGTTTGCGCGCCTGCTTCGGACAGTCCGAAGTGCTTCACTTTTCCCTGCTGGATCAGATCTTTCACCGCTCCCGCCACATCTTCGATTGGCACGCTAGGATCGACGCGGTGTTGGTAATAAAGATCGATCGCATCGACCCTCAGGCGCTTGAGTGATCCTTCGACGACCTCCTTGATGTGCTCGGGCCGGCTATTTAGAGCGCTCCAGCGTTCCCGATCACCCGAAGCAGGCGCCCAGCCGAACTTGGTCGCGATCACGACTTGGCCGTGGAACGGAGCTAGGGCTTCGCCCACAAGCTCCTCGTTTGTTAACGGGCCATAGACTTCGGCGGTGTCAAAGAACGTGACGCCCCGTTCGACGGCAGCTCGAAGAAGGGAAATCATCTGCTGCCTGTCTTTCGGTGGCCCGTACGACCAGCTCATTCCCATGCACCCGAGACCGAGAGGCGATACTTCAAGATTGCCTATTCCAAGCTTGCGTTTTTCCATAGTTTTGATCTCCGTATATCTACTAATAACGTTCCCAGATGACCTTCCAGTGCTCGTTTGGATCGGTCGATTTAACGGTTAAGCGCTTCCCCGAAATCTCGTAGGCACGCTTTAGGTCTTTGCCGATGAGGGTTCGCACCAGTGCGCCGTCGATGTGAAACGTGAAAGTGGAAGAGTCGTCAATGTCATAGCTGCCGTATGAGGCTTCGTAGCCGCTTTGTGCGTACGCGCTGCCAGTTTGTGCACTTCGATACATAACCTGCACCGAGGCCTTGCCGTCATTCGTGAACACGAACTGGCCAGCACAATCAGCCTTGTGCATCTGTCCGTCAGAGCTGGGGTCTTCAAGTGAAACTAACTTCCACGCGCCTATTAGAGGGTTCTGACTCGTGCCGGCTTGTGCAGACCGTGCTGCCGCTAGCGAACTGAACAGCACAAGACTCAACAAGAGGAGTGAAATCGTCTGACTTCTTCGCATCAGAATATTAAAGACGCGTTTCATTTTATTTTCTCTATAAAGTTATGCTTCGTTGGGGCGCAGCAGGGTTTTGATCGCACGTCGTTCGTCCATTGCACGGTAGCCCTCCGCGACCTGGTCGAGCGGCAGAGTCAGATCGAAAACTTTGCCAGGGTTGATCTTTCCATCCAACACCAGCCGGATTAATTCCGGGAGGTAGCGCCGCACCGGAGCGGGACCACCGTGCAAGTGCACGTGAGCGAAGAACAATTGCTCACCGTCAAGCGATACTCCGTGCGGCACTCCCACATACCCTATATATCCACCAGGCTGCGTGGATTGAATTGCCTGAACCATGGATTCCTGAGTGCCTACGCATTCAAGTACCGAGTCAACGCCGACACCGTTGGTCATTTCCTTGATAGCCGCGACGCCTTCAGCGCCTCGCTCGGCCACAATATCTGTTGCACCAAACTCTCGTGCGAGTTTCTGGCGCGACGGATGACGGCTCATCGCGATGATCCGCTCCGCACCCTTTTGTTTTGCGGAAAGAACTGCCAGAAGACCGACTGCGCCATCACCGACCACCAGAGCCGTCGATCCCCGTTGCACGTTAGCTGCGTCCGCCGCAAACCAGCCCGTGCCCAAAACATCGGAGGTCGCCAGAAGACTCGGTATCAGTTCCTTGGGAGGAAGATCCCTCGTCGCAACCAAAGTGCCATCGGCGAGCGGAACCCTCAAGTATGGAGCCTGCGCCGTGCTCATGAACTCGCGTTGCACGCACGAGGACTGGTAACCGTGCCGGCAAATGATGCAAGTGTTGTCGGAGGTGGCAAACGAGCCCACGACGAACTGTCCGGGCCTGATGCTCTTGACCTCTTTACCAACCTCTTCCACGATTCCGCAATACTCGTGACCCATCGGCGTGGGCTGAGCAATCGCTTGAATGCCGCGGTAAGGCCACAAATCGGATCCGCAAATGCATGTGGCCATCAAGCGTAGGATCGCATCCGTCGGCTTGGTGATTGCGGGTTCCGGGCGATCCTCGAACCGAATGTCGCGCTCTCCGTATAAAACCGTTCCTTTCATCTTTAATCTCCTCATTCCAGAATGTCCTTCGTCACGATTTTCACAGTCAGGGCGCAATCGTCATTCCACCATCCACGGTGAGGGCCTGCCCTACCACATAGGTCGATTCGGGACTGCAAAGCCAAAGCACAGCAGAGGCGATCTCTTCAGGCCGGCCCGCGCGACCGATGGGAACACTCTTCGCTATCTCGCTGTAAGCTTGCTCGTCGCCGCTCACGACATCGCGGGCTATTTGCGTATCAATCAATCCAGGATTGACCGCATTCACTCGGATTCCGTTCTTGACATATTCCAAAGCAGCCGTCCGCGTCAGACCGATTACGCCATGCTTGGAGGCGATGTAGGAGCTGATACCCGGGTTGCCGGTCAATGCGCCGACAGAGGCATTGTTGACGATTGCGCCGCTGCCCTGCCGTTCCATCTGCCGCAGTTCGTACTTCATGCAACTCCAAACACCGCGCAAGTTGATTCCGATCACGCGTTCCCATTCCTCATACGTGCTGTCGGCAGTAGGTGCGATGCGAGCCATGACTCCGGCGTTATTGAAAGCTGCGTCGAGTCGTCCGAAATCGGTAACGGTGCGGTCCACCATCGCTGCCACTTGAGCCTCGTCACTAACGTCGCAGCGGATCGCAATCGCCCTGTGGCCAGCTGCTATCAACCTGTAAGCTTCCGCCTTCACTGCCTCCTCCCTGAAGTCGGCTAACACAACGGCTGCGCCCGCTTCGGCGAAAGCCTTTGCCGTCGCTAGTCCCATGCCCGACGCGGCTCCAGTGACGAGTGCCACTCTGTTCTCAAAAGAGAAATTCATGAGTTTTGTGAACCTCGTTGTCTAATTCGCTACTTTAGATCTGAGCGGCCACGGAGGGCACTAGCGGATCGCGCCAATCTGCTCGCAAAAGACGCCACGCGTAGAGAACTCCTATGCTTTAGTCACCAAGAAAACTTGTAACCTGCGTGTTCGTATCCCGTAATACCGGGTAGAGAAGCTCATGGACCTGTTCCATCGGTTCACGCGTGGCGAGATAGATGCGTTCGAGACGCTGGTCCGGCAGTTCCAGGGCGACATCTATGCTTGGACCGTGCGCATTGTGCGTGACCCGGGCGTCGCAGAGGATCTGACCGTGGAGACTCTTTGGCGCGTTTACCGCTCGCGGCAACAGTTTCGCCCGGATGGCAACTTCGGTGCCTGGGCACGGCGGATCGCCACCAACCTGGCGATCGACCATCTACGGCGCAACCGGCCGGAGCAGAGTTTCCGGGCTGAGCCCGCGGAAGTACCGCGGCCCGATCCTCTGGTACAGCGCGAAACCCAGGAGAGGATCCGGCAGGCATTTCGCCGTTTGCCAGCCAAGTTGCAGGTGGCGGCAACGCTCGCTCTCGTCGAGGAGTTGCCCTACGACGAAATTGCCAGCGCGTTGGGGACGTCAGTGGGCGCGGTGAAGCTGCGCGTGTTTCGAGCCGTTCGCATCCTGCGCAAACGCTTAAGCCAGGCAGGAATCAGGCCCTGAATGAAGGACATTGAGGACAAGTACATGAGTGAAGACAACCACCGCCCGATTCGAGATGCGCTGAAGCAATCCATTCCGTCGGTCAACACTGAGCTTAGGCGGGATCTGTGGCCAGATGTTTTGGGCAAACTCGATGCTCGGCAAGTTCGGGTGCCCTGGTATGACTGGGTCCTTGTTGGTTTGAGCGCCGTGATGTTCTTGGCTTTTCCGCGATTGGCTCTTCTGTTCGCGTACCACCTGTAAGAGGGAGGGGTTATGAACAACCATCCATACGTGCGCGCCTACATGGCGGGAATCTCGGTGCCGACCCCGCTTCTGCTGATCCCGTTGACGGCGTTCTTCATGGCGCGATTTGTTTACAACATTCCCGTGCCGGTGGAGCGAGTGATCATTTTCCCGATGGCGATCATCCCGAACCTGTTTGGAGTTTGGAACATGCTGCACCTGGCTTCTCGTGCTCGCACCCGCCTGCCGCTCGGGATTCATGGGGCGATTTTGCCCTTCATCATCGCCCCCGCAGGATTCCTGCTCGGCCGCGGCCTAGGCTTTCTGCATACCACACACTACGGTTTCATCTATTTCGGAGTGGTAGAGATCCACTACACATTTCTCGCGGTCGTATTTCCGGCCGCGCTGATCGTCTATTACTTGGTCTGGAAATATCTGATCGGCTTCTGCAATCGAGTTGCAGGCATAGCAGAGTAGTAAGGACGTAAGCGCAAATCGGAAGAATTATGACAAACCCAAACTTCGGAAACGTTTCGATGAACTCGCATGAACAGCACTGGCCAATAGCGATAGCCGCGCTGGTCGTTGGCACGGCATTCTTCTCGCTGTGGTTTTGGCTCTTGCCGCAGTGGCTTGGATTCCGCGTGGAGATGGCGGGCGCAGCCCATTGGCGCTGGCTCGCCGCCCTCCCGTCCGTATTGGGATTTGCAGTTGCGCTGCGTTGCGTTTGGGATTTTGGCTGGACCGGACACGGCACTCCAGCGCCGATCGCGCCACCGCAGAGCTTGGTGGTCGTAGGCTTCTACCGCTACGTGCGCAATCCCATGTACGTGGGTTTCGCAGTGGGCTGGATCGGACTGTGGATCGTCTTCGGACACGCCAACCTGCTGGCGATTGCCGCCGTTGCAGGAGTTGCTCTCGGTGTACATCTGTTCGTAATCCTGTATGAAGAACCGACGCTCCGCCGGAAATTTGGAGCTGAGTACGACGCGTATTGTTGGAATGTTCGCCGCTGGTGGCCTCGCGTGAAGGGCTGGGACAAGCCAGAGTAGAAGGTCAAAACGGGATTGAGAAGCAAGCCGCCCATTCGCTTGTTCGCGGACGGCCCGCCAGAGATCGGCCTACGGGGATCGGCCTCACGAGCGGCTGCAGGGCAAGGTAGTAGCATGAGGATGGGGACTGAGTCTTGAAGTCCTTTCCTCTGCAACCAGCTTGACCTTATGGATTCAGTCGTCGAACTCGGCTCCCCGGGTCACACTCGGCAAATTCGACAGGTTCAAGTCTTCACAATCGCCTGGATGCTTGCCGAGGCTGTGGTCTCCTTGTTTTCGGCGTGGCGTGCCCGTAGCCCTGCCCTCCTTGCCTTTGGAGGGGATAGCGTCATCGAACTCACCTCAGCTGTGGTTGTGCTGTGGAGGTTCCGATCAAGTGCCTCATGCGAGACCAAGGAAGGCCGGGCAGCTCGGATTGCAGGCGCTTTGCTGTTTGTGCTCGCTGCGTGTGTAGTCGTGGTGTCCGCCGTGAGCTTGCTCGGCTACGGCGAACCCAAACCAAGTGTCTCCGGAATTGGCATACTGCTCCTAGCCGCGGTGGTGATGCCACTGCTCGCCCGCGAGAAACGGAAGCTGTCTAGAGTGACAGGAAGTGCCGCACTAAGAGCCGATGCCGCGGAATCGGCAGTATGTGCCTACCTATCTGTGGTTGCTTTGCTCGGAGTCGGGCTCAACACCGTCTGGCACATCTCATGGGCCGATCCTGTTGCGGCTCTAGTCATCGTGCCTCTGATCGTCTGGGAAGGCCGAGAGGCGATGAGCGGCAAGGCTTGCAGCTGTCACTGAAAAACGGGATTCTGTGGTTGTGTTCTTCCTTCAGTCATGCCGCGCGTGTAAGCCAACTCTCCATCGTGGCTGCATCTACCAGGCCCGCCTGCTGGAACTGAAGCTGGCCTCGCGAGAACACAGCGAAATTTGGAATGCTGCGAACGTTGTATTGTGCTGCCAGGCTCGGGAACCTTTCGGTATCGACCTTCAGCACAACTGCACGCCCTGCGAGGTTTCGGGCGGTTTGTGCCACGTGAGGCGCCGCCATGCGGCATGGTCCGCACCAGGAAGCCCAGAAATCCGTCAGCACAGGGACCTTGCTCTCGCGAATGATCTCGTTGAACTGCTCTTCGTTAACTTCGATCGGTTCGCCGATTGCCGGTAACTCTACTTTGCAGGCACCGCATTTGCCAACATCGGAAAGGTGCTTGGCGGGAATGCGATTGGACCTACCGCAAGAGGGGCAATTTCGAATCAGCGGCATGGATCTATTCTAGGCCACCAGTCGGGCGAACATTGGCACACATTTGGCACACCGACATCCCGAAAACTCCAATAGAACTGCAAATTCTGAGTGACTACCAGTCAACCTTCGAATGATTGAGAGTTCTGGAGGTCGGCGACCAGATCTGTAAGCCGAATTCGCCAGGCTGCGTTGCAAACAGGCAAGTTATTTGAGAATCAGTCGCTGTGGAGTGTCAATGATGTCAACTTTGGCAGTGATGGCAGGTTGCGTCACACCGGCGTCACAATGGGCGGTCAAGACGATTGTTTGCTCGTAGTCGCGATCAGCCTACCTACAAGTTTGCCTTGGCAAGTCGACGCAAGAAGCTCTCCTTGGCGGCGTGTGTCTGCCGGATCTTCTCAAGTTCCATCTGAAATTTGGCTCTCTTGCCCCGGCGGACTGCGAGATCATGCAAGTCGGTCAGTAAGCCAACCGCCCTAGCGTACTCGTTGGGCTGCCGCTTCAGGATATGAACCGCGACCTCCTCCCAGATTTCCGGTTCGCGTCGACTTAGTTGATCGAGATATCGAGTCCGGCTGGCTTCGCCTTCCGCTCTTCCTTTTGCCGCTTCCGCAATACGCTCTTCGTGCAGTAGCCGGGCTCTCTCCTTCGCACGCGCATGGACCGCTGCCAGAAGATTGCCCACTTTGCGCCGTTCGCTTGCAAAGGGCACGTCCGAGGGTTGCTGTAAGTCCGTGCACCGGAAACGCCGCATGAGGTCGTTCCGCCAGCGCTCGCCCTGCTCCACGACCGCAGTAACGAGCAAGTCGTTCTTGTCCTTTTCCGACAGGCCTCGAATCCATGCGGACACCTCTTTGCGCCTCGGTCCAGCGGCGAGTGGTTTTGAAGCCTGTGCAGCAACCTCGACGAGGTCCTCGTTGATTTCGAGGAATTCGATCAGAGCATCGAGGGAACCGGACAATTCTTGCAAGCCTGCAGGCACGGGCGGCTCCATTTCATCTTCATCAAGTCCTCCATCCTGCGCACTGCGAAGCCAGCCGAGATACAGGCATCGGAGGTCGCCGCGAAGCAGGTCTGAACGCAGAGGCATGAGGGAGGCCATCCATCCGGTTCCGTCGTCCTCGCCATCCCACTCCGACTCACATCCAAATTCAACGATCACGAATCTCGCGGTTCTTCGCACACGCACGGTCTGACTCGGGATCATGGCCTTGAGCAACTTGTAGTCAACCGATTCCTGTGGGAGGCGAATATAGAACTCATGCGTCCCCCAGTTCGCGAAGTAGATAAAAGCGTCAAAATATTTCTCCAGTAGCTTGCTTGGATTGGCTTTCAGGTCTCCCCATTCGTAGTGGTTCGTGAAGCTCGTTGTGCTGATTGCGGCCCGCGTCGAGATGGAACGAAGCGCGGCCATCTCTCTTTTCGTCAGCGGACGGTCGATTGCGCGGAAATCGTAATACTGGTATTCGCTCACCAGGATCCTCGGCGCCAGTGGCGATAAGCGACAATCCATTCCACGCCTGCCGGTGCCGGCGTTGGCAAACGCAGGTCCAAGATTGGGACTTTCTGGCGCGTTTTGCCTCGACGGCAAATGGCAACAATTTGGCCATCTAGCGTCATGTCGACCTTCTCCACGAGACCATCGACGCCGAGGACCTTCACAGGGAACGGCAACGCTAGGTGTTGCTCAATCACGGTGAAAAAACCGCCTGCTTGTTCTTCTTCGCCGTAAGCATCCACGATCGCTTGTTCGATCAGTTCCTTAAGCCTCGCCTTGCTCAGCGAAGGGAGATTTGGCCCAGGTTCTCCTTTCAGGCTCCGCGGATGCAGAACAACCGGGCGACTGTTCCGTTTTGTCATGTTTCTCCGTTGATCAAAGGCTCTTTAGAAGATCGATTTTCAACCTGCTGAAAGAACGACGTTTCGTTGCTGGCGTCCCGGATCGTATAGCCGATCAGGGTGTACCCTTTTAGGCGACGCGCGTACATTCGCGCCAGCATAGGGACGTTGGAATCCACGTAATCGTAAACTCGTACAACGCACTTGGCATCATGAAGTCGGTGGAGACGCCCTACGTATTGCTGTAGCGTTCCCTTCCAGGAAATGGGCATCGCCAGAAAGAGCGTATCCAAGCGAGCGTCGTCGAACCCTTCGCCTATGTAGCTGCCGGTCGCCAGAATGACTCTCGGCTCGCACTCGGGCACAGCTGCAATTGCCTCTGCTGTCGATCGTCGTTGTTTCTTGCCCATGCCACCCTTCAGCGTAAACACATGGTTCACCTTGCCAGCAAGCTCCGTTTCGAAGTATTCCAAGTGCTCTGTTCTGCCGGTAAGCAGCAACGGTGAGCGCCCATCTGTGGTTGTCTGGATGAGATCGGTAAGGATCAATTCATTGCGGACGCGATCATCTACGATTGCGGCGTACACTTCCTGAATCGTCATATCAGTTTGCTCATGCGGCAAGGAAAAGTCGGTCAACCGTGGAACCACTTCATGCTCGAACGGCGTAGCTTCCGTCATTGAGCGGGCACTGAGCCTGAATCGAATCGGGCCGCACTGCATATAGATGATGGGATGATGTCCATCTTTTCGCTCGGGAGTCGCTGTCAGTCCGACGATGTACTTCGCTTTCACCTGCTTCATCACCTGCTCAAAGGTGAACGCCGATAGATGGTGGCACTCGTCAACAATCACTTGACCATACTCTGCCACGAAGTCTTTTACCCCTTCTTTGTCATGGCTACTTTGAAGAATGGCAATATCCACACAACCGCTGCGTTTTGTCGTCCCTCCTCCGATTTGTCCAACTGACTTGACGGGAAGGTTGAGGAACATTGCCAACCTTGCATGCCACTGGTCTAACAATTGTTGACGATGTACCAATACCAAAGTGTTCACCTTTCTTGCCGCGATCAGCCATGCTGCCACAGCCGTCTTGCCAAAAGCCGTGGGAGCACACAGAATTCCTTCATCGTGCTGCATGAATGCATCAACGGCATCCTGCTGTAACGGGCGCAGTCGGCCGGAAAACTCCACCTCGATTGGATGACCAACAAACCGTTCGTCACTGCTCTGTGACTTCCCTTCTCTTATTGAGTGCTGCATAAAGAATGCAATAGACTAACGCAAAAAAGAAGGCAACTCGGATTGCACGATACATCCCCGCAGTTTTTGGGTTGAGTTACGAATCCCGTTGATCGATTGGATGACGTCCTCG
>Ga0335077_10010157_pt1 | contig 11704 bp, 12 predicted proteins | sample Lox_Sample_31_FD_207151 | JGI IMG/M metagenome (GOLD analysis project Ga0335077, IMG submission 207151) | Soil microbial communities from Loxahatchee National Wildlife Refuge, Florida, United States - Lox_Sample_3.1 | ecosystem: Environmental > Terrestrial > Soil > Wetlands | place: USA...
TTTGGAAACGCTGTTGGCGGAACGTGTGGTGCAGACGTTGGGGCCGGTGGTTGGGACTGAGCACGTCAAATCGAGCATCACTATCGACTACGACGCGACTTCCGGAGAGAGCACGGAAGAACTGTACGACCCGAACAGCGCGGCGGTCTTATCTTCGCAGTCCTCACAAGAGACTGTAGGAGATCTGGAGCCCGCGGGAATTCCCGGAACGCCGAGCAATACGCCGAATTCGCAGGGGAATGCAGCAGCCGCGGCGCAAGCGAAATCCGCGAACACTTCGCAGGGAATTCGAAGTGAAAGCAAAACGTACGCGGTGAGCCACACGACGCGGCATCTTCTGGAGCCAGCGGGGCGGGTCCGACGAGTGGCGGCGGCGATTCTCGTGGATGATGCGAAAGAAACGAAAGCGGAAAACGGCAAAACCACAGAGGCGCGACGGAAGCGCACACCGGAAGAAATGAAACAAATCGAAGAGCTAGCCAAGGCGGCCATCGGATTCGACGCCAAGCGAGGCGATCTCTTCTCAGTTCAGAATATTTCGTTCCAGGACGTTCCTGTGGATACGCCGACGCCGCCGGGCAAGATTCAGCGAGTGATGACGTTTGCGGAGCGTTGGACGAGCGTGCTGCGCTATGCCGCGCTACTTCTGCTGTTTGCTCTGGTCTATTTCCTGATTTTGCGGCCGGTGAAGCGGCAGTTTCTTGCGACTTTGAAGGCGCAGCCAGCGTTGCCGGCTCCCGCCGCTGCCGGGGCACAAGGGGCGGGCGGAGAGAGTCTGGAAGTTCATTTCCCAGGGATCAAGGCGCATGCCGAGCTCGAGATAGCGCCGGGGGTGCAACAGGCAGTGAACCTGAAAAAGCAATTGGTCGCTAGGGTGAAAGAAGATCCAGAAGGGGCAAGCCGGCTGATCCAGAACTGGATTCGCGCAGAGGAGAGCGACGGCAAATGAGCCAAGCGGCACACGAATCGCTGACAGGCGTACGCAAAGCCGCGATCCTCCTCGTCTTGCTGGGGGATGACGCGGCGGTCGGCGTGTACAAGAGGCTGCCGGATTCCGAACTGCGACAGATTACGCAGGAGATTGCAGAGCTCGAGTACGTGTCACCAGAGATCGCCGCGAACGTCCTCCAGGAATATCACCGTCTTTCCATGACGCAGGATTATCTCAGCCAAGGCGGGCAAGAGTACGCCAGCAAATTGCTGATTAAAGCGTTCGGCGAGCCCGGGGCGCGGGCCTTACTGGATGAAGTCACGCGCGCGCAGGAAGTCAGCTCGCAGAACCTGGACATTTTGCAGAAAACGGACCCGCAACAGTTGGCCAAGTTTATTCAGGGAGAGCATCCGCAGACTATTGCGCTGGTGCTGGCCCACTTGAATACACGGGCGGCGCGCGCCGTGCTGCTGCTGCTGCCGGAAAAAATCCGAGGGCAAGCCGTGAAGCGGCTGGCACAAATGCAGCAATTTTCCCCGGAAATGGTCAAGAAGATTTCGGTGGTGCTGCACCGACGGCTGGTCAGCCTTGGACAGCAAAGCAGGCGCGCGTACGGAGGAGTGAAAGCAGTGGCGGACCTGCTCAACCAGATCGAGCAGGAAGCGACAACGGGGATCCTGGATGTCATCGAGCAAGACGACGCGCAATTGGCAACGTCGATTCGCAATCTGATGTTCACGTTCGAGGACTTTCTGGAAGTGCAGGATGCGGGAATGCGCGAACTGCTGGGGCAAATCGACAAGAAGACGCTGGCCACTTCGTTGAAGGGCGCTTCGGAGGATTTGAAGAATCACTTCTTCAAGTGCATGTCCTCCCGCGCGGTGGAAATGCTGAAAGAAGACATGGAAGCGCTGGGGCCGCTGCGTTCACGCGAAGTGCAAGCCGCGCAGCACGAAATTATTACGACGGCGCGGCGCCTGGAAGGCGAAGGAAAGATAGTGCTCAAGGCGGAGCAGGAGGAATCCTATGTCGTCTAACGGTCAAACCTCTGTGAAAGAGCCGCGAGCGGACTCCAAGCCATTCCACTACCACTCGGTGATGGTAGGAATGGAAGCTTCGGGGACGGAGCAGAGGGAAGCAGCAGCGTTCGAACGGGGAAGGCAGGAAGGCGAAGCCAGAGCCCGCGCAGCGTTGGCACAAGAGTTGGGGGAAGCGCAGGCTTCCATCGGGAAGGTCATCGAACTATTCCGGAAAGAGCGAGAAGAATATTTTGCGCGGATCGAACCGGAAGTGGTGCAGCTTGCGCTGGCCATTGCGAGGAAGATTTTGCACCGAGAGGCGCAAATGGACCCGCTGCTCCTGACGGGCATCGTGCACGTGGCGCTGGAGAAGCTGGACGCGGGAACACGGATCAGGCTGCGCGCGAACCCCGGAGATATGAATTTGTGGAATCAACACTTTGCTGACCCGAGCGGCGCGCGGCCTGCTCCCGAACTCATCGGCGATCCCGCGCTGAAGGCCGGCGAATTGTGCCTGGAGACGGAAGTCGGAAGCACGCAAATCAGTTTGGATACGCAGCTCAAAGAGATTGAGCAGGGATTTTTCGATTTGCTCCAACAGCGCCCGCGGGTGCGCTGATGTCGGATTCGGCGCTGCTCCGGCCGTACTTCCGGCGCCTGGAGAATTTTTCCGCATTGCGGTGGACCGGACGCGTCACGAAAGTTGTGGGGCACCTGGTCGAGTCGGAAGGGCCATACTGCTCGGTGGGAGAGGGCTGCGCGATTTTAACCGAGGACGGGCAAGTGTTCTCGGGAGAGATTGTGGGCTTTCGCGGCAGGACGGTGCTTTCCATGCCGCTGGAGCGGCCGAGCGGGATTCGATTTGGCGACCGCATTGTTACGCGGGGAACGCAACCAGCGCTGCGTGTCGGCCCCGACATGTTGGGCCGAGTGATTGACGGCTCTGGGAAACCCATCGACGGCAATCCCGGGTACCGCGCCCAAGAATACTGGCCGTTGCACGGCGATGCGCCTCTGCCGCTCGAGCGGATTCCGATTCGCGAGCCGCTCGCGTGCGGGATTCGCGCGATCGATGGTCTACTCACGTGCGGACGAGGGCAGCGCGTGGGAATCTTTGGGGGAAGCGGCGTCGGCAAAAGTACGCTGATCGGGATGATGACGCGGGCGACGGCCGCTGATCTGACCGTGCTCGCGCTGGTTGGAGAACGCGGACGCGAAGTGCGGGAGTTTCTGGAAGATGCGATTGGTCCAGGCGGGTTGGCTCGCTCGGTGGTCGTGGTATCCACTTCGGATCAATCGCCGCTGCTGCGAATCCGCGCGGCGCTGGCAGCTACGGCAGTTGCGGAATATTTTTGCGGGCAAGGGAAGAATGTGTTGCTGGTTGTCGATTCCCTGACGCGATTTGCGATGGCGCAAAGAGAAATCGGACTGGCTGCGGGCGAACCGCCCACGGCAAAAGGTTACACACCTTCGGTTTTTACGTTGCTTGCGCGGCTGATTGAACGCGCAGGAAATTTCGGAGCCGGCAGCATTACGGCTTTCTATACGGTGTTGATGGAAGGCGACGATCAGCAAGATCCCTTGGTGGATGCGGTGCGCGCCCTGCTTGACGGGCACGTGATGCTTGACCGGCGGCTGAACGCGCGCGGCCACTACCCTCCTATCGGGGTACTCGACAGCTTGAGCCGTCTCATGCCCGCAGTTTGTTCTGCCGAGCATTTGGAAAAGGCGAGGCGCATTCGCCAGCTTCTTGCGACGTACGCCGCGTCGGAAGATTTGATCCGGGTGGGCGCTTACCAAAAAGGCGCCGATCCGCTGCTGGATCGCGCCATTGCGGCTCTGCCTTCTATTAATGCGTTTCTCCAACAGAAGAAGACAGATACGGCGCCGCTCGCGACAACGCTTCAGTCACTTCAAGCGCTGCCAGGATAAATCGACATGGCTTTTCGATACCGGTTGCAAGCAGTTTTGCGCCTTCGCAGCAGCTTGGAACGTCAGGAAGAACAGCGCCTCACACAAGCGGCGGGGGTAGTGGCGCGTCTGCGAGCGGAAATCGAAGAGTTGGAAGAACGCCGGTTTGAGGAGAAACGCCGGGCGTTTCAAGAGCTAGCTGCAGGATCGGCCGGCGCGATTTTTCAGTTTCTCGCGGCTGGCGACATGGCCTACGCGGAGAAAAAACGGGCGCTAGGATTGGAATTGGAGAAGGCTGAAAAAAGGCGGCTGGAGCTGCTTGAGAGATATAAGAAAGTCCGTCAGGACCGGGAAATTCTCGAAAGGCTTCGTGAGCGTCAAGAAGAAGCCTACAATCTGGAATTCGCGCGGCGCGAACAGCAAACCGCAGACGAAGCATTTCTGAATCGAAGTCTGAAACACTCCAACGAATAAATCTTGCCTGCCCGTTCGGCAAAGCCTGCCTAGTTGATCTGCATGGTGAGCTTGCGGAGCGATCGGGGAATTCAGGCGCACATACAAATCACCTATTTTCAACGATTTGAGTAAGTCTGCTTTTGAAGGATGGGCTTTGCTGAGTTGGCAGAGAGTTTGCTCCTTGCTCTGCGGCTAGTCGAGCGAACCATGGAGCCCGTATCCATACTGAACTTCGCGCCGCCCATGACACCGGGGGCGGGGCCGATTGCTTCTGCACCATTCGGTTCCACGGACGGAGCCGCTGGCCAGGATGGCGACGCGAGTGCCGGGATTCCAGCGTTTGCTCAGTTTGTCCAGGAAGTTCTGGAGCAAATCACACGTACGGACACGACACAGTCCGTTTCCAGTTCGCCTGCCTCAACGTGTCTTGGTTCTATAAGCCAGGAAATCACATCCGCAAGAGCTACGGCGAGCGCCAGTTTGCCAGCACCGGGTCAAGACCTTGCAAAGCTGTTCGGCGATGCTTATGGTGCTGTGCCAGCAGCGACTTCGGCAGCGGCCACACCTGCAAAAACCGTTGCACTGCCTGAACCGAAGTTACAGAATCCGACAGCAAGTGAAGATAGCTCTGAATCTAAATCTTCGCGGCCTGCGGGGAACCCTACTCCAGCGTCTTTGGGGGGAGGGCTTTCCTATCTGATTAGTGCGGCGTATGCCGCGGTGCAGCCGGCAGCGGCGCCTGTGAATGCGCCATCAGCTTCGGATTCACAACCAGAAGCGCACACAGAAGCGGATGGAGTTGATGGAGTCGCGCCTCTTGTTGGCTCCGTGGGGCGGGACTCCACGGCTATGAGTGCAACCTCAGCAGACGCGCCTGAGGAGCCTTTGCCGGCGACCCCTGAAATTGTGCCCTCCACCATCGTGCCATCCAGCAATGCAATGCCGGCTCCTAGTGCACCGTCAGCGGGAACGTTTTTGCAGGATGCATCAGCGGCCACGCAAGTGCAAGATGCATCGACGGGAACGCCGACCCAGAAGTTTACGCCAGTGCAGAATGCATCAGGGGAAATGCCAGCGCAGGATGTCGCTCCAGCGCTTCCAATTGAAAATTCCACTACCACTGGAAAAAGTTCAGTCGCGGTAAATCGGACGCAGGAGCAGGTGGCAGACGGGCTGAAGGCTGCAACCGACACAAAGCCATCCAAGGTGCCGGTTGTCGTCCCGGTGGAGGGAGAGGTCGCACCGAAGCTGAGCAGCGTGCCCATCTCCAAAATTTTACAGCAAATTTCAGAATTGCAGCCCAACGCACGCCCGGCCGTGAGTCTACCTGTAGCGCATGGGCCTTCAGCGACTCAAACGGCGCTGACGGAGCCGGCGGCTAAGGCTGCGATCGCCGCCGTGCCATTTTTTGCCCCCCATTCCGCGCAATTCGCTTCACTAGTGTCCAACGCACAACACGAGCCGACGGCGCACGCGGAAGTTTCGCAAAACGCCGAGATTCCAAGCGCACCAACGGCGATTCATGCCAATCCCCAGGATAAGTCCTCGAATCACGGCGGGCAGAGCCAGGGAAGCCCGGCCGGTTCGCAAGATGGTGCGCCCGATTCCAATAACGCGACCGCTAAACCAGAGATTCCGAGCTTTGCCTCAGCGCAAGCGGCAGCCAATGCGGTGAAAGCAGACGCACCAAGTTCAACTGTAGCTCAGGCACCAGCTATCCCAGTGACCAGCGCGCCCATCGATCATTCTCACGAGAGCGCAAGGCCCTCTGCTGAAGCCGCGCCGGGGAATTCTCCGGCATCGCTCCCGCAGACTTCCGAACCCGCCGCGAATCGCTTCGTGAGCAACGCGCAGATTTTGCAAGCGAGCGGTCACAGTGAAATGCGCGTCGCGGTGCAGACGGACAAGCTTGGGGCCGTGGAACTGCATGCGCGAGTAGCGGGTGACGAACTCGGCGCAGCGATCACGGTCGAGAAACGAGATGCCCATGCGGCGCTCGCAGTTGAGCTTCCAGCGCTTCAGCAGGCGCTTTCCGAAAAACAACTGCGCGTGGAGCAACTCTTGTTGCTGCAAGGCGCGCCGCACTCGACCGCAGGCGATGCAGGAGCGCAGTCGCAGACACCGCAGGGAGACCGCGGAACACAACGCCAACAAACTTCGGCGCCCTTGCTGCAAGGGGAGAGCAGTGCATTTCCTTTTCCAGGCGGAATTTTTGAAACACATGGAATTTTTGATTCCCAAGGGAGATTGAGCGTGCGGGCCTGAAGACAGGCCAAGAAAGGAACACCAATGAGCCTAATTCCGCCAATCAATACTTACGCAACGCCCCAAGACAGCGGCAGTTCTACTACGTCCACTGGCTCGACCGGCTCGAGCAGTTCTTCGTCCTCCTCGACGAATCCCAGCAACCAACTAGGACCGAACGCCTTCATCACTCTGCTCACGGCGCAACTTCAGGCGCAGGATCCGCTCGACCCGATGGATCCCAACCAGATGGTCAATGAACTTACTTCGATGAATACGCTGCAGCAGATTATTCAGATGCGCCAGGATCTGGACTCCCTGGTGAGCTCGGTGCAGGTCGGCCAATCCGGCAGCAACTCCGGAGCCGGAGGGAATTCCGGGACTGGAGGCAGTTCCGGGACCGCACAGGCAGTCCCCGCGGCTGGGGTCGCCCCTGAGGCTGCTTCAGCCCTTCCCGCGCTGACAGCCGCGAATTCCGCAGCAGCTTTGTATTCCCAAGCAGTTCCGCAAATCTAATTCAACTAGGAGAATGAAATGCCATCTTTTTCGATTCCACTATCCGGATTGGACGCCAGCTCGACCGGTCTTTCGACCATCGCGAACAATCTGGCCAACCTCAACACGGTTGGTTTCAAAGAGCAAAACGTTGCATTTCAGGATCTGTTTTATCAGCAGATCGGGACCAGCGGCGACGGGAACGCCATCCAGGTGGGTGTTGGTACCTCGGTAGCTGGGATCAGCTCCAACCTGACGCAGGGGAGCATTCAGACGACTGGAGTTCCGACGGACGTCGCTATTCAGGGTGACGGCTTTTTCATTGTCGACAAAGCCGGCGAAACTCTGTACACGCGCGCGGGGAACCTTACTCTTGGCCCGACGGGTGATTTGCTGACCCAAGACGGCGCCACGGTTCAAGGATATACAGCGGTAAACGGAGTGATTAACCCGAGCGCAACCCTGGGCCCAATTGCCCTCCCAACGGGCCTCACCAATCCGCCGAAGGCTACCACCAACGCGCAACTGTATTTGAACCTCGATTCCGGCGCCGCACTGCCGGTTTCGGCGGCGAGCCAGCAGACGGGCACTGGCATCGGGGCAGCGACAGCGCTTACAGGAGGGCAGACGCTGGCGTTCACAGACGGCACAAACAACTTCACCTATACGACGGCAGCTGCAAACACCGACACTCTCAATACGATTGTAAACGCCATAAACGGCAACCCGAACTTTACAGCAAGCCTTGTCGGCAACAACCTCGTGATTACGGCCAACAACGGACAGCCAATAAATATCACGACAAATACGCTGACCGACAATGCGACCAAGGCCCTAAAGGAAACCTTTGCTGCATCAGGAACGGCCGTTGCCGGCGGTTCGTTCAGCACTTCGGTGACCGTGCATGACGCCCTCGGCGCCTCCCACGTGCTGACTTACAGCTTCACCAAGACAGCCGCAAACACATGGACTTACCAAATCACAATTCCCGCGGCAGACGTAGGACAGTCCGGAGCGCCAGTGGTGGTGAATTCAGGAACACTCACGTTCAATGGGAACGGGCAGCTTGTGAACCCAGCCGGAAACGTCACTGGAATCACGATTTCCAACCTAGCTGACGGCGCAAGCCCGCTCACCTTCAATTGGAATTTGTACAACCCGACCACCGGCGGAACGATCACGCAGGTGTCCGGTCCTTCCGCGACATCGTCGACGCAACAAGACGGTTACTCGAGTGGATCTTTGCTCAGCTTTACGATCGGGAGCGACGGTACGATTGAAGGGGTATTCAGCAACGGGCAAACCACGCCACTGGCGCAAATTGCGTTGGCCACTTTTGCCAACGAGCAGGGACTCATTCGAAATGGCGAGAATGAATTTCTGGGGAGCTTGGCCTCCGGCGCCGCCAACGTAGGAGCGCCGACTACCGGTGGCCGCGGAGCTCTGAGCGGCGGATCTCTAGAGCAATCCAACGTCGACATCGCGACGGAATTCGCGAAGCTCATCGTGACCGAACGAAGCTATCAAGCCAACGCGAAGTCGATCACGACATTTGACCAAGTGACGCAGACGGCCATCAACCTGGTGCAGTAAAGAACATTGGAGAGGACCAAGAAAAACGGGTCTCGCCGGATCGCAAGCAGGGACGGCGAGACCCATTCTTAAAACATTCTAATTAGCGAATTCCGAACTAGTGATGCCTGTCCCATTTTCGCTCGCTGCCGTAATTGCCGTGTAAGAGCCTCGTTTGTAAACGGTGCACTTTCAGCACGTTGCGGCAGCTGAACAGTGCGGTAATCCACGCTTGTTCCCCCATCTTCGGCGTTCAAATTGCATCTCTCCGTGCCGATGAGTACGGAAGTCAATAAGACTCCTGCTGCCCAAGAGACAGCAGCGACTCGCGGCGACGAGACGGTCGTTTCCTCGCGCAAATCTTCTTCAGTCCTGTCAGTTGTGCTCGCCCTCTTGGGAGTGCTTGGAGGCGTTGGGGCTGTGTGGTTTGTGGTAGCGCGCAATCACACTGCCGAGGCCTCGCGCACGCCAGATACGTCGCAAGCGCCCAAGTATCTGATCCATCTCGAAGGATTCACCGTCAACTTGGCGGATCCGGAAGAAACGCACTTCCTGCGCGTGACGATGGATCTGGGTGTGGATCGCCTTCCGGAAGGGGCCGACCGCGAAAAGTCCATGACCTACCTGCCACTGGGACGCATCCGCGATGCGGTTCTGGGCGTGCTGACCGTGTGCAAGGCGGATGTGTTGCTAACTCCGGAAGGGAAGAACCAGCTCAAGAAAAATCTGGTAAACGCTTTGAACCAGAATGTTCCGGAGTTAGGTGTGCGGGAAGTCTACTTCACGGAGTTTTTGGTCCAGCGATAGGCCATGTCGAGCGCGCCCGCCATCCCGAAACAGATTCCCGTGGCAATCCCGGAAGAAGTGTGGGCAGACATTGGTGAGCTGCCCTGCTTGCTGAGCGTGGATCTGCCACTGCGCAAGTTTACGGTGCGCGACCTTCTGCAACTCGAGCCGGGTGTTGTAGTGGAGACACGGAATCCCGAAGGCTCGGATGTTCCGGTAAGCGTGAACAGACAACTCATCGCCTGGGCGGAATTTGAAGTGGTGAGCAGGAAGTTGGCAATTCGTTTGACGGAGTTGGCATGAATCTCGGGGGGCAATCTTCGGCGGTGGCTGGCGCCGTCGCACCGTTCGCGCCTTGCTCTAGGGGTGAGGCCGAGGTTGCGCAGAGGCCTGGCGGACTTCGCCGCATCATTGAGTCGTTGCTGGCGCTGTTGAAGAGCGTGAAAGTCCAGCGCCGGAAACGCCAGATGTCTTTGTGCGAGACGCTGCCTCTTGGGGAAAAGCGCTTTCTCGCTATCGTTGAAATCGATCAGGAAAGGCTGCTGATTGCGGCGACCGATCACTCCATTTCCCTCTTGCAGAGACTGGATACTGCAAATCTGGCGAGCCAGGCTGAGCGTGAGAACCCGAATCAACTCCTCACCAAAGGATGGCGCTGATGGGATTCGGCGAATCCATTGTGATGCGAATTGCCGCCCGCAGCCTCGGACTTGGGCTGCTAGGGATGCTCCTGACCGGCCATGCTGCTGCCGCCGAGCGTCCTCCGATGATCCAGATCCCTGGGCTCTCCATTCGCGGCGATTCCACTTCTGTAACCGTCATCCTGCTTCTCACCCTGTTGACTTTCTTGCCGGCGATTCTGCTTTCGATGACGCCGTTCGTGCGCATCCTGATCATTTTCCACTTTCTGCGGCAAGCGCTTGGCACGCAGACGGCGCCAACCAATCAGACGCTGATCGGGCTCTCGCTCTTTCTGACGTACTTCATCATGCAGCCTGTTGGAACCGCCATTCAAGAACAGGCCATCGTGCCGTTCGAGCACGGCAAGATTACCTCCCTCGAGGCCCTCGAACGCGGATCGGGCCCTTTGCGCAAATTCATGCTGGAGTACACACGGGAAAAAGACCTCGCGCTGTTTGTAGAGATGAGCAAAGAGCCGAGGCCGCAAAAGCCGGAAGACCTGTCCATGCGGGTGGTAGTTCCCGCGTACATCATTTCGGAGTTGAAGACCGGCTTTCAGATTGGCGCCGTGCTGTTTCTGCCCTTTCTGGTGATCGATCTCGTCACCGCTTCGGTGACCACTTCGGTAGGCATGCTGCAGTTGCCGCCGGTCGTGATTTCGACGCCCCTCAAAATTTTGCTGTTCGTTGTAGCGGACGGCTGGAATTTGGTGGTCGGTTCGACACTCAGAAGTTTTCATCTGTAAGGCCGGAAGATGAGTCCTGAACAGGTTGTGGAATTGGCGCGTCGCACCATCGAAGCCGCATTTTGGGTTGCCGCTCCCGTCTTGCTGGCGGCGGTCATCGTTGGATTGGTCATCAACATCGGCCAAGTCATGACTTCCATCCAGGATATGACGGTTTCCACGGTGCCGCGACTCACTGCCGTGGGGATCATTTTGTTTTTCTTGACGCCGTGGATGTTGCATCACCTGGTGACATTTACGGTCAGTCTTTTTGGAGATTTCCGGGCTTATACGCGATAGGAGAGCGAAGAGGCTTGCTCACGGTTCTCGAACACATTCTCTACCGGGCGCTGCCGATCGGCTTGCGGGTCAGCGGCTTGATGTCCTTTTCTCCCTTTCTCGGCAGTCTTTCGATTCCTATCCGCATTAAAGCGGCCTTTACGCTGGTGCTCACCGCTCTGCTGTATCCCATTTGTGCGGTTCCGCAGACGGCGCTCAATCTTTCCGGGTGGACCCGCCTGGTGCTGGGCGAGCTAACGCTGGGGCTCGCGCTGGGCCTGTGCATGCAATTTGTGATCGAAGGAGCCGTGCTGGCCGGGCAACTGGCGGGATTTCAATTGGCATTCTCGCTAGTGAACATCATCGACCCGCAGACCAACGTGGATACGCCGGTGCTGTCCACGTTCTACCAGCTCTTTGCTCTGATTCTCTTTCTCCAAATGAATGTCCACCACTGGCTCTTGCGAGGTTTGGCAAAAAGTTTTGAGTATGTGCCGGTGGGCAGCATCGCGATCACCGCCCCAGCCATGAAGGAACTCTTCCGCGCAACTCGAGGCATGTGGCTGCTTGGCGTGGAAATCGCGGCGCCCATCTTGGTCGCAACGA
>Ga0335077_10010158_pt1:2500-11703 | contig 11703 bp, 6 predicted proteins | sample Lox_Sample_31_FD_207151 | JGI IMG/M metagenome (GOLD analysis project Ga0335077, IMG submission 207151) | Soil microbial communities from Loxahatchee National Wildlife Refuge, Florida, United States - Lox_Sample_3.1 | ecosystem: Environmental > Terrestrial > Soil > Wetlands | place...
ATCGGTGGGGGCGTTCGAGATACAAAGGTAAGTAAGCTACTAAGGGCGTGTGGTGGATGCCTAGGTGCTCAGAGGCGATGAAGGACGCGGGTGGCTGCGAAATGCTCCGGGGAGTTGCCAACCAGACGTTGATCCGGAGGTGTCCGAATGGGGAAACCCACCGTTGCGAATAGCGACGGTACCCCGGCCTGAATTCATAGGGCCGGAGGAGCGAACCAGGGGAAGTGAAACATCTCAGTACCCTGAGGAAAAGAAAACAACGAGTGATTCCCGTAGTAGTGGCGAGCGAACCGGGAAAAACAAGCCTAAACCGAGGTCACGAAAGTGCCCTCGGGGTTGCGGGTCCGCGGTAGGACCTCCAAAAGCTAGCGGAAGCGCCTGGAAAGGCGCGCCAAAGAGCGTGATAGCCGCGTACGCGAAAGCAAGAGGAGGCCGAGCGGGGTACCCAAGTAAGGCGGGACACGTGCAATCCTGTCTGAATCTGCCAGGACCATCTGGTAAGGCTAAATACTACTGAGCGACCGATAGTGAACTAGTACCGCGAGGGAAAGGTGAAAAGAACCCCTGTGAGGGGAGTTCAAAGATCCTGAAACCACATGTCTACAAGCAGTTCGAGGACTACGGGGCAACCCAGTCCGAGAGCGTACCTTTTGCATCATGATTCGGCGACTTAATGTACGTAGCGAGGCTAAGCCGCTAGGTGGAGCCGGAGCGAAAGCGAGTCCGAAATGGGCGCCACAGTTGCGTGCATTATAACCCGAAGCGGGGTGATCTACACTTGGCCAGGATGAAGCGTGGGTAAAACCACGTGGAGGTCCGAACTCGTGAGAGTTGAAAATCTCTGGGATGAGCTGAGTGTAGGGGTGAAAGGCCAATCAAACTCCGTGATAGCTGGTTCTCCCCGAAAGATATTTAGGTATCGCCTCACGTAATTCAGTGGCGGAGGTAGAGCACTGGAACGGCTAGGGGTCTCACCAGATTACCAAACCGTACCAAACTCCGAATGCCGCCAACTGTTACCGTGGGAGGCAGTCAGTGGGTGATAACGTCCATTGGCAAGAGGGGAATAACCCAGACCGACAGCTAAGGTCCCCAAGTCCAGTCTAAGTGAACACTAGAAAGGATGTGGCAGGTCATTGACAACCAGGAGGTTGGCTTAGAAGCAGCCATCCTTTAAAGAAAGCGTAATAGCTCACTGGTCAAGACAGGCCGCGCCGAAAATGTAGCGGGGCTCAAGACTGGCACCGAAGCTTCGGATCGTGCGCGTATCGAGATGCGCACGGTGGTAGGGGAGCGTCCCAACTGCTGTGAAGCATGACCGCAAGGGCATGTGGAGCGGTTGGAAGTGCTGATGCCGAAATGAGTAGCGATAAAGGGGGTGAGAAACCCCCTCGCCGTAAACCCAAGGTTTCCTGGGCCAGGTTCATCCTCCCAGGGTTAGCCGGATCCTAAGTCGAGGCCGAAAGGCGTAGATGATGGGGAGCAGGTTAATATTCCTGCGCCATCTTTGTAGCGTTGAACTGAGGGACGACGGAGAAGGTTAGACGGGCCGGGTGGTGGATGTCCCGGTCTAGCGCCGTAGGGGTGCCGCGTACGATCAAAAGGCGCGGCAGTCATCCCCGAGGGCGAAAGGGAGCGCCTAGCGCGAACTCGTCGATACCACGCTTCCAAGAAAAATCCCGCAGGGAGCTGCAAGGGTGTCCGTACCGCAAACCGACACAGGTGGGTGAGGAGAAAATCCTAAGGCGCCTGAGAGAACTCTCCTCCAAGGAACTAGGCAAATTGACACCGTAACTTCGGAAGAAGGTGTGCCCTCGGTAGGTGAACCCGTACAGGGGGAGCCGAGGAGGGTTGCAATGAAACGGCGGTAGCGACTGTTTACCAAAAACACAGGACTCTGCGAAGGCGACAAGCCGACGTATAGGGTCTGACTCCTGCCCGGTGCTGGAAGGTTAAGGGGATCCGTCAGCCGCAAGGCGAAGCGGTGATCCGAAGCCCCAGTAAACGGCGGCCGTAACTATAACGGTCCTAAGGTAGCGAAATTCCTTGTCGGGTAAGTTCCGACCTGCACGAATGGAGTAACGACTTCCGCACTGTCTCGGAGAGGGACTCAGCGAAATTGAAATAGCTGTGCCGATGCAGTTTACCCGCAGCAAGACGGAAAGACCCCGTGAACCTTTACTACAACTTGACAGTGACACTAGGGATTGACTGTGTAGAATAGGTGGGAGCCTTCGAAGCCGGGCCGCTAGGTTCGGTGGAGGCAAAAGTGAAATACCACCCTGTTGATTTCTGGTGTCTAACCGCGCTCCCTCACCGGGAGCCGGGACACTGTCTGGTGGGTAGTTTGACTGGGGCGGTCGCCTCCCAAAGTGTAACGGAGGCGCGCGATGGTTCCCTCAGCCCGATTGGAAACCGGGCGGCGAGTGCAATGGCATAAGGGAGCTTGACTGCGAGACAGACATGTCGAGCAGGTGCGAAAGCAGGTCATAGTGATCCGGTGGTCCTGAATGGAAGGGCCATCGCTCAACGGATAAAAGGTACTCCGGGGATAACAGGCTTATCTCCCCCAAGAGTTCACATCGACGGGGAGGTTTGGCACCTCGATGTCGGCTCATCGCATCCTGGGGCTGGAGCAGGTCCCAAGGGTTTGGCTGTTCGCCAATTAAAGCGGTACGCGAGCTGGGTTCAAAACGTCGTGAGACAGTTTGGTCCCTATCTGCTGTGGGCGTAGGATACTTGAGAGGATCTGACCTTAGTACGAGAGGACCGGGTTGGAGGCACCTCTGGTGTACCAGTTGTCACGCCAGTGGCATCGCTGGGTAGCCATGTGCCGATTGGATAACCGCTGAAAGCATCTAAGCGGGAAACCGACCTCAAGAATTGGTATCCCCGCCGCAAGGCGCTGAAGACCCGTCGCAGACGACGACGTTGATAGGCCGGGTGTGTACGCGCAGCAATGCGCTCAGCTAACCGGTACTAATTGGTCGTGCGGCTTACTTTACCTTTGTTTCTTGCATGCTCCCGATGGATTTCGATCCACGAGGGAGTACGGGATTCGAGGTCAAGGTCGAGGTCAGGAGCTCCGCGCTCCTGGACGCTGAAAAGAGAGACGGCACCTCTCTCGGCAGGAATTGAACCTATCCTTCGTATGCAGTGAAGCTTTTCCGGTGGCTATATCGGAGGGGTCACACCCGTTCCCATCCCGAACACGGAAGTTAAGCCCTCCAGAGCCGATGGTACTCCGCGGGAAACCGCGCGGGAGAGTAGGTCGCCGCCGGGTTTTTTTGATGACGGCCGTCAGTCCCCTCCCGGGGCTGGCGGCCGTCGCCGTTTTGCGGGTCTGGGGGCCAGCCCGCGGTTGCGAGCGCGTGGCTTCATCCGGGTCGTGGATCCGTGCGGCGGCAACGGGCCGCCTTCTCCGGTTCGCCAGCTTCGTCCAGAACCGAGAACTTCCGGGCGCCGCCCTCCCGCGACTGCGTTGCTCCGGTGTGCCGCTCGTGTACTGTTCGGCCCCCCAAAGGGCGCCCCCCCCGCCGGGTCCGACCGGTCGGATGTTGTCCAGCGCTGCCCGGCGGCCGGGGCGCGGTCTCTACAGTCAGTCATGACGGAGGAGGACACCGTGAGCGATGGAACGCTGAAGAAGGGCCTTCTGAAGCGCCGGAGTTTTCTCAAGGGATCGCTGGGGGTCGGAGCGGCGCTCGCTGCCCCCACCATCTTCTCCCGCAAGGCCTCGGCCCAGACAGAGAAGGTCCTCAAGGTCGTGCACTGGAAGCACTTCGTTCCAGCCTATGACACCTACTTCAGCGGCTTCGCCAAGAAGTTCGGCGAGAAGCACAACTGCAAGGTGGAGGTGGACTTCGTCGCCACCCCGGACCTGCCCACCGCCATCGCCGCCGACATCTCGCGCGGGGGCGGACACGACATCTTTCACCTCAACGGCACCGGGGCCTGGCTCTACGACCAGGTGGAGGTGGACGTCACTGACGTCGCCAACCGGCTGGGCAAGGAGTTCGGTGGATGGAGCCCCGGCTCCGAGGACATCGCGGTGGTGAAGGGGAAGTGGCTCGCCATCCCCCACTGGTACATCCGCTATCCATGGATCGTGAACCGCGCGTACCTGAACGAGGTGAAGGAGGACTACAACTCCAAGACGACCTACGACGACATCCTCCGGATGGGGGCGAAGCTGAAGAAGGCCGGCCACCCCATCGGCATCCCGTTCTCGCAGACCCCGGACGCCAACGACGACCTCATCCCGATCATGGACGCCTACAAGGCGTACACCTTCGACAAGCAGGGCAACATCGCCTTCGCGAAGAAGGAGATCGTCGAGGTCCTCAAGTGGGGCGCCTCGCTCTTCAAGGACTGCATGACCGACGAGGTGCTCAGCTGGGATGACTCCTCGAACAACCGCTTCATCGCCTCCGGCAAGGGATCGATGATCTGCAACCCGATCAGCGCCTACCGGACCGCGGCCAAGGACAATCCCGACGTCTACAAGGCGCTGGAGATCCAGCCCCCTCCGCTCGGGCCTGCGGGCCGCATCGGCGGCGCCCGGACCATGTCCTACGCCATCTACAAGTTCAGCCAGGTCCAGGAGTTGGCGAGGACCTTCCTCTACGAGATGAACGCCGCCGGCCTCGAGGGGATGGAGGCCTCCACCGGCTACAACCACCCCTTCCTGAAGGCCTTCCTGAAGAAGCCCATGCCGGTCATCGGCCACGAGCCGAAGCTCCAGATCGAGCAGGATTTCAACGACTGGGTGAAGTTCGTCGGCTACCCGGGCCCGATGACCAAGACCGCCACCAGCATGTACGCGAAGTTCATCATCCCGACGATGTTCGCCGAGGTGGCCAACGGCGGAAAATCGCCCCGGGCGGCGATGGACGACGCGGAGAAGAAGCTCCGGGCCGTGGCTGGCTGATGGCCGAGGTCGTCCTCAGCGCGGTCGAGAAGCGGTTCGGCGACGTGGCCGCCGTGGCCGGGGTGGATCTCACCGTCAGGGATCGGGAGTTCGTGATCCTGGTGGGGCCCTCCGGCTGCGGGAAGACGACCACCCTCCGCATGATCGCCGGGCTCGAGGACGTCTCCGGAGGCGAGATCAGCATCGGCGGCAGGTCGGTCACCCACCTGCCGCCGAAGGACCGGGACATCGCCATGGTGTTCCAGAGCTACGCGCTGTATCCGCACATGACCGTGTACCGGAACATGGCGTTCTCGCTGCAGCTCCGCCGGATGCCCAAGCCGGAGATCGACCGGCGGGTTCGCGAGGCGGCCTCGATCCTCGGACTGAGCGACCTGCTCCACCGGAAGCCCCGTGCACTCTCCGGCGGTCAGCGACAGCGAGTGGCGGTGGGCGCCGCGCTCTGCCGTCAGGCCGGGGTGCTGCTCTTCGACGAGCCGCTCTCCAACCTCGACGCCAAGCTCCGGGTCCACATGCGGACCGAGCTCAAGCGCCTCCATCAGAGCGTGAAGTCCACCATGATCTACGTCACCCACGACCAGGTCGAGGCGATGACCATGGGCGACCGGATCGTGATCATGGACAAGGGGAAGATCTGCCAGATCGCCTCCCCCCTGGAGGCCTACCGGACCCCGGCCAACCGCTTCGTGGCCGGGTTCATCGGGACGCCTCCGATGAACTTCTTCGACGGGGAGCTGCGAGGGGAGGGCGCCGGACTCTCGGTGGTGCTCGGTGGAGACCTCACTCTCCCGGTGCCCCGGCCACGTCTGACGGGGGTCAGTGGCCGGCAGGTCACCCTGGGCATCCGCCCCGAGCACATCCAGCTGGGAGCGGAGGGGAACGGCACCCGGGTCAAGGTCCCGGCGGTGGTCGACGTGGTCGAGCCCCTGGGCAACGAGGCCATCGTCACTGCTCGCTGCGCCGCGGGGTTGCTCCAGATCGAGACCGAGATGCAGGGGGAGCTCAGGCCCGGCCAGCCGGTGTCGCTCCTCTTCGATACGGCGCACGTCCATCTCTTCGACCAGCAGACGGAGCGCGCGCTCTGACCACCCTCCCTGCGGCTCCGGCGCCCATCGAGGCGTCGCCGGAGAGAGGGCCTCCGCCGCTTCCCCGGCTCCCGTTCCTCGAGCGGGAGGCGCCGCTGGGGTACGTCCTGGTTCTCCCCGCGGTCCTCTACCTCGCAGTCTTCATCGCCTATCCGTTCCTGATGGCGATCTGGCTCAGCCTGACCGACGCCGAGGCCGGGAACCAGAAGTGGAGCTTCATCGGGCTGGACAACTACTCGAAGGTGGTCAGCTCCGAGGTGAAGGTGAACGACCTCGTCCTGGCGACCCTGCCCACCCGCGCGGAGGCCGAGGCGTTCCAGAAGGTCCGGAGCACGGCCAAGCTCCAGACCACGCCGCAGGGCCCACGCTTCCGGACCGCAGTGGTCGTCGCCGGGCGGACCATTCCCCTCTTCGAGATGGACAGCGCCTCCGACGCCGAGTTCGCGGCCGACACCGTGGTCAGCGAGTTCGACTGGCAGGTCCGACACGCCGGGAAGGACTGGGCAGTGGTCGCGCACGGCGGGGACGAGCCGATCCGCTTCGGTCCCTTCCCGGACCGGAGGGCGCTGAAGAGGGCGCTGGAGTCGAGCGTCCTGGTCAAGGCGGGCACCCAAATCCAGACCAACGGCACCGGGGTGATCCAGGACCCGAACTTCCGCCTCTCGCTGGTCAACACCTTCAAGTACACGTTCGGGACGGAAATCATCAAGCTGCTGATTGGCGTGCCCTGTGCGCTGATTCTCAACCGGAGGTTCGGCGCCCGCCGCCTGCTCCGGGGCCTGGTGGTGATCCCCTGGGTCATCCCCATCGCCATCAGCGCCCAGGCCTGGCTCTGGATCCTCGACTCCACCTACAGCGTCATCAACTGGTGCCTGGTTCACTGGGGGATCCTCAGCCCCGGGAACATCGTCAACTTCCGGGGCGATCCCCAGTGGGCGATGCTCAGCGTGATTCTGGTGAACGTGTGGCGAGGGTTCCCCTTCACCGCGATCGTCATCCTCGCCGGGCTGACCGCCATTCCCGACGAGATCCTCGAGCGCGCCCGGCTGGACGGAGCCAACGCCTTCCAGCGCTTCATCCACATCATCGGGCCGATGGTCCGGCCGATCCTGATGGTGTCGCTGCTCTTCTCGGTGATCTTCAGCTTCACCGACTTCAACACCATCTGGATCATCACCAAGGGTGGCCCGTACGACCAGACCCAGGTGCTCTCCACCTACGCCTACCAGCTGGGGGTGAACGCCGGCTACCTCGGCAAGGGCGCGGCGACCTCGCTCTTCATGTTCCCCCTGATGGCGCTGATGGTGTTCTTCATGCTGCGCTTCCTGAGGAAGGAGAGCTGACCTTGGCGCCCCCGGGCCGCTACCGCCTGCTGTGGCGCCGCTTCCGGCCCAACCTCCTCTCCTGGGTGGGGATGGTGCCGTTCCTGCTCTTCGCTCTCTTTCCCTTCTACTGGATGGTGGTCACCTCGCTGAAGGCGGACGCCAATCTCTACGACCTGAGCCGGAACCCGTTCTGGTTCAGCCAGGTGGACGGCAGCGGCCGCCCCTACCACAAGGACATCATCGTTCCCGCCTCGTACACCGAGGGGCCCATTCGCTGGAACATCGCTCCCGGCGCCCACACCACCCGCTTCGACAGCGAGACCGACCCCAGGCCCATCGCTCACGTGGGAACTCAGCCGGTCTACAGCCCGGTGGACGGGGCGCTGACCTCGGTCAGCATCCGCGAGGGGCAGGTGGCGCATCCCAACGAGGTGGTGGGGGTCATCGACGTCAGGAGCCCGAGCCTCACCCACTACCGCTACCTGGTCTCCACCCCGTTCTGGCGTTGGATGAAGGTGAGCCTCGTCACCGGGTTGATGGTGGTGCTGATCACCTTGATCTTCTCGGTCCCCGCGGCGTACGGGCTGGCCCGGCTCGACTTCGCCGGGAACCGGGGGATCGGCATCGCCATCTTCCTGACCTATCTCATCCCCTCGACCATCCTCTTCATCCCCTTCTCGCAGTTCGTCGGAGCCCTGAAGCTGGACAACAGCATCTGGTCGCTGATCCTCAGCTACCCGACGTTCACCATCCCTTTCTGCACCTGGCTTCTGATGGGGTTCTTCCGGAGCGTCCCCAAGGAGATCGAGGAGCGCGCGCTGCTCGATGGCGCCACTCGGCTTCAGATGCTCCGGCTGGTGGTCATCCCGGTGGTGCTCCCTGGCATCCTGACCGCGGCGATCTTCGCCTTCACCCTCTCGTTCCAGGAGTACGTCTACGCGCTGACCTTCATCAGCTCGACCCTGAACCGCACCCTGCCGGTGGGGATCACCGTCGACATGGTGCGCGGCGACGTCTACTTCTGGGGCCCGCTGATGGCGGCGGCGGTGCTCGGGTCTGTCCCGGTGGTCATCGTCTACGCGCTCTCGCTCGATTACTTCATCTCCGGCATGACCACCGGCGCGGTGAAGTGACCGCCGCTCTCGTCCCCTAGGGAGAGCTCCCGGGGCGCGGCGGTGCTGAAAGCAGCAGGTAGCCCTCCGGGAGAAGGCTGGTGCAGAGCATCACCGCATCGATGTCCAGGTGCTCCCGCCAGGAAAGGGCGCGCTGATGACCTGGCTCGAGCCAGAAGCCGCGGATGGCCGGGGCGAGCGACTGATGCTCCTCGACGGCCTGGAGGAGGAGCGCGGTCTGCTCCAGATCCGGAAAGCGCTCCGGGTGCGCCTCGAGGCACGCCGAGATCACCGGGACCGCCTCCAGACCGATCGCCAGCCCCAGCTCCCGGAAGGCGAGACGCCGCGCTGCATCCCCGCCCAGCAGCGGACGGAGGCGCTGGAGGCCGGGCAGGGTGGCGGCGAGGAGACGCGAGAGGAGAGGGGTCCGGGCGAAGGCCCCCAGCGCGATCAGTTGCGCGGTCCAGGCGGCATCGGCGAGCAGCCCACCCAGGCCCAGCGGGTCGGCGGTGATCCAGGAGCCTTGCTCGGACATCTCGCGCAGACTCTGCTCCTGGGTGCTCAGCGCTGGGCCTCGTGACGAGGTACCGAGCACCTGCGCGGTCCAGCGGAGTTCGGCGAAGGTGATCATCCCATCCAGTGCGTCGTGCTGACCCGTGGACGAGACGAGGGGACGGGAGAGGTCGATGCTCATCTTCCAGGCCAGCCTCGGCGGCCCGGGGAGCAAGAATCCGGCAAAGGCCGCCGAGGCGAG
>Ga0335077_10010159_pt1 | contig 11702 bp, 9 predicted proteins | sample Lox_Sample_31_FD_207151 | JGI IMG/M metagenome (GOLD analysis project Ga0335077, IMG submission 207151) | Soil microbial communities from Loxahatchee National Wildlife Refuge, Florida, United States - Lox_Sample_3.1 | ecosystem: Environmental > Terrestrial > Soil > Wetlands | place: USA: Florida...
ACGAGAAGGCTGCTGCGGCGCCGGTTTCCGACCAGCAGGTGGAGAAACTGGCGGAAGTCATTTCCCGCTCGCAAAACAGCTATCGCGAGCTGATCGACAACCTGGATCAGGCGCTCTTCACACTATCCCTGAAAGGCGAAGTGCGGGTCGCGAACCTGCGCCTGGCAGAAACCCTGGGAACCACCTTTCAAGAATTGATCGGCCACTCGCTCAGCGAGTTCATCGAATCACCGGCGCTCGCGGACGCCGAGCGCGCGCTTCCATCGTTTCTGAACAAGGGCACCTGGACGGGGAAGCTTCCGGTCCGGCTGAAGAAGGACAAGGAGGTTCGCTTCTTCGATTGCTGGCTACAGGCTGTTTCGGAGAATGGAGAGGTGACGGCCGTCACGGGCTGGGCGCGGGACGTCACGGCGCAGCGCGAATCTGAAATTCGTTTCGCGGAACTCTTCGAGTCCCTCAGCGAGGGAATCCTTTTCGTAACGCCTGAAGGGCAGGTGCTCGATGCGAATCCGGCACTGGTCCGCATGCTGGGTTACAGCAGCAAGAAGGAACTTCAGGAGCACAATTTCCGCGAGATGCACGACGACCCGGCGGTCCGGGAAGCGATCCACCGGGAGTTGACGGAAAAAGGCTTCATCCAGGATCGGGAAGTCGTGTTCCGCCGCAAGGACGGAAAACGAATCTATTGCTTGAGTTCGGGCTTCGCGATCCGCGACGCGTCCGGCCGCCCGATCCGCTTGCAGGGAACCCTCGTGGATGTCACCGAGCGCCGGGAGATGGAGAAGCGCCTCCAGGAGGAACAGGGATTCGTCCGGCGGCTGGTCGAGAATTTCCCCGACCTAATCGCAGTGCTCGACCGGGAGGGGCGGTTCACCTACATCAGCGGCGACGTGCAGAACATCCTGGGACGCTCACCGAGGGAGTTCATCGGAGGAGTTTTCGGCCAGCGCGCAAATGAAGAGGACAGAGCGAAACTTCACGCGATGCTGCAAAAGGTGATTCGCGGAGAAGAAACCCGCGCGCAGGTGGAATTTCGAGCGCCGCACAAAGACGGCAGATGGCGAGTCCTGCTGGCGACGGCCAGCCCGCTCTTCGACGAGAACGGCAAGATCAGCGGCGTGGTGACCTCGGCGCGGGACATCACGGAAGCGCGCGAGACGGAAAAACAGCTCCACCGGGAACAGGAGTTCGCGCGCCGGCTCATCGCATGCTTTCCCGACCTCATCATCGTGATCGATGCCGAGGGGCGGTTCGCGTTTGTGAGCGAGAGCGTCCGGGACATTCTCGGCGTTTCGCCGCAGGAATACATCAACAAGCCCATCGGACAGCGTGTGGACGGGGCCGACCGGAAGGAACTCGTCGAGATGTACGAGAAAATCATGTCCGGCCGCGAGTCCAACGTGCAGATGGAAATCCGCGCGCGGCATGTCGATGGGACGTGGAAAACGCTGCGAGTCTCGGCAAATCCGCTCTTCGACGAACACGGCAAAATCACGGGCATGCTGTCGTCGGGGCGGGACGTCACGGAGCTGAAGCAAGTGGAGCATCAGCTGGTCCAGAAGGAGAAGTTCTCCGCCATGGGGCAGATGATGGCCGGCGCGGCTCACGAACTCAACAATCCGCTGACGGCAATCCTGGGGGTCAGCGATCTACTGCGGGAGCGCGCCACGGACGACACGACCCGCCGTCATGTGGACCTCATTCTCCAACAGGCTCGCCGCGCCGCGGCCATTGTCCAGAATCTGCTCGCGTTCTCCCGCCCGGCGGCCACCGGGCGATTGCAGGTGGGGCTCGAGCAGCTTGTCCGCGAGGCATTGCAAATCGAGCAGGCTTCGCTGTCTCGAAAGAACATCCGTGTGGACGTCACCGCTGCCGCCGATCTTCCACCCGTTGAGGGAGATCGGAAGCTTCTTCAGCAGGTGTTTCTGAATATCCTGACGAACGCCGAGCAATCGATCTCGGCCGCTAGCGACCACGGAAACATCAGCGTCGCGCTCTCGCGGGTGGATGACCGGATTCAAGTCGCGATCACCGACGACGGGCCGGGCATTCCCACGGAAAACATCGGGAAGGTTTTCGATCCATTTTTCACGACGAAACGCCCCACCGGGGGTAGCGGACTCGGCCTTACGATCTGCCTCGCGGTGGTCAAGGAGCACGGAGGCACGATCGAAATCGAATCCAAGCCCGGAGCGGGCGCGACCGTGCACGTGTACCTGCCGGTTGCCGCGTCGGCCGCTGTTGCCACGCCGGCCCCGGCCCAGCCCGCGGCCAGACCTGCCCTGCCCGGTTCAGAGACACTGAAAGGCCATACGTTGCTGATCGTGGACGACGAGGAAAGCATTCGCGAAATCGTGCAGGAAAGCCTTTCGGCGCGAGGCATGAAGGTGCATGCGGCGGGCAGCTCCGAAGCGGCCTTGGCCCATCTTGCAAGCAACGCTTGCGACATCGTTCTTTGCGATTTCAATCTTCCCGGCATGAAGGGAAGCGAGCTCTTCGAGCAAGTTCGCAATCAGCGGGGCAGCTCGCCGGCGCGATTCGTGTTCATGACGGGCGATCTGGTCGATCCAGCCGTGATCGAGAACTACCGGGAAAAAGGCGCGCTGGTCCTACAAAAGCCTTTTCAAATTGCCGCGCTGACAAAACTGCTTACAGAGATTCTCCAGCCGCAGCCATCGGGGGTGCGGTAACCCCGCGCGGCACCCGCGCGATTCCGGGCCGCTCTACGGTTTTGCCGCGGAGCCTTCGTCCACGCCGAAATCCCAGACGTAGAGGCTCATGTTCTCGTCCTGAACGACCTCCGCAAGCGCGTACTCTCCGCTCGGGAGCGGCTGGCCGAGCGTGAAACGATAGACGCCGTGAGCCACTTCCCAGCGCTGCATCGGCACGGTGTCGTGGGTCGCGCGCTGCTCTCCGAACAGCTGATCGAGATTCTCGATGTGCCGGACGTCCCCGCTGACCTTCGCGCGAATCAATTCCATTTGAGGTTCGCGAGCGTTGGCTGTGCGGAAATAGAACTCGGGCCGGCCGTTTTGAAGGCGAAGCTTTGCGTGCGCTCCCTGAATCGAAATGGAGCGGCGGGTGGGAACGACGGGAACCGGCACCAGCACCTGCTCGAGCAGGTGGCCCTTGGCAAGCTTCGAGGTGGTTTCGGCCTGCGGCAGGGGCAGGACGGCCTTGCCATCGAAGGCGAAGAGTCGCTCGCCGGGCGGCAAGAAGATGCCCGGCGCAACCTCCAGGCTTGCGTCGATGTCGATGGGCTCGGCGAGGCGCGCAGCTTCCTGCTTGTGGATCTTGGCAAGCACTGCGGCATCGCGCTTGGCGTCTTCCGCCTCGGCGCCCTTCGTGGCGTCCCAGTCCACCAGCGCGGCCGGAATCTCCTCCCACGTCGAGCGCTCGATGCTGTAATAGCGGACGCGGTCGCCCTGCACTTGATATTCACGCACAAGGTGGAAACTTCCGTCCTTCAGCATGAGTTTCTTCCCGCGCGGGAGTGCCGATGCATCTTCCGCATGCGTGGATGCGCCACCGGCGGCGGGCGCCGAAGGCGAGCTGGCGGAGTTCTGCGCGGCCGGGCCCGCCGGGGCCAGCATAACGGCCAGGACGAGCAGCGCGAGCGCCTGGCCGATCGCCACGAGTCCGCGGCCGTTGAACGTGCGATGGATGCGCTGCGGCATGTGAACCACCGGTTGCGCGTCTCCCTTCAACTGTGTGATGCGGATTCCAGCCATGGGGATAAGTCAATGCGAGGATAGCGCGAGGCGAGCCGGGTCACAACAAGCTTGGATTACGGGAGAAATACGGGGGCATCGCAGAGCGGGAGACCTGACTTTGAGGGAAGAGAAGGCTCAGTGATCGCAGCGGGGGTGAAGCACCGCCATGATCAGCAGATCCGAATTGGTGAACAGCAATTTATCGGACCCGCCGCCGGCCGTCGCCGCCATCGTCCCAAGATGCTTATTCTGCGCCAGTCCGCGCAGGTGTTCGGGGCAGATGCCGGTGAGACCGGTGACCTCTTCTTCGGTAAAAAATTTCTGGCTCGACTTGATTCGCACCATGCGCGACCTCTCAGCCTTTCGATGCTTGCAGCAGAATAATTGCCGCCCGATTTTCCTGCAATAGTCGTTCCGTACCACGCGGGTAGAACTCTCCGCCCAGAACGCTGTTCAAGGCCCCTTCTTTCTGTGATTTATGCGGGAATCAAACCGATCGGGCCCGGCCAAATCGGCGCCGATTCAACATGCATAGTGCAAGCAACAGACTATTGTTGGAATGTTTCTACAATTTCACAGAGGGGAGAAAACGCGGCGAAAAGAACTCAATTTTGCGAAGGCTCGCGCTCAAATCGCGGAGCCGCCGGCCTTTTCGAGTGCGCGAGCCACTTGCAGCACGCAGCTTTCCTTGAAATGGGGTGCGAAGACTTGCAGGCCGACGGGTAGCCCTTCCTTCGTCGTCCCGCACGGAACCGAGATGCCGGGAACGCCGGCAAGCGATCCGGTCACCGTATAGATGTCGGCCAAGTACATCTGCAAGGGGTCGAGCGCCTTTTCGCCGAGCCGGAAGGGGGGAATCGGGGAGGTCGGCGTCACGATGGCGTCCACCTTCTTGAACGCGTCCGCGAAATCCCGAGCGATCAGCGCCCGGACGCTCTGCGCGCGAAGATAATAGGCGTCGTAATAGCCGGCGGAGAGGGCGTACGTTCCCAGCATGATCCGGCGCTTCACCTCGGGACCGAAGCCGCGTTCGCGCGTTTGGCGGTACATTTCCGTGAGGGTCGCGCCGGGCACGCGCAGGCCGTAGCGCACGCCGTCGTACCGGGCCAGGTTGGAACTCGCCTCGGCCGTGGCGATGATGTAGTAGGCGGCGATCGCGTAGTCTGTGTGCGGCATTTGGAGAGGAACTCTCCGGCAGCCGAGCTTCTCGAGCAGCGCGATGCCGCTTTGAATCTTGTCCTTGATCTCCGGATCGAGGCCGGCGCCGAAATAGTCTTCTGGGACGCCAATCCGGAGGCCCTGCACTGACTTTTCAGTCTCCCCAATGTAGTCCGGGACGGGCACGGCCGCGGAGGTGGAATCGTTTTCGTCGTGCCCGGCGATCACGGACAGGACCGCGGCTGCGTCGGAGACGTTCGTGGCGAACGGCCCGATCTTGTCGAGCGAGGACGCGAACGCGACCAGGCCGTAGCGCGACACGCGGCCGTAGGTCGGCATCAATCCGGGGATGCCGCAGAACGATCCCGGCTGCCGGATCGAGCCGCCGGTATCGGTCCCGAGCGCTGCCACAGCGAGTCCCGCCGCGACGGCGGCCGCCGACCCGCCGCTCGAACCTCCGGGGACGCGATCGAGCGCGACCGGATTTCGCACCGGACCGTAGGCGGAATTTTCGTTGGAGCCGCCCATGGCGAACTCGTCGCAGTTCGTCTTGCCCAGAAACACTGCGCCCGCGCGTTCGAGGCGATCGACAGCGGTCGCGTCGTAGGGAGGGACGTAGTCCTCGAGCATTTTCGAGGCGCAGGTGGTGCGCACGCCCCGCGTGCTGATCACATCCTTGATCGCCATGGGCACGCCCGCGAGCGGCGGGAGAGTTTCGCCGCGCGCGACGGCCGCGTCGATCCGGTCGGCTTGCGCGTTGGCGCGCTCGGGCGAGAGCGTCAGGTAGGCGTTCAATTCGGAGTTGCGCTTGTCGATGCGGCCGAAAAATTCGGCGGCGAGCTCGCGCGCCGAGATCTTCTTGGTCTGGAGCGCCGCTCGGACGCTGGCGATTGTCCACGGAGTGCCCGCGCTCATCGATCGATCACCCGGGGAACGCGGAAGAACGGCTTCACGGCGTCCGGCGCGCGCGACAGAACCGCGTCACCCACATCGCAGGGCCGCAGCGTGTCGTCGCGCAATTCAGGATGGCTATCCGTGGCGGAGGGCGACGCAGGCGTGTACAGCACTTGCGCCATCGGCTCGACGTTGGTCAGGTCGAGCTCGTTGAGCTTGTCGATGTAGGTGAGGATGCCATCGAGCTGGGCGCGATACGAATCAATCTCCTCGGGTGTCAGCCCGAGGTGAGCCAGCTCGGCAACTCTCACCACATCTTCGCGGCTAATTTTCATTGCAGGTTCGGGTCCTTGTAATGGGTGCCGGACTACGCACGCTTGCGGCGGATGAAGGGGATGTGGTCGTTGTCCGCTTCGCGGGAGATTCGCTTCGGGCCGGGACGACCCGAGACGAATTTCACGTCGGAGACGAGCTTGCCGCCCCAAGCCTGATTGATCCGGGCGCAGAGCTCGCGCTTCATGGTCTCCAGCTGCTTCCGCCAAGCCTTGTTGTCGGCCGCGAGTTCGAGGCAGCCGCCGCTGCACCGCACCGGCCGGGTGTGCGCCGCAAGCGTTTTTCCCACGACTGTGGGCCACGCGCTCGCAAGCCATGCGACCGCTGCTTCAGGCCGGTCGAGCCGCCTGAGCGTTTTCCCCAGAAATTCTCCCGCTCGTTCCATGGAAGCTGAAATTCTATCACGGCGCGCGACGGGCTGGCGTCATGCCGGAGGAATATGAAAAATTCGCTCGGCGTTGCCGTGGTATAGCTTTTCCTTCTCCGCGGCCGAGACTGGAGCGGAATCCATGAATGCGACGGCGGGCGCCGAAGGCTGGTACGGATAGTCGATCGCCCACAGGACATTGTCGATGCCCAGCGCTTTGATCGAGAAATCGAGCGCAAGGTGCGACTCCTGCCCGCTCGTGGTGATGACGAAATTGCGCTTGAAGTACTCGCTGGGTGTCAGCTTAATCTTTGGCGCGGCGCCCCGGTTCTGCGCGTTCTTGTTCATGTAGTCGAGGCGCCAGAGCCAGAAATGGACGGCTTCGCCCATGTGGCCGATGCAGATCTTAAGTCGCGGGAAGCGGTCGAAAACGCCGCTGACGATCATGCGTACGGCGTGCGTGGAAACTTCGATGCCGTAGCCCCATTGGGCGCCATCGAGGCCGTAGTCGCGGAATGGCGCCGCAAGGCCGTCGGAAGGCGCGCGCGGGTGGATGTAGATGCAGGCGTTGAGCGCCTCGGCGGCTTCGAGAATAGGAAAGTACTTGGGATTGTCGAGGTATTCGCTGTTCGTGTGCGAGTTGACGATGAGGCCGTTGAGCTTCAGGGACTTCATCGCGCGCTCGATTTCCTTGACTGCGCGCTTGGGCGATTGCGGAGCGAAGGTCGCGAGGCCGGCGAATCGCGCGGGGTGCCGGCCGATGACGGCGGCCAGGCGATCATTCGCCAGCCCCGCGAGTTCGGTGGCGGTGTCGGCGTCGAACATCTGGACGCCGGGGGCCGTCAGCGAGAGCACATGGATGGCGACGCCGTTTTCGTCCATGTCGCGAAGGCGCTCGTCCTCCAGGTCGAGCAAGCGCGGCAACAGGCGCGCCGTTGTATCTTCCACCTGCGCGTCGTAGATGCGCCTTACGAGAACCAGGTCGAGGCTAGTTCCCGGAGCGCGCGCGACGCCACGCAGGCCCGCGGCAACCTCCGGGATGGAAAACGCCTCTTCCGTCGCGATTCGGCGCCACTTTTTCGGATCAGCGGTCATGATTGCATCCTTTCGTGCGAAAAGATTCCGTCGCCGGGAGTAAGCCGCACGCGAACGCGAGCGACGGGCGATGAGCAGGAAGCTTGCGGCCCAGCAGCTTCGCGCGTCCCTTGGAAAAATGCAAGCAGGCAGTGCCGAGCGGCGCGAGAGACGCGAGGTTGGTCGGCTTGCGCCGGCGCATGGGGCGTGCGAAAATTGCGAATGCTTGCCCGCTGATTTACTGCGACGCGAGTTTCTTCCGAGTGGCGATATCGTCTAAGGGTTAGGACGTGGCCCTCTCAAGGCCAAAATCCGGGTTCGAATCCCGGTATCGCTACCAAGCTTCAAAAGGCTGCAAATTTCCCAACAAAACTGGGGTATCCGTAACGGGAGCGGGAGTTGTTACCGTTTGTGTTGCCATTCCGGGCAAAAAGACCGAGTTGCTTCTTCTTTCCGCCAAGTACTATCTGGAAGGAGAAGCATTCGTGAACACGGTCACTGTGATGATTCGAGCAAAGCTCAACGGAAAGTACCCTTACCTGCCCGAGGTCTGGAACGGGAACGGTCGTCTCAAGCCCAATGTCGCTCCTGTGAAAGGCAACGAGCAGAAGGTTGAAGGACGGTATTACCTCCGCTTCACTCAAGATGGCCGTCGCCGCTGAGAAGCACGAATCTTCGCCACCCTCGACTGCACTGTCTCCTTCGACTGTTCTGTTTGGGTCCCTGAACGTAGCCGTCAAGACCGTTTCACGCCAAATCCATTTAGATCGTGCACTCGCAGAGACTCCGTCGCGAGCCAAACGCACACGGATGAGGTTTTTAGCAGGCACAAGTGATGGGGCCCCTTTTGCCGTCCCCGTGATGAGAGTCACGAACGGGCGTGACGCGAGTCACATCCATCAATGGGACGAGTCAATACTTTAATACAGTGGCGCTATGTATGGGGGGAGGCCGACGATGAATCTTGCCGTGGAACTGGACGGAGAAGGGATACCGCGGCTCCGCTTTCCCGAAACATTCAATGCTGCCGAATACTTCATAGACCGTCATATCGCCGAAGGGCGCGGTAGCCACGTCGCGATTCGGACCCTCAAAGAGGAAGTAACCTACGCCGAATTGCTCCACACCGTCAATCAAGTTGGCAATGCTCTGCTCAACCTGGGAATTGGCCGCGGCGAGCGAGTCCTGATGGTTGTCAAGGATTGCCCCGAATTCTTCTATCTATTCTGGGGTGCCGTGAAAGCAGGGATGATTCCGGTTCCACTGAACGGCATGGCGCCCGCCAGCGATTTCGAATTCATCATCCAACATTCGAAGTGTTCCGCACTGTTCCACTCACAGGAATTCACGACTACGCTCGACGCCGCCCTCGACGCATGTTCCCCCCGGCCGAAAGTAGTGCTGCCGATTGACGGAGGCAGAGAATCGCTGATGGCCTTGGCACGCGAGGCCTCGCCTCAACTTGATGCAGTGGCGGCAAAAGCCGAGGATGATTGCTTCTTTCTTTACTCTTCGGGCACCACCGGTCTCCCGAAGGGCGTCGTCCACGCGCATGGCGACATCGCAGTCATCAGCCAGTTCTATATGGTCGAAATCCTCGGTGTGACCGAGGACGACGCCTTTTTCAGTGTTGCGCGCCTGTGTTTTTCCTTTGGCATGAATATCGGCATGATCGCGCCACTGTTTGCCGGTGGGACGGCGATTCTGGATGACCGGCGTCCCACCCCGCAGACTGTGATCGAACTATTCCATCGCTGCCAGCCCACCATTCTCGGCGCTGTGCCCACCTTTTACGCGCAGTTTCTGGCTTCGGGCATATTGAGCCGCAAGGATTGCGGCCGGCTCCGCCGTTGCATTTCCGCCGCCGAAGCTCTGCCGCCGGAACTGCATCGCGAGTGGCTTGCGACAACCGGGCTGCCGATCATCGAGGGTATTGGCTCGACGGAGGTCGGCCACATCTACATTTCAAACCGCGTCGATGACATTCGGCCGGGTGTGACAGGCAAACCTGTGTCCAACTATCAAGTCAGGCTGGTCGACGAGGCGGGAAACACTGTCGCCGACGACGTTCCCGGTCGGTTGCTGGTAAAGGGGCAGTCGGTCATGAGGCGCTACTGGAATGATCCCGAAAGGACCGCAAAGACGATCGTCGACGGCTGGTTCGACACCGGGGATACGTTCCGCAGGGACGCACACGGCTACTACACATTCTGCGGAAGGAGCGACGACGTATTCAAGGTCAGCGGCCGATGGGTTTCGCCGTACGAGATCGAATCGGCCCTCATCACACATCCCCAAGTGCTTGAGGCGGCGGTTATCGGCCGGAAGGACGAACATGGCCTGATCCATGCGGATGCGTGGGTTGTGCTGAAAGAACTAGCGATTCCCGGCGAACAGATGGCCGAAGACCTCGGGCATTTCTGTGAGACGATTCTCCCGCGTTTCAAATTGCCGAGTCAGATTCACGTCGTCGATAAACTGCCGAAGACGGCCACCGGAAAGATTCAGAGGTACAAACTGCGCGTTGCCACTGCTCACCAGGATCGAGTGTCCCAAAAGCAGAAGGCCAAGGGCATGGTCCTGGTTGAGCGAATCGGCAAAGTCGTGATCGCTACGCTCTCTCGCCCCCCGGTCAACGCCCTCAATGACGAGCTAATCGAGCACCTCGACGCCGTGCTCGATCAGGTTATCGACGATCAGGGAGTTTCAGTGCTACACATTCGCAGCGACCAGCAGGCGTTCTGCGCGGGAGCCGACCTTGCATTGATGCAGTCCTGTTTTGGCACGCTGGAAGGCCCGGATGTCATGCTGGATCTGGTGCGCCGGATGCACCGGCTGTTCGCGCGAATCGAGTCGGCGCCCGTGCTCACGATCGCCGAGATCGGCGGAGCGGCCATGGGAGGCGGTCTCGAGTTGACGCTCGCCTGTGATATTCGCGTGGCTGCGCTTGAAGCGAAGCTGGGCATGCCCGAGGTGGGACTGGGCCTTCTACCGGGTGCCGGCGGCACGCAACGGCTAACCCGGCTTTGCGGACGAGGTATTGCCAATCGTCTCATTCTTGGTGGCGAAATCATAGATGGCGCGCTCGCCGAGCACCTGGGAGTTGTCCAGTGGACGCAGCCGCGCGCTCAGCTGGCCGAGTGGACAAGCAAACTTGCGACGCGCTTCGCCGAGTTTCCCAGGCCTGCACTCGCGGCCAGTAAGCAGTGCATGGCAGCGGTCGGCGACCCGCACCGCGACGGCTATGCCGAGGAGCTTGCCGCTACGCGGAAGCTCTACCAGCATCCGGAGACCCGGCGAAGAGTCTCGGAATTTCTTGACCGGGCGCAACGACGTACAATCGCTTCCAAGCTCCAGTAGATGTGCGCGAGGTTTTAGGAGGAACGATGAAGGTGACAGACAAGATCGCCGTAGTAACTGGAGCAGCCTCCGGCATTGGTCTGGCGACAGCCGAGGCCCTCGCTGAGGCAGGTGCCCGGGTCATCATCGCTGATATCGCCCGGGAAAAGGGCGAAGCGGCCGCTGCGTCCATTCAAAAAAAGGGCCAAAAGGCCGACTACCTTCATCTCGATATCACATCTGACGATTCCATCGCCGCCTTCATCGAAGCGGTCCAGAGCAAGGCCGGCGCGGTCGACATCCTCGTGAACGCCGCGGGTTGGGGCCAGATCAAGGCTTTCTGGGAAATGCCCGTCGATGTTTGGGACAAGATTGTGATGCTCAACCTCGTCGGTCCAATGAAGCTGGTCAAGGCTCTTCTGCCCAAGATGATGGAGCGCAATAGCGGAAAGATTGTGAACGTCGGGAGCGACGCGGGCCGGGTCGGGAGCTCGGGCGAGACTGTTTATGCCGGCGCCAAGGGTGGACTCGTTGCTTTCACAAAGTCGCTCGCCCGAGAAGTGGCGCGCTACAACATCAATGTCAACTGCGTCTGCCCGGGTCCGACGGAAACGCCGCTTTTGTTTGCCGTGCCGGAGAAGCACCTGGAGGCTTTTAAGCGAGCGATACCCTTCCGCAGGTTCGGCAAACCGCAAGAAGTTGCCGATGCAATTCTGTTTTTTGCGAGCTCTCGGTCCGACTACATCACGGGCCAAGTTTTGAGCGTCAACGGCGGTCTGACAATGGTGGGCTAATCCGTAAACCAAGGAGCAAGAACATGAAGA
>Ga0335077_10010160_pt1 | contig 11701 bp, 14 predicted proteins | sample Lox_Sample_31_FD_207151 | JGI IMG/M metagenome (GOLD analysis project Ga0335077, IMG submission 207151) | Soil microbial communities from Loxahatchee National Wildlife Refuge, Florida, United States - Lox_Sample_3.1 | ecosystem: Environmental > Terrestrial > Soil > Wetlands | place: USA...
TCCAACAAAGGAATCTGCACGCGCTGAAGGTGGAACGCCTGGCAGAGGGGACTCCAAATCAGTCGCTTACAGCCATCATGGCTGCCTCTCGCAAGGTCAACGATTGATCGCTGCCATCTCCGATGGCCCACCTCGATCTGTTATCCTAATCGGCTGTGCGGATGATCTGGTGGTTCCTGGTCCTCGGTATCAGTACGCTGGTGGTTGTGTGCGTTGCGATTGCTTTGTTCGTTCATTTGAGAAAGCACCTGCAGAAGACGCACGACGTGCACGAGGAAGCGTTGGGCAACACCAGGCAATCCACGCCAAGAGACCGCAAGGAACAGTGAGATATTGCACCGGGGAGATTTATCTATGCCAAAGTCAGCAGTCCAGACCCTGCGCACTCCGCAAGAGCGCATGGTTGAAGCCTTACGGCAGGTTGCGCCTATCATCGCTGCGAGCCTATTCGTTGGCCTGTGTGCTCGAATCACCATCCCCCTGATGCCACTGACTCCCGTGCCACTGACCATGCAGAACTTTGCGGTATTGCTAGTCGGTCTGCTTCTCGGAAGCCGCCGAGGCTTCGCCGCGCTGGTGATTTATCTGGTGGAAGGCATGTCGGGATTACCCGTCTTCAACCCCATCGGCCCAGGCGGCCTTGCCCAGTTGTTCGGTGTCACCGGAGGATTCTTATTGGCATATCCGGTGGTCGCATTTGTGGCTGGTTACATTTTTGAGCGCGGCAACAAAAGTTTTGTTCGTGCCGCGATTGCCGGAGTGATGGCAGAGATGATCCTGTTTCTCGGGGGCGTCAGTTGGCTTTATGTCTTTGCTCACTCTATTAAGGGCTTGTATGTGTTTGTACCTGCGGAAATCATCAAGCTGCTGGTTGCAGCCGGGATCGCTTCCCGCTGGTATCGTTTTGCAAGCCGAGAAGCGGCGAAGGAGTAGCTTGTGTAGGAGCGGACGCCCTTCGTCCGCTCCGCGAGCGGAGCGAGCGTCTCGAAACCCAGTGCACTCCCTTAAGACTGAATTCGATGTACCAGCCTGAAGGGCGAAGATGATCTCATCACTAAGAAGACGGTTTAACCCATGACTGCAGTTTCCGATACAACGCGCTCCTCCGAACATTCCACAGCGCAACTCCGCGAAATCACGGTCGCTCACAGCCCTGACTCCGACGATGCGTTCATGTTCTACGCGCTCGCCACACACAAGATCCGCACGCCGGGATTGCGTTTCACGCATACGCTGTGTGACATTCAAACTCTCAATCAGAAGGCTCAGGAAGGTGTTTACGACGTCACGGCAATTTCCTTCCACGCGTATCCCTATGTTCAGGACAAATACGCGCTGATGGCCTGCGGAGGCAGTGTTGGTGAAGGCTACGGCCCTATGATCGTCTCCCCGCGCCCGTTTTCGCAGAGTGAAGTGAAAACGAAGCGCATTGCTGTTCCCGGCACGCTGACCACCGCCTACCTAGCCCTCCATCTCTTCGCACCTGGAGTGGAAACTGAAGTAGTCCCCTTTGACCAGATCATCCCGCAAATCCTTGAAGGAAAATACGAGGCGGGCCTCATCATTCACGAGGGTCAGCTTACGTACGACAAATCCGGTCTGCATCGCATCGTCGATCTCGGCAAATGGTGGCAAAAGGTTACGGGGTTGCCGCTGCCACTGGGAGGCAACGCGATTCGCCGGGCGCTCGGCCCGCAGCTGTCGGCAGCTGTGTCTCAAGCACTGCGCGAGAGCATCCAATATGCACTCGATCATCGCGAGGAAGCTCTGGCCTACGCGATGCAATTTGCCCGCGACCTCGATCCCCAATCCGCCGACACCTTCGTCGGCATGTACGTCAACGAACGCACGCTCGACTACGGCCCCGACGGGCGCGAAGCCGTCCGCCGTCTTCTTGACATGGGCCACAAAGCCGGCATCATCGGCCCCGAAGCCCGTGTGGACTGGGTGTGATAAACATAAAGCGATGAGCAATGAACAGTGAGCGATGAGCTAACCCGGTTTATTTTTGCTCATTGCTCGCCGCTCATTGCTCATTGCCAGCGCCGCAATGCGAAATCCAATTTCCAATTCTGCAGTCGTCTCCGCGCAGACTCTCCTTATCGATGCCGACGACACACTCTGGGAGAACAACATCTATTTCGAACGTGCCATCGCTCGCTTCATCGAGTTCCTGAATCATCACGAGTTCACTCCGGAGCAGGTTCGCGAAGTTCTCAACGACGTGGAGCGCGAATGCATCGTGAAGCACGGATACGGCCTACACAGCTTCGCCCATGCGCTGGTCAACACGTTCGAACGTCTCAGCCCCGTTCCGGTGACGCCGGAGCTTCACAAGCAGGTCCTCGGTTTCACGCATCAGATCGAAAATCATGCGATTGAATTTCTTCCCGAAGTGCCGGAAACTCTGGGGTACTTGTCTGAGAAGCATCGTCTGATTCTTGTCACTAAGGGTGATCATCAGGAGCAAGCAGGCAAGGTGAAGCGGTCAGGAGTGCAGAAGTACTTCTCGGCGACGGAGATCGTCGCTGAGAAGAAAGCGGAGGTCTACGCAAAACTGGCCGACAAGTACGACTGCGATCACACTCACACCTGGATGATCGGCAACAGCCCGAAGTCCGACATCAATCCGGCGCTCACGGCGGGTATGAACGCCATCTTCATTCCTCACGGTGATACCTGGATCCTCGAGCACGAAGAAGTGAACCGCGCGCCCGAAGGCCAAAAGTTGCTCATCGTGGGCCGCTTCGCCGAACTCCGCGAGCATTTCTGATGTGCTGACAACAAAACTGATTAAATCGTCGAACGTGCTGGGACAGCCGCCTTCCGCGATGGCAAAGCCGACCGGCTCCGACTAGCTCTCGGCTTTCTGCTCACTGGCGGACTTCGCCAGCTGTTCGAAAATTGGGACCATCTTGAAACCAAACTCCGCCGCGAACCGAGACCAGTCCACCCGCCGAGGATTCCCGACCACCGATTCTTCCGCTAAATTCACCTGCAGGCGGGGATTCAATCGCTGCACAATGGATTTCAACTCTCCAACGATCACCGACTCGCAACCCGCGTTATACACCGTGTGCCGAAGGTGTTCCGCTCGCAACAGCTCAAAGAGCATCCGTGCCACGCCGTCTACGTGCACCAGAAGAACTCTCTCCGATTCTGCATAGGGGATCTCGATCTTCGCATCGGCTGCGTGGAGGCTCTCGAAGATCTCACTCCTCCATGCCGAGGTCGTTGACCGTGCTCCCGGCCCGACCACGCGACCGATCCTGAGGCTGACAAATTCTGTGCCGCAAGTCTCGCGATAGGCCTCACCCAGTTGCTCCACATATAGTTTCGCTGCTCCGTACAAATCTTCCGGCGCCGCGGGATCTCTTTCTGAAACAGTCTGGTCCCCCGGGCAAGTGCCGTACACGCTCAACGAACTCCCGAAGATGAATCGTTGCACCCCAAACTGTCTCGCCATCTCCAACAGGTGCAGACTTCCCTGGACATTCACTCGTGTCGCCCGCAACGGTTCGCGCTGCGCGACCGTCGGCAGGATGGCCGCGAGGTGAACAATCGCGTCAATCCGTGAGCGCTGAAACACTGCACACAATTGGGATACATCTGTGATGTCGCGTGATGTATCGTTTGATCGCGTGCCGGGCGGGGCCACGTCGACCGAAATCACCGGATATCCGTGACGCTGCAAAAGTTGTCCGAGGGAACGCCCGACGAAGCCGCACCCGCCCGTAATCAGCACTGCGCTTCGCTTTTCCGTTTCCATGACTGCCATCACGCGGGAATCAGCGCCGTCACTATGTTCACACTTCTGTCACCGCATCAAACTAACCAATAGCCGTACTCTCGCCCCCGCTACTCACAGCATGTTACGCTCATCTTGCTCTGCGACCTGGCTCCCCACTTCGTCGGTGGCGATTCAGACTAGCAATTTAAGGCGTTTATTACATACAGTCGAAGCGCTTTCCGAGCTCGGGCCCGCTCTTACGGCCGAGCGCGAGTTCTCGGAAACGTCTCGTCTGATGCTGTCTGCCGTCATGGAGGCAGCCGGCGCGCGCGAAGGCGCGCTGTTTTTGTTTAGCGAAAAGCCTGCTGTTCTGAGTTCTTCCACCGCCCTGGGATTTGCACTGATGCCGGATCCCGCCTTCATTCCTCTCCTTCCAAAGCACGTTCATGCATTGACCGCGGCGCGCGGGCCGATTGTTCTGAATCCTTCGACCTATTCAGTGTTTCTGAGCTCGAATGGCAATGTGGCTCCGGAACTGTTCAAGTGCCTGGCCCCACTGAAAGCCGGGGGCCGTCTCGCGGGAGTGATCGGCCTCGGCCGCCGTCCTGGTGATGCTCACTATGAAGACAGCGAGCTCGACGCCCTGGAGCTTCTCTGCAGTTACGTGGCTCTTGCCGTCCAGAACCATGTGCTCACCCAGACCGTCGCGCAGCGCGTCTCGGAAAACCTGCGCCTCCTGGCCTCTCTGCACGGCTTCTATGACAATGCGCTCGAGGCCTTCGCGACGGCCATCGACGTTAAGCACGTGAACATTCACGGCCACTCACTGCGCGTCGGTCGCTACGCCGCCGCAATCGGCGATGCGCTGGGCATGGATCCCAACGACATCGCCGCTCTCCGCAGTGCGGGCTATCTGCACGACATCGGCAAAGTCGCCGTCGACCGACGCCTGTTCGGCAAGGCTAGTGCCCTCGATCCAGACGAGTTTCGCGAGATGGCCGATCATACGACCGTGGGTCACCAGATTGTGCGAAGTGTCCAGTTCCCCTGGCCCAAAATCCCCGAAACGGTGCGCTGGCACCACGAACGCAGTGATGGCTCGGGTTATCCCGACAGGCTCACGCAGGAAGAAGTGCCCCTGCCTGTGCGCATCGTTGGGGTTGCCGATTCCTTCGATGCGATGACCAGCACGCGTCCGTATCGTGGCGCAATGTCGGTGGGCAGCGCCCTCAGCGATCTCGTTCGCCTAGCGCCCGAGAAGTTCGACCCGAACATTGTCCAAGCCCTCCTGATTCAGGTTCGGCGCGACGTCATCGGCAGCAGCCGGATGCCGATGCTGGAAGGAATATCGGTAAACATTGCCGCCACCGATATCGACCAGTTGGCGGCCACTTTGCAATACAGAGTCTCGCGCGGCAGAGTCATTTCGATCTAGCGTGTCTGGGCTACGGGCTGGTGCCTCGTAAAGGGGGAGTGCCATCCCCGTAAGTCTCATGTTTATAATGACTTTAAATCTGATGCAGGCCGCTACCGCCCGCAACTTCTTTCTTCGCTCGGGTTGATAATCAGAGAACATTCACAGTTCCCGGGAGTGCCGATGCGATCCTGCGTCCCTCGAATGGCGGTGTTACTGCTCTGCCTCAGCCTGGCTTGTTCCATTCCGCAATTGTTCGCCAAGAAACAGGACAAAGGCGCCGGCTCGTCCACGGTCGAGCAGAAGAGGGCCGCGCACGCCCTGAACCGCCTGAGCTTCGGCCCTCGCTCTGGTGACGTTCAAGCAGTGATGGCGATGGGGGTTGATCATTGGATCGAACTGCAGTTGCATCCCGAAAAAGTCACCGACAAGGATATCGAATCCCGGCTCGAGCCGTTTCGCACCCTTCGAATGAGCACGAAGGAAATCTTGGAAGACTTCCCTGACCATCAGACGGTGAAGCAGGTGGCAGAAGGCAAGCGCCCCATGCCGTCGGATCCTGCGCGCCGGGCCGTGTATCAGGTGCAGGTTGCGCGACTGGATGAAAAGCAGGAAAGAAAAGAAGAAAGAACCGCCAAGATTGAGGCGACAGCCATGCCTGCCCAGGCCCCGGCTGAAGAAGGTGCGAAGACTGCAGAAGAACTCGCCGCGGCTGCAGCAGTTGAGCCTTCGTCGGCTGATGCCGGGTCATTGAACGGAACGGCGGCTGGAAGTGCCGAGATGACCCCGGCTTCGGGCAGCGAAACGGGTGTCGATAAGGTCACACCCCAGGTCAGCCCCGAAGAGGAAGCCGAAGCCCATCGCCGCGAAGATCGCCTTTACGCCGACTTGAAGGTACAGAGCCTGCTGGAGCTTCCGACCAGCGAGCGCTACAAGAAAGTCCTTGCGATGCCGGTGGATGAACAGATCGCCTTTGCCGACCAACTCAAGGGCGGCAAGGGACAGGAGTTCTTGGAAGGCCTCGATCCGAAACAAAAGGAAGTTCTTGAGGCGATGAACAATCCGCCAGCGGTCGTGGTAAACGAACTCTCGGAGGCCAAGCTGTTGCGGGCCATCTACAGTGAGCGCCAGCTCGAGGAAGTAATGACCGACTTCTGGTTCAACCACTTCAATGTCTTCGTCGGCAAAGGACCGGAGCGGCTGCTAGTCACAAATTATGAGCAGGAGGTGATTCGCCCGCGAGCTATGGGTCGATTCGAAGACTTGCTGGTCGCGACCGCGAAGAGTTCTGCCATGCTCTACTACCTCGATAACTGGATGAGTGTGGGACCGAACTCAATACAGGCGCTCGGATTAGCGCAACGGCCGGCTGTACGATACGGCCCCTACGGCCGCCCTCATGTCTATCGCGCACCGAATTCCAGCGCCAAGCGCAAACAGAACAGCGGTCTCAACGAGAATTATGGTCGCGAGCTTCTTGAGCTGCATACCCTGAGCGTGAACGGCGGATACTCGCAACGCGACGTCACTGAAGTCGCCAAGGTCTTTACCGGGTGGACCATCGACAAACCCGAGCAAGGGATGAGTTTCCGCTACGACCCGCGCATGCATGAGCCGGGACCGAAGTTTGTCCTCGGCCACAACATCAAACCCAAAGGCGAAGACGAGGGCAGGGCAGTGCTACACATCCTGGCCACAAGTCCACAGACGGCACACTTCATCTCGATGAAGCTGGCGCAGCGCTTTGTCGCAGACGACCCCCCTCCCGCACTCGTCGATCGGATGGCGAGGACATTTGAAAAGAAGAAGGGAGATATCCGCGAAGTGCTGTCGACGCTATTCCACTCGCCCGAATTCTGGGCCGAGAGCAGTTATCGCGCGAAAGTGAAGACACCTCTGGAATTCGTTGCCTCTGCGCTTCGCGCAACCGGCGCGAATGTTGATGACGCACGTGGTCTCGTCCGCCAGCTGAACAACATGGGCATGCCCCTCTATGGATCGCAACCACCCACCGGCTACTCGATGAAGGCCGAGACGTGGGTAAGTTCGTCAGCACTGCTCATGCGAATGAACTTTGCTTTGGCTCTGACCGCAGGCAAGGTTCGCGGCGTGAAAATCGATGCTGTACAGTTAGCCGGAGGCCCTCCGCCCCCGCCAGATGCCGAGGTCTCGCTGTCTACAATGGAAGCAAAACTCCTGGCTTCGGACATATCGAAACAAACGCACGATTCGATCGTCGCGCAGCTCGCGCCGTCAAGAAACAGCGACCAGCGCACAAAAGCCGGCGACTTACACAAAGACCAGCAGGCCAAACCTGCAGAACCCGGGACAATGGCCGGCCTGCTGCTAGGCTCGCCAGAGTTTCAAAGAAGATGATCCAAGCTTGAACCCGGGCGCTGAAGTCGATAGCCGAGAACTGAGAACTGAGAACATGCCAACCCGTCGCATATTCCTTCGCAACGGCGCTCTCGCCGTGGTCGGCACATGCGCCATTCCGAGCTTCCTCACCCGCGCTGCCTTCGGAGCGGCTGAGGCCGCTAGCTCTAAGCGCCTGGTCGTAATCTTTCAGCGCGGAGCCGCTGACGGCCTCAATATCGTTGTCCCTCACGGAGAGCGGCAGTACTATGCGATGCGTCCGGGCATTAGCATCCCCAGGAAGTCCGTCATCGATCTCGATGGCTTCTTCGGGCTGCATCCGTCGCTGGCGCCGTTTCAGCCGCTCTGGCAGCAACGTCACTTGGCGATTGTCCATGCTTCTGGTTCTCCCGACCCCACCCGCTCTCATTTGGATGCCCAGGACTTTATGGAAACCGGCACTCCCGGCTTGAAGGCAACCGAAGACGGCTGGCTCAATCGCTCACTGGTGTCGCTTCCGTCTACCGTCCAAAGTTCCACCTTTCGCGCGATCGCCATGGGATCATCGCTTCCCCGCATCTTGCGTGGCGCGCGACCCGTTGTCGCTATCAATAACGTCAATGACTTTGCGGTCGGCGGACGAAGCCTCAAGACCTCGTCCGCCGCGAGTGCCTTGGAAGCCATGTACGACCACTCGTCCGATTCGATCCTTCATAGCACGGGGAAAGAAACATTTGACGCGGTCAAAATGCTCAAAGCTGCGGTTCCTGGCAAATACGAACCGGCGCCCGGAGCGAATTATCCAAAGGGGCGCTTCGGCGATAGCCTCCGCCTGCTGGCCCAGCTCATCAAGGCCAATCTGGGCGTGCAGGTCGCATTCGCCGACATCGGAGGATGGGATCACCATGTCAACGAAGGTGCAGTTGAAGGTCAACTCGCTAACGTGCTGAGAGATTTCTCGCAGTCGCTGTCTGCTTTTTGGATTGATCTCGGGGACTTGGCCGAAGATACCGTCATTGTCACGATGTCGGAATTCGGCCGAACCGTCCGCGAAAACGGCAATCGCGGTACCGACCACGGCCACGCCAACGTGATGTTTCTGTTGGGCGGACCGGTCAAAGGAGGCAAAGTCTACGGCCGCTGGCCCGGCCTGTATCAATCTCAACTCTACGAAGGCCGCGACCTCGCTCTGACCACCGACTTTCGCCAGGTAATCGGAGAAGCGGTTGCGATACACATGGGCAACAAGAACCTGCAACAAGTCTTCCCGGGCTATGACAATCAAGTAACGCGATTCCTGAAATTGCTAAGCTGAAGCTGTCTCGGCTGGTTTTGGGAAGGGCACGGCTTCAGCCGTGCCATCCACGGCCAACAAGGACTTAGGGCTTTACCCCTGAGGGATGGTTGCTGTGTGCTTTCCGGTGCCGAAGGCGCGCCGCACTCCTCGCAAAACTTTGCAGGCGGCGAAATTCGATATCCGTTCAAGCATCGGCGTCCAGCATCGGACTGGTCCACATGAATGAGCGAGTACGTCACGCAAAATGAGACCGAGTAGAAGCAGGCAGGAAAGATGAGGAAGCCCTCTTGACCCGGGTCTTTGCCGCGCAGCAGAGGAATTCTCAAACGCGGCGCACATCGCGAACCCGACAACCACCCATAACCCTGTTTTCATCCACTTGGACAACCGCGGAGGGCAGCTTTCCACAGATCGCGCTGCTTAAAGTCGCGAGTAAGCCGGTTCATCAACAACACCGTGGGCAGCCACACAATAAAGATCCCAGGAAACAGGAACTTGATTGCTAACGGTCCAAGGTTCGGGATGGCAAAGCTTGCGATGCAGAGAACAAGACTGACCAGCAGGCCGATGCCGGCCAATGCCATCACGGGATAGGCGACAACTCGCATGGGAAGGTCGCTAAATATCGATGTAAACTTCCCCGTTCTCCACCTTGACCGGGTAAGTCTTCAGCTTCTGATCCGGATGGTCCACGGCAACACCCGTCGTGGGGTCATACTTCCAGCCGTGCCACGGACAAACCACTTTCCCGTTCTCGACCATGCCCTGACCGAGCGACCCGCCCTGGTGCAGGCACTCGTTGTCCATGGCGGAAAGCTTGCCCCAGACGTTCACAATGCAGATCATTTTTCCATTGCAAGGGAAGTTTCGGGCTTCGTTGGTGGTAGGCAGATGTGCTTGAGAAATGATTCGAGTAAAGGCCATAGGTTCGTTCGAGAGATCTTCGACTCCGGTCTCGCAAAATTCGCCAGACCTGCACTCAGGATGACCGCAACAGGCTTACCCTTCGCTAGGCTCAGAGTCATGCCCGCTAAGTGCCTTCATTTCGGCTGCAATGTCTGCGCAATCATGATCTGGCGCTTGAAGTTCTCCACCATATTCGGCTCCAGCCGCACTTCGGTGGGCTTCTTTGCGAGTGTCATGGTATCGATCTTGTCCTGCAGCTTCAGCAGCGCGTAAAAGAGATTCTCCGGACGCGGCGGGCATCCGGTCACATAAACATCGACGGGCACAATCTTATCCACGCCCTGCAGCACGGCGTAAGTATTGAACGGACCACCCACCGAAGAGCATGCCCCCATCGAGATCACCCATTTTGGGTCAGGCATCTGGTCGTAAATGCGCTTGACCACGGGCGCCATCTTTAGCGTGACCGTTCCTGCCACGATCATCAGGTCGCTCTGCCGCGGGCTCGGACGAAACACCTCCGACCCGAACCGGGCGATATCAAACCGCGCCGTCGACGATGCGATCATCTCAATCGCGCAGCAGGCCAAGCCGAACGTCATGGGCCAGACCGCCGACTTTCGCGCCCAGTTGAAGACGTAGTCAACCGTCGAAATCAGAAAATTCTTCTCAAACTTGTTTTGCAGCCAGCCCATCCAGGAACCTCACAGTTGGCGTACACAGGCAGGATAGGGAAGCAGAGAACGGGTGTCAATCATTGGCTTTGCGAGCGATTGCCATCCACCGCGCTGTCCGGTTAAGCTGCTCTGACCATGAACAAGGGCCCCTCGGCGAACCTAGATTTTCTGCGGGCTGTGGCTGTCCTGCTCGTGTTTGGCCAGCATATTAGTCGCCGCCTGCTTGGAACTGAGACTACGACGCCCATTTCGTATCTCGGCCTGTTTGGAGTTCTACTATTCTTCGTACACCTTCTTTGGTGTTGATGTACTCCATGGAACGCAGTGGGTTGCACGGGAAGCAACTGGTGAGGGACTTCTACATCCGCAGAGCCTTCCGGATCTATCCCCTGAGCATCCTTACCATCGCCGTTGCCCTGGCATTGCATTTGGACTCCAACGTCAACGGCATCGCCGGCCTTTCCTACGGTTCCCGTCCCTCAGTGAAAGGCTGCGCTCGCACAGTTCTTACTCGTTCAGAATTTGATACCGCTTAACTCAATCGTGAACGTGCTTTGGTCGCTTCCTTTCGAAGTCCAGATGTATCTGTTTCTGCCCTTCATTTTCGCTATCGTGTCAGGTCGTCGGAGGCTTTGGTCGTTGCTTGCTTTCTGGGTCACATCGTTTGTGGTTGCATGGGTTCAGCCTCGGGTCTGGTGGCTGTACCACGCGCCGCTTCTGCGCTTCGTTCCGTGTTTTCTTCCCGGGATTATCGCTTATGTATTGCCGCACAAGGCTGCGCTCAGATCTTCGCTCTGGCCGTTGCTGATTGCGGGACTCATCGTCGTCTGTACGCTTCGGCCTGGTGAACTGCTGGGTGGAGTCCTTTGCCTGGTCCTTGGTTGGAGCATTCCGTTCTTCGGAGAGATTCGTAGCACCTGGTTGCGGATTGTTGCTAACCGGATTGCCACTTACTCGTACGGAATCTACCTCTCGCACCAATTCTGCATTTGGTTTGCCCTTGACATGCTCGCCCGTTATTCGGCTTGGGTGAAGATGACCGTACTGATTGGTTCACTGGTGTTGCTTCCGATTGTCCTGTACCACACCATCGAATATCCAATGATTCGTCTCGGCGTCCGAGTGGCTGCATCTGGAAGGATAAAGACGCGCGAAGCAGCCACCCCATCAAACAAGCTCACAGTCGGCGTACAACAGGCGGGATAGGGAAGCAGAGGGGCCCCTGAGGTGCACCCCTGGACTGAGACACAGAGTTAAGGGGTTGTTACCGTTCGCTGAAAAGTCATTGTAATTGCAAGATGCTTGTATTGCATTCTCGTGTC
>Ga0335077_10010161_pt1 | contig 11701 bp, 10 predicted proteins | sample Lox_Sample_31_FD_207151 | JGI IMG/M metagenome (GOLD analysis project Ga0335077, IMG submission 207151) | Soil microbial communities from Loxahatchee National Wildlife Refuge, Florida, United States - Lox_Sample_3.1 | ecosystem: Environmental > Terrestrial > Soil > Wetlands | place: USA...
GGCGACGGGTAACGGTACCAGATCGGGAACATCGCCGACGCGGCCGTGATGATCGAGACGCCGTAGGTGTAGGAGCCCGAGACCGTCCAGCGGCCCGCCAGCCGCCGGACCGACAGCTCGACGCCGCGCGCGTCGTTCACCGCGCTCACCAGGATCGGACGGCTGGCCGTCAGCAGTCCCGGGCCCGGCTCGGGCACGGCCATGCCCGTGGTGTGGCGCACGTAGGCGTTGGCCGCGGCGACCCAGGTGCCGCCGAGTCGCGCCTCGACGCCGGTCGTCGCGATGTCCGCGCGCAACGCCGGAATCGTGTCGGCGGCGAGCAGCCACACGTCCGTCAGGTACAGGTCGGGCCCGATGCTCGGTCCCGCCGGCGCGAGCGCCTGCGTGTACTGCCACGAGCGCTCGGCCGCCGCCGTGAAGCTCAGCGGCAGCCCCGCCGGCTCCACGCGCAGGGCGAGCTTGGGTGCCAGGCCCCACCGGTCGGCGTTGAGGACCGCCGGATGCGACTCGGCGCGGACTCCCGCCTCGAGCGTGACGCGCCGGCCGAGCCGTTGCCGCCGCTCGGCCCACGCCGCGAAGGTGTTCAGTCCCCGCTCCAGGAGCAGGGTGTCGGGAAGCACGACCACCGGATACGGGCGCGGAAACTGGCCGACGTAGTGCTGCCTCAGCGCCGCGATCTGGAGGCCGAACGTCCACTCGCCGCCGGCGTCGGCGCCCGGCGGCATGAACTCGGCCGACCCCGTGAGCACCGAAACCCCGTTGCGCGTGGGCCCGTGCGACGGCACGTCGGCCGCCGCGGGCCCCGGCACCGCGAGGGGCTGGATCGCGCCCGCGAACCGGCTCCCGCCCAGGGTGTAGCGGGCTCGCCAGCCCGCGAGCGGCGCGAGCAGCGTGACCCGGCCGAGCTGGTTGCCCCAGGTGCCCGCCGTGGATCTCAGCAGCTGCCGTACCTGCCCGTGGACGCCGTCCTCCTCCACGAGCCCGCTCGCCTCGAGCGCGTAGCCGTGGCCCAGGTCGGCGTTGAACCGGGTGGTCAGGTCGTAGAAGTCGTAGGGAATCCACGTGCCGCTGTCGGCGCCCAGCGCCTCGGCGAGCCGCGTGGCCAGGTCCGCCCAGGACCGCCGGGCCGCCATCGTCAGGCCCATGCGGCCGTCGGCGGCGCCCCAGTCGCTTGCGGCGTGGGCGCTCACGAGCGACAGCTCGCCGAGTCCCCGCAGCCCCGGTGTCGCCGCCCGGGACTCGATGTCCACCACGCCCGCCGCGCCCTCGCCCAGCGACAGCGACCGCGCGCCAGGCAGGAAGGCGGCGACGCCCACGGCGTCCGGATTGACGCCGGCGAACAGGCCCACGGCGTGCACGGGATTGAACAGCGGCAGGCCGTCGAAGTACACGCGCGTCTGGCTCCACGGCGCGCCGCGGGTCCAGATCCCCGCCGTGTAGTCGTCGCGCGCCGAGACGCCGGGCAGCCGCTGCAGCGCCCGGAACAGGTCCGTCTCGCCCAGGGTCACCGCCTCCACCACGTTGGCGTGCGTGAGGACCCTCGCATCGCCCTCGAGGTAGTGCTCCCGTCGCCACTCTTCCGCGTCGAGCGAGCCGCGGCGCTGCTCCTCGGCCGCGTCGCGGGTGCGGCCGTACGGATCGGCCGTCGGCGCCCGCGTGTCGATCGCCTCCAGCCGGATCGGATTGACGACCAGCCCCACGGAGACCCGGAACGGGCTGCCGCGGGCGAGGTCGATGGTGACCTGCGCCGGGTGGTAGCCCAGGTCCCGGATCAGCAGCCGGTAGCTGCCCTCGGGCAGGCCGGAGAACCGGTAGAAGCCGGAGTCGTCCGTCACGGCCGTCAGCGCCCGCGCGAACAGGCCGTTCTGGCGCGCCACCAGCGTGGCGCCGGCCGCGGCTTCCAGCACGGCGACCGCCCCGACGAGCGGCTGGCCGGTCTCCGCCGCCAGGACCGTGCCGGACACCGAGCCGTCGTCCGCGAGCGGCCGGCCGCCGGCGACCTGCGCCTGCAGCGGCGCAGTGGACGCCACGACGACCAGGAGGAAGGCGACCGGTTTCACGGCTGTCCTTCGAGAACGTCAGGCATACGGACGAACGTCCGAGACGGCAGGTTTCTGACCGGGGCGGGACCCTCGGGCGGGCGCGCCGGCGGCGGGGGAACGGCCTAGCGGCGCGCCACGCTCACCGCGTCGAGGAGGAGCGGCGGCACGAGGCGGCTGCCACCGAGCCACTTGGCCGCGCTCCCGATCATCCGGATCCGCTTCAGCAGCTCGTAGGCGTTGCCGGCCACCGCGGCGTCCTTGACCCGCCCCGTGATCTCGCCCCCGTCCACGCGGTACGCGAGGGCCACCGGGTGGCTGAAGGCGCCGCTGATGACGTTGCCCTGGCCCACGCCGATCAGCTCGTCCACCACCAGGCCGTGCCCCATCTCCTTGAGCAGCGCCTCCTCGCCCGCCGTTCCCGGCTTGATCACGAGGTTGGAGAAGCTGATGCCCGGCTTGCCGAAGGTGGTCCGGCGGCCGTGCCCGGTGGAGGACGTGCCGGCCCGCGCCGCCGTCTCCAGGTCGTACACGAACGAGCGGAGCGTGCCGCGCTCGATCAGCGCCAGCCGCGCGGAGGGCATGCCCTCGTCGTCCGCGGGCCGGCTGCCCACGCGGCTGGAGAGCAGCGGCTCGTCCGTCAGCTCGAAGGCGGGGTCGAACAGCCCCTCGCCGAGCTTGCCCCCCAGGGGCGAGATGCCCTGGAGGACCGTCTTGCCCGACAGGGCCTGGTGCAGCGGCAGCAACAGGGCGGCCGAGCCGTGCGGCGTGAACAGCACGGGGAGCTTGCCCTCCGGCGGCTCCACGATCCGCTCGCCCCGCTCGATGCGGCGCGCCACGCTCGCCGCGATGGCGTCCAGCTCGGCCTCGCTCGGGATGCCGGTCGCGGCGACGTCGTCCCAGGCCATCAGGACGTCGTCGTCCCTGACGCGGGTGACCTCCGCCCCGACCGCGACGGCCGTGGCGCGGCTGGTGAAGGTCTGGCCCGCGGAGTTGGCGAAGCTGCTCCTCTCGACGTAGCGGTCGACCGAGGCGCTGACCTGCCAGCCCGGCCGCCTGAGGCGCTCCACCACGCGCCGGCCGAGCGCCGCGAGGTGGTCGACGTCCAGGGACGCGGCCTGGTCGTCGAACAGCGACACCGCCGGGAGGCGCGACGGTCCGGGGAAGGCGAGCGCGCACGCCTCGCCCTGCTCGGCGGAGGCCGACGCCCGCTGGAGCAGGTCCGCCAGCGCCTCCTCGCGCAGATCGGTGGTGCCCGCGATGCCGACCTTGCCGCGGCTCACGCCGCGGAAGCTGAGGCCGGCCTCCTGGTGCACGGCGGTCTCCTTCAGGCGGCCCGACTCGAACTTGAGGCTCAGCTGCCGCTCGTCGCGGAGCAGCAGGTCGAAGCCCTCGAAGCGCCGGGACTGCCTGGCGAGCTGGAGCACGCGGTCGATCATGGGCCCGTAAGGTACCTCCCTGACGCCGACTTCCGCACCGGGCCGGGGCCCGCTAGGTTCGCGCGATGCCCGACGACCTCGAGCGCTGCGCCTGGATCGGCTCCGACCTGATGCGCGAGTACCACGACCGGGAATGGGGCGTCCCGCTCCACGACGACCGCCAGCTGTTCGAGTTCCTGGTCCTGGAGGGGATGCAGGCCGGCCTGTCGTGGAGCACGATCCTCAACAAGCGCGAGAACTACCGCCGGGCGTTCGACGGCTTCGACCCCGTGAGGGTCGCGCGCTACGACGCGAGGAAGATCGCGTCGCTGCTCCGGGACGCGGGGATCGTCCGCAACCGGCAGAAGATCCGTGCGGCGGTGAAGAACGCGCAGGCGTTTCTGCGGGTGCAGGAGGAGTTCGGGAGCTTCGACGCCTATCAGTGGCGGTTCGTCGGCGGCCGGCCGCGGGTGAACCACCGGCGCAACCTGCGCGCGCTGCCGGCGCGCACGCGGGAGTCGGACGCGTTCAGCGAGGATCTGATCCGGCGCGGCTTCAGCTTCGTCGGCTCGACGATCGTGTACGCGCACATGCAGGCGACCGGGATGGTCAACGACCACCTGACGCAGTGCTACCGCTGGGCCGAGGTGCAGAACCTTCGAACGGGGACGCCATGACCAGGATGACCAGAGGGAGCAACGGTTGGGGGGGCGCGGCGGTCGCGCTCGCCGCGTCGCTGGCCTGCGCGGGCCTGGCGGCCTGCGGGGGCGGCAAGGACAACTCGGCCGCCGGCCAGCCCGCGGCGGCACCGGGCGCCGCGGCGCCCGCCGCGAACGCGCCGGCGGCCGCGGCCGCGGCGGCCCCGAGCGGGCAGCAGGTCTTCCAGCGCTGCGCCGTGTGTCATCAGGCCACGGGGCTCGGCGTCGCCGGCTCGTTCCCGCCGCTGGCCGGCTCGGAGTGGGCCACGGCGGCGAACGCGGCCGTCCCGATCCGCGTGGTGCTGCACGGCCTCCAGGGGCCGATCACCGTGAAGGGCCAGCGGTTCGCCAACGCGATGCCGGCCTTCGGCACCGGGCAGCCGCTCTCGGACGGCGACGTGGCCGCGGTGCTGACCTACGTGCGGAGCGCCTGGGGGAACGCCGCGGGCGCGGTGACGGCGGAGCAGGTCGCGGCGGAGCGCACGGCCACGGCGTCGCACGCAGGGATGTGGACGGCGACCGATCTGGCGCCGCTGCTCAAGGCACCGGCGCGGTGATCCCGGGCCGCGACTGAGGGGTGTTACGGGCCCGGCTGCGGCCGGGCCCGTGCTTCTTCGAGGTATCCCGCCGCCACACCGCCCACGACCATCGCGAGGCCGAGCCAGCCCACCGCCGTGAGGCGCTGCGACAGGAGCGCGAGCGCCAGCAGCGTCCCCACCACCGGCTCGATGGTGGCCGCCACCGCGGTGGGCGCCGCCTCGATGCGCTTGGCGCCGGAGAAGAAGAACAGGTTGGCGAGCAGGACCGTCGCGACCACCAGCGCGCCGACGTAGAGCCACGCGCCGGCCGTGGGCGGCGGCACCGGAGCGCGGCCCGCCGCCGGGAGGACGATCCCCAGCAGCACGGTGCCGCCGGCGACCTCGAGGAGCAGCACGCGGAACACGCCGTAGCGCGGGACCGCGTAGCGAGCGAGGAGGGTCGTGCCCGCGTAGCTCACGGCGGCCAGCAGCCCGCCCGTGACGCCGAGCGCGAGCCGGGGCGTCGCGACGCCCGCGAGGTGCGCGCCGTGGGACCCTCCCTGCACCGCGAACACCGCGCCCGCCCCCACCACGACGGCGAGCACGAGCTTCAGGGGCGTCAGCGACTCCTTGAGCAGCGGCCTGGCCAGCAGGGCGACGATGACCGGCGCCGTGTACAGCAGCGCCGCCGCGCTGGCCACGCCGGCGCCCGCGATGGCGAACTGGTAGGCCACCTCGAACAGGGCGACCAGCGCGCCGCCGCCGAGGCCCACCAGCAGCAGCGCGCGCCGGTCCACGGCGAGGAGGTCCCGCCGGAACAGGAGCGCGTACAGCGCGAGCGCCAGCGTGCCGAGCAGCACGCGCCAGAAGCCGATGCCGGTGATCGCCTCGCCCGAGGCGTACAGGGCGGTCGAGAGCGGGCCGGTCGTGCCCCACAGCGCGCCGGCACCGAGGGCGAAGGCGTAGCCGGCCGCGCCGCTCACCCGCCCACCTCGCCCCCCACCAGCAGCTCGGCGAACCGCACGTGCGGCGCGCCCTCGGTCACCGGCAGCGGCGACTGGCCGCCCTTGCCGCACCCGCCGCCGGTCTTGTTGAAGCGGAAGTCCCCCGCCAGCCGGTCGATGCTCTGCAACGACTTGAACAGGTTGCCGCCCAGCACCACGTCCTTCACCATCTCCGCGACCTTCCCGTCGCGGATCATGAACCCGTGCGCCGCCGAGAACGAGAAGTTCTCGAGGAACGTCTGGCCCCCGATCCAGTCCACGGCGTACACGCCGAGCTTGACGTCGGCGATCAGGTCCTCGAAGCTGCCGCTCCCGCCCTCGATGTAGGTGTTGGTCATCCGCACGATCGGCGGAAAGCGGAAGTTGATCGCGCGCGCGTTGCCGGTGGGCTGCTCTCCCATCTTCGCCGCGGTTTCGCGCGAGTGCAGGCGCCCCACCAGGATCCCGTTCTCGATCAGGCGGGTGTTGCGGGTGGGCGTGCCCTCGTCGTCGTACGGCAGCGTGCCCCTGAGCCCCGCCGCGCTGCCGTCGTCGCCGATGTTGACGATGTCGCTGCCGAAGCGGCGCCCGAGCGTCATCATCTCCCGGGCCTGCGGATTCTCGTAGACGAAGTCCGCCTCGGAGAGGTGGCCGAACGCCTCGTGCACGAACACGCCCGCGAGCCGCGGATCGAGGACCACCGGATAGGTGCCGCCCTTGACGCTCGGGGCCGCGAGCAGCCGCACCGCCATCTCGGCCGCCTTGCGGAACATCGCCTCCAGCCCCTGCACGCTGCGCCACCCCCGGCGCAGGGCCACGCCGTCGTGGTAGCGCTCGATGGTGTCGCCGTCCCGCGCCGTGGCGAGTCCCGAGACGCCGACCTCGGGGCGCAGCTCGTGGAGCCACGTCCCCTCGCTGTTGGCGAAGTACCACTCGGTCCGCTCGTCCGCGTAGCCGGACTGCGTGTCGGCGATCTTCGGCGAGGCGGCGAGCATCACGCCGTTGAGCCCCTCGAGGTAGCGCCGCTTCTCCGCCAGCGGGATCTCGACCGGGTCGCCGTCGATCTCGGGCACGACCTCGTCCACGCGCGGCTCGACCGGCGCGAGCACGATCGGCTCGTCGAGGACGACCGCCCGGGACGCCGACTCCGCCGCCTCGACCATCCTGGGCAGGTCGTCCAGGCTGGTGAACGTCGCCACCCCCCACCCGTGGCCCCGGTGCAGCACGCGCACGCAGCCGCCCGCGTCCACGCTCTCGGCGGCCACCTCGAGACGGCGGCCCCGGAAGCCCACCCGGCTCGTTCGCCGCCGCTCGAAGCGCACCTCGGCGTAGCCGGCGCGCGTGCACTTCAGCGCCTCGGTGAGCCGGTCGCGCATCCCGTCCGCCGCGCTCACGGCGCCGGCTTGCGCAGCGGGAGGCCCGCTTCGCCGAGCGCGGCCTCGTAGTCGGGACGGACCACCAGCTGGCCCTCCGCGATCACCCAGCGGTCCCACGGCAGGATGATGAACGCGTCGGTCTTGAGCGCGTGGTAGTCGGGCTTGAAATCGCCGCACTGGAACGAGACGGCGGTCCGCAGGGCCGCGGCGCCCTCCTCCTTCATCACCGACGCGGCGAGCCGCATCGTGTCGCCCGAATCGCAGGTTTCGTCCACCAGCAGCACCTTCCGCCCCCGCGGGCTGAGCGAGGGGCGCGAGACCAGCGCCGGCGCCTCGCCCTCGTGCTGCCGCGTGGCCGTGATCGAGGCGAAGTCGCAGCGCAGGATGCTGGCGATCACCGCCCCCGGGATCACCCCCGCCCGCGCGATGCCCACCACCAGGTCGGGCTGGTAGTCGCGCGAGACCTTCAGCGCGAGGCCCCGGCACAGCTCGCCGAAGAACGGCCAGTCCACCTCCATCACGCTGCGAGCCTGGGGCGACTTCGGAGCCTTCCGCGTTCCGGCCATGGGACCTGCGCGTGGTGAGTGAGCGTGCCTGGGCAGCACCGACACCATAACCCGTAGGTTAGCCGTTGCCAAGCGGTTGGCCGATTACTATCTTGCCGCTCCATGGGTCTCTTCCGGCGTCTCTTGGGCGGCCGGGGTGCCGACGACCGACCGATCAAGCCGCAGCGCCTGGACTACCTCAACGAAGCCCTGGCCCTCGAACGCCAGGGAGACTACGACGCGGCCATCACCAGCTACCGGCTCGCGCTGCGCGATCACCCGAGGGAGCCCCGCATCCTCCAGAACCTGGCGATCGCCCTGAGCCGCACGGGCAACAGCGAGGACGCCATCCGGCACTACCGCCTGGCGCTCGAGGGCGATGCCAGCCTCGCCGGCGCGCACTACGGCCTGGCGTTCCTGCTGCTCAAGCGCGGCGACACCGACGGCGCGACCCACCACCTCAAGGCCTTCCTCGGCAACCCGCCGCGCGGCGTCGATGCGCAGAAGTGGATCGGCCACGCGGAGCAGGCGCTCCGCGACCTCGCCTCCGCGTCCCAGCAGCGGTCCGCGGGCCTGGAAGGCGCCTGACCATTCGCCGCGCCACGCCGCTGTTGGCGTGCGCCCTCACCGTGCTGGGAGCCGCCTGCCAGGGCTACAGCACCGACTTCTCCGCGCCCGTGGCCATCGCGATCGTCACCAGCCGGGCGCTCCCGATCAGGCTGGAGGACGACGATACGCTCCGGGTCGGCGTCGTCGTGCTCGATCGCGCCGGCGACTCCGTGCCGGGCGCCCACGTGCAGCTGCTCTCGCTCGACCCCGACACCGTCGCCGTGGACACCACCACGCTCGCCATCACGGGCGTGCGGCCGGGAACGGGGCGCGTGATCGCGATCTCGAACAGCCTCCAGTCGGCCCCGCTCGTGATCACCGTGGTGCCCGCGCCCGACTCGCTCAAGCAGGTCAGCGCGGCCGACTCCACCGTGGCCGCGGCTGACAGCGTGTCCGGGCCCTTGATCGTGCAGCTGCTCGACACCCACACCGACACCGTGCCGAAGGGGCTCAACTGGGGCCTCTCCCTGGGCGACACCGTGCGGTTCGCGATCCTGTTCCCGACGTTCGACAGCCTCCAGGTGGCCACGGTCACCCTCGGCAACGACTCGCTCGCGGCCACGGTCCTCACCAGCGCCGCGACCCCGGGCATCGCGGCGACGGTGGTGCGGCGCCAGGGCGCGCCGCCGCAGCCCGACTCCGTCGTGGTGCAGGCCACGGCCCGTCGCGCGGTGGGCACCGCGGTGCGCGGCTCTCCCGTCCTGTTCATCGTGCGGTTCCAGTAGGGACGGGCCCGTGTCCACTCCCGCGCCGCGAGGCACGCTCACCCGACTGTTCTACGACGCCGTGGAGCGCCACGGCCACAAGCCCAAGGCGGTGGCGTGCAAGCCCGCGGGCGGCCCGTGGCGGTCCCTCACGCACCAGGAGCTGGCGCAGCGGGTGCTGCGGGCCGGCCTGGCGTTGCGGCGGCTCGGGGTGCGGCGCGGCGACCGGGTGGCGATCCTCTCGGAGAACCGTCCCGGCTGGCTGGTCGCGGACTTCGCCTGCCTGGCCGTGGGCGCGAGCGACGTGCCGGTCTACCCCACGCTCCCGGCGCGGCAGCTCGACTACATCCTCAAGGACGCGGGCGTCGTGGCGATCTTCGTCTCCAGCGCGCCCCAGCTGGCCAAGATCCAGGAGCTCCGGGGCGAGCTGCCGGCGCTGCGGCACGTGATCGCGATGGACCCCGACGCGAGGGGCCCCGGCGTGATCGGGCTGGCGGAGCTGTACGCGATGGGTGCCGAGCTCGAGTCGGCGGCCGAAGCGGCGCGCTTCCAGGCGGAGGCGCTCACCGCCGACCCCGACGACGTCGCCACCATCATCTACACCTCGGGGACCACCGGCGACCCGAAGGGCGTGATGCTCACCCACGACAACATCTGGTCGAACGTGATGGGCGCGCTCGAGTCCTTCGACGTCGGGCCGACGGACTCCACGCTGAGCTTCCTGCCGCTGTCGCACATCTTCGAGCGGATGGCCGGCCACTTCCTGATGTTCCACGCCGGCGCCACCATCCACTACGCCGAGAGCATCGACACCGTCCCCGCGAACCTGATGGAGGTCGGACCGACCATCGTGACCTCGGTCCCGCGCCTCTACGAGAAGATGTACGCCCGGGTGCTGGAGAACGCGCTCGCCGGCGGGCCGATCAAGAAGCGGATCTTCTTCTGGGCGAAGGACGTCGGCGAGCGGTGGGCCGACCACGTGCTCGCGGGCGAGCGGCCCCCCACGCTGCTCGGCCAGCGGTACGCGCTGGCGCAGCGGCTGGTGTTCTCGAAGCTCAAGGCCCGCACCGGTGGGCACATCCGGTTCTTCGTGTCGGGTGGGGCCCCGCTCCCGCCCGACATCGCGAAGTTCTTCTACGCGGCCGGCCTGCCGATCCTCGAGGGCTACGGCCTGACGGAGACCTCGCCGGTCATCTGCGTGAACCTGCTGGAGCGCGTGCGCATCGGCACCGTGGGACCCGCCATCCACGGCGTCGAGGTGCGCCTCGGTCCGGACGGCGAGATCCTCACCCGCGGCCGCCACGTGATGAAGGGCTACTTCAACCAGCCCGAGGCCACCCGCGAGGCGCTGGATCCCGACGGCTGGTTCCACACCGGCGACATCGGCGAGCTGGACGCGGCCGGCTGCCTCAGGATCACCGACCGCAAGAAGGACCTCATCGTCACGGCGGGCGGCAAGAACGTGGCACCGCAGCCGATCGAGCAGATGGTCAAGCACAACAAGTACGTCGCCAACGCCGTGATGCTGGGCGACCGGCGGAAGTTCTGCATCATGCTGGTGGTGCCGAACTTCGACCAGCTGGAGCGCTGGGCCGTCTACAAGCAGCTCGCCTTCGCCAATCACCGCGGCCTGATCAAGCTGCCCGAGGTCCGGGCCAAGATGGAGCGCGAGGTGATGAAGATGCTGCCCGACCTGGCGAGCTACGAAACGCCGAAGAAGATCCTGCTCCTCGAGCACGACTTCTCGATCGAGAACGGGGATCTCACCCCGACGCTGAAGGTGCGGCGGCGCGTCGTCGAGAAGAGGTACCAGCGGCAGATCGACGCGCTGTACACCGAGAGCCCGCCGGCGATGATCGACTGACCGGCCGCGCGGACCGGCGGCGTTACCGGTCGCGCGCGCCGACCAGGAGGCCGCCGCCCCGCGCCAGGACGGTGACGCCTCCGGGCTCGGCGTGTTCGTCCTCGACGACCAGCCTCAGGCCCGGCAGCAGCACCCGCGCCGCCTCGCCGAGCCACGCCGGCCCGGCGTGAGCGGCCCCGAGCGCGACCGCCCGCAGCTGCGCCGACTTGAACGGGAGTCCCGCCGGGCAGCGGAGCACCGACAGCATCGCCTCCGGCGCGATCCCGGCCGGCGGATTGACGGCCACGAAGTGCACGCCGGGAACGAGCGAGCCGATCGCGGCTCCGAAACGCGCCGCGCGACCCACCAGCGCCGCGTAGCCGCCCGGTCCCTCCAGGCCGAGGAACGCCGCGAGGGCGGCGGCGTCGTAGTCCGGCGCCCCGGCCGGCTCGCGCGGCTCGGGCTCCGGCGCGCCGAAGTACGCGACGCCGTCCACGACCGGGAACTCCGCCCGGCACGCGGGACAGCCCACCGCCCCCCGCACGATGCGGCGGCCGTCCATCGCCATCGGCACGGCCACGAGGTACGACTCCGCGTGGTCGCGCGGGCAGCGGAGAATCTCCGTCAGCTCGATGAACAAGCGCTGCAGCGCGGCCGCTAGGGTCTGAACTCGACCCAGGTGATCTTGCCCGCCTCGACCCGGACGTGCCGGAAGACCTTCCGCCCGTCGATCGCCACGCCGAGATCGTACTCACCCGCGGGCACGTCGCCCACCGCGAAGTGCTCCTGGTACACCGGGTCCGGGTGCGCCTTGTCGCCGTAGGTCTCCGCGTACAGGAAGGGCGTCTCCTGGGGCTCGGGCTTGACGAGCCCGTAGATCCGGGCCTGCGGCACCGGCCGGCCCGCCGCGTCCCACACCCGGCCGGCCACGACGCCGGTCTCGGGCAGCGGCTCGATCCACAGCTCCG
>Ga0335077_10010163_pt1 | contig 11700 bp, 6 predicted proteins | sample Lox_Sample_31_FD_207151 | JGI IMG/M metagenome (GOLD analysis project Ga0335077, IMG submission 207151) | Soil microbial communities from Loxahatchee National Wildlife Refuge, Florida, United States - Lox_Sample_3.1 | ecosystem: Environmental > Terrestrial > Soil > Wetlands | place: USA: Florida...
ACAGCGATTCTTCTCCTTACATCGATTACGGCAGCGACTCGGCTTACGTTGGCGCGAACAATGGCGAACTGTACCGGATCAGCGGTGTCTTCAACGGTGTTCCGACCGTTCAGTACTGCATCACGGTGAAGGCTGGCGCGAACTTGACTTCGCCGGTTTATGACTATGTCACAAACCGGGTCTTCGTTTCTGACGGACACTCAGTCTATGCTTACAGCATAGGGGCGAACGGGTTCACCCTGGTACGCTCCATTGCTGTGGCGAGCGCTGCCGTAGCCGGCAACCCCATCATCTTGTCGCCGATCGTGGATTCCACCAACGGGTTCGTTTACGTCTTTTCGGCAGCGGATTCCACCAACACCCACACCATCGTTTCGCAAATGAATGTCGACCTGACTTCGCAGACAACCGCCAACATAGGTTTGCCCGCCAGCCAATTCATTCTCGATGGCGACTTCGATAACGCTTACTTCACGACCGGGCCGAAGGCTGGGACAGGAACACTTTACGCCTGTGGCACGCAGGCAAATAGTGGAACGAAGCCTAGTCTGTATGCCCTTTCCTTCTCCACCCCGAATGGAGTTATGAACTCTACCCCGGCCATGGCGGACAATCGCAACATCAATGGCGCCACCAATCCGACCGGCAGTTGCTCTCCTTTGCTCGACTTTGATGATGGCAGCAACGATCGCCTGTTCGTGGGTACCGGCAATTACACGGGCACTGGCGGCGCGAATCTGGTGACGGAATGGAACGTGAATACGCGGATTCCTTCCAACACGACTGCCCCGACTCACGCCGCCACCGGTGAATGGGGTGGAAGCAGCGCCTTCACCATCGATAACGTCAGCCCAGATCCTCAGACCACCAGCATCTATTTCGGCACATTGCATGTTCCTCCGGGCGGTAACACCACACCCTGTGGTGCCGGGAATTTCTGCGCTGTGAAGCTCACGCAATCCGCGTTGCAATAACCCAGCGGGCTGGCCCGATTCTGCGTGTTATCCTCGTTGTGTTTGACCAAGATCAGCGCAATTTTTTGGGACGTGGGCGGAGTATTGCTCAGCAATGGGTGGGACCGCGCGCAACGCCGGCGCGCCCTGGCACATTTTGGGTTGGATGAAGTCGAGTTCGAAGACCGGCAGGAAATGCTGGTCTCTTCGTTTGAGCGCGGCAAGATCAGCCTGGATGACTACCTGCAACGAACAGTGTTTTACCGTCCGCGGCCGTTCACTTCCGACGATTTCAAAGCTTGCATGTTCTCACTTTCACAGCCGTGCCCAGAGCGTCTGGAGTTGGCGCGCGCCCTGGCCCGCTCCTGTGATTATCTGATGGCCACCATTAACAATGAATCCAGGGAACTAAATTCTTACCGCATTCAGACCTTCAGTCTCCGCGAAATTTTCGATGTCTTTGTCAGTTCTTGCTACGTGGGACTGCGGAAACCGGAAGATGGTATTTACCGTCTGGCCTTAGATATTACGCAGCGCCGCCCGGAGGAATGCGTCTTTGTGGATGATCGGCCTCTGAACGTAGACGCGGCTGCACGGTTAGGAATGTCAGTGATTCGCGTGGAGAGCACGCAGCAATTGCGTCAGGAGTTGCAGAAATTGGGCTGCCCGGCCTGAGAAACGGTCTCGCGTCGTCCCCACGGGTCCCCTTCTGTGAAAGCAGATTTTACTTGACAGATGAGGTGATTCGGAGCAATAAAACGTTTTAATAAGAGATGCCGGACACAATTTGTGTCCTGCCAAATCGCGCGACAGCTTGGGTTAGAAACGCATGCTGTTAAAGGGGGCGGGTATGCACAATCTGTGGCTCGGGTATGTGACGAATCGAGGTTCATCCCAACTCACAAACGGAATTCTTCTAAACTCCGTACTGGGCTTGTTCCTGGTCGGTGCTGTTGTCTTCGGTTGTATCTCGGGCTTGAACGCACAACTCTATACCGGCTCGGTTTCAGGGATGGTCACCGATCCATCCGGTGCCGTCATCGCCTCAGCTCATGCAACATTGGTTGACGAGCAGAAGGGGTATTCGTTTGGCGCAACGACCGATTCCGCTGGCCGGTACCTGTTTCGGCAGGTTCCTCCCGGCAATTACAGCGTGAGCGTCGAGGCGCCTGGGTTTCAAAAGGTACGCAAAGAGAATGTTGTGCTCACGGTGAACCAGAATGTCTCCGTCGATTTTCCGCTTAAGGTTGGCGCGGAGAGCCAGGTTGTCGACGTAAGTGCCACAGGCGTGGAGCTACAAACCCAGGATGCCGTCACTGGCCAGGTGGTGGATCGAAAGTTCATCAACGACTTGCCGCTCATCAGCCGATCTGTGTTCGACTTGGCTTTTCTTGCTCCAGGTACCGCGGTACCGGACCACCAATGCGAGGGTTGCTCCGCAACCAACTTCATTTCCAATGGCAGCCGCAACGCCACGGCAGATGTTCTGATGGACGGCGTGAGTACCTCCAATTTTGAGCAGAACAGCGGAGTACTGAACCAGTTCTACACTCCCTCCGTGGAAGCGGTCGAAGAATTCAAGGTACAGCAATCCAACTTTAGCGCAGAATATGGTTTCTCCGGCGCCACGATCGTCAACCTTGTGACCCGATCAGGCACGAACCAGTTCCATGGCAGCGTGTACGAGTTCTTACGCAACGATAAGCTCGACGCCAACAACTGGTTCTCCAACCACAATGGCGAGCCCCGATCGCCCCTTAGGCGGAACAATTTCGGCTTCACAGTTGGGGGACCGATTCTCAAGGACAAGACGTTCTTCTTTTTCGATTATGACGGCACACGCAGCCGCGACTTCGCGGCCGCCAGTTACGGGGTTGCTACTGACGCTGAGAAGGGTGGAGATTTTAGCCAGCTCTGTACGCTTCGTGGAGCCAGCTTCGATGGCAACGGGCTGTGCAGCGATCCCACCGGCCAACTCTGGGATCCTTTCAAAGGCGCATCTTTTGACCAGAACAATGGAGTGCCTGTACGCACCATCTACATCAAGAACAACAATCTTGCGGTGGGCGCCTTAAGCGATGGCAGCACTGACCCGAATCTGATTGATCCAGTCGCCCAGAAGCTAATGTCGTACTTCCCGGAGCCGACCACACCCATCGCCAGCATCGACGATCTACTGAATAACTTCTTCCGTTCCGGAGTCAACAAACAGAGCAACAATCAGTTTGACATCAAGATTGACCATCGCTTCAGCGAGAAGAACCTGCTGAGCGCCAAGTATTCGCAACTTTGGGCTCATTTTCACGCCTTCAATGCATTCGGCAACGTTGCGGATAACTTTTCATCCGGTCCGAGAGACGACACCGCCCATCTCTTTGCCATCAACGATACGTACACATTGAGCCCCACGAAGGTTTTGAATATCTCTTTCGGTTATACGCGTGGTTACGAGAAGAATTTCGGCCTTGTTGGAGACTTTCCTAACCTGGATCCGGTTGCTCTGTTGGGCGAGCCATCCTATATGGTCGAGTCTGGCTACCCGCAGCTCCCCAACGTTATTCTCGACAATTACCAGAGCTCCGGAGATGCCAACATCGGCACCCAGACGTACAGTTTTTGGAAGTATGGCAGCGACTCCGGTCAGTTGCTCGGGACTCTAAGCTGGGTACGGGGATCCCACGATCTCAAGTTTGGCGCAGAAGGACGTTTGCATCGCGTTAGCTTCGGCCAGCCCGGCTATCCGGGGGGACAATTCGAGTTCGACAATACCGGAACCTCAGGGCCGGATCCAAACACCGGTGGAGACTCCATGGCCAGCTTCCTGATGGGGGTTGGACCTGCCACGGGCTGTCAAAACGGTTCGTGCCAATACGAAGTGCCAAACTTCGTCAGCACGCAGAACTTCCAGTTTGGCGGCTTCGTCCAGGACAACTATCGCCTCACTCCGAAGCTCACCCTCAATCTCGGCATTCGCTACGATGTTTCCCTTCCACGGACAGAGCGGTTCAATCGCCAGAACTCGTTGGACCTGAATGCGGTCAACCCGATCAATGGCGGCAAGATAGGCTACGTAGATCCAATCACGGGTCAGAGTGTCACGCGCACGTTGTTCGGAGCTGAGGTTTTTGCCAGCCCGAACCACCGCTACAACTACGGAACGGACTGGAAAGACATCCAACCGCGGTTCGGCTTTGCCTATCAGCTTCCACACAGCTTCGTCGTGCGCGGTGGATATGGGATTTTCTACTCCACCCCACGCTCAGGCGCGGCGGGAACCGGTCCGGTCCAAATGTATCGAGGGTATGACCAGTTCACGGACTGGGTGCCTGTAAGCCCGACGGATGGTTTTACTCCCATGGGTCGATTCAGCAACCCCTTTCCTAACGGCGGCCCTCTTCTGCCGCCAGGCAACATGCTTGGAGCTTTGAACGATGTGGGGTTTGATGGTGGCGGCGCCATCAAGTCCATTACTAGTACGCCATACGAGCAAAGCTGGAGCTTCGGATTGGAAAAGGAACTCCCGGGAAAGATTGTCCTCGAGACGAGCTATGTGGGCAAGAAGGGCACCCACTTGTACTTCAGCGGTGCGGGTGAGCGCGATTACCTCCCACTCTCGATCGAAAGCCTTTCTCCGGCTCAGATCGGCGCACTCGGCACACCGGATTTGAATAATCCTTTTTTCAACGTGATTACCAATCCCAACAGCACGCTTTCGGGTTCCACAATTTCACGCTATCAGGTGCTACGGCCGTATCCGGAATTTACTTCCTTGACAGGTGATTCTCCGCCGACTGCGAGCTCCATCTATCACGCACTGCAGATTCGCGCCGAGAAAGCTTACAAGAACGGCGTGCAGTTCCTGGTGACGTACACTTGGTCCAAGTCAATCGATGACGCGTCTTCCACTGACGACAGTGTGACGTGGCTGGGAGGACTGACCAGCCTTCAGGATCCCAACCGTCCCTACCTTGAGAGATCAGTCTCGACCTGGGACACGCCCCACATTCTGCAGTTCTCCTACCTGTTTGACCTTCCGTTTGGACGGGGCAAGAAATTCGGCAGCGGCATGAATCGGGTGCTGAACGGCTTCGTCGGCGGTTGGCAATTCAACGGCACCTACCGCTATGCCAGCGGCAGACCCATGCACATCACCTTGAGTGGGGGGCAGGAGATACCGACCTATTCTTCCAGCCAGCGCCGTCCTAACGTGAATGGAATCCTGCTTCGCAACAAGGGCCCGGACTTTGTCGACAATTATTTCGCTAACGCCGATGCGGTCCTCAGCCAGCCGGCCGACTTCACCATCGGGAACGCCCGGCGAACCTTCACCAGCGTGCGTCAGCCGCCGGTCAACAACACGACTATGTCTCTATTCAAGGAATTCCCGCTCTCCAGCATTCGAGAAGCGATGCGCCTGGAGTTCCGTTTTGAGGCCTTCAACGCCTTCAATCACCCGCAATTCTGCGGACCCAACAACGGGAACACCAGCGTGGACTTCGACAGCAATGGGAAGATCGATAATACCGGAGATTTTGCTGCGATCACTGATACGTGCATCGACGCACGTGAGGCGCAGGTTGGGTTGAAATTGTATTGGTAAGAAGCTCGTGTGAAAAACTTCCATGACAACACGCAGCGCGGTAACTGCGCCGCTCACACATGAAAAGCCGGCATGCTCGCTTCCTGACGACAGAAGTCTGCCTGTTCTTGCTGTTGGCCAGCGGGTTCTCGATGGCACAAACCGGGACGGCCCGTGGGATTACGACCATACATGTGGACACCATTCATTTGCTCAAAGCGTTTGACCCAGATCGTGCCCTGGGTACTTCGATCGACATTCTCCGTCCGAACGAGCTTGATAAGGTTTACAGCGACACGGTTCTCAAAGAATCTCTCTCAGCGGGCTGGGGACCGATCACCTACCGCCAGAACACTGAACTGACTGGCACAGCCTGGCATTGGAATCCGAAAGGCACGTGGAGCGATCTGGCGCACCAGAGCGGATACTTCACTGGCAGCCCCGAGCCACGAGAGTTCATTCGACATTCGTATGGCTATCCTCTGCCGCATCGGGGAAACACGCACGGCGATGGGCGCTCGCGCAGCAAGTATTCGCGGATAACCGATGGCGATCCCAACACCTACTGGAAAAGCAATCCTTATCTCACGAGCAGATTCACCGGCGAGGACGACGGGCTACATCCGCAGTGGGTCGTCATTGATCTTGGCGCCGTGGAACGGATCGACACGCTACGCATCGACTGGGCTGATCCTTACGCCACCAGCTATGAGGTGCAGTATTGGAATAGCGACAAAGAACCGCTGAATAATCCGGTCGCGGGGACGTGGATCACGTTTCCGCAAGCAATCGCGACCCAGGGCCGCGGCGGCACGGAAATCCTGAAACTCTCGTCAGACCTGACCCCAGTTCGCTATCTCCGCATTTGGATGACGAAGTCCTCGAACACATCACAGACTCACGACAATGATCCGCGGAGTTCCTCTGGATACGCGATTCGCGAGGTGTACATTGGAACGCAGAGCAGCGATGGAGAGTTTGTTGACCTCGTCAAACATGTTCCGGACCAAAATCAGACGGCAACATTTGCGTCGTCAACTGACCCGTGGCACTCTGCGTCGGATTTCGACTTGGAGTCAGGAGACCAGACAGGCTTCGATCTCTTCTACACCAGCGGCATCACCAACAAGCTTCCCGCCATGATTCCGATTGCGATGCTGTACGGAACGCCCGAAGATGCCGTGGCCGAAATCGCTTACGTGAGGAAACGTGGCTATCCGATTTCTTACGTCGAGATGGGAGAAGAGCCCGACGGACAGAAAATGCTACCGGAAGACTATGGCGCGCTCTATCTGCAATTTGCCCGCGCGATTCATCAGGTTGACCCAAACCTGAAGCTGGGCGGACCAGTCTTTGAAGGAGCCAACGAAGATATCCAGGTTTGGCCCGATGCAAAGGCCAGGGTTTCGTGGCTGGGAAGATTCATAGATTATTTGCAAGCGCACGGACGATTGTCGGATCTATCTTTCGTCTCGTTTGAGCATTATCCGTTTGCACCCTGCGAAGTCACATGGTCCGATCTCTTCCGCGAACCGGAGCTGACGAAAAATATCCTGAGAGTGTGGCGGGCCGATGGAGTCCCGCCAAATGTTCCGTTGATCAATACTGAGAGCAATCTCTCCTGGGGCTTGACGCAGCCGATGACCGACATTTTCGCGGCTTTGTGGCTGGCCGACAGCGTCGGATCATTCCTCAGTTTTGGCGGTGATGTTTATCATCATTCACCGATTCAGCCTGAGGCTTTGCGCTCGGGATGCCCGGGGTGGAGCACATATGGAAATTTTGTCGCCGATCAGAATCTGAACATTGAAGCTCACACCGCGCAATATTACGCCAGCAGGCTGATCAATCTGGAATGGGTAAAACACGGGGCGGGCGAGCACCGCTTGTACTCGGGAACCAGCGATCTGACTGATGAAGCGGGCCACGTGCTCATTACTGTCTATCCGGTTTTGCGTCCAAAGGGAGATTGGTCAGTGATGCTGGTCAACAAAGACCAGACAAACTCCCACATGGTGCTTGTCGTTTTCGAGGAAAGCAATGGTCCCCCGCAGTCCTTCTCGGGACCTGTCACCGTGCTCAATTTCGGCAGCGATCAGTACGCCTGGCATTCGGACGGCCCCCACAGCCATCCCGATCCCGAGAATCCTCCAGCGACCAGCACTGTAAGCGGCGGGCCAAAGACGACATTCACTCTGCCCAGAGCGTCTGTCACGATTCTGCGCGGCAAGATAAGCCATCCCTGATTTCCCGAATGCTACACTGTCATACTGCCGCAAGGTATGTCGAAAGCCTCTGATCCCGCGCCCGGAATCTCGCCAAGGCCGCTGCTCCTCTTCAACAGCATGGGTCGCAGATTGGAAGAGTTCCACGCAATCACCGCGGGATTCGTCCGGCTCTATAGCTGCGGCCCGACGGTTTACACCTACGCTCATATCGGCAATCTTCGGGCCTATCTTTTCAGTGACACGCTACGACGGATCCTGCAGTTCAAGGGCTATGAAGTTGTGCACGTCATGAACATCACAGACGTCGGCCACATGACTTCCGATCAGGATGAGGGCGAGGACAAGATGGAGTTGGCTTCGGCCAAGGCGGCGAAATCGCCATGGGAGCTCTCTGAGTTTTACACGCAGGAATTTCGCAAGGACCTGCACCGCCTGAACATCATGCCGCCATCGGTCTGGTGCAAAGCGACGGATCACATCGAGGAGATGCTGGATTTTTCCAAAATTCTGGAGGACCGGGGATATGTCTATCGGCTCGACTCAGGCCTGTATTTCGACACGAGCAAGGTGAAGGACTATGGCCGTCTGGCCCTGATTGACGGAAAAGACCTGCAGGTCGGAGCGCGAATTGAGGCGATTCCCGGCAAGCGGCATTCCGCGGATTTTGCCATCTGGCGCCGCTCACCTGCGGGCAAGCGCCGCCTCATGGAGTGGGATAGCCCCTGGGGGCCGGGCGCACCGGGATGGCATCTCGAATGTTCCGTGATGAGCTTGAAATATCTTGGCCGCCACTTTGATATTCATACTGGCGGCGTGGACCATCGCCAGGTTCATCATGTGAATGAGATTGCGCAGAACCAGGGCTTTCTCAACAGCGACTCGTCGGGCGTGAATGTGTGGATGCACAATGAGTTCCTCATGCTGGAGGAAGAAAAGATGTCCAAGTCGACCGGACATTTCCTGCGCCTCGAAAGCTTGATTGAGCGCGGCTTTCATCCGCTTTCGTATCGTTATTTCACGTTGATGGCGAGTTATCGCAAGCAGCTTCAGTTTTCGATGGGATCCCTTGCGGCGGCCCAGACTGGCTTGCAACGAATCTTGAGGAGCATTGCGCAACTCAAAGAAAAAGCCGGACACCAAGAATGGTATCGAGCCCTGGAGGAGACGAAATTTTCACGGGGCGCAAGTTTCTCACTGGTGCGGCAGATGGTGGAAGCAGACTTGCCCGCCGAACTCAATCGGTCTGCTGAACTGGATGAAGCGCTCTCGGAGGACTTGAATACGCCTCGGGCGCTGGCTTTACTCTCAAGTTTACTCTCCGACACGGCCATGCCTCCCGCAGCACTGCTGCGAAATGTCGGCTCTTTTGATCTCGCATTAGGCTTGAACCTTCTCAGTACGGCACCCGAAGAACTGCTGGTTCAGGAAGAACCAGGAATCCCAGAAGCCGACATTGAGAAGCTGATGGAAGAACGACAGGCGGCGCGGAGAAATCGTGATTTCCGCCGCGCGGATGAAATTCGCCAGGAGTTACTCAAGTCAGGCATTCAGCTCAAAGATACGCCGCAAGGCACCACCTGGGAACGAGTCGCTAGACAGCCGTCCGGCAATGGCGAATAAGCTTCCTAGCGCACATAGGTACGCAAGCGTTCTACCCACAGCGGCCGGCCATTCGCTTGCCGGAATGCGAAAGTCTGATCTCCACGAGTGATCTTACGGGCGATCATCGCATCATGTCCCTCGTAGATTACCTGCGATCCGACCACCTCAATCTGGTCGCCGTTGCTAAAGTTCACGCCATTGCCTTGCAGGAAGCGGAGCGGCGCCACGTGTACCTGCAAAATTCCGCTGTCGGTTTTGAGCATGAGGTGCGTTCCTTCGTCACCGTTGACGGGACACCAGAACTGGCGCACTTCCTGCACTACACCTTGAACCTTCGTTTCGGTCGCGACGTTGTACTTGGGCGCTCGCTGCTTTGGGCCATTGCCGAGTAAGAGGATTACCACGATCACGAAGGCCACAAGGGCGGTTATTTTGAGTACTCTCATGGAGTCCTCCTTTTCCACATCCCACTCCTCTATTTTTGTAGCCAATGGCATAAACACATTGCAGTGATGGAGGGTACCGGGCTGTGTGATTAAGTAAATATGGCGGAGACCCAACGAGGTCAGATGCGGGCGCTGATGAAGCTCTCACGGACGCGAACAAACAACTCTTCGAGACGAGTGCTGTTGTGGACCGGATACGGGACACTCGGCGGGAGTGCGCGCACCTGTTTCGGCAAACGCTCACGCGCAGCTGTGAAGCGGTCCTGTCCGGCTTGTGCGGAAACAATTTCGCGTTCAATGCCCTGGACTCGCCGGCCTTGTCGCATTACTGGAACGAGGAGCGGTTCGGCCTGCGGGAAGGTCTCATCCTCAAGACCGATGATATCTTCGAAATAGATCCCATCCGGTCCGCTAAACCGGAACACCTGCTTACGGCCAGGATAGGTATGTTTTTCTTCACTGAATTTGGCGGCGCTGTGCACTCGGCCACCGAGTTCGACTTCTACGAGTTTGTAGATTACGCCCAACGAGGGCGCGTCCGAAGACGTGGAAAGCGCAGTGCCGACGCCAAACGCAGCGATGTGCGCGCCATCTCGAATCAGGGATTCGATCCGATTCTCATCCAGATCGCCGGAGACAAAAATCTGAACGTCGGACCAGCCGGCCCGATCGAGCCGCTCTCGCGCCCAGCGGCTGTCCGCTAGTACGTCGCCACTATCGAGACGAATGCCACGGGGCTTTCGGCCGAGCGCAATGATTTTGTCAACCGCGGCACGAACGTTGTAGGTGTCCACCAGCAATGTCGCTTCTTCGGGAAAAATGTCGAGGAAGGCCGCAAAAGCTTCGGATTCGTCAGCATGGGCCATGATCCACGAGTGCGCCTGGGTTCCGTAGAGAGGAATGCCGAAGTGATGTCCAGCGTAAGTATTCGATGTTCCCTGACAGCCGCCGATAAACGCGGCACGTGCAGCCAGAACTCCCGCCTCAATACCGTGTGCACGGCGCGAACCGAATTCAATCACGGGACGACCCTCGGCAGCCGATGTGACACGCGCCGCTTTGCTGGCAATCAGAGTCTGGAAATGCAGAATGGATAGCAAACTGGTTTCGACGAGTTGGCCTTCAACGATTGGAGCGGTTACGCGAAGCAACGGCTCGCCGGGAAAACAAATTGTCCCCTCGGGCAAAGCCCAAACATCGCCGGTAAAGCGAAATCGCGCGAGATAATCGAAAAATTCGGAGGGAACGTTGTGGAAGAGCGGCAAGCCGCGGAGGTACGTGATTTCCGCTTCGGAAAAGCGCGTCTTCTCCAGAAAAGTGAGCGCCTGCTCCAGGCCAGCGGCAACCAGATAATTCCGGCGAGGCGGCAGACTGCGCACGAAGAGCTCGAAGCTGGCGCGCGCATCGAAGCGGCTCTGCACGTAACCGGCTGCCATGGTCAATTCATACAGGTCGGTCAACAAACCGGAGAATGTAGAATCGCAGAACATGCTTGCACTTGATTATGCCAGTCAGCGGCCTCCCAACGGAAGAAGCCGAGAGAACTCTTTGTCGGCCCCACCTGTTGGTGCTCTTCGCGAACCTTTGCGTGCTTTGCGGTTAAAAACTTCTTACCGCAAAGAACGCAAGAACTCGCCCAGCGGATGCAAATACGATTGAGCTGATTCTCACGATGATCACAATCCACTGCAGCGCACTTTTATTCGATATGGATGGCGTGCTGATCGATTCAACTCCGGCCGTGGCTCGCGTATGGCGCCGCTTCGCAGCGAAACATGGCCTGGACCCAGAAGACGTCGTGCAAAGAGCGCACGGACGCCCCAGTATCATGACTATGCGCCATTATTTTCCAAAGGCAAATTATGAGCAGATGAGCAGCGAGGTCGAACATC
>Ga0335077_10010166_pt1 | contig 11699 bp, 12 predicted proteins | sample Lox_Sample_31_FD_207151 | JGI IMG/M metagenome (GOLD analysis project Ga0335077, IMG submission 207151) | Soil microbial communities from Loxahatchee National Wildlife Refuge, Florida, United States - Lox_Sample_3.1 | ecosystem: Environmental > Terrestrial > Soil > Wetlands | place: USA...
CGGAAAATGACGTGGCCCGACTGCTCCCCGCCCAAAACCGCTCCCACGCGCACCATTTCCTCGAGCACATACTTGTCGCCCACGGGCGTGCGCAGCATACGAATGCCTTGGCGCGTCAGCGCTCGTTCCAGTCCCAGGTTGGACATGACCGTCGAGACCACCACGTCGCCCGCCAGGCGCCCGCCGGCCTTCAGCGCCCTGGCCGCGATCAGCAGCACGGCATCGCCGTCCACAATTTTTCCGCCGGCCGAGACGAAGATCGCCCGGTCCGTGTCGCCGTCGAACGCCACACCCAGATCGGCATGCTGTTCGAGGACAGCGCGGCGCAGGTTTTCGATAAATAAAGCGCCACAGTTCAGATTGATGTTCCGCCCATTGGGCTCGCAAGAAACCGGCAGGACTGTTGCACCGGCGCGGCCGAACAGCTCGCCGGCCAGATGCGATGCCGCGCCGTTTCCGCAATCCACCGCCAAGCGAACACCCGCGAAATCCAGGGAAAGAGTCGAAAGCAGGTAGTCGATATATCGCTGGTCCAGGCCCGGATCCGCGGCTAACGGCTTCGGCTGGGCGTGGAGCCCATCCTGATCCAGCAGGCGAAAAATCTCCTGCTCGATTTCGTGTTCCTCGTCATCGGGCAGTTTGAAGCCGGAATGGCCGAAGACCTTGAGACCGTTGTCCTGGTACGGGTTGTGCGATGCCGAAATCATGACTCCGGCGACGAACGCATCCGAGCGCGTGAGGTACGCGATGCCGGGTGTGGTAATGACTCCGGCGAGACGCGCGCGAACGCCGCGCTCGGCCAGCCCGCCCGCCACCTGCTCGGCCAACCACGGGCCGGACTCGCGGGTGTCCATGCCGATCACAATTTCCGGATCGGGATTCCGGTGCCGCGCCACGCTGCCGAGCGCCATGCCGAAGGCATGCACCGTGCGCGCATCGAGCGGATAATCGCCTGCGACGCCGCGGATTCCGTCGGTACCGAACAATTGTTTGCCCATGACTAGTTCTTTTTCACATTGACCCGCACGGTCACCTGCGAAGGAGATTGAAACCGCACCTGCGGCTCGTCCAGATAGGTGTTGACGTGAAATTCCTTGCTGCTGATGACACCAGTGATGTCCACCAAATCAGTCACCACCGCATCCGTGTGTTGCACCTTACTCTCAGGACCGATGATCGTGAGCTTCGACGGCACCACCGCGACAGTCGCGACACCGTAACCGGGGTGCGCCGCCGAGAGCCGCACCTTCACCGGCACTTCCCGTGACATGCGATGTTCGAAAGTGAAGCGCAACTGAGCCGGAATCGCCCGGACGAGTTGGATACCCGTCGGCACGATGGCATTGCTCCGGTCAATGGTGAAGGTCCGTTGGCCGGGCTCGTGCACCGCGGCAAAATCCAGAACTACAGCCGGCCGGGTCTCACGCAGATCGCGCAACCTGCCTGAGGGACCGCGCAACTCGAGATCCACGGTGTCATCGATCCGCGAACTGATCTCCAGATCGTCTGGAATATTCTTGTATTCCACCGAAACCGAGCGCACCGTAGCCAGCTCCGGCTCACTGGATACCGAAATCCATAACAGTACCGCGGCTGCGAGCGATAGCAGTTTCCACCCGATGTTCCTCGTGAGAATCTGGATCACGAAGACCGGACCCTCTCCGCTGATTTGGCGCGCTCTTCTGTGGGCAGCCCGGCAGCCATGGAGGCGCGAGCTCCCGGCTTATCGACGCCGAAGTGGGCGTTGACGCGCTCGTCCACCTCGCGGAGGCTGAGACCTCTGTGCATTTCGCCGAACGCAGCTACCGACATGTCGCCGGTTTCTTCGGAAACCACCAGCGACAGGCAGTCGCTTTCTTCGGTGATTCCGATGGCCGCACGGTGACGCGTGCCGAAATGGGCAGGAACCGCCGGATTTGTGGTCAGCGGCAGGAAACACGCCCCCGAGCTGATCCGGTCCTTCTGGATGATGACAGAGCCGTCGTGCAGCGCTCCGCCGGGGCGAAAGATGGCCAGCAGGAGGTCCGCGGAGATCTCCGCGTCGAGATGTACACCGCTTTCGATGAACGTGCGCAGGCCGATGTCGCGCTCCAGGACGATCAGCGCACCCACCTTTTCCTGGGAGAGCTTGCTAAGCGCCAGCAGAATTTCATCGATGGATTCCGGACGTTTGAATCCGCGTCCGAACCACCTCTTTCGTCCAATGCGCGCCAGCGTGCGCCGGATTTCCGACTGAAAGAGAATGATGACCGCAATGGCGGTATACGGCACGATGTAGGAAAGCAAGGATCGCAGGGCGGCGAGATCGGCCCAGACTGCGAGAGCGTAGATGGCGACCATCGTCAGAATGCCGATCAGAATGTGCCCCGCACGTGTGCCGCGCACGATCATCAGCAGTTGGTAAATCAAGAAGGCGACGGCCAGAATGTCGATAATCGCCGTCGGGCCGATTTTCGGCAGCGATGTCCGAAGTGGTAACAGAATGAATGGCATGAGCCCGCCGCGGATGCACCCAATGCTTAGACATTTATTTTATCAACTGCCCGGAGCCAGCCTCCCATACCCGGCGGCGGGCGCCCGTTGCCGGCTGCTGCCGCGTCCGGCGGATTTTCTGGCCGCGGCTTGGAGCCTCGGGCTCCCGCAGTTCATCCTAATAGGTGGGAGGTGCGTGCGGAGCGGGGCTATCCCGTCGCGGCAAACGCGAGACGCGAATCACAAACCATGTTTGAATCGATCCTTTGCCAGATCCCTGAGTACGACCCGCAGGTGCTGGACGCTCTCATCGAACTGGCGGTAGAGATCGCGCGCGAGGGAAGAGAGGGAAGGCGCATCGGGACGCTTTTCACATTGGGTGAGGAACAGGAGGTTCTGGCGGCATCACGCGCATTGATCCTCGATCCGCTGGCCGGCCACCCGGAATCATTGCGCCAGATCAACGATCCGAACCTGCGGGGAACCATCAAGGAGTTGGCGCAACTGGACGGCGCCTTCGTGGTGAGCGGGACGGGGATCTTCGTGGCGGCGTGCCGCTATCTGGAAACAGCCGGTATGGGCGTAGACATTCCCCTGGGTTTGGGCAGCCGGCATTTAGCAGCCGCCAACATCAGTTCCGTCACCAAGGCCGTGGGGATCGTGGTGTCGGAGAGCGCCACCGTCCGGATCTTCTGTCACGGGAAGATGGTGGGTGAAATCATTCCAGAACTCTGGCTCTTGAGCCGGCGCGAAGTGCAGATGGCAGGCCGTATCAAGCGAGAACAGGTAAGCGACATGGCCGTCATCACGCCCAGCGGTCCGCCAGGCAGCCAGGGCTAGCGATCGATCCTCGACGGCACGCCGGAGCGGCGCTTCCAGCAATCTAAGACCGTTCAAGTCCCATATTCTGCTCTTCAGGTATAATTGCAAGTCATTTGCTGAAAACTCATCGTCTCTGGCCGTATTCGCCGGTATTCTGCACATTACTTGCAACTGGCTTGCAGAACGCTCCGAACGCGCGAAGCTGGCGCGATGGGCCCTGGTTGCAACGGCTAAAAGGAGGTGTGTGATCATCCGACAGTGCAAGCAGGCGGCCAAAAGTTTACGACGAAGTCACCTGTTGATCGCGGCGGTGTGGTCCTGTATATCGTGTTGCTGGGCGGGCGAGGGGCCGTTCGTCGTTACCTACACGCACCAGATGGAAGAACCGGGCAACCTCGAGATCGCGACCAAAGATGTGACCGGCCAACCCGGGGAAGGGAATCGATTCGTGGGCGCAGCAACCGAATTCGAATATGGCGTGAAAGGCTGGTGGACCAGCGAATGGTATCTGGATGGACAGGCCACGAGTGGTGACAGCGCCCTGTTTACCGGGTACCGGTGGGAGAACCGGTTTCGGTTGCTGTCCCGCGAGCACTGGATCAATCCGGTTCTGTATGTGGAGTTCGAGAACATAAACGGCGCGGACAAGAGTCTGCTTGAAATAGTCGGGCACGACGGCAAGGATGACCTCATCGATCCGAACGTCGAAGCCCGACGCGAAAAGCAGAGGGAAATCGAAGCCAAGCTGATATTGAGCAGTTATTTCAGGGGTTGGACCATTGCCGAAAATTTCATCGCGGAGAAAAACGTCCGGCATGAACCTTATGAATTCGGCTATGCCGCGGGCATCAGCCGGCCCCTGGCACTCGTGGCCAGGCCCGACCGGTGCAATGTGTGTCCGGAGAACTTTCAGTTAGGCATGGAAGTCTACGGCGGCCTGGGCACGCACGCCACCTTCGGTTTACATGACACCTCGCATTACGTGGCGCCTACGGTTGCCTGGACCCTGGCCAACGGCACTTCATTCAGAGTCTCACCCGGCTTCGGATTAACCGGCAGCAGCGCGCGTTTCCTCTTGCGCTTCGGCGTTTCTTATGAGATCGCCCAGTTCGGCCGCGCCACGCGCCGCTTGTTCCGCAATTCCGGAGGCCGCCCATGACAACGGTTCGAAACGCCGCTTCTTGCGCGGTGAGCTGCCTCGTGTTGACCGCTGCCCTGGCCTATAGCCAAAGTCCCATAGAGCGGGCGCCGGCCAGAAGCGTGGCTGTGACGAATCCGCTCGAGCGCAACGAGCAGGCCAGACTGGCAGGCGCCAAGCTGTATGCCCGCGAGTGCGCGGCTTGCCACGGGTCGGCGGGTCAAGGGCTGGGAAAAGCGCCGCCGCTCAGCCGGTCTGCCGTTTCCGAGGCGGCACCTGGGGTCTTGTTCTGGGTCTTGCGGAACGGATCCCTGGCCCGCGGGATGCCCTCGTTTGCTTATTTGCCGGAACCCGAGCGCTGGCAGATCGTGACGTTTCTGCGCGCCCTTGGCTCCGGCACGATCCCGGCCAATCAGAACGCGGATTCATCGGAAAGCACGCCGCGGTCGCCCCTCAATCAAAAGTGACTAACCGGCGATGACATCGAGTCGCACCCAGCCGGGGAGACTGGCCGGCCGGTCATTAAGGAAGACGATGTGGCGGGTTTTTGGAAACGGCAGGCCCGATGAGAGGGCGCTGTTGTACACCGCGACCGATTTCAACACCTGCCGGTAGTCGGGGTTGGCTGTGTCGAGCCATGCGGATTTACCAGCCAGCCCCGCGCCCCATCCGAGAGAAAGCAGGCACGCACCGGAGTTGCGCGCATCGGCCAGGTGCGTTTCGAGCTCGACAAGCGTTCTGGAAAGCGGTTCCAGCCGCGCGCGATCCGCGTAGTTCTTGTGAACGGATAGCAGACCTGCTGCGTACTCGTTGGCCGCTTCAAAAACCTGAGCGCGGGTGACCGGCTCCCGCCAGCCCAGGGCACGGCGGATGTCCGCCTGATCGAAGAATTCCTTCTCCTCCCAGCGGCCCTCGAATACGGCGCCGGGTGAAGCCATTTCCGCAAAGATCGGCGTGCTGTCCTCGGGCTTGCGGCCGTCGGCGGTTCCGCGCGGACTTTGCTTCCATCCAAGAGCGAACTCCTCCCGGCCGCGCGCGACCAAAGCCGAAACGCGCAACAAATACACTTTGAACAAGCTGCGATCGACGGGCGCCGAGTCGGCCGCGGCAAAAAAACGGGTGCGGCTTGTCCCTCCCGTTCCTAACAGGCGTTCTTCAGCGGGCTCCGCCGGACGGCGCGAAGGGCGGTCACCGGAAGCCCGGGCGGCCAGTTCGTGCAGCATTCCCTCCTTCAGGTGCGAGAACAACATTCCGGTGCGCAGGGCCCCCTTGATCGCTGAGCCCGGCAAGTAAGGGCTGCCCGACGCGTTGGATGCAAAGGTGGGAATGTTGAGGCTCTCACCCATGGCGCGGTTCCAATACCCTGAGTAGGCGGGGTGTTCGAACGGAATGCGGCGGTCGGCAAAATTCTGTGCGAAGCCGCCCCACGAGGCGAAATCGAGTTTCGTGGCTTTTTTCAGTTGAGAAAGGTAACCGTCGAGGCGCGGTCCCTTGGCCAGGAGCTTGAAGATGCGATTCTGGTCCAGCACGTTGACATGGTCCTTCCAGACCATGTAGTCGATGGCTGAGAGTCTCCCGCCATCACCCACCAGCACCGGTGCCAGGCACGTGAGCCGGTATCTCATGCAACCGCCTGCGACGGAATCGGAATCGCCAGCGCAAGTCCCGACCGGTATACCGGGTGCGCAAAGCCATCGGGCGCTACATCCGGAGCACCGCCGAGCACCGGATTCGAGGACACTAAGACTGATCCTTCCGCCACCATGTTCAATGTCTTTTTCAGATCGCCCGATCGGATTGGGCTCTCGACGCGGCCGCTGCGAGTCAGCATGGTGTAACTGCCGCGGTTCCAGTCGATCGAGTCGGTCTCTGCCGGGCTGAAAAGAGAAAGCAGCCAGTAAGGAGACGCGGTCTCCGGAGGAGCGGCCGTTACGGCCGGGGCTGCCGCAGATTCGCCGGCGACAGCCGCTTCGAGCTCGGGCGGCGCGGGCTGTTCCGCTGATGGTGCAGGCAATATCATTTCCGGCAGCGAGCCTTCGATGAACTCCGGAGCTTCGGCGCGGCCCCATCCGCGGCTCCGCTCACCGCCGAATCCGGAATCGGCCAGCAGGCGGAGCGCTGCCCGGACCGGGCCATCCCAGCGCTGTCGCTGATCCTCGCCGCCGAAAGCTATCACTGCCCAAAGCCCCGCGCCAGGGACAAATTCGAGCGAGGCCACCATGTGCGGTTCCGTGTTTCCGGAAACCCGGTCGACAGCGGCGCCGCTGCGCAAGATCATGCGAAAGGGCCCGGGCCTTCCGGCGGGAACCAGGCACTGGCTCGGTCCATCTACATCCCAATGGTCCTCTTCGAGGGTCCTGCCGCTCAACAACGGGGCGACGAGTCCGAGTGGAATGAAGCGCGCGCCCTTCCAGCGCACCTTGGTGGAGGCCGGAGGGGGCCACACGCTTCGCGGCGGCACGATGAAACCGACCTCATTATGAAACGGGAAGAGCGAGCTGAATGTTACCGCGGAGCGCGTGGCGTTGCGGGCGGTTGCCTCCAGCCAGTCCTCCATATGGCCCAGAAGCCGCATAGCGCCGGTGACCGCGGAGAACAGGGTGTCGCTGTGATAAACCAGATCCACGCCGTTGCGCGCACCCGAATCGGGACCAACGCGCCAGGGGCTGGTCGGGCGGAATTTTACCACCAGGCCGGACTGTGAGGTTCCGATCATTCCTTTATGAAGGACATGGCGGATTCGGCCACGAGTTTTTGCAGGGCGGCCACATCCGCTCCGGTGAGCAGCTCCTTTTGCGGCGACCCGGAGGCATAGAACTCGCGGTTGCGCCAAATCAGCTTCAAGTTAGCGAAGCGGATTCGTCCGCTGCCCCGGGATCCACCGCCACCCAGGGCATCGTCTTCGAGCAGGCGCAGGCCTTGCACCAACTGGCCGAACAGGGGCGCATCTTCCTCGCACAGCACGTCCATCACAAAGCGAATGCGGAAGCGCGCGCCGGCTGGCACGCGCTCGAGGGTGCGCGGATTGGCTTGCGAGGTGATGCGGTCGATGGCATTCTCGCTCTTGACTTCGGTCAGCTCGTCATCGAGATTCTCGCGCATGGGCGCCGTAATGCTGTCCACATCGAGCGGCGCGTCAAAAACGCTCAGACGCGCGGGCGTGGCATGATGGCTTTCCACCGGTTCGCCCACCACGCGATCCATCCTCCCGGCGTTGCGGCCGAACAGCAGACAGATTTCATCATCGGGCCGGTCGCTTTGGTGAATCCGCACCTCCTGCCCTTTGCGGCGCGAAAGATAGACCAACTCGGAAGGAGCGGCTGCTCCGGAAAACTGCTCGAGCAGCGAACGGACCTTGCCGCGCAAAGAGCTGCCCGGAATGTACGGCCGGCCCTGGGCGTCCTTGACGACCGGGTTATCCGAGCCGCCGATCTCCAGCGATCCCTTTCCCGCGCCGATGTGCAGACCGGTTTCACAGTGCAACTCGCCTTCCAGAATCAATTTGCCGATCAGTTTCAGTTCAGTTTGCGTGGTATGCGCGCTCATTCTTCCTCGTATGTGCTCCGTGCGGCGGCGCTATTCGTTGTACGCCACGATGGCTTCGAACAGGTCCCGGAACCGTTCGTATCCGCGGCTGTCGTTCTTGCGCGTGACCTGAAGCAGGAGCCTCTCCATCTGATCGAGACTGCGCAGCGAGTGCCGCGCGATGGTGTACGCCAGGCGCGCGCGCAGCATGACGAACTCATGCTGCCGTTCATTCTCCGGAGCGCGATTGGCGCGGCGCACCGCGTTATAGAGACGGCGCAACTGACTCTTGGTAGCCGAATCCATGTCGCGCATGCGGCTGACAATCCCGTGAGCCTGGTTATCCAGATACAGGCTGTCGCTGATCAGTTTGTCGAGATCGATCTCCGGCGGCCCTTCCGGGCGCCCGCGGTCTCCACGGTCGCCGCGGCGGTCGTCAGGCCGGCCGTGTTCTCGCGGCCGGCCCTCGCGGTTGTCGCGCGGGGGCCTGGATTCACGGTTTCTGGTTTCCTGTTCTTGCGGCATGCTGATTAAACCTCGGTGGCCAGCTTGGCCCATTCCATCGCGACCAGCCCGGCCGGCCGTAGCTTTACCTTTGCTCCGGGTTTTCCTTGGGGAATGGCTTTCTTTCCTACAATCTCATTCACTAGATGCGCGCGCAACTTCTGAAACTCGCGGTCGCGCGAGTTTCCGAATGCGCCGTGGAAACGGCGCTGAAAACGGCCTAGCTGGTTGAGGGCTGCGTCCGCATCCGGTGACCCGCCGGCCAGGATCTCTTTGTTATAGAAGCCGCGCAATTGCGCCAGGAATTGCCGCGAGCCTCGGAATTCCTCCAGCATCTGCGTGATGGATTCTTTGAGCTCGGCGGCATCCGCCAGGCGTTTCCATTCGAGAACCCGGCCGAAAAGGTAGATGCAGTCTTTGTCCGCGGATTTCGCCAGATCCAGATTGCGGGACGCTTGTTCCAACACCTCGGCGAAGTTCGCGCCGGCTTGAGGCGCGACCGCCAGGGCCATGGAAATCGTTTTCGCCTCGGGTCCGGGAAAATCCTTCAGGTTCTCCTCGGTAAACCGGTGGAACAACCGTTGCAGCTCGCGCGCAAGCAGAATCAGGGCGTCCCATGATCCGTAGACCGCGAAATCGTCGCCCCCCGAATACAAAATGGTGACTTTGCGCCAGAATTCGGGCATGGAACACAAAACTTCGAGTTCGCCGGCGAAAAACTGCTTGTAGAGAACGGAAAGCTGAACATGCTCCTCGATGGTTTGCAGCCGCCGCAGACGGATCGCGAAATGATCGACATCGCCTCGCAACACGCCCCACAACGGCTTCCCTTGGGCGCGCTGAGCCAGAGCGGCAGCGGTCGCGGCGCTCTTCCCGTCATCACTCGGGGCCGCGTGGCGAGCCAGCGTGATGCCTTCGGCCGAAAGATTCGCCGACAAGCTCCAGGCGTGCTTACCCTGGCCGGGCGTAACCCGCGCCGGCGATTCTGGCGACCAGCCGATACTGGAAGCTTCACGCACTTTCAGCCCGAGTTCGTCTGCAAAGTAGTGTTCGGTTTCCAGGTCGCCGGACTCGGCGGGAGGCGCAGAGGGCCGGAACATCTCGGGGCCCAAGCCGGCCAGCGGGGTGTTGCGCCTCCGCTGTAGTTCCTCATTGAGACGCTTGCGGACCACGCTCCAGTCGCCGAGATTCTCGGTGACGCTCCACAGGAGCTTCAAGTGCCCGCCGCCCAGCACGGCAATCTGCCTGGCAGCCGACTCCAGAAACTGATCGGCCGCTTCGCGTGCCTCACCCGGCAGAACCAGGAGAAACTGGCCGCCCCCGCTGGAGCCAAGCAGAATTCGCGCCAGGCGCAGTTCGGCCAACAGCGCGCGCGGCAACACTTCCGAGATGAGCGTCAGCCATTGGGAACGGCCGGCCACAAGTTCCTCGCTGGCCGGTCCGCCTGCACCGCCGGACAAAAGAAACGCCTCGACGCCCAGAAATTTGCCCTGTAGAAGGATCTGCTCGGACATCTAGTTTTGGGACACTCGTGGAAAGCGCTTAGTCTACCACAGCGGGTCCGTAAACGAGCGCGCTCCCCCACGCCCGCACAGGGCTGCGGCATGCCTCACCCGGCATAGAATAGCTCCATGGCTGGCTCACCCCTTCGCCTTCTGTTTTCCGCGCAGCAGATCCAGAAACGCATCTCGGAAATGGGCGCGCAGATCGATCGGGACTATCCCGCCGGGGCCCTCTACATGATCGGTATTCTGAAGGGCGCGTGTTTCTTTATGGCGGATCTGGCGCGCGCGATACCGCGCGAGGTGTATATCGATTTCATCGGAATTTCGAGCTATGGACGGGGCAAGACGACTTCGGGCGCCGTCAAGCTGACCAAAGATCTTGATATGGCGGTGGAAGGCTGCGACGTTTTGCTGGTGGAGGATATTGTGGACAGCGGTGTCACGTTGAACTATCTCGTCAATATCCTGGAGCAGCGCAAGCCGCGATCGATCCGCATCGCCGCCCTGCTTGACAAACCCGAGCGGCGGATCAGGCCCGTCGAGGTCGCCTACGTCGGATTTGAGATCCCCGATGAATTCGTGGTTGGATATGGTCTGGATTACGCGGAACGGTATCGCAATCTCCCGGACATCAGCGTGCTTGAAGGGCCCCAGGTGGCCTGACGGGGCCGGGCTCGGGTGATGAAGACCGGGCAGCTTGGAGACCCGCGTGTTGGATGTTTTGCGCCAACGCATACCGTGCAGTGCGGTACGGGTGCTATCATTTGATTAGATTTCCACAGTTGGAGGAAGCAGCAAGATGGGACCGCTAGGTTGGCAGGAAATGGCCTTCATCTTTCTCCTGGCGCTTCTCCTTTTCGGGCCGAAGAAACTCCCCGAACTGGGAAGGAATCTGGCGAAAGGTCTGGCCGAGTTCCGCCGTGCGCAGAACGAGCTGAAAAATACGTTCGAGCGCGAAATGAAAACCCTGGAGCGGGAAAATGATTCGATCCGGGACGTGACGAGCAGCTACTCGCATGACTCGTATAATTACGACTATTCTTCTTACGAGTCCTCGTACAGTTCCGGATCGCAAGATTCCACCGCAAACACTGCTTTACCCACCGCAAGCGCATCCGCACCTCAGGGCGCTGAATTGACGTCGGGACCTGTTCTGGAAGGCACTGTCGCCAGCGGCACGATTGCCGCCGGCACGGAAAGTAGCACGGCGAATGCCGCCGGGCCGGAGGCCTTCGAAAACGGGGCGCCCGCTCCTACGAGCAGCGAACCGGCGAACGAACATCAAATATTGAAGAGCTAGAATGGCTTCACGCGAAGATCAGGAGGGAGCGCCGACTCCCCCGGGTAAAGGTGCGCAAGGACCCGGCGACCCGCAGGCGGGAAACGGCCACGCCCCTGAGAACCCCGTCAGCTACGCGTCCGTAACGGGCGCTTCTTCGGCCTATGCCGGCCCGCACGAAACTTCTGCGGCTTCCACGGCCTTGGTTCCCGCCGGCGGCGGATCCGGCGGATCAACACCGCCACCACCGCCCTCGGATTCCGATGAGGGCAACGAAGAGGAAGGCATGTTGCGGATGTCCTTCCTGGAGCACCTGGAGGAGCTGCGCTCGCGCATCTTACGAGCGCTGGCGGGTGTCGGAGTGGCGTTCGTCCTCAGCCTGACGTTCTGCAACGAACTGTGGAAAATCGTCAGCCAGCCGGCGGTGGCCGCGCTAAAGACGTTGGGACTCGAA
>Ga0335077_10010167_pt1 | contig 11699 bp, 15 predicted proteins | sample Lox_Sample_31_FD_207151 | JGI IMG/M metagenome (GOLD analysis project Ga0335077, IMG submission 207151) | Soil microbial communities from Loxahatchee National Wildlife Refuge, Florida, United States - Lox_Sample_3.1 | ecosystem: Environmental > Terrestrial > Soil > Wetlands | place: USA...
ACGAACTGCCCAACTTCTGCCCGCGCGATTTCGCCCAGCTCAGCCATCAGGCCCGCCGCGCTCTGCGCCGCATGCGCCGGCGGCCACCGCTCATTCGCTCGTTCTGGCATCAAGCAAATCTGTCACTATAATATGCAGGCCTCAATAAGTACGTTGAGAGAAAATGATCCCGAGAATTGAGAACAGAATCAATTTGGGCGCATACGCCGATATTTTTCGGGTACCTGACGGTGTCGTTTAACGTAGCCGGCTGTGCTTAGTCAAAATCTAAACTCTGACATATTGGTGATGCAGCCCGTGCAGAATTGAAATGGATGCGATGGAGCCGAACTTCTGGGGACGCCGAAAGTCCGGCGGATTCTTGTCCAATGAGAGATGCGTCTGGACCTGGTTGTAATAGGAAGGGTAATCCTTCAGGACGCGACGCAAGTGCGCTTCGTCGAACGCCACCAGGTGGTCGAGACATTCGCGTCGGATAGAGCCGATGAGGCCGCGTAGCGAGTCATCATCCAGGCATGGCCAATCCCGCGGAAACCGAAGCGGCGTATATCGTGGCGATTGGCCAACTCGCGGGGAAGCGCATAGTGCCGGGCGACATCGGGAAGATCGTAATCTGGAGACCCAGATCCTTTGGGCGGGGAATTGGATCCCGCTGCCGGTGAATGGAGAGACCCTGTCTGTCTTTCCATCGGCGAAAATCAGTTCGTTGAGCGAGATTTCCGCGACGCCGCACCGAGTGCTTTTGTGGGAACCCTGGGATAGCGAAAGCGCCGCCGGACAAAATATAACTTTGAGCTTGTCGATCGTAGACCGTCCAGCATGCTCTGATATCGGTCCGCACCTCGTCATAAGTTAGACCATAAGATGGCCGACTTCGTTCCTAAGCCCGGAGCCCTTGACCCATTCAGCCCGCATAGGGCTCGCGCTAATCACCGGCGCTGTAGGTGGCGGTCCCGCCGAGTTTCCTCTATCGAGTCGGCGCGGCGAAGTTTCGCCCGTCATTGACTCCTTGTACCTGCATTCGGTTCGGATCGATATCGAACGGCAGGCTACAGGGAAGATTGACTCCTAATCCCTAACAACCGAAGAGCCTTGTTCCAGAGTCGCACGCCAAAACCGAGCGCGAGCGGCATATCCTTTCGCAGGACGGCGACCTTTTTGACGCGATCGTTGATGCGCCAGGTGCAGGAACTGCCGGCGGGGAAAAATCCCACGTCGCCTTGGCCAAGCCGCGTTTCTTCGCCTTTCGTGCTCCTGATGAAGACCTCACCCGAAATGATCACAACCGTCTCGTCCTCGCTGTAATGCCAGTTGAAGCGTCCGGCAGTGCATTCCCAAACCATGATAGATGAAGTGCCGTCGTGGCTTTTTGCCAGGAGTTTGCTCCGTGCCTGGGGTGTCCCGGCGAGGATCCAATCGGGCGAGATTGGAGCCGGATCAAGAGCGACCAAATCCGCGGCCTCGAGAATGATTGAGCTCATATTCAGTTCACATCCCTTCTGAGCCAAATAGCTTTGAGCTCGAGCCCAGCTTCGAGTCAAATCCCCAAGGCTCGACCGAGCGCTGACTAGAATAGTTGCTTATAAATTTCACGGCAATTTGAACAGTAGCGCGCGCTTGATCGGATGTCCGTTCGTTTGTCACCCCCGACTGATTCTGACCGGTAAATGAGCATGTTTTGTTGAGGACCAGCGCGTGCGCGACGCGTCCGTCGGGATCAAGTACGGTCGTAAACCAGATCAACGATAAGCCTCCGGATAGCGGCGAACCTGGCTTGTTGCCGCAGTCCTGGCAAGCTGGCAATTAGCCTGACCAGTGACCTGCATTTTGCCGGCAGCGTTACAAGCCCAAGCGTTGTTCTGCTTTGACACCCCGGCGCCCTTGTGCTGAGCGAAATTGCGCCAAATGCTGGAGGTGGCTCAGCGGTCTTCGGCACCCTACGTTTTGGCTTGCGCTCCCTGCTTTGTGGCCTCACACGACCTCACGCGTGGAGACGGCGCAGCGGCACAGAAGCACGCCGAAAAGGCGATGGCGCTCATCGATGCATTTGGATTCGAGAGCCTCTCGGGGCTGGTGATCGCCAATCATGGTGCCGGTCTGATCGCCCAAGGGCGCTACGAGGAGGGCATCGCCGGGCTGCGCCGCAGCATCTCCGCCTTCCGCGCTACCGGGGCAACGCCGCAGACATGGGTTTTGTGTTCTCTAGCGGCGAGTCTTGGAAAAGTCGGACGGCCCCAGCAAGGACTTCAAGTGCTCGAGGAGGGATTCGGTACGGTTGCGAGGACCGGGGCACAGCTATATGGTCCGTCGCTGCATCGCGTCAAAGGTGAGCTATTGCTAGCGCTGAATCCGTCGGACATTGCTGACGCGGAGCAGTGTTTCCGCACGGGCGATCGAAATCGCCCGGCAGCAAAGCGCGAGAACAGAGGAGTTACGCGCCACGATGAGCCTCGCGCGATTGCTCAACAAGCAGGGGCGCCGCGATCAGGCGCGCACGATGCTCACCGACATTTACGGCTGGTTCACCGAGGGCTTCGATACCGCGGATCTGAAAGACGCCAAGGCGCTGATCGACGAACTGTCGGGATAGACAGCGATGCTGGTGCGCGAAGTGCAACTACGACAACCCCGCCGATGCGCCGTTCTGCATGAAATGCGGGACCAAAGTCGAAAATCGATGCTCTTCCTGTAACACTGCAAATCCCACTGACGCCAGGTTCTGCCGAAAATGCGGAGGAGCTCTGGGAGCGAGTGCGCCAGCTTCCTCGCCCACCCCTGCCGCCGACGCGCAAACTCCTCGCTTCAAGGTCACGCTTGAGCAGCAGATCGAAGGTTTGGAGGGCGAGCGCAAAACGGTCACCGCATTGTTCGCCGACATCAAGGGCTCGACCGAACTAGAGCGCGATCTCGATCCGGAGGACGCCCGCGCCATCGTTGACCCAGTGCTGCACCTGATGATGGAAGCGGTGCATCGCTATGACGGCTACGTTGCGCAATCGACCGGCGACGGCATTTTTGCGCTGTTCGGTGCGCCGGCCGCGCACGAAGACCACGCACAGCGGGCACTCCACGCTGCGCTCGCAATCCAGCGAGAGCTTCAGAAGCACGGCGAAAGACTCAAGAGCCAAGGCCAGACATCGGTCGCGGTCCGCATTGGTATTAATACGGGGGAAGTTGTGATGCGGACGATCCATACTGGTGGACACCCCGAATACACGCCGGTGGGTCACGTGACCAATCTCGCGGCCCGGATGCAGACGGTAGCTGCAGCGGGAGGGATCGCGATTCAGCGAAGACACTCGGTGCCTAGTCGAGGGTTACTTTGAACTGCGCGCCTTGGGACCGACCGCGGTCAAAGGAGTCGCCGATCCCATCATCGTTTACGATGTGACAGGCGCCGGGCCGCTGCGCGGCCACTTCGAGCTGGCGGCGCGACGTGGGTTGACGACCTTCATCGGCCGCGAGCGCGAACTGGGCGAGGTAGACCGCGCGCTGGCGCTCGCGACGAGTGGCCACGGGCAGGTCGTGGCCGTAGTGGCCGAGGCGGGCACCGGTAAGTCGCGGCTGTTGTATGATCAAGGCCAAGCTGCGAGGCGATTGTAGAGTGCTGGAAGCATATTCGGTGTCGCACGGCAAAGCGTCAGCCTGGCTGCCGGTGCTAGAAGTGCTGCACAGCTATTTCGGGATCGAGGGTCTCGATGACGCGCCGTCACGACGCGGCAAGCTGAGCGCGAAGCTAGCCGCGCTAAACTCGGCGCTGAGTGACACGCTGCCTACCTGTTTGGGCTACTTGGGATCCAGAAAAGCCCACGTAGACAAAGCGCCAAATCGTGGGAACTGGTCGCGACGATGAGTCTGGCCCGATTGCTTGTGTCGCAAGGGCGTTGCGACGAGGCGCGCGCGATGGTCGTCAAGATCTACAACTGGTTTACCGAAGGTTTCGACACTTCGGCACTCAAAGGAGCCAAGGCGCTCCTCGATGAATTAAATGGGTGAGTAGCACGAGAGTGACGGATTCGCTGCACGAAATGCGAAATGCCGACACGATAGGCGAAACGGCGCACCAGACCAGCGCTTTAGCCGCGCAGCAGCCGGCCGGGCGGATCGCCGGGAACAAAAGGCAGCGTCAACAGATACCATGCGGCCGCGTGCCGCAAGTCGGTGAACTTGGCGGAGCCGACGCTCGGTTGCGTCCGCATTTTACCGGCCAAGGCGCTCCAACGCTTCGATTGTGCAAAAGTCCTCGAACAGCCTTGGGCTGTCGACGGCGGCATAGTATCCGCTAGGCACTGTCTGCGCATAGTAGAAGCGAGACATGCGGTTACTCTGGAGATCGTTCGCATGAACGTACGACCAACTGACAAAGGTGTCCGGAGTTCCTTCGATCCATTTCATGCCAGGTTTGCGCTCGTAGTAGTCGCCGCCGGCTTCCCACTGTTTCCAGATCCTGCCCTGCCGGTCACAGCTGATCATCGTAAAGGGGTAGAGCGTGCGGGCGTCGAACCATATGCGCTTCTTGCCGATCGGTGCGCGGATAGGACGTCGGCTCCATTTCGACGACGTACATCTCGGGCACCAGTTCCATCCGCGTGCGCCAGTATTTGACGCCGCTCTTGCCGCCGCATGTCTTATGTATCCAGTTCGGCTGGTCGAGGTCGGCGCAGTGTGAGGCGCCTGCGAGCAGAGGGCCTTTGCCGACGAGCTTGAAGTTACCCCAGGTCAATAGAGGATCGCCCGCCATGTAGTACTCGGTGACGAAGTACGTGTTGCCGGGGAACAACGGCTCGAAGCGCTGGTCCACCGGATATGAGCGCACGCGCTTGGTCGTCGGCTGATAGCTATAGAAGCCGGGTAGCTTGTGCTGATCTTATGCCCAGATTTGGAGGAAGCCGGTGCCATTGATGTCTTCGGGTTCCAGTACGACCGACCCCACGATGCGAAGCTGGCTCTCGCGGCCCGCCATGTATGGATGTGGGTCGAGGGTCTGGCGGCCGACGGTCTGCCACTCCACGGCAAAGCCGGCGTACTGGTATTCCACGTTGCCGTCCCCGTCGGTGTCCCACTCGAGCACGGGATGGGACCGGCAGTCATGTTTGCCCCAGCTTAGGGTGTTCGCCCACAGGACTTCCGCAACACTCTGGGGTTGCGGGAACGGGTTGCCGCGTAGCAAACACGATTTCATTATGAACCCAGAGCTCAAAGCGTTGGCAGACCGCTGATTCTGCGTAAGAGGTCGCGAACCACTTACGTCTGGCGGATACGGATCGGCAGGGCTGCATGACTGGTCTGATCGGTTTTACAACATCGTTGGCGCGACCGAATTACCTGTATAGAATCGGAGCTAAAAACCGAACATGACCCGTTCCGAATATGCCAGGTCTCCTAGGCGCGGTTGATCCGGTCCTCTGAAGTATTTTGGGAACGCGGCGGAATACGAGCCGATGAGTCCACGGACCGGGCCGTTCGAGTCCAGGACGACCAGAGGGAAACCACGCCGAGCCAGGAAACGCCCCAATGGCCCTGCAAACCGAACGAAGTCTTCCAGGTCACGGCAATACGCGAGGTACGCGCAAGGGACCCAGCGGAATTTTCGGCCCCGCACGAAGACGAACGGGTGCCTGCGGTTCGCCGAGCTACATATCAAGCTTATGCACCCGTAGTTTGCATGCGTCAGAAGCAATTCAATCTCGGACGATGACAAATCCTCGTCTGGGCATATCTCGCGGGCAACCGCTTTCACACGAGAGCCGTACGACCAGGCACTCAGCGCTGGGACGGAAACAAACCGGCCGGCACAGTACCGTACGTAACCCTGCGCTTCCACCATGGGTAGCGTGTGAGGAGCAGGCGTAATATTGAAATAGGTTACGTGCTTATGTTTCAGCGCCCGCGAAATGAGCATTGCTGTGTAGCCTCTAAATGCCGGCTCCACGTACAAGGAGGAAGTGCTGCATCGAATTCTTGTCTCTCCGTTGACGACAATGGATGAAAATATCAGAAGAATTACGCCGACCGGAGCACCCTTGCAGTCCAAAAGATAGCCGTACTTTGGAAATCCAGCTGGCGTAGGATGCTCCGACAGGCGCTTGAGAGCTTGCCTCCAAAAGCCAGGCGTGTAGTAGGGGTTGCAGAAGCCGGTCGTAAGCAGATTCACAATCCCGTCGACATCGGCGCTTCCTATTTCACGACAGTGGATCCGGGGCGACAGAGGCGGCAGAGACGACATCAACGGGAACCAAAGTCGTTAAATAGCCTTCTGGCTAACAAGGGTGAGATATGTCATAATAACATAGGAGGTCGCAAAACGGGTGCAGACGTCCTTAAGGTCGACGATAATATCTCAATTCGAGCAGGTCGTCAAAGAGCAAAACAAGCAATTGCCGCCGCTCACTGATGATCTAGTGCTCTTGGAGTCGGAACTCGACTCTCTGTGCTTCGCAATTATCCTGGCTCGTCTCGAGGATGCGTTGGGATTTGATCCGTTCAGCACCGCCGAAGAGGTTTACTTTCCCGTGACCTTGGGCGATTTCATCAAATTTTACGAAGATGCCACAAGATAGTTGGGGCTCGCTTTGGGATTCACTGAACGAGACGGGACACCCGTCCGATCGTTTTCTCTGGGGTGTTGAGGCGAGCGTCACGTTGGCCGATCTCACCTGGGGCTCAAGCCTCGATATTCGGCCCGAAGAACTCCGTGGTCGCTCGGTCCTAGTTTTGACTCAGGATCAGCTTACGGCAGCGTTAGCGGTTATCGAACTTGATGGGATTGCGCGCCGACTTGTTCTGTGTCCCCCTGATCTGCGGTCCGAGCACGTTTCTTACGTCATAGAGACTGCGGCGGTCGATACGCTGGTATCCGATAGGGTTGTGCCTGAAGTCGCCGGCGCTGGTGTCGCATGTGCCGTCACGTGCAGCCCAAGAATCGCATCGGTCGATTCAGATCGGAGCGGGCGCCATCAAACCGAATGGATTCTCTTTTCATCCGGTACGACCGGTCTGCCAAAGATGGTTCTGCACACCTTGTCCAGCTTGGCAGGAGCTATTGATAGGGGAAGCAGAACCTCTGTCTTGTGGAGCACTTTCTACGACATTCGCCGCTACGGCGGCCTGCAGATTTTTCTGCGCGCGCTCCTTGGTGGAGGATCGTTGGTGCTGTCGAGCTCACAGGAATCGACGGGAGACTTTCTGGTCCGGGCTGGCTCGCAAGGAGTAACACATATCTCGGGGACCCCGTCTCACTGGCGTCGCGCGCTTACGAGTCCGTCGGCTCACAGGATTGCGCCGCAATACGTTCGTTTATCGGGAGAGATTGCTGACCAAGCAATCTTGGACGGTCTTAGGGCCCTCTACCCGGATGCCAAGATCGCTCATGCATTTGCTTCGACGGAGGCCGGTGTGGCGTTCGAGGTCGGCGATGGCCGCGCTGGCTTTCCTGCCAGTTTGATCGGACAGCCAAGCGTCAGCGTCGAAATGAAGGTCGAAGATGGTTCGCTGCGTATCCGCTCAGCGCGAAATGCGATCCGCTACCTCGGTAGCGTGAGCGAGCCTCTTGCGGATAGGGACGGCTTCATCGACACTCGCGACATGGTCGAGTTGCGCGGTGATCGTTATTATTTTGTCGGCCGAAGGGACGGTATCATTAACGTCGGCGGCCTGAAGGTCCATCCCGAGGAGGTCGAGGCGGTGATCAACCGCCATCCGAGGGTACAGATGTCGCGCGCGAGAGCGCGAAGGAGTCCCTTCACGGGCGCGGTTGTGGTCGCTGATGTAGTTGCGGAATGCGAACCTGGCCGCGTCGAGGCAGCCGTGGATATCGAGGCGCTTAAGAGCGAAATCCTTGAAGCCTGTCGTCGCGCGTTAGCTACTCACAAAATTCCAGCCGCAATCTATATCGTGCCGTCCTTGAATGTCGCAGCTTCCGGTAAACTGCTTCGTCTTGGTGCTTAACATAATCGTTACCGGTGGGAGTCGCGGATTGGGTCTAGCGATCGCGCGAAAGCTCGCGACCGCTGGCTACCAGGTTATCGCCATCGCTCGGCGGGAGGGCGACCAGCTCGCATCCGCTATGCGGGAATTGGGGTCCGGTCCGCAGGGTTCGCTCCACTTCAGATCGTTCGATCTCGCCAATATTTCCGACATCCCTAATCTGATCAAAGGGGTACGCAAGGAGTTTGGGTCGATTTACGGGCTCGTCAACAATGCGGCTCTCGGGACGAGCGGCATCTTGGCGACCATGCATGATGCGCGAATCGAGCGCCTCGCACGCCTAAACACAGTGTCTCCCCTCATCCTGACAAAATATGTACTGCGATCGATGATGGCTGACGGAGGCGGCCGGATCGTGAACGTCGCTTCTATCGTCAGTTTCACCGGGTACAGCGGCCTTTCCGTGTACGGTGCAACCAAGGCAGCGATCCTCGGATTTACGCGATCCCTCGCTCGAGAGGTTGGGCCGTTGGGTATCACCGTGAATGCCGTCGCCCCCGGTTTTCTAGATACCGAGATGACCGAGAGCCTTGGAGAACGACAGCGCGATCAGATTGTGCGGCGCAGCGCGCTACACCGCCTTGCCGACCTCGATGACGTAGCCAACGCGGTTGAGTTCTTTCTCAGCGACAAGGCGAGGAACATTACTGGGACCGTGCTGACCGTCGATGCCGGCAACACCGCGTAGGCAAGCGTCGCAAGTTCACAGTCGTATGCTGCCAGTCTGAAGGTGTTCGTAAAGAGCCGCATCGAGCTTCACGAAGGACTGTCGAACCCGATCGTTGAAGTAGATGACATCGGCAGCGACGGCCGGATCGTAGCCTTCGCGCGAGAGGTCCTGCTTCTTCGGTTTGAATGTCGCTGTCATTTCGATCTCGCCACGGATACGTAGGAACAAGGGACGGGCGTACTCGGGCAGATGCTCGGCGAGGTGCTGCCAGAATGCGGCGAGGCTGAAGTCCTGGCTGACCACGAGGGCGGCCATGCCGGCGCGGCCTTCGGTACCAGGGATAGCCACCCCATAAACCACCGCTTCGGACACGCCGGGATACGCGGAGATCGTGTCGGCAACCTCCGTGGTCGACACGTTCTCGCCCTTCCAACGGAACGTGTCACCGACGCGATCGACAAAGTAGAAGTATCCGCTTTCGTCCCTGCGCATCAGATCGCCGGTGCGAAACCAGGCATCTCCATTCACGAATGCGTCCCGAAGGACCTTCCTGTCGGAGGCCTCTCTGTCGGTGTAACCCTCGAACCGGCTTCCCGGACTCGAGCCGTCGTCCAGAATCTTGCCGATGGCCTCCCCGACCTCGTTCGCGGAACAGCGAATACAGAAGCCCTTTTCGTTACGAATCGGCTCGCCCGTCTCAACGTCGAATTTGACCAGCGTCACAGATATGCGGTGCGCGAGGAACGAAGGGATCCGGCCGATGGCGCCGGGTTTGCCCTCGCAATTGTAAAGAGAGAAGTTGCTTTCGGTTGCGGCGTAGAACTCAATGATCTGCGGTATGCGGAAGCGGCGCTTGAACTCGTCCCACACGTCGGGCCTGAGCCCATTGCCGCAGCATAGCCTAAGTCGGTGCTCCCTCTCCCGTGGATGCGGCGGGCTGTTTACCAGGTAGCGGCAAAGCTCGCCGATATACTGGAAGAGCGTGCAATTCCACTCAGCTACGTCGTCCCAGAAGTGGCTCGCCGAAAATCGTTGTCGTAGCACCACGGAGCCGCCATTGACCAGTACGGCTCCAGTTGCCACCACGCCGCCGATGCTGTGATACATCGGCAGACAATTATATATTCGGTCGCTCGAGCGAGTGTCCATCATGCCGGCGAACCAGTGGCTCCATTGCATCACTCGAAAATGGCTGACCTCGGCGGCCTTGGCCAAGCCGGTCGTGCCCGACGTGTTAATGTATAGCGCAGGGTTCATGATCGATGGCAGCGCACATTCCGAGCTCTGGACCCTATCCCTTGCGAATCGCTGGATTTCGTGATCGATCCGCGGGAAGCCGTGGTTGCCCTGACCGAACGCCCAGGGGCTGACACCCGGAGGAAGTCGCGGCAACGCGGCCTCAAAGGCGTCGACAAGGTCTGCTCCTACAATGACATGCTTGGGAGCGACCAAGTTGATGGAGTGCGCGAGCGAGTCGCCGGTGAGATTGGTGTTGAGCAGCGAAACGATCCCGCCGACTCGCGTTATGCCGAGCCAGATCGCCATGTATTCCGGACAATTTGGCATGAGCAGACAGACGACGTCGCCGGCCGCGAGACTCTGCCCCAGTGCCCAACGCGCATATTGATTCGCTCTCTCCGCGAGAGCGCGATACGTCAAGCATTCCCGGTCGGAGAGCAGAGCTGGCGCCGCACCAAACCTGTCAGCCAGCATTTCGATAACGACCGGAAAAGTGACAGAAGTGTTTCCGGCAATGGGTGCTGTCATTCCTAGCGCGCGCACCCACGCTTTTAGTGGAGAATTGCTGCTGTCGTCCGAACCGATTGTCACTTTATTCAATTTGCGCGGCGCGGCGGAGTTTCATGCGCTAACCTAGTCTTCTGTCTCGTTAATAAATTTACAACGGCGGTAGAGCCTTTCGAGGAATGGAGTCGACGGTGGAAGTCCAGACGTAAGGGCCGTTTGCGGAGGTTGTGGTGAGCGACATATTGGTCGATCTTGTCCACCAATTCGCGCACGCTCTTGAACGAACCGCGCCGGATGGCCTGCTGGGTGATCAGTGCGAACCAGCGCTCAACCTGGTTGAGCCAGCTTGCGTAGGTCGGGGTGTAGTGTACGTGGAAGCGGGGATGCCGCGCCAGCCACGCTTTGACCCGCGGATGCTTGTGGGTGCCGTAGTTGTCGGCGATCAGATGGACCGCAAGCCCGAGCGGCACATTGCGCTCGAGGTGATTAAGAAAGGCGCGAAATTCCTGGTGCCGATGGCACGGCTTGCACTGGGGGATGACCGAACCGTCGAGCACGTCGAGCGCCGCGAACAGCGTGGTCGTGCCATGCCGATAGTAGTAGTGGGTCACGCCGTCGACGTAGCCCAGCCCCATCGGCAACACCGGCTGAGTACGCTCCAGAGCCTGAATCTGGCTCTTCTCATCCACGCACCGCACCAATGCCTTGTCCGGGGGATTGAGGTAAAGGCCCGCCACGTCCGCACCCTTTCCACGAAGAACGGGTCGGTGGAGAGCTTGAAGCTCTTGGCGCGATGAGGTTGCAGGCCGAAGAGTGCGAAGTAACGCGCCACCGTGCTCTTGGAGATGCCGGTTTCGGCGGCCACCGAGCGCACGCTTCGGTGGGTGGCGCTCTTGGGCCGGCTGTGCAGCACCCGGCTGATCAGTCCCGCCACCTGCCCGTGGCGGCAGCTGCGCGGCCGTCCCGGACGCAATTCGTCGTGCAGGCCGACCAGACGCCGTGCTATAAGCGCCCGCGCTACTTGCCGACCGTGGGCCCTGCTCCAGCCCAGACGCTGCGCGATCGCGGTGTTGCTCTCGCCCGCCGCCGCCCACAGCACCATCTTGGCCCGCGCCACCATCGCATGCGGCGACGAACGCGACGCGGCCAACGCCGAGAGCTGCGTTCGCCCTTCGGCGCTCAGTACCAGCGCCGCCTTGGGTCTTCCAATCGCCATCGGCGCCTCTCCTTAACCGGAAATGATGCTGTCTATGCAAGTAATAATTATGCAAGCTAATTGCGGGACAGAACACTAGAT
>Ga0335077_10010168_pt1 | contig 11699 bp, 11 predicted proteins | sample Lox_Sample_31_FD_207151 | JGI IMG/M metagenome (GOLD analysis project Ga0335077, IMG submission 207151) | Soil microbial communities from Loxahatchee National Wildlife Refuge, Florida, United States - Lox_Sample_3.1 | ecosystem: Environmental > Terrestrial > Soil > Wetlands | place: USA...
ATTTCTCGGGGGTTGCAGGATGCTAAAAATACAAGCATCAGCATACGCGATCACAATGAGTTCCGGCGCGCTTGCATTCCTCGCTTAACCTTCTGACAGGCGACATTTCCCCCTCTGCTGACGGCATGACGCGTGAGGGCCAATCATCATCGAAGAGCAGGGCCTGGTACTGGTGGCTTTACTGATTAATAACCTTACCCGGTCGTTTCCCGCCCCGCCGAGATTCAAGCGTGTTGTCACTGCGAGGTGCTCACCTTCGAGGAAGGATTCTGGATTGCTTCGCGAAATGTTGAGTTTGGAATCGCGCCCGGGGGACGACAGCGGAATGGCTGTTTGACAGGTGGGTGGCGTTACAACGGCATGCGGTATTCGCGGTTGGCGAGGCTTGCCTCCTCGAGGTCGAGGTCGCGCTCGATGCGCCTGCGCGCCTCGTCGGTGATCTTGCCGTCGCGGAGCAGCGCGTGGATCAGCTTGCGCTCGGCTGCGATCAGCTCCCGCGTCAGCTCGGCCGCCGGCGGGGGCACGTCGCATTTGTCGGGATCGAGCGACAGCGGCAGTTGAATGGTCCGGATTTCATGGCGCGCGCGCAACAATTTGACCACCTCGCCGTCGATGTCCCGCTGCTCGATCAGCGTATTGAGAGACCTCAGCGCCGCATCGAGCGCCTCGCGGCGGCCCGCGATCTCCGCATCATGTTCCTTCAACCGTTCCTCACGCGCGGTGCGCGAGACGTCGAGCCATCGGACGACGGAGGGCAGGCCGAGCCCCAATCCGACCAGCGTGACGAGGATGACACCGAAGGTGACGAACAGGATGAGGTCGCGATAGGGGAAGGCCTCGCCGCTTTGCAGCACAAACGGCAGCGCAAGCGCTGCGGCAAGGGAGACTGCGCCGCGCACGCCGGCAAACGACAGGATGAACACATTTTGCCAGGGCGGCGACGGATCGCGTTCGCGCAGGGAGCGGCTCATAAGGCGCGGCAGATAGGTCGCGGGATAGACCCATGCGAAGCGCGCGACGATGACGATCGCAGTCACAAGCGCGGTCGCGACCAGGATGTCGTCGAGCGGGAACGCCTTCGATTTCTCGTAGAGTATCCGCATCTGCGAGCCCGTCAGCAGGAACAACAGGCCCTCGATCAGATAGATCACGAGGTCCCAGAAGAAGATGCCCTGCAGCCTCGTCGCGGACGAGATCCACAAGGGCCCGTTCCAGCTTATGTAAAGCCCGCAGGTTACGGTTGCGATCACGCCGCTTCCGCCAAGATGTTCCGGCACCCAATAGGCAAGATAGGGCGTGATCAGCGACAGCGTGATCTCGATCTGCGGATCGCGGGCATAGTGGCGCGTCCGCAGCGAGAGCCAGCCGACCGCGATGCCGAAGGCGATCTCGCCGGCGACAATGGCGGCGAACTCGCCGACCGCTGTGGGGAAAGAAAACATGCGGCTTGCGATCGCCACAACCGCGAAGCGGTAGAGGATCAAGGCGGTCGCGTCGTTGGCGAGCCCTTCGCCCTCCAGCACGACCAGCACCCGGCGCGGGATGCCGAGCCGGCGGGCGATGGCAAGCGGCGCCACCGCATCCGGCGGCGCCACGATCGCACCCAGGAGGAAGCCGACGTTCCAGGGCAGGCCGATCAGATAGTGCGTGGCGCCGGCAACCGCAGCCGCGGTGAAGATCACGCAGCCGACCGCAAGCAGGATGATGGGACGCAGATTGTGCTTGAACTCGCGCCAGCTCATGGCGACGCTTGCCGAATAGATCAGCGGCGGCAGCACCAGGAGCAGGACGACGTCCGGCGGCAGCGCAAGCGCCGGCATGCCCGGCACGAAGGCGAGCGCGACGCCTGCGAGCAAGAGCAGGATCGCGGGCGCGATGTCGACCCGGCGCGCCAGATGCGCGGTGCCGGCCAGAACCGCGAGCAGGATCAGGAAGATCTGAAAACCGGATTCCAAGAGCGGCGATCCAACGTCGTAGGATGGGTAGAGCGCAGCGATACCCATCTTGCTACGTTCATGGTGCAATGGGTTTCGCTGACGCTCAACCCGTCCTACGCAAGAAGAATCAGCGCCTCAGTCGCGCAGATCGTAGCGGTACGATTTCGATACGATCTGCCAGCCGTCGGCGAGCTTCATCGCCACCAGATAGTCGGTGAAATAGCGGGGCGGCAGCTGGCAGCGCACCTTGATGAAGGCGGTCTTTTCGTCGGAGTGATCGATGGTGACGATGAAATCCTCGCGCGGCTTGCCTTCGGCCTTCGCCGAGGGGCGTTTGCGTACCCAGGCGAGCCAATCCGGAACGGTGAGAATTTTCAGCTCGCCCTTCTCGACCCAGCGCAGGTCGGCGGAGGGATGGAATGCGGCGCCGAGCTTGTCGGCATTGCCCTCGTAAAGGCCGTCGAAATAGGTTTGGACGATGGCTTCGACTGTGGAACGGTCCTGGCTCACGGATTTGCTCCCTCGGCTCTTTTGCTGGACCCAATGTCGCACGCAAAGCAGAGCCGGAAAAGGGCGAACCGCAAGCCGTTTCGAGATACCAATTAGGGAGGATGCGACGAGCATTTTGGGGTTCCGCGTCGCAGTCCGCGGGATTTTTATCGTGATCTGGCTCACAAGGAGCGGGACGCGGCTCTGGTAAGCAGGTCGCTGAGTGTCAAGGACGTGATGATGAAATTGAATTTGGCCAGGATTCTCGCGACCATCGTGCTGCTCTTGCTCTGCCAGCCGGCTTTTGCCGACAAGCGCGTCGCGCTCGTCATCGGAAATTCCGCCTACCAGAACGCTCCGCTGCTCTCCAATCCCGTCAACGACAGCGCCGCGATGGAGACGATGTTCCGGCAGGCCGGCTTCGACGTCGTCGATTCCCGCCACGACCTCTCGGCGCTGGAGACGCGGCGGGCGCTGCGCGATTTCGCCGACAAGGCGAGCGGTGCGGATATCGCCGTGATCTACTATGCCGGCCACGGCATCGAGGTCGACGGCGCGAATTATCTGATTCCGGTCGACGCCAAGCTCGAGCGCGACAATGATGTGTTCGATGAGGCCTTCTCGCTCGAACGTGTCTTGGTCGCGGTCGAGCCCGCCAAGAAGCTGCGGCTGGTGATTCTCGACGCCTGCCGCGACAATCCGTTTGCCAAGACCATGAAAAAGACCCTGGCGTCACGCGCGATCGGGCGCGGGCTTGCCAAGGTCGAGCCGAACGGCCCGAACACGCTGATCGCCTACTCGGCCAAGGCCGGCTCGACCGCGGCAGACGGCGACGGCAAGAACAGCCCGTTCACATTGGCGCTCGCGCGACATCTGACCACGCCGGGCCTCGACGTGCGCCGGGCGTTCGGCTTCGTGCGCGACGATGTGCTGAAGGCAACAGGTAACCGCCAGGAGCCGTTTGTCTATGGCTCGCTCGGCGGCGACGACGTTCCGCTGGTGCCAGTGCCCGCACCTGCGGCTGCCGCGCCGGTTTCATCCCCGCCGAATCCGTCGGCCGACATCCGCCGCGACTATGAACTTGCGCTGCAGATCGGCAACAGGCCGGCGTTCAACGCTTTCCTCGCCCAGCATCCGGACGGCTTCTATGCAAGTCTTGCAAAGCTGCAGCTCGAGAAGATCGCAGCGGAGGATGCGCACGCGGCTGCCATCGAAAAGGCCAAGCAGGCCGAACAGGAGCGGGCGCGGCTTGCGGCCGAGGGCGCGCAGAAGGATACGCAGGCCAAAGCCGAGGCGGACGCCAAGGCCGCGGAGCAGGCCCGGCTTGCCGCCGAAAAGGTCAAGCAGGCCGCGCAGGATCAGGCCGCGGATGCCGAACGCAAGCGCGTCGCGGCTGTGGCTGCGAGTCCGGCGCCGGCCGCGCCGGCGGTTCCAGCAACGCCGGCGCCCGAAAAGCCGGCCAATGTCGCCGCGCTCACTGCCGGGTCGCCGCAGGCGGATTTGACCAGGTCGGTGCAGACCGAGCTTCGCCGGGTCGGGTGTCTCGCAGCGCCCGCAGACGGCGACTGGAACGCAACCTCGCAGCGCTCGCTATCGCTGTTCAACAAGAACGCCGGCACCAGGCTCGACGTCAAGGCCGTGAATGCCGATACGCTTGATGTGATCAAGCAGAAACAGTCGCGCGTCTGCCCGCTCAGCTGCGAACACGGCTTCAAGGCCGACGGCGACAACTGCACCAGGATCGTCTGCAACGACGGTTACTTCATCAACGATGACAATCAGTGCGAGAAGCGCCGCGAGAAGAAGCCGGTTGCCGCTCGCGACAGGCCGGAACCAAGGCAGGCTCCGGAAGCAAGGCAGGCTCCGGAAGCAAGGCAGGCTCCGGGACCAAAGCAAGCTACTGCTGGGCGTCCTCAGAATTTTGGTCCGGGAATGTCATCGACAGGCCAGCCGCTCACCGGGCAGGAACGGGCGCTGGGTTGCAACTCGTATCAGGCCATCATGTCGGGAAAGTGCCCGTAGTCGACGCCTCTTGGATGGCGCTCGCGGCGATGTTGACCGTCAGCGCGAGCAGCGCGGTGTTGTAGATGAAGGAAATGATGCCGTGCACGGTCGCGGTACGGCGGATGGTCTTGTCGGTGATGCCGACGTCGGAGACCTGCGCGGTCATGCCGATGACAAAGGAGAAATAGACGAAATCCCAGTAGTCGGCGTGGTCGTGCTGGTCGCCGCTCGGAAATTGCAGGCCGCCGGGCTTTGCGCCGCGATAGTAGTCGTGGGCGTAGTGCAGGGCAAACGCGGTATGCACCGTGGCCCACGACAAGGCGATCGTGATCGTTGCGAGCCACAGCTGCGGGCCGCGATGGGTCGCGCCGAGTTCGAACACGATCGCGGCGATGCTGGCGAACGCCCCGAGCGCGGTGAAGACGAGGATCAGGAAGCGTCCGTCGTCCTGCAGCACGGCGTTGCGGCGAACATTGCGATGGCCCGAGCGCCAGAACATGACATAGACCAGCACGAGGTAGAGCGCGACGAAGACGTCCCAGCCGATCAGCACCCGTGTCACTGGACGGATTGACGTCGGCAGCAGCAGGAACGCAGCGACGCCGAGCACCATCGCAATGAAGGTGCGCGGCCGCGCATAGATCACACGCACCGGCTTTGGCAGCTTCCGGAATCGAAGAAGGCTTTCTTCGAGCTCGTCGCCGGGCATCGATGCCTGCGCTCTCCCGTCAGTTTTTTCGTTCGGCGACGAAATGCGCCGCCGCCCGCAGCATGTCGGCCCTGGCGCCGAAGATCGAGAGCGCGGCATCGCCACGCGCAAGCAGATCGCGCACGCGCTGCTTGGCGCCGTCGATACCGAGCTGGGTGACAAAGGTCGTCTTGCCGAGTGCTGCGTCCGCGCCGGCCGGCTTTCCGAGCGCGGCCGCATCGCCCTCGACATCGAGCAGGTCGTCGGCGATCTGGAAGGCTTCGCCGAGCGCCCTTCCGAAATCGTCGAGTGCCTGGTACTCCTTCTGCGAGGCCTGACCGAGCAGCGCGCCCGCAATGCAGCCGAACCTGAGCAGCGCGCCTGTCTTCATCTGCTGCAGCCGCGCAACATCGACCGGCTCGCGGTCGCCGAACCGTCCTTCGCCTGCGAGATCGAGCATCTGCCCGCCCGCCATGCCGCCGACCCCGGCGGCGCGTGCCAGCGCACGGGTCAGCGCGAGGCGAACACCGGCGTCGCGATGGATCTCGTCGCGGGTGATGATGTCGAAGGCGATGGTGAGCAGCGCGTCGCCCGCGAGAATCGCGGTCGCATCGTCATAGGCCTTGTGCAAGGTGGGCCGGCCGCGGCGAAGGTCGCTGTTGTCCATCGCAGGCAGGTCGTCATGGATCAGCGAATAGCAATGGATGCATTCAAGCGCTGCACCCGCAAGCAGCGCCGCCTGCCGCGGCACGCCGAACACGCCCGAGCTTGCGACCACAAGGAACGGTCTGAGCCTCTTGCCGCCGCCGAGGCTCGAATAGCGCATGGCATCGACCAGCCGCGTCGGCCGCGTGATCTCGTCGGGCAGGACCGTATCCGACAACAGCTTTGACAACAGGATCTCGGTGTCCTCCGCGGTCTTGTCCAACAGTTTTGCGAAGTCGGAAGGGGCAGTGCCGGTCATCAAGCAGGGCTCCGGAAAAAAGCGCCGGAAACGGCGCCAGGTGCGGCTCTGGGGGTCAAATTCGGCCGGACAATCCTTTATGCGACGCTTTCAGTCAATTGCACCGAGGACTTTAAAAGCGCTTGAATAAGGCCGGAGCGGACGCGAAATAGCGTGCAAGGCCGACGAATTGACCTCTCCATCCCTCCGTATCGAAGCGGAAACGACCCTTTTGCGTGTCGCCCGGATTCTGGCTCTGATTCTGCTGGTCGTGTTGGCCATTCCCTATGTGGCGGCACCGTTCTACCGCGCCGGCCATCCGGTCTCGTCCCTGATGATCTGGCGCAGACTGACGGGCGCGCCGGTGGCGCGGCACTGGATCGGTTTCAACGCGATCGCGCCCGACCTGCCGCGCGCGGTGGTCGCCGCCGAGGATGCGCATTTTTGCCGGCATCACGGGGTGGATTGGGGCGCCTTGCGCGAGGCCATCAACGATGCCGGCGAGGGCGAGGCAATGCGCGGCGCCTCGACCATCACCCAGCAGGTTGCCAAGAACCTGTTCCTTGCGCCGCTGCCCGGACCGATCCGAAAGGTGTTCGAATTTCCCCTGGCGATGTGGATCGATTGGGTGCTGCCGAAACAGCGCATCCTCGAGATCTATCTCAACATCGCCGAGCTCGGCCCCAACGGCCAGTTCGGGGCCGAGGCCGGCAGCCTTTACGCGTTCGGCCATTCGGCGGCGAACCTCACGCCAAGGGAGGCCGCTCTGCTTGCATCCATCCTGCCCAATCCGCATGTGCGCAGCGCCTACAATCCGAGCCCCGGCCTCCGGCGCTTGGTCGTTCTCCACATGGCGCGCGCGCAATCGCCAAATTTGCGCACGTGCTGGCACGAAAACCGCGATTTTTGACGCGATTTTGGCCCTCATTTGCAGCATTCGGCCCTAGCAATGCGGCATCCCATCCTCTATAAGCGCGGCCTTGTCGGCATCGAAGCTTGCTTTTAAGAGCGCGTCCCGCATTTCGGGCGGTGCCTCCGCAATACTCCTAGAGGATACGACATGGCAGTTCCCAGACGAAAGACTTCGCCCTCGCGGCGTGGCATGCGCCGCTCGGCGGATGCGTTGAAGAAGCCCACCTATGTCGAGGACAAGGACTCCGGCGAACTGCGCCGCCCGCACCACCTCGACCTGAAGACCGGAATGTACAAGGGCCGCCAGGTTCTGAAGAAGAAAGACAGTTGATTGCGGCAGGCGGGCGGGCGTTTGCCTTCCCGCCCGAACTCGACCGGCGCACAACGCCCGCAACAGAAGGCCATAGCCGATGTCGATGGTCGGTTTTCCGCTGCTTCTGATTCCGCTCGCGATCTACAACATTCTCGTCCTGTTGATGCCCAGCGTGTCGCTGGCCGAACCGCTGATGCGGCTGACGCTGGTGTCAGGCGCGGAATGGGGCATCACGCTCGCCGACATCCTGCTGGCGCTCGGCGTGCTGATGTTGCTGTTCGAGATCATCAAGGGCGCGCGACCCGGCGCAAAATACCTCACCGATCACTTGCTGTCGTTCGTTGTGTTCGGCGCGGCCGCGGCGCAATTCCTGCTCTGGCCGAAATTCGGCACCTCGACTTATTTTCTCCTGGCCATGATGTCGGCTTCCGATTTCCTGTCGGGCGTGGCGTTGCACGTGAAGCGCGGCGGCGCCCAGGTTGCCGCAGCTCCGTCCCTGCGCGCCGCGCGCAGGGCTGAGCCGGTCGAGCCGCCCATCGCAGCCGAGCCGGCCAAGCCCGCCGAGGAGCCGCAACTCGAACCCGTGCCCGCGCCGTCCGCGGCCTCGATGGCCGAATCCGTACTGATGGACCATCCACTGAAGGCTTCCCAGTCGGCCACAGGATCTGGCGAACCGTCGTCCTCTCCGGCCTCGCCCGAATTGCAGCCGACCACAGGCTCACAGAGCTCGCCCGAGGGGCCGCAGCGCTGAGTCAGGCGACCTGCCTCGTCTGGAGGCCGGCACTGACGCTGCTCCGCTGGCCCGCGCGATAGGCGCTCATCGCATCTGCGGGCGCGGCGCGCCGGAGGGAACGGGTTTGCGGCAGCTGCTCGGCGGTTGCGATCAATTGTGCCACGAAGCTCGGATCAGGCCGGGGAGCAGCGAAACTGCGAGTCCCGTGCGGCCGAGGCGCGAGGGGGACAAGCGCGACCGGGAGCGAGGCGACCTCTTCAAAGATGCCGTCCTCCACGACCTGTTCGTCATTAACGGACATTTGCAAACCGTCACATTCTGGGACACCCGGCCCCGCTGCGGTTTGACTTCCGCAAGGAGCGTGCCGTTTCCGACCTGTTCGCGCCCAGACAGCGATCGAACGTGGTTTCCGGATTATTTATGAACTTGGCCTACGGTCGGAGGCGGCAACCGGCTCTGCTCTCACTGCGCCGAAAATCAACAGTGTCCTGAAACGAGGCAATCGTGACATCAGCCCCGCCCGACACCGAGACCATCCTGGCCTGCCTTGGACAGGCCGCCTTCGTGTGGGAGCTCGCAAGCGACACCATCAGCTGGAGCGAGCATATCGGGACGGTCTTTCCCGACATTCCGCCGGCCTTGCTTGCAAGCGGGGCTGAGTTTGCAAAGCTGATCGAGCCGAAGGGATCGATCCGGGCCGACGCGCTGGGTCTGTCGCCGCCCGTGCATGGCGGCGACGGTGTTCCGTATCGGATCGAATATGGCGTGAGGGCGGCGAGCTCCGCGCCGATGCTCTGGATCGAGGAGACCGGCTCCTGGTTTGCCGGCCCCGACGGCCGGCCGGTGCGCGCGCAAGGCATCGTCCGGATCGACAACGAGCGCCACGCCCGCGACGAGCAGCTGATCAAGCTGTCGCGGCACGATCCCTTGACCGGGGAGCTCAACCGCACGCATCTGGTTGCGGCGCTGGCAGAGGCGATCGAGGAAGCCCAGCGCTATCGCTGCACCTCGGCCTTCATGCTGCTCGGCATCGACCATCTGGCGCGCATCAATGACGCCTTCGGCTTCGATGTCGCGGACGCCGTGATTTCGGAAGTCGCGCGACGCATTCGCATGCGCCTGCGCGGCGGCGATGTACTCGGCCGCTTCTCCGGCAACAAGTTCGGGCTGATCCTCAAGAACTGCACGGTCGACGACATGAACGCCGCCGCCGAACGTTTCCTTGCCGGCATACGCGACGAGGTGGTGCCGACGCGATCGGGTCCGGTTTCCGTCACCGCCTCGATCGGCGCCGTCAGCGTGCCGCGCCATGCGCGCGCGGCCGAGGAAGCCATCAACCGCGCCCATGAGACGCTCGACGGCGCCAAGCGTCGCCGTGCCGGATCGTTCGCGGCCTGGCGTCCCAACGTCGAGCGCGACGCCCAGCGCCGCGTCAACATCCGCGTCACCGACGAGATCGTCACCGCGCTCAACGAGCGGCGCATCGTCATGGCCTATGAGCCGGTGGTGACGGCGGCCTCGCGCGACATCGCTTTCTACGAATGCCTGGTGCGCATGGAGCAGAATGGCGGGCGCGTGCTGCTCGCCCCCGATATCGTGCCGGTCGCCGAGCGGCTCGGCCTGATCCGGCTTGTCGATCACCGCGTGCTCGAGCTTGTGGTCGGCGAGCTTGCCAATTCGCCCGGTGTTGCGCTGAGCCTCAATATCTCGCCCGATACCACGATGGATCCGGATTGGTGGGCCGGAATCGAATCCATGATGCGTGCCCATCCCGGCATCGCCGAGCGGCTGATCGTCGAGATTACCGAAACGGTGGCGATCCACGATCTCGACGACGTGCGCAGCTTCGTCACGCGGCTGAAGAATTTCGGCAGCCGCATCGCCATCGACGATTTCGGCGCGGGCTACACCTCGTTCCGCAATCTGCGCAAGCTTGGCGTGGACATCGTGAAGATCGACGGCGCCTTTGTGCAGAACGTCGCGCGTTCGGCGGACGACCGCGCTTTCGTGCAGACGCTGATCGATCTCGCGCGGCGCCTCGACATCGAGACGGTCGCCGAATGGGTGCAGGACGAGGAGGCGGCCAGTCTCTTGCGCGACTGGGGTTGCGATTACATCCAGGGCCGATTGATCGGGCTTGCCGCCGCCGAACGGCCGTGGGCGCCGCGCTCCGAGACGTCGCTGCCGGCTGCGGGGTAGTTCCCGGTTTCGCGCGGTGTATCCCCCGTTTTCTGCGGCCTGAAATCCGTCCTTCCACGTGACTCCGGGCTATGCGTCGCAGCTTGAGCGCGGCGACAAGACTCCCAAAGGTCAGGCCTTGGTGCTTCTCGACGTGATCCGCCGCAAAGGCATCAACTCGATCCTGTGAACCGGCTTCGCCGCACAATATTCGCCGCGCGCGGGCCTCACTCTTCCTTCTTCGGCTCTTTCGACAAGCGGTCGAGACGGTCCTGCATATCCTTCATCTGGCGGCGCAGGTCGTCGATATTGTCGCCATCGGCGGATGCGGCCTCCGGGGCCTTCTCGTCGCCCGTGCCGCCGCGCGGGGCGAATGGCTTGAACATCGAGAAGGTCTTTTCGAACAGCTCCATGTTGCGGCGGACCTGCTCCTCGAGCGGCGCGAACGGCGTGCCGCTCAATGTGCTCGCGAGCTGTTTGCGGAACTTTTCCTGCTCGCGCGTCAGCGTGTCGATCGATTGCTCCAGATATTTCGGCACCACCATCTGCATGCTGTCGCCGTAGAAGCGGATCAACTGCCTGAGGAATGTCGTCGGCAGGAGGTTCTGGCCGGCCTTGTTTTCCTGCTCGAAGATGATTTGCGCGAGCACCGAGCGGGTGATGTCGTCACCGGTCTTGGCATCGTAGACGAGAAAATCCTCGCCCTCCTTCACCATCGCCGCCAGATCCTCCAGCGTCACATAGGTGCTGGTACCGGTATTATAGAGCCTTCGGTTTGCGTATTTTTTGATGGTGGTGGGTTGGTCAGATTTCGCCATGGAACTCACACCTGCAAAACCGAGGGACAAGACCCCCACGGCATCGCCGCAGGGCGGAATGCAACAAAATAAGCATTTTCAAAGGGGTTCGGCTACCGTTTTGTGCACCACGGTTAATTTGGGTGCATTTTATGTTGCGCGGTATGTTGCGGAGCATCCCGGTAGGGGCGCTGCGGCCTGCGTTTTGCGATCTCCAGATCGGCTTCGTGGACTTGCAAGTGGTCCCGCCGCTTCCCGCGAGCAGCCCTCTCGGCAAGGCGCGCCGATGTGATGGCGAGTTGCGCAAAACTTCACCAGCGGGGAATTGACATGCCGCAAACACGTTAACAGGATGGGATGAGAGACTGGCTTGCCATTCCGGCGCCCGCCATCGAAAAAAACTCAAGCAACTAGGAGATGTCCATGTCAGACGATGTTGTCATCGTCAGCGCCGCCCGCACCGCGGTCGGAAGCTTCAACGGTGCGTTCGGTACGCTACCGGCCCACGATCTCGGCGCTGTCGCGATCAAGGCCGCGCTTCAGCGCGCCGGTGTCGAACCCGCCCGCGTCTCCGAAGTGATCATGGGCCAGATCCTCACGGCCGCGCAGGGCCAGAACCCGGCCCGCCAGGCTTCGATCGCCGCCGGCATTCCAGTGGAAAGCCCGGCCTGGGGGGTCAACCAACTCTGCGGTTCGGGCCTGCGC
>Ga0335077_10010169_pt1 | contig 11699 bp, 10 predicted proteins | sample Lox_Sample_31_FD_207151 | JGI IMG/M metagenome (GOLD analysis project Ga0335077, IMG submission 207151) | Soil microbial communities from Loxahatchee National Wildlife Refuge, Florida, United States - Lox_Sample_3.1 | ecosystem: Environmental > Terrestrial > Soil > Wetlands | place: USA...
GCCGATGTGGAGATGCCGCCGCGAATTCAGGCCGAGCCCGAGCCTCTGCCCGGCATGATTGGGCGCACCGAGGCGATGAACCGGGTGTATCAGCTGGCGCGGCTGGTGGCGCGGCGGACGACGACGGTCCTGATTCTGGGCCCGACCGGGACGGGCAAGGAGCTGGTGGCGCGCGCGCTGCACCAGTTGAGCCCGCGCGCGGCGCGGCCGTTCGTGGTGGTGAACTGCGCCGCCATCCCGGAGGCGCTGCTCGAATCGGAGCTTTTCGGGCACGTGCGCGGGGCCTTTACCGGGGCGGTGCAGTCCGCCATGGGACGGATTGCGGCAGCGCAGGGGGGCACACTGTTTCTGGATGAAATCGGCGAACTGCCGCTCAGCCTGCAGGCCAAGCTGCTGCGCTTTCTCGACCAGCGGGAGGTGCAGCGGCTGGGCACCGCCGAAGCGCTGCGGGTGGACGCGCGGGTGATCGCGGCGACCAACGCCGATCTGCCGCGGCTGATCGAGGAGAAGCGGTTTCGCTCGGACCTGTATTACCGGCTGTCGGTTTTTCCGCTCGAACTTCCCCCGCTCGAGAAGCGGGCGGCGGATGTGCGTCCCTTGGCTGAGCATTTCCTGGAAGAGCTCAGCACCGGGAGCGCGGGCTCGCCGCGGCTGAGTCCGGCGGCCTGCCAGCTGCTGGAGGTGCGCCGCTGGGCAGGCAATGTGCGCGAGCTGCAGCAGGTGATGGAGCGGGCGGCGATTCTGGCCGAAGGCAGCAGCGTGATCCTGCCGGAACATCTTTATTTTGCTCCTGGGCGGCGGGGGATGATGGCGAGCCAAGCCTGAGCGGGGTCTCTGAGGCCCATCTCTGAGCCAAATCTAAGACGTGCGCCTTCGCCGCTGGCAAATCCCGTGCACGATTTGCAGCCTGTCATGACGCCTTCTTTGCCTAGCGCTCTCGATCCGGTGGCCGGCGAAGAGCGCGTGCTGGTGGAAGCGTTTGCCTGCTTCACCCAGGCGGCGCAGTCGCTCGAAGGCTCCTACCGGCGGCTGCAAGGGGAGGTGGGGCGGCTGCGGCAGGAGCTCGAAGAGAAGAATCGCGACCTGAGCCGCAGCCTGGCGGAAAACGAACGCATCCGGCGGCACCTCAAGGAAATTCTCGAAGGGCTGCCCTGCGGCGTGCTGGTCACCGGCGGGGAGGGCGAGATCAGCCTGGCCAATCCCGAAGCGCGGCGGCTGCTGGGGCTGCAAGCGGATGGTTCGGTCTCCGAACTCGGGGGGGCGCCGGGCTGGGCGGCGGAGGCGCTGCGGCGGACGGCGGCCGGGGAGGAAACCGAGTGCCGCGCTCCGCATGGCGCACCGGAAGCGGCATTAGCAGCGAGCGATCGGAATGCTTCGACCGACTCAGACGAAGCCACAGAGGAGAGCCAGACAGCTGAGAACCAGACCGCCGAGAACCAGGTAGAAGGCCAATGGATTTCCGTCTGGCGGGCTCCCTTGGCCGGCCGCGAGGAGGCCATTTTTATTCTGCGCGATACCACCGAGGCCAGACGGCTCAAGCGGGCCGAGGCCGCGCTCGAGCGGCGGCAGGCGCTGGCCGAGACCGCAGCGGTGCTGGCGCACGAGATCCGGAATCCGCTGGGCAGCCTAGAGCTTTTTGCCGCGCTGCTGGCCGAATCGGAGTCGGTCCCAGAGCGGCGGCAGTGGGCCGAGCAGATCCAGGCCGGGGTGCGGGCGCTTGCGGCCACGGTGAATAACGTTCTGCACCTGCACTGCCGGCCGGCGAGCCAGGCGGGATCGGTAGACCTCGGGCGTCTGCTGCAGGGGTTCGGAGAGTTCCTGAGTCCGCTGGCCCGGCAGTCGGGGGTCGCGCTGCGCCTGGCGCACCAGCTCGAGGGAGTGCAGGCCATGGTGGATGCGCACCGGCTGGAGCAGGTGCTGTTCAATTTGGCACTGAATGCGCTGCGCTGCATGAGCGGCGGCGGGACGCTGACCATTTCGGGCGGCCGGCGCCGGCTGCCGGCGTCTTGCGCCGAAATCGAGACGGCCGAAATCGAGATGGCCGAAATCGAGATCGAAGACACCGGCCCGGGCATTGCGCCGGAGAATCTCTTGCGCGTCTTCGCCGCCGGATTTACCACCCGGCCGGGCAGCCCCGGCCTGGGCCTGGCGGTGGCGAAGACGATTCTTGAGCAGCACGGCGGGACAATCAGCGTGGAGAACCGGCCGGGACAGGGAGCGACCTTCCGCTTGCGGCTTCCGGCGCAGGAGGCGGGCACATGAACTACATGACCGCGAGCGACGCGGCGAGGCATGATGTGGCAAAGCATCAGGTGCTGGTGATTGACGATGAAGTGCTGATGCGCTCGGCGCTGGCCGCTGGCCTGGCGCACCGCGGCTGGCGGGTTGAGACCGCGGCGAGCGCGGGCGACGCGCTGGCCCGCTTCCGGCGCGGGCTGCACCGGCTGGTGGTGACCGACGTGCGCATGCCCGATGGCGACGGCTTCCGCATCATGCGCGAAATACGAGCGCTGGCCCCGCGGACGGCGGTGATCCTGCTGACCGCCTTTGGCAGCGTGCCCGACGCAGTGGCGGCGATGAAGCATGGCGCCTCGGACTATCTGCTGAAGCCGGTGGCGCTCGGCCCGCTGGTCGAGGCGGCCGAGCGCGTGCTCGAATCTGGTTTGGCCGCCGGGGAATCGGAGCTCGTCGGACACGCGCCGGCATGGCGGCGGGCGCTGGCGCGGGCCACGCAGGCGGCGGCGAGCGATGCCGACATTCTGATTCAGGCGGAAAGTGGCACCGGCAAGGAGCTGGTGGCGCGGCTGATCCATCGGCTGAGCCCGCGCGCCGCCGGGCCGTTTGTAGCCCTCAACTGCGCCGCCTTTCCCGAGACCCTGCTCGAAAGCGAGCTCTTCGGCCACACCAAGGGGGCCTTCACTGGGGCGGCCGCGGCCAAGCCGGGACGCTTTGAGCTCGCCCACGGGGGAACCCTACTGCTCGATGAAGTGGGGGAGATGCCTCTCGCCCTGCAGCCGAAGCTCTTGCGGGCGTTGCAGGATTCGACCGCCTGGGCGACACGCGCACGGTGAAGGTGGATATCCGCGTGATCGCCACCACCAACCGCCCGCTTGCGCCCATGATCGAAGACGGGCGCTTCCGCGCCGATCTCTATTACCGGCTGAACGTGATCCCGCTCGGGCTCCCGCCGCTGCGCGAGCGGGTGGGGGACGTGGCCGAGCTGGCGGCGCACTTTGCGGGGCTCTATGCGCATGCCGAGACGCCCCGCCTGGCCGCGGAATTTCTCGCCCGCCTGGAACAGCATGCCTGGCCGGGGAATGTGCGTGAGCTGGCCAACCTGATGCGGCGCGCGGTGGCGCTGGGCGGGCCGGAGATCGGCGTTGACGTGCTCGATCCCGCCGAGCTCGGTTCTGCCGCGGGCGGCGACCGCCTGCGCCCGGGCCTCTCGCTCGGCGAGATGGAGCGGCGACTGTTTGAGCTGACCCTGGACGCGACCGGGGGCAACCGCTCGCGCGCCGCCGCAATGCTGGGGGTGAGCCTACGCACGGTGCGCAACAAAATCCGCAGCTTCGGTTTGCCGGGGCGAAGAAGTTATGCGGGGCAGTAAAGAGCGACTAGCTACTGGCTACTAGCGGCTGGCAACTGACCACTGACAGCTGACAGGAAGGAGAAGCTGCGATGGGGCTGATTGATGATCCGCAGGTTGCCGTGCTGGGGCGCTTTCTCGATCTGGCCGTGCACCGCACCGGGCTGATCGGCGCGAACCTCGCGAACATTGACACCCCGGGCTATCGCACGCTCGATTTCGACTTCCGCCAGCAGCTCGAGCAGGCCGAAGGGCAGCTGCGCTATGCCTCCTGGCCGGGCGGCCAAGATTCAGAGATGGCCTCAGAAATCACCCCCCCCGCAGCTCTCGCTTCTGACCCTGCTCCTTCGTTTGCGCCGCTCCCGCGCCCGGTGCGCGGGCTGATGGTGCGCCCCGACGGCAATAACGTCAGCCTCGAACGCGAAGGCCTGCTTCTGGCCGATACGCAAATGCGCTACAACCTGGCGATTGAGCTGCTGAAGGACACCTTTCATATGCTTTCGAGCGCCATTCACGAAGGGAGCACGTCATGAACCTGTTCGGCCTGCTCGACCTGAGCGCTTCGGCGCTCACCGCCGAGCGGCAGCGGGCGGAGGTGGTGACCAGCAACCTGGCCAATGTCCAGACCACGCGCACCCCCGAGGGCGGCCCGTACCGGCGGCAGCTGGTAGTGTTTCGCGCGCAGCCCTTGCCTCAGTTCCCGTTTCTGCTGGCATCGCTTGGCAGCTTCCCCGCCGGGCTGAATGGGGCGCGCGGGGTGGGGGTGGCCGAGGTGGCACCCGATCCGTCGCCCGCCATCGAGCGCTACCAGCCGGGGCATCCCGATGCGGACCAGCAGGGCTATGTGGCCTATCCGAACATTGATCCGGTGGCGGAGATGACCGACCTGCTGGGCGCGGTGCGGGCCTATGAGCTGAACGCCTCGGCGGTGCAGGCGGCGAAGACCATGATCCAGAATTCGCTCGACATCCTGCGCTGATCGAGGGTGCCGACTTCAAGAGTGCCTTAAGAAGAGTGTCTTAAGCCTGTGAGTGAAATGAGCCGGTGAATGAAATGAGGCCGGGGAGATGACCAATCCGATTTCGAGTCTGGGCGCAAATCCCGCCGCCGGGGGGGCGGCGGGCGCCGGCCGCACGGGCGGCCGGGAGTGGGGCTTTGTCGAGACCCTGCGCGGGGCCATGGAGCAGGTGAACCAAATGCAGGGGGCGGCCGATAGTAAGGTGGACGCGCTGCTGGCCGGCAACGGTATGGACGTGCACAGCGCCCTGATCGCGGTGGAAAAGGCCGACCTCTCCTTCGAGCTCATGATGCAGGTGCGCAACAAGATCGTGCAGGCCTACCAGCAGATCGCGAACATGCAGTTCTGAGCGCTGGCTAGGAGTCCGCGGTGGAAGCGCCGAAATCATTTGCCCAGGCAATGCGCCAGGTGAGCGCCCTCCTCGAGGGCCTGAGCTTCGGCCAGCGTGTGCTTCTGGCCGGCGGGGCGCTGCTGATGGGGGGGACGCTGTGGCTGTTTGTCGGCCTGCTGAGCAAGCCGAAGTACGTCACGCTCTATTCCGGGCTGAAGCCGGCCGAGGCGCAGGAGCTGGGCGGCCGTCTGGCGGCAAGGAATATCGCCTACGAGCTTTCGCCCGACGGCGGCAGCCTGCTGGTGCCGGCCGACCAGCTCGATGCCAGCCGGCTGGAGACCGCCTCGCAGGGCCTGCCGCGCAACGCCCGCCTGGGCTTTGAATTGTTCGACACGCCCAACTGGGCGGGCTCGGATTTCACCGAGAAGGTGAACTATCAGCGGGCGCTCGAAGGCGAGCTCGAGCGCACGCTGCAGACGCTGAGCGAGGTGGAGACGGCGCGGGTGCACCTGGTGCTGCCGCGCGAGTCACTGTACAGCGGCGAGGAGACCGAGGCCAAGGCGGCGGTGATTCTGAAGACGCGCGGGGGCGCGCTCTCGGAGCCGGCGCAGCGCGGCATTCCGCAGCTGGTGGCGAGCGCGGTGGAAGGGCTGCGCCCGGAAAATGTCACCGTGGTGGACGCCGACAGCAACGCGCCGCTCGTCGGCCGGCACCCGCCGGGAACGACCGTCTACGATTTCGACGACGAGCTTTCGAAGACCCTGCTGCGCACGCTCGAGCCGGTGGTGGGCGAGGGCCATGTGCGGGCCAGCGTGCACGTCGAGTATGACCTGAGCACCAGCGAAGATACTGAGGAGCTCTACGACCCGAAGACCACGGCCACGCTCAGCTCGCAAAAAACGGAAGAGACCGCCGGTGGCGCCGGGCCGGGCGGGGTGGCGGGCACGGCCAGCAATGTGCCCGGGAGCACGACCACGCCGGTGACGGTCGCCCCTGAGAACCAGTCTTCCCGTTCGGAGAGCGCGACTTATGCGGTGAGCAAGAGCATCCGCCACACCAGCCAGCCGCCGGGGCGCATCAAGCGCATTGCCGCGGCCGTCGTGGTGGATGACGCGGTTGAAACCACCGACAGCGGGGGCAAGAAAAACCTTACCCGGCGGAAGCGCACCGCCGATGAGATGAAGCAGATCCAGCAGCTGGCTGCCGCGGCGATCGGCTTTGACAGCCAGCGCGGCGACCTGCTTTCGCTGGAAAACCTCTCCTTCCAGGAGGCGCCCGGGGAGGCCTTGGCCGCTCCGAGCGCTCTGGAAAAGCTGCGCCGCCTGCTCGAGGAGTGGGCCTGGCTGCTGCGCTACCTGGCGCTGGCGGCGTTGTTCTTGATTGTGTACCGGCTGATTCTGCGGCCGATCAAGAACCAGATGGTGACGGCGTTCCGCGAGCTGCCGGCGCGGATCCCAAAGATGAAGAACCTCGAAGCCGCCGAAGCGGCGATGCCGGCCATCGAGATCGAAACCACCGGCAGCGAGCAGGCCCGGCGGGCGGCGGCTTTGAAGAAGCAGCTGACCGAGAAAGTGAAGGCCGAGCCGGCCGCGGCCAGCCGGCTGGTCCAGACCTGGATTCGCGAGCATTGATTCGCGACTATTTGATTCCCGAAACGTGGATGGGCGGTACTGAGGGGCGAGGCTGAATCCGAGTAACCCATGAATCCGCAAGCCACAGCGACCGCCAGCGCCCCCGGAGTCAAGAAAGCGGCGATCCTGCTGGTGCTTTTGGGGGAGGAGACGGCCAGCCATATCTTCCGCAACCTGCCGGAGACCGAACTGGAGAAGCTGACCCAGGAAATCTCCGAGATGGACTACATTGATCCCGACACCGCGCTCGAAGTCCTCGAGGAGTACCACCGCCTGGCGCTCACCCAGGACTACCTGGCCCAAGGCGGGACCGATTATGCCCGCAAGCTGCTGGTGAAGTCGTTTGGAGAAGAGGGGGCGCAGGCGCTTTTGCACCAGGTATCGCGGGCGATTGAAGTGAGCGCCAGCAAGCTCGATTCGCTGCAGCGGGCGGATCCGCAGCAGTTGGCCAAATTTCTTGAGGCCGAGCATCCCCAGACCATCGCGCTGATTCTCGCCCATCTTGATCCCAAGCAGGCGTCGGTGCTGCTGCTGCGCTTTCCGGAGAGCCTACGGGCAGAGGCCATCCGCCGCCTGGCGCTGTTGCGGCAGTTTTCTCCCGAGATCGCGCAGAAGGTTTCGATGGCCCTGCACAAGCGCATCGAGGCGCTGGGCGAGCAGCACCGGCGGGCCTATGCCGGGGTGCAGGGCGTGGCCGACCTGCTCAACCGCATGGACCCGCTCACAACCAAGACCATTCTTGAGACCATCGAGAAAGAAGATCCCAAGCTCGCGCTCGGCATCCGCAACCTAATGTTCACCTTTCAGGACCTTTTGGGCGTGCCCGAGCCGGGCATTCGCGAGCTGCTGGCCAATCTCGACAAGAAGACCCTGGCCATGGCGCTGCGCGGGGCGACCGAGGAACTGAAGAGCTACATCTTCAAGTCCATGTCCTCGCGCGCGGTCGAGATGCTGAAAGAAGACATGGAGGTGCTGGGGCCGGTGCGGGCCCGCGATGTGACCAAGGCGCAGCAGGAGGCGGTGGCGGTGGCGCGCAAGCTCGAGGCCGAAGGCAAGATCAGCCTGGGAGCGGAAGCGGAGGACGAGCTTGTCGTCTAGCCCGGCGCTTGATACCAATCCGCAGCGGGAATTGCAGGTGCGGCCGTTTCCCTATGCCAATGCCGTGGTCGGGGTTACGGCGGGAGGCGAGACGCCCGCGCGGGATGCGATTGCGGTGGCCGACTCGTTGGCCATCCAGGAAGAGGAACAGCGCCGTCAGGAGGCGGCGCGCATTGCCGCAGCGCGCCAGGAAGGGGAAGCGCAGGCACGCAAGCATTACGAAGAACATCTGGAGCAGGTGCGGGGCAAGGTGCGGCAGGCGATTGAGGATTTCGCCCAGGAGCGGGCAAACTACTACCGGCAGGTGGAAGGCGAAATCGTGCAGCTGGCGCTGAGCATCGCGCGCAAGGTGCTTTCTCGTGAGGCGCGGGTGGACACGCTGCTGCTGGCCGGCCTGGTGCGGGTGGCGCTCGACCGCATCGAGAGCCACACCAAAGTAACGGTGCGGGTGAATCCGCAGGAGGCCGATGACTGCCGCGCCTTTTTTGCCCGCACCATGGAGCCGCAACGGGTGCCTGAGGTGGTGGAAGATGGCGGCCTTGAACCCGACCGCTCGGTGCTCGAAACCGAGCTGGGCACAACCGAAATCGGAATTGAAGTGCAGCTCAAAGAAATCGAACGCGGCTTGCTCGATCTTCTTGCGCAACGGCCAACCGGGAAATGAACAACCGCGCTACCACGAGCGAATCACGGTGAGGATGACGAGTTCACCCTCCACCGCGGCAGCCAAGCTCGGAGCCTACTTCGAGCAGCTCGACTCCTGCTCCGGGCAACGCTGGCAGGGGCGGGTGACCCAGGTGACCGGACAGCTGATCGAGTCGGAGGGCCCGCTGTGCGCGCGCGGCGAGCGCTGCCAGATCGCGAGCGCGGCGGGTCGCAGCTTTGAGGGGGAGATCATCGGCTTTCGCGGCACCACGGTGCTTGCCATGGCGCTCGAGCGGCCGGAAGGAATCCGCTACGGCGACCGGGTCATCACCTGGGGAGCACGCCCGGCGATCCGGGTGGGCGACGCCCTGCTTGGGCGTGTGCTGGATGGAGCCGGGAACCCGCTCGATTCGCGCGGGCCCTGTGGCGGGCGCCAGACGCGGGTTCTCGATGCGGCTGCGCCGCTTCCTCTGACCCGGGAACCGATTCGCGAACCGCTGGCCTGCGGCATCCGGGCGGTGGACGGGCTGCTGACCTGCGGGCGCGGGCAGCGGGTGGGGATTTTCGGGGGAAGCGGGGTGGGCAAGACCACGCTCATCGGCATGATGACCCGCAACACCAGCGCCGACCTGACCGTGCTGGCGCTGGTCGGCGAACGCGGGCGCGAGGTGCGGCATTTTCTCGAAGACGCGCTCGGCGAGCAGGGGCTCAGGCGCTCGGTCGTGGTGGTCTCAACCTCCGACCAGCCGCCGCCTTTGCGCATCCGGGCCGCGCTTGCGGCGACCGCCATCGCCGAGCATTTCTGCGAGCAGGGCAGAAATGTTTTGCTGGTGGTGGATTCGCTCACGCGGCTGGGCATGGCACAGCGCGAAATCGGGCTGGCGGCCGGGGAGCCGCCGACTTCGAAAGGCTACACGCCTTCGGTCTTCACCCTGATGGCGCGGTTGATTGAGCGCGCGGGAAAATTTCACGGCGGCAGCATCACCGCGTTTTACAGCGTGCTGATGGAAGGCGACGACCAGCAGGACCCGCTGGTGGACGGGGCGCGGGCGCTGCTCGACGGGCACATCATGCTGGACCGCCGGCTGGCGGCGCAGAACCACTATCCGCCGATTGCCGTGCTCGACAGCATCAGCCGCCTGATGCCGATGGTCTGCGCCCCCGATCACCTGGCGCGGGCGCAGCAACTGCGGCGGCTGCTGGCCGCCTATCAGGCGTCGGAGGACCTGGTCCGCATCGGGGCGTATCCCAAGGGCAGCGATCCGGTGCTCGACAAAGCGCTGGCCGCGCTGCCGGAGATCAACCGCTTTCTCGAGCAGGCACCCGAGCAGGCGGCTGCCTTGCCGGAGACGATTGCCAAACTGCTGGCGATCGCCGCGTAACCGCCATGGCCTTCCATTTTTCGCTGGCGGCGTTACTGCGTTTGCGCAAGAGCGTGGAGCACCAGCAGGAGCTGCTGCTGCAACAGGCGCAGCAGCGTGTGAATGCCTGCCGCCAGGAAATTCTGGCCACCGACATTGCCACCGCCGAGCTGGATCGGGCTTCAGCGCAGAGTCTTCAGCTCGGCACCAGCGCCGCCGAGTTACAACTGGATTCCTTCTACCGTTCCCAGCTGCGCCAACGCCGGGACCTGTTCGACCAGGAACTGACCCAGCGCGAGGAGTTCCGTGCCGCCCGGCAGCTCGCGCTGCAAAAGGCGAGACGACAGCGGGAAGCCGTCGAGAATTTGCGCCGCCGGCAGCTCGAAGCTTATCTGCAGGACCAAGCACGCCGCGAGCAGCAGCGGCTGGATGAGATGTTTCTGCAGCGGCGGGGAAGACGGCAACAAAAAATCTCCGCCAAAACTTGCCCGCCCGCTAGGCAAGCGGTGCCCAGGAAACGAATCTGAAAGTCTTCGCGAGCTTTGCAGCTCTTTCCCCGACCCTTTGGGCGCGGCTTGCTTTTCAAGCTGTTGCCGGAAATTGCCGACGATGACGGCGGCAGCCGGGCCATTTGGCCGAAGGCATGCTTTTTGGCTGAGGAGGGAAACGGAAAAGTGCCATGGCAACGGTGCTGCTGCCAACTCCGACGGTATTGCTCTCCGCACTTGCCGCGGCCGGCTCTGAACTCGCGCCCGCCGCCGGCCGCACCGGTTTTGCCAGTTCATTACTTTCGGCGCTCCAAAACAACGCGACCGGCGACCTAAAGGCGGGAGTCGCCCTGCGGAAGCCAGGTGCGAGCGGAACGGCAGAGACGTTGCCGGGAAAGAACAAAGTAGCAGCGACGCGTTCGCGCAATGGAACTGCGGTTTTCCAGCCGTTGACGTCCGTTATTCCGGAAGCGCTTCCGCCAGACTTAGGAATGCGCGAGAATGCGTGGGCTGGTTTGCCGGTCGAGGAACCTCTTGGGGGATTCTCGCAAAGTGATGTTGCCAGTGCAGGCGGCCCGCCGGCTGCGGGGAATCCGGCGAAAACTGGATTCGAAGACCCGGCCTTGCCGCCAGCACAACTGATACTGGCAACGGCCCAAGCTCCGGCCAACCGGCTCAGCTTTATCTCAGCTGAAGCTTCAACAAACGTTTCTGCACGGCCGCCGCGAGAGTTGGCAACCGGTGCGATCAACTCTGCGGTCGGGCAGATTGCCGGACCTTCGCTATTGGGCGAGGCCAGCAGCAACGCACTTCCTACGTCGGCAACCGACGATGTGTTCCATGGCTCTGGGCTGACCGCGGCGTCGGCGGCGGACGGGAGTGAAGCGCCCGTATCCGCTGTGCCCGTCCATCCCGAAAAGGATTTTATAATCACGAATCTTGCAGCCAGGGAATCTTTCTCAGCCACGAGCCCGGTTGAGAAGCAAGAGCAGCCATCCCCGGCGCCACTGTTTCCCGAGACAATTTCGGGGCTACCCTTCGCTGGCAGCGATGCGGCGTTTCCCTCGGCGAATCAATTGTCATCTCCAAGTACTTCCCCGCCCAATTCGGATGCGATTCCAGAAATTCCGTGTTCTCTTCTGAGCGCAGAAGGATCTTCGGGAGTTGCGTCCGCGCGATCTCCCGCCAATGATCCTGGAACGGCTGCGCCTTCGGTTCGCTCGCTTCAGAAACCCGGGCCGGAGGTTGCTTCAACCGCGGCTGAGAGAACGGTATTTCCTGGGGGCGATGCAAGTGCGCAGGATCAGCGGGTAAGGCCAGCAATGCAAAAGCCGATCGCAAGTGAATTTCCGAATCCGCTCTCGTTCATGACCCAGTGGCTCTCACGCAGCGCCGCCACGCTGAATGCGGAATTGTCCGCCCTGGACAAGACCGCCGATGCCTCGGTGAAAACTGCACCTGGCAATCATGCGCAGCCGGTGGCCGGAGATCAGAGGCCGCAAGCTGCGCCGGCAGCGGACGGCATGGCCACGCCCAACCTC
>Ga0335077_10010170_pt1 | contig 11698 bp, 8 predicted proteins | sample Lox_Sample_31_FD_207151 | JGI IMG/M metagenome (GOLD analysis project Ga0335077, IMG submission 207151) | Soil microbial communities from Loxahatchee National Wildlife Refuge, Florida, United States - Lox_Sample_3.1 | ecosystem: Environmental > Terrestrial > Soil > Wetlands | place: USA: Florida...
CCGAGCTGTACCGTCTGGGCTGGCGCCGACCGCGCCCACATTGCGGCACACGCCGCGAGAACCGTAAAGCCGACCCTGCGCTTCATCGAATCCTCCTTTCCTTCTCGAAAGAGGCGGCGGCCGCCCGTTCCTGGGCACCGATCCCCTTTCGAAAGCCCTCCGAAACTCATTTCACCGACCCCACCGTAAATCCGGCGATGAATCGGTCGAGAAAGAGGTTGTAGAGGATCCCGATCGGCAGGCTGGCGATGAGGCATGCGGCCATGAGCGAGCCCCAGTAGTAGACGTCTCCCCGCACCAGATAGATCGGGACACCGACGCCCACCGTCTGGTGAGCCGCCGAGGAGATGAACGTGAGCGCGTAAACGAACTCCTGAGTGACCAGGGTGAACGCGAAAATGACCACAGTCACAATACCGGAAAACGAGATCGGAACCACCATTCGTACGAAAGCCTGAAAGCGCGTGAGGCCGTCCACCATGGCGGCATCCTCGAGCTCCGGAGGGATCGCCTTGAAAAATCCCATCAGGAGCCAGGTGGCGAACGGAATGGTAAAACTGGGATAAACGACGACGATCGCCCAGATGGAGTCCTGAAGGCCCAGGTTCGCGACGATGCGCGAGAGCGGGATGAAAAGAAGCGTGGGCGGGACCAGGTACGTGAGGAAGATCGCGATGCCCAGCTGCTCGCCCCACCGGCCCGTCAGACGCGCGAGTGCGTAGGCAGCCGGCATCGCCAGCGCGAGCGTGATGACGGCGACGAGGAGCCCCGCGAAGCAGGTGTTCGCGAACCACCGCAGGAAAAGCGTTTCCCGGAGGAGCAGGCGCAAATGCTCGAGGGTCGGTGGCTCCGAAAAGAGAAACGGGTTGTTCTTCAGGTTGTAGAGGTCGGTGGTCCGTTTGAAGCTCGTGATGGCCATCCAGTAAAAGGGAAAGGCGAGAGCGACCGAGAACGCCAGAAGGATTCCCCTCTTGAGGACGCGCTCCAGGGCGCCTGCGGGGCGGCCGTCGGACATTACGTCACCTCGGCCCGGCGAGCGGTGCGCAGCATCAGCCAGGCGACCGCCGCGAGGAGAGGGACGAGGAAGAGCGATATCGCCGCGCCCTCGGCCAGATCGCTGCCGAGAATCCCCGTGAAGAAGGCGAGAGACGGGAGCACCTGCGTCGTGTCGTACGGCCCGCCCCGCGTCAGGATGTAGACGACGGTCATGTCGGTGAACGTGAAGATGATTCCGAAGAGCAGGGCCACGTTCACGATCGGCAGGAGCATCGGAAGCGTGATCTGGAAGAGGGTGCGAAAGTAGCCGGCGCCGTCCACGGCGGCGGCCTCGGGAATGTCCTTCGGAATCGCCGTCCATCCAGCGAGAAGGATCACGGTTGCGAACGGCATGATGTGCCAGGTGTGGACGAGGATCACGGAAATCATCGCGAGCGTCGGCTGGCCCAGCCACATCGGCACGTCGAGCGGCTTGACGAGATGCAACCGGACGAGCACCCAGTTGATGACGCTGTAGAGGGAATCCAGGATCCACTTCCAGCCGATCGAGCCGATGGAGACCGGTGCGACCCACGGCAGGAGGATGAGGAATCGGAGAAAGCGCCTTCCGCGGAACGCGTCCTTCAGTGTGAGGGCGAGCACGTTCGCGCCGACGAGCACGAGGATCTGAGACGAGATCGTGAACACGAACGAATTGCTCAGAGCGTGCCGGAAGGTCGGGTTCTCGAGCACCGAGCGGAAATTCGCGAGCCCCACGAAGTGCCAGCCGACCGAGCCCACCTTGACGTCGCCGAGGGCGTAGAAAAAGGAGAGCACGAACGGGACGCCCACGAGCCCGATCACATAGACGATCGCCGGAAGCAGCATGACCGGGCCCAGCCACCGCGGGCTGCCGGGGCTCATGACAGAGGAACGGGCGACGAGCGCGTGCCGCTCGCTCGGTCGAAGAACTTCAGATCGCGCATGGAAATTTCGAACTCCGCGACCTCGTCCGGCGCGAGCCGCCTGCCGTGCGTCGATGGCAGGCGGGCGACCGCCTTCTGTCCTTCGAAACGTCCGCCGCCGAGGGTCCCGTAGAGGATGCGCTCGGAGCCCAGGTACTCTTCGTGGCCGAGCCGGAACCGCAGCGACATCGACGGCCCGCCCGACGGAGCCGACCCGGCGGGACGCAGGTGCTCGGGACGGAATCCCACGACGGCTCCGTCGATCTCGACGAGATTCATCGGCGGCGAGCCGAGGAACGTGGCGACGAACGTGTCGGCCGGATCGTCGTAGACCTCGCTCGGTGTCCCGATCTGCCGGACCTTGCCATGGTTCATGACCGCGATGCGATCGCCCATCGCCATGGCCTCGATCTGGTCGTGCGTGACGTAAATCGTCGTCGTACCGATCTTCTTCTGGAACTGCTCGATCTCCTCCCGGGCGGAGGCGCGCAGCTTGGCGTCGAGATTCGACAGGGGCTCATCGAGCAGGAAGACGGAGGGCTCCCGGACGATCGCCCGCGCGAGCGCGACGCGCTGCCTCTCCCCGCCGGAGAGCTCCCGGGGTTTCCGTCCGAGAAGGTGGCCGATCCCGAGGAGACCCGAGGCCCACTGCGCTTTCTTTTCGCGCTCGGAGGCGGGCATTCCCTGTGCCTTGAGAGGGAAGACGATGTTTCCGAGAACGGTGAGATGGGGATAGAGCGCGTAGCTCTGGAATACCATCGCGATCCGGCGCTCGCGGGGAGAGAGCGCGTTGACGACGGCGCCTCCAATCCGGATCTCTCCCGAAGTGGGTTCCTCGAGACCGGCGATCATCCGCAGGAGGGTCGTCTTGCCGGAACCCGAGGGCCCCAGGAGGACGAGGAATTCGCCTTCCCGACTCAGGAGATCGACACCGAGGACCGCGCCGACCTGTCCGCGCGCGAACACTTTGGTCAGGCCCCGGGTCTCGACGACGGCCACGGGGGGACTCTACTTCCATTTGTCGAAGATGCGCTTGATCTCCTTCTCGGCCGCGCGCGCCGACTCCTCCGGAGTCATCACGTCCTGCGCGGCCTTGGCGAACATCGTCGGCAGGACGAACGTGTTGAAGACCTCATCGATGGCTGCGGTCGCGTATCCCGGATACCCGACGTTGGTCGCCCAGTCGAGAACGTTCGCCAGAACCTTGTACTTGTCGGGAGGGACGGCCTTGGGGTCGTTGGCGAGCTGTTGCGCGAGATCCGGAACGGTCGACGGGAAGCAGGGGAAGTTGTAGAACTCGCTCGCCTTGAATGCCCCGCCGAAGGAGGCGAGATAGTCGATCAGGAACTGCTTGGCGCCGTCCTTGTTCTCGGCGAAATCCCAGATCGCATAGCAGCTCATGACGTGCTCGGAGGCAATGCGCCGCACGGGTCCCTTGAGCGCCGGCGTCAGCTGAATCGCCTTGGACATCTCCGGATTGTCTTTCTCGGCCGCCCGCGTGACGGAGATCGCGTTGTCCACGAAGGAGAGCTTGCCCGCCAGGATCCCGCGATTGTTTGAGGACGGGTCCCACGTGAACACTTCGGGCGTCATCGTCTCCTTGAAGAGCGCTTTCATGTACTTGATTGCTTCGATCGTTTCCTTGGAATAGATCGTGACGTTGCCGGCCGCATCCTGCTCGGCGCCGCCGAAGGACCACAGCAGCGCCCGAACCGCCATGTTGGTGTCGAGCTCCTGCGAGAGGCCGACGCCGACGGGATTGCCGAATTGCTCCTTGATCTTGCGGCCGCCGACGCGCAGGTCCTCCCACGAATCCGGCCCGTTGGGGAATCCGACCTTGGACCAGAGGTCCTGCCGGTAGTTGCCGGGGTCCGGGACGTAGGAATCGGAGAAGGCGAAATACTTCTTCGTCTTCGGATTGAACGTCGAGCGCTCGGCGAGAGGAATCATCTTGCCGTGACGCTTCTGGACGGTGTCGTAGATCTCGCGATGATCGATGACCTGTTTCTCGTAAGCCGCCGGGGGCGAGAGGAACATGAAGAGATCGTGCCCCTTCCTCGCGGCGACTTCGGCGGCGGCGCGCGCGTTGATCTCGCCGATCGCGATGTGGTCGACGACGACTTCGGTCCCGTTCTTTTGCCCCCATTCCTTGGTGAAGACGCCGTCAAACCACTTGTCGTAGCCGGGCACGAAGTGGCTCCACTGGATGATCTTCAGCGTCTTCTGCTCGGCGGCGGCCCGTTCGGGAAAGAGAAAGGCCGGCGCGCCGGCGGCGAGCGCGCCCGCTCCCGCGAGCTTTCCGAACTGTCGCCGCGTCAGGCCTCTCGGACGTCCTCGAGCCATGCTGGCCTCCTTTCGGGCGGGGGCGAGGCGGCCTCGCCCCGGAGATCAAAAGTCGTGACCGATGTCCCGGTCCTTCGTTTCGCGGAGGAAGAGGCTGCCGATCACGAAGCTCATGAGCGCAACGACGATCGGGTACCAGAGACCCGCGTAGATGTTGCCTTTCGAGGCGACCATGGCCGTCGCGAGCAGCGGGAGCATTCCGCCGAACCACCCGTTTCCGATGTGGTACGGCAGCGACATCGACGTGTAGCGGATCCGCGTCGGGAACAACTCGACCAGGAAGGCGGCGATCGGACCGTAGACCATCGTGACGTAGATCACCATGATGACGAGGATCAGCAGGGTCATCCCCCAGTTGATCGCCGACTTGTCGATCGTGCTCGGATAATGGGTCGTCTTGAGGGCATCTTTGTACTTGTCCTCGTTCCAGCCTTTCAGCTCGATGTCGCCGATCTTCGTGACGACCGTCTCGCCCGACACCGCCGGCAGCTCTGTGAAGGAGAGGCCCCCCTTCGTGAGGAAGTCTTTCGCCTTGTCGCAATCGGAGTATCGGGTCTTCGGCGTCGGGAAGATGTGCATCGAGCAGTCGGAGGCCGCGACGCTGATCGGCGTGCTCTTGGCGTAGCTCTCGAGCGCGGGATTGACGTAGTGCGTCAGGGCGCGGAAAAGCGGGAAATAGGTGAGCGCCGCGATCAGACAGCCCGCCATGAGGATCCACTTGCGGCCGATTCGGTCCGAGAGCCATCCGAAGAAGATGAAGAAGGGCGTGCCGATGATGAGCGAGAGGCCGATCAGGTAATAGGTCGTCAGATAGTCGACCTTCAGATACAGCGTCAGGAAGAAGAGCGCGTAGAACTGGCCCGTGTACCAGACGACGCCCTGGCCGGCGGTCGCGCCGAGAAGCGCGAGCAGAACGATCTTCAGATTCGACCAGCGCGCGAAGCTGTCCGTCAGGGGAGCCTTGGAACCCTTCCCCTGAGACTTCATCGCGCGGAAGATCGGCGATTCCTGCAGCTTCAACCGGATGTAGACCGAGAAGGCGAGCAGAACGACCGAGAGGAGGAATGGGATTCGCCATCCCCAGCTCTTGAAGGTTTCGGCGGACATCTTGACCCGGAAGAAGCCGATGATGATGAGGGCAAGAAGCAGGCCCAGGGTCGCGGTCGTCTGGATCCAGCTCGTGTTGTATCCGCGCTTGCCATGGGGCGAGTGCTCCGCGACGTACGTCGCCGCTCCGCCGTACTCGCCGCCGAGGGCGAGACCCTGGAGAAGCCGCAGGAGCACGAGCAGGATCGGGGCGGCGAACCCGATCGAGGCGTACGTGGGAAGGAGGCCGACGGCGGCCGTCGACGACCCCATGACGATGATCGTCACGAGGAACGTGTACTTGCGGCCAACGAGGTCGCCAATCCGGCCAAAGACGAGGGCGCCGAACGGCCGCACCAGAAACCCCGCGGCGTAAGCGACGAACGATGAGAGCAGGGCGGCCGTCGCGTTGCCGGGCGGGAAGAAGAGCGCCGCGAAGAACGGTGCGAGCGTGGCGTAGAGATAGAAGTCGTACCATTCGAAGACCGTCCCGAGCGAGGACGCGAAGATGACACGCCGTTCCTCTTTGATCTCGATCGGCCCCATGGTCTCGGTGATTGCCGACGCCATCGATTCCTCCTTCCTTCAGGTCGCGTGAGAAGTGAAGACGCCGAGCGCTCGGCGCCGCGGGGAATCGGTCATGGGAGTGGCGAATCCGGAATCGGGCGTCGCGGCCGGGCGCCTGGCACGGTCGTCCGTGGCGCGCGCCCGCCGCCGGCGCCCGAATGCGCCCGCCGCATTGGCGATCGAAGAACCGGATCGCCGCTTCCGCAGGCAAGGTCCGAACGGCTGGTCACGCTCTCGGCCCCCGTTTGGGGCGAAGTGTTTTCGGTAGCCCGGCGGATGTCAAGAGAGATCAAGAGCCGGAGGCATCTTTTTTGGCGGTGGTCCGGTCCGCGGCGATCTCGGTCCGCGCTTTGACGACGGTAACTGTGCACTCGGAGGAGGCCACAACCTGCGAGGAAACGCTTCCCAGATACCTCCGAAGCGTCGAGCTTCCCCGGGATCCGATCAGGATCTGATCGGAATTGCTCGCGTTTGCGAAGTCCAGGATCGCCGAACCCGGGTCGGGAGCCTCGAGGACGTGATAGGTGACGCGCCCCTGGGGCAGGCGCAGAGGGCGAGCCCAGTGCTCGAGCCCGATGAGCCCCTGGACGTGCCGGTTTCGGCCTTCCTCATCGACGGGATCGTCCATGCCGAAGATCGACGTCTTCAAGACGGTCACGCAGGCCAGGCGCGCGCCCGTTGCGGCCTCGAGGATGCGCCGGGCGGCGTGCCGGAGCGCGTCGTTCAGCGCCTCGGAATCCTGCGCAAGATCGATCGCCACCACGACGATGGGGGCCCGGGAGAGCTGCCGGGCCGCCGACTGGCGGAGATCCGGCTCCACGCCGAGCGACCGGAGATACCTCCTGCCCACGGTCCACAGAGAGTCCCGGGAGGTTCTTTCCGCGCGGGCGGTCCGTCGCACGCCGTCCGGGTGCTGGAGCTCGAAGGCGAGCTGGGCCGCGGTCTCGTAGCGCCCGGCGGGATCCACCTCGAGGCATCGCAGGACGATTTCCTGGAGCCACGGCGGGTAGGCCGGGTCGAGAGATCGCGGCGGCACGGGGTCGCGGTAGAAGCGACGCCGGAGGCCGTGGAGGGTCGTCGGGTTGCCGAACGGGCGCTTCCCGGTCGAGAGATGGTACAGAACGACGCCGAGGCCGAAGAGGTCGCTGCGGGGATCGTTTCGCGTCCGACGGATCTGCTCCGGGGAGATGTAGGGTCCCGTCCCGACGGGCACGCGGAGCTCTTCGGCGTGCAGGTCGGGTAACCGATCGTGGCGCGCGAGGCCGAAATCGATGAGCACGGCCTCGCCGGAGGGGCGAAACATGACGTTGCTCGGCTTGACGTCGTGATGGATGACCCCCTGGCGGTGGACGTCGTGGAGGGCCGTGGCGACGCGCGCCCCGATGGCGGCGACCTCCGCGGGCTCGATCGGAAGCCGCTCGAGGCGGGCGCGCAGCGACGGGCAATCCAGGAACTCCATGACGAGATAGGGCTGTGACGAGAAGTCGGCGGCCGCGACGAAACGGGGAACGTGGGGTCCCGAAAGCGTCGGCAGGATCATGCTCTCGACCTCGAATCCGATGATCGGGGCGGGCGTTTCGTATTCGTCCAGCAGAGGGATCTTCATCGCGAGCGGGCCGCCGTCGGCGCCCGGCCGAGTCACGCGCCAGATGGTCGCCATGCTGCCGCGATGGATTCTTTCGTCGAGCCGGTATCCGTCGACCATCGATCCGGCCTTCAGCGGAGGGCCCGCCACGGTCAGGTTCCCGACACGAGGCGGGCGCCGAGTTCCGCCGGTAAGCCCGAGGCGCGAATCCGCCGCGCGGCGGCCTCGGTGTCGTACGGCACGCGGAGGAAGGTGAGATGCAACGTGTTCTCCTCGAGCAGCGCGACGCAGGCGGCCGGGTTGCCATCGCGCGGCTGCCCGACGGAGCCCGGAATCGCCAGCCACCGGCGGCGCCGACTGAGCGGGATCCGGACTCCGGGTGCCGGCGCGAAGGCGGTGGTCCGCCCGTCCTCGGTCATGTGGTAGAGGCCGGGCGTGTGGACGTGGCCGCAGAACGTCCACCGGCAGGGCGTCGCGCGCATGCTCCGGGCGGCGTCGTAGGCACTCGTAATGTATTCCCACTTCTCGGGAGCCCAGGCGTTCGCATGAACGTAGAGCCGGCCCGCCTCCTGGACCGTCAGGGGCATCCCGTCCAGGAAATCGCGGTGCCGCTTCTCCAGCTGGCGCTGCGTCCACTCGATCGCGAGGCGGGCGGAGTCGGTCATCCGGCCGCCGGGCACCTCGATCGCCGCGCGGTCGTGGTTGCCCGCCACGGCGATTCCTCCGCGCTCGACGCGCGCGGCGATCGTGTCCAGAACCTCCGCGGGGTCCGGGCCGTAGCCGACGTGGTCGCCGAGAAATACGTGCCTTCCGGCGCCGAGGGCGTCGGCCCGGGCCAGGCAGGCCGCCAGGGCTTCTTGGTTCGCGTGGATGTCGGCGTAAAGCGCCGTCAGCACGGCCGGAAGGTCCCCCGGCCGCCCGCGACACCCTGCGGTCCCGGCCGACTTCGCATGATTACGCTACCCGATTCGCCCATGCGCCTCCGCTCGCCCTCTCCGAAAATCGTATTCCATCGCGCCGGGATGCGCGGCCGCGGCCCGCTGCAATAGGATCCCTCCGACGTTCTTCGATCGGGGGCAACATGACGAAGGTTTCCGACAAGACGATCGAGGCCTTGCTTCAGGAAAAGCGCGCCTTCGCACCGCCGCGGAAATTTGCGGCGCAGGCGAACGTCCGGAGTGCGGCCGTCTATCGAAAGGCGGACCGGAACTTCGAGAAGTTCTGGGCCGATTTCGCCCGCGAGCTCGAGTGGGCCAAACCGTGGAAGAAGGTCCTCTCGTGGAAGCCTCCCCGCGCGGAGTGGTTCCTCGGCGGGAAGCTCAACGCCTCCGTCAACTGCGTGGATCGCCACCTCGCCGGTCCGCGCCGAAACAAGGCGGCGCTCATCTGGGAAGGCGAGCCGGGAGATCAACGCGTCCTGACCTATGGGCAGCTGCACCGCGAGGTCTGCAAGTTCGCCAACGTCCTGAAGAAGCTGGGCGTCCGGAAGGGCGATCGGGTCACGCTGTATCTGCCGATGATCCCGGAGCTGCCCGTCGCGATGCTCGCCTGCGCGCGCATCGGCGCGATCCATTCGGTGGTTTTCGGCGGGTTTTCGGCCGAGTCCCTCCGCGACCGGATCAACGATCAGAAAGCGAAGGTCCTCGTGACGGCCGACGGCGGCTGGCGGCGCGGGAAGGAAGTCCCGCTCAAGAGAATTTCGGATGAAGCGCTCGCCGCCGCCCCGTCGATCGAGAACGTCGTCGTGGTGAAGCGGACCGGCTCGGCCCTGTCGTGGAAGGACGGTCGGGATCAGTGGTGGAGCGATCTCATGGCGAATGCTCCGGCGACCTGCAAGCCGGAGGTCATGGACGCCGAGGACCCGCTCTACATCCTCTACACCTCGGGAACCACCGGGAAGCCCAAGGGGATTCTCCATACGACCGGCGGATATCTCGTCGGCACCTACGCGACCTCGAAATGGGTCTTCGACCTCAAGGACGAGGACGTGTACTGGTGCACGGCGGACATCGGCTGGGTGACCGGCCACTCCTACGTCGTTTATGGTCCCCTTGCCAACGGCGCGACCTGCCTGATCTACGAAGGCGCTCCCGACACCCCCGGGCGCGACCGCTTCTGGGACATCGTCGAGCGTCACGGCGTCACGATCCTTTACACCGCGCCGACGGCGATCCGGGCCTTCATGAAGTGGGGGACGGAATGGCCGGCCCGGCACGATCTGTCGTCGCTGCGCTTGCTCGGCACCGTCGGCGAGCCGATCAACCCCGAGGCGTGGATCTGGTACCACCAGAACATCGGCCGGCGGCGCTGCCCGATCGTCGACACCTGGTGGCAGACCGAGACCGGGATGATCCTGATCACGCCGTTGCCCGGCGTGACGACGACGCGCCCCGGATCGGCCACGGTGCCATTCCCCGGGATCGAGGCGAAGATCCTGTCGCAGGACGGCAAGGAAGTGAAAGTCGGCGGCGGCTACCTCGCGATCACCCGGCCCTGGCCGGCGATGCTGCGGACGATCTGGGGAGACGATCGGCGATACGTGGAGACCTACTGGTCCAAGTGGAATCACGAGACCTATTTCCCTGGCGACGGCGCGAAGCGGGACAAGAAGGGTGACTTCTGGCTGCTCGGCCGTGTGGACGACGTCATGAACGTCGCCGGCCATCGCATCGGAACGATGGAAGTCGAGTCGGCGCTCGTGGATCACCCGTCGGTCGCCGAGGCGGCCGTCGTCGGCGTGGTCGACGACCTCAAGGGGACCGCAATCGCGGCTTTCGTGATCCTCAAGGAGAAGGCGAAGGCCGAAGCGGCGACGAAGGAGAGCCTCATCGCCCAGCTCTCCGCGCACGTCGCGAAGAAGATCGGAGCGCTCGCGCGGCCCGACAAGATTTTCTTCACGGCGGACCTCCCGAAGACACGCTCGGGGAAGATCATGCGTCGCCTGCTGCGCGACATCGCCGAGGGCCGCGTGCTCGGGGACACGACGACGCTCGCTGACCCGACGGTGGTCGCGTCCCTCAAGGTCCAGTACGAAGAGAAGGAGAGCTGACCCGGGTTCGACGCCGCCCGCGCGCCTCTTTCGGTCTTACAATGGGCTCGAGTGACCAATCTCGAGTCGGTCTTCGACGCGCGCACCCTGGCGCGCCTGGATCGCTGGCGGAAAGCGCGCGCGCTCTTCCTTCGGCCCGATACGACGACGGCCGAGCGCGCGCTCTCCGAGATCCTGGAAAAGCGGTGGCTGCGGGCACAGGTCTACGGCCGCGCGCGCCGCGTTCTCGTCGAGCGCATTCCGTTCCTGCTGCCGGATCTCCTGCAGAAGCTGGGGCCCGCGGCGGATCAAGTGCGGGTGTCGCCGGAGGACGTCAACCAGACGAAGTGGGACGCGATCGGAAACCTCATGCCGCTGCCCCTGGCGTGTCGGCAGGTGCGGGCGCTCTGGCTTCTCGACGTTCTGCGGTCGGGCAGCGTCTACGTCGAGTTCCAGCCGATCTTCGATCTCCGCAGCGGGGAGCCGCTCGGCTACGAAGGTCTCCTGCGCGCGCAGTCTCCCGACGGCGCCCGACATCTCGCGGCCGAGATCTTTCCGGCGGCGGTCGTGCTCGGCATCGAAGCGCCGTTCGAGCGGCTTTCCTGGATCTCGGTCCTCGACGCGGCCAAGCGGCTGCCGTCCGACGCGATGGTGTTCTTGAACGTCAATCCGGAACTCCTCACCGGACCGGACTCCTCTCTCGCGCGGCTCGGCGAGGAAGCGGAGCGGATGGAGTTTCCCTACGCACGCCTGGCCCTCGACCTCGTCGAGATCGAGCGGATGCAGTCGCTGGAGCTGCTCCAGAAGGCGCTCGCGGTTCCCCACGACCTCGGCGTCGCGATCGCGCTCGACGACGTGACGTCGGGGTACGGCACGCTCAAGTATTGCTCGGGCCTCGCGCCGCGCTGGATCAAGGTGGACAGCGAGATCACGCGGAGCATCCGGGGCGACGTGCAGCGGCGCGCGATCCTGCAACTGCTCGCCCAGGTCGCGCGCGAGGCCCGCGTCGGGCTCATCGCAGAGGGCATCGAGTTCTCCGACGATCTCGACGTTTGCGTCGAGGAGGGGGTCTTCGCCGCCCAGGGCTACTTCCTGGCCCGCCCGGGACCCGACGTGCCCGAGCCGACGGAGGAGTTCCGGACGTGGCTT
>Ga0335077_10010171_pt1 | contig 11698 bp, 8 predicted proteins | sample Lox_Sample_31_FD_207151 | JGI IMG/M metagenome (GOLD analysis project Ga0335077, IMG submission 207151) | Soil microbial communities from Loxahatchee National Wildlife Refuge, Florida, United States - Lox_Sample_3.1 | ecosystem: Environmental > Terrestrial > Soil > Wetlands | place: USA: Florida...
CTCCCGCGGCCTCGCCAGCCTCAGGACCGATCCCCAGGTTCCGGGCCGCGTCCCAGATCAGCGCGGGCTCCCCGGTCGGGTCGGCCGCCGCCAGCAGCAACAGCGTCTGCGTGCCGCCGGGCAGAGCCCGCATCTGGGACCGGTACAGCTCCTCCAGACGCCCCCCGAACCGCAGCGGCCAATCCAGCGGCTCCGCACCCGACAACTCCGCCGGGGTCAGCTCCACGGCCAGCTCGACCAGCGCCAGCGGGTTACCCGCCGTGTCAGCCGCGATACGCCCGCCCACCTGCCGGTCAACCCGCGCGCCGGCGGACGTCGCCAGCAGCTCCTGCGCTGCCTCCTCTGACAGCCCGCCCACCGTCAGCTCCGGCAGTCCCGCCAGCACCACCGCCCGTTCCTCCTCCTTCCGGGTCCGGGTGGCGAACACCATGCCCACCCGGTCCGCATACAGCCGCCGGGCGGCGAACCCGAGCACCTCGATCGACACCCGGTCCAGCCACTGCGCGTCATCGATCAGGCACAGCACCGGCCGCGCCGCCGCCGCGTCGGTCAGCACCGTCAAAGCCGCCAAGCCGACCAGGAACCGGTCCGGCGGCGGGCCAGCCACCAGCCCGAACGCCGACCCGAGAGCCTGCCGCTGCGGCGCGGGAAGCCTCTCCAGACCGCCCATGAACGGGACAAGCAGCTGATGCAGGCCGGCGAAACCCATCTCCATCTCGGCCTCCGCACCGGTCACCCGGGCCACCTGCATGTCCCCGGCCTGCCCGGCCGCCCAGTCCAGCAGCGCCGTCTTGCCGGCGCCCGCCTCACCCCGCAGCACCAGCACCCCGCTCAGCCCGTCCCGGACCGCCGCCAGCACACCCTCCAGCGCGCCGGTCTCCACCGCCCGGCCCAGCAACGCGCGAATCGCTCTGCCCTCCTCCGCCCCGGCCGGAACAGGCGAAGCCTCCCGGGTCACGACCACGCCCGAGGGCGGCGCATGACGATTATCTCTCCGGCCTCGCCGGGAGTCAGCGGCAGGTCCCAGCCGCGCCGGACGCTGTCGAACCTGGGGCAGGGAAGCGTCGGCAGATGGCAGCCTGGCACCGAGCGCGCTCAAGACATCGCGGAGCCAGCACGTGCAGCTCATGTCGGGCTCCAGGTACTGGCCTATAGAGCGGGGTGCGTGCACACTCGGCCAGCACCTCCGCGCTCACTGACCGGGCAACAGCGGCCGACGCGGCGAGACCGAGCCAGAACCGCTGCTGGTCGCGCTCCTCGCCCTGCACCGGCACCCGGGCGGCCCGCCTGGCCAGGCCGGCTCGCCGTGACTGGCCGCGCTGACCAAGGGCGGCCTGGCCGTGGTCACCTGGCGCCGCAGCTCGCGCAAGATCCGTCCACCACGAATATCCGAAGACTGTGACGGGGCCCTGGCCGGTGTCCTGGCCTACCACCGGCCCAAAAGCCGTGCCGCTTCCGTGACGTACACGTCCGGACGGCCCCACACCTGAGGTCAGCGAGTGACCTGAGCACCAGGGGTCGGCCGCGGAGCGCAGACGCTGGGGGGCGGCTGGGGTCTTCCACGGACGCGACGGGCGGCCCGGAACGCGATCGTGGATACCAGAACCAACCCCGGACGGATTGATGCGGAGGGCTCGAAATGACCCGCAGGCAACGCAGTATGACGGTAGAAGTGCGCGCTGATCTCATCCTGGCCGACGGGCCTTCGGTCCAGGCTTACGCGGCCCACTTCGAGACCCAGGTGCACCGCGGCACGGTGCGCAGGCTGCTCTTTACCAGCTACCTATGGCTCGCCCGTGCGGGTACGACCCTGACGAGGCGTCGGCGCCGACCAGCCTCAGGTGGTGCTGGTTGAGGGCGAAGCAGGGATGGGCAAGTCCAGCTTGATTACCAAGTTCGTGCCGATGGTTAGCGGTACCGCTGTACTGCGGGCGAGCGGGGAAGAAGGCGAGTCCAGCCTGAGTTACGGCGTCATCTCCCAGGTTGCCGCGGCCGCTGGAAGCCTCGGAGTGGCAGCGCCCGCGCTGTTGAGCGGCGAGCTGAGCACTCCGGCGCGCTGACGTTACCCTTGCGTGAGCCCGCCGATGGGCCGCACACTGCTCATGCTGGGACCGGGAGCGGCGGGCGGGTCGAGGGAGTCAGGCAGTGGAACGTTCGGCAGGTGCCGCGCAGTTGGTCCGGAAACGGGCATCGGCGTTGGGCGTGTCTGTCGGCTTCCATGACGGAACTGGCCGCTGGCGCGACGTCAGCGAGGCTACCCTCGTCGCCGTCTCGGAGGCGCTAGGCGAGCCCGCCGGGGACACGGCCTGGCCAGCCGTCCTGGTCGCCCATCGCGGAAGACCCCGAGGCTGGACTCCTCCGCCTGGCGAGTGCGTCCAGGTCGTGCTCGAAACCGGCGAGGAGTGCGCCCTGCCGACGGCCCTTCCCGGAGAACTGCCGGACGGCTACCACCGGCTGGTCGGCCGGACAGGAAGCACTCAGCTCATCGTCGCGCCTCAGCGCTGCTACTTGCCTCCCCCCCTGGCTCGTGGAGGACGAGCGTGGGGCTGGGCCGTGCAGATCTACGCACTGCGCTCACGGACCAGTTGGGGCATCGGCGATCTCGGCGACCTCGCCGCCCTAGCCGGCGACCCGTCGCTCTGCGGTGACTTCACCCTGATCAACCCGTTGAACGCGCCGCCCGCCGCATCGCATCCAGGACTTTACCGGCCATCAAGCCGCCTGTTCCGCAACCCAATCTACCTGGACATGGAGCAGATCCCGGAGCGCAGAGCCCTCAGCGGCCCTGCTCGCGAGCGGTTCGAGCAACTTGCGGCGGCCGGCCGACGGCTCACCGGGCAGGACGTCATCGATCGGCCGGAAGTTCTTCAGATCAAGGACCAGGCACTAAGGCTGTGCTTCGCCGCGATCGACGAGCTACCCGCCCGTCGCCAGGCACTCCAGTCGTGGCGTGCCTCCGCGCAGATGGTCGACACATTCGCCACGTTCCGCGCCCTGCAGGGCGAACTGGGCGATGACTGGCGCTTGTGGCCATCGGCCTACCGCCGCAGTGCCGGACCGGAGCTCAAAGACTTCCTCAGTCGGCATGCCGGCGAAGTCGGCTACCACGCCTGGCTCCAATGGCTTCTGGAGAACCAGCTGGCCAGCGTCCCCGGCGGCGACATCGGAATAATTAACGACTTCCCCATCGGCCTCGCGCGTGGTGGCTTCGACGCCTGGGCCTTCCAGGACGACATTGCCCACGGCGTGACGGTTGGCGCACCGCCCGACGCCTTTGCACCGGGCGGCCAGGACTGGCGCCAGTGCACGTTTTCCCCGGTCAGGCTGACCGCCACCGGCTACGAGCCGTTCATCCGCTCGCTTCGTGCCGCGATGACGTCCACCGGGGGCCTGCGCTTGGACCATGTCATGGGGCTATCCCGGTTGTTCTTGATCCCCGAAGGCGCAGAGCCGACGGAGGGCACCTACGTGCGCTTTCCGTTTGAGGATCTCCTCGGTATCCTCTCTCTCGAGAGCCACCGCGCGCGGGCGCTCGTCATCGGCGAGGACCTCGGCACGGTCGAGCCCGGCGTGAGAGACAGACTCGCCGCCAGCGACATCCTGTCCTCGCGCGTGGCGTGGTTCGAACGGGACGCGCGCGATCAAAGGCAGCCCTGCCCGGCGGCCGATTACCCGCAACTCGCCATGGCATCCGTCGGCACGCATGACCTTGCGACGGTGGCTGGCGTATTTTCCGACGAGGACCTTTACGAACAGCGTGACCTCGGGCTCGTGCCTGCTGACCGCTTTGCGGCGGCGTTGGAGGCTAGTCACAGCTGGCAGGAGCAACTGCTCGGGCTGCTCCGGCATGAGGGCCTGCTCGAAGCCGGCCAGGACATCGGATCGCTCGTCTCGGCTCTTCACCTGTTCCTCACCCGAACGTCTTCGATGCTCGTCGCGGTACGGCTGGAGGACGCTCTCGAAGTGCCCACCCGGGTCAACATGCCGGGAACCAGTCGACGTCAGCGACCGCGCAACTGGTCGTCGGCTCTGCCGACGCTTCTCGAGGATCTCCCAGACGATGAACGCGTGGCCCGCCTGGTGGAGGCACTCCGATCGCTGATCCGATACCGGTAGCTGCCGCAGGCAGCGTCCGTCCGGAGATTTTCTGTCTGGAGATCGCCATGCCGCAGCCCCGACGCCCTCTGTCACCAGCGGAGGTAGAAGCTGTCTGCGCAGCCTACTCGCTGGGGAACCCCGTCAGCTCTGTCCTGGTCCACGAGGGCACGAGCTCGCTGTACCGAACGGTTTGCGTGTCGCCTCGCGGAGCACGAACGGTCGCCGTGAAAGTCCAAGATGCGGGGGAGTCGGTGATCTCGGCGAAACAGCTCGAGGCCGCTGTCCTGTCCGCGGTCGGGCCGACCTTTCCTCTCGTGCCGATGCTCCTGCACCCCGGAGTCCCCCGACACCCCATGCGCGGACAGGAGTGGGGTCTCCTCACCGGTGAGTTTGCCATCTCGGTGTACAAATGGGTCGAGAACGCGCGCCCGTGGCGCGGAACTGCCAGGCAGCGCCAGTCCACCGTGGCGGCGCTGAGCATGCTGCAGAATCGGCTGAACGCGCTGAGTTCCTCGCACGGCATTATGGGCAGGGTGAACCCTGTTGCGTCGATTTTGGACATCGAGTTCCCGGGGTTCATCGATGAATTCGCCGGTTCGGAGCGGCGACGCCTGCAGGGCGCTCCGCTGGCCGGACTGGACGCACTGCAGCTGAGCTATCTCGACGACACGCTGGATCTCCTCCGCCAGACTCTCCTCGACGATTGGCGTCGCCTGACCGAGTACTCGGCAGGATTGGTCCACATGGATTTCACCCCAGGGAACTGCGGCTACGACGATAACGACGCGCTGACCATCGTTTTCGACTTCGAGTCTGTCGGCCTCGGAGTGTTGCCGCTGTTCGGAGCCATCGCAATCGGAGCGTTCTCGATCAGTCATGAGACGACTGCCCCGGAGGTCGTTGCCGCCATGCAAGTGATGGTCAATGAACTGCGCCACTGCTCGCCAGCGCTGAGCCCGCCCCCCGGGCTAACACTGCCGCTGCTGCGGCTTGCTTACCTCGATGCTGTCCGACGACAGCTGGCTGCGCGCAGGCAGAACCCGGTCAGACGGTGGGGATTTCTCAGAGAAGACCTGACAAACCTTCGCTGGCTTGATGCCAACGCATCTTCGATAGCCGAGTTCTAGCGCCCGTCAGACCGGGACTCGCCGTGCTACCGCCACCGAGATATCGGCACTGGCCAGGAAGCTGTTAAACTTGGGAACAATGATGCTGGCGTGACAATTGGGGAACTTGCCTGAAGACAAATAAATCGCGAGGCGATCGTCCTATGCAGCATCATCTGCTTGGTGCGGCCCCATCGCGACGGCCCGGAGGACCGAAAGAATAGCGTGGACCGAGCCAAAGGGGTTGATTCGGACACTTCCCGCATATTACGATCGGGGCCTTTACTAGATTTCAGACCCGTGATATTTGAAGGATGACCATAGAAGGTCATCTGCTTGGCGTATCCTGCCCCAGATGGAACGCGGACGCGGCAAGCCGAGCGTGAGGAGCGGCAGGCATGAGTCCAGTGAATGTGCGGATTGCCAACCACCTCCCCATGAGCACGGCGGATGGCCCTTTCCAGGCGTCAGCCACTCGCAGCGCCACTTACAACGTCATGATCGTCGACTCGGCAGCGCAGATTGCGTCCGCGCTAGCTCGTGAGCTGACGGGCCGCAAGGCCTTCCTGGTAACCGACGAGACCGTTCTGGGGCTGCACGCGCAGGCGCTGGCGGAAGCATTGCGTTGCGGCGGCACCGAGACTCGCCTGAAGGCCTTTCCGGCAGGGGAAGGGAGCAAGCAGCTCGGGACGGCGTGTCGGCTGCTTGACTGGCTCGCCGAGAGCGACATGCGCCGTCGTGATGTCCTGGTACCGGTCGGCGGAGGTGTGGTATGCGATACCGCCGGATGGGCGGCCAGTGTGTACATGCGCGGTATTTCTTACGTGAATGTCCCAACCACTCTGATGGCCCAGGTCGACGCGGCCATCGGAGGCAAAGTCGGGGTGGACCACAGTAGGGCGAAGAACCTGATCGGCGCCTTTCACCAGCCTCAGGCGGTGATGACCTGCCTGGCGTACCTCGACACCCTGGATGCCCGGGAGATGCGCAACGGCCTGGCGGAGGTGGTGAAGAAGGCAAGCATTGCGTCGCCTGCGCTCTTCAGATACCTCGAACAGCATTGGCGCCAGGTCTTGAGCCGGGATAGGGCTGCCTTGCGTGAACTCGTTCGAACCGCGAGCTCGATCAAGATCAGGCTCATCGCGGACGACCCCTACGAGAAAGATCTGCGCCGCCCGCTTAACTTCGGGCACACCGTCGGCCACGCGCTCGAGACGGTCACGGGTTACCACATCGTGGCACACGGCGAGGCAGTTTCGGTGGGCATGGCGGTTGCCGTGCGGATCGCGGCGAGCCGCGGCATCCTCAATGAGGCTGTGGCGGCCAGGATTACGGGATTGCTCCAGCGTATCGGGCTCCCAGTCGCGGTGGACGATCTCGCCGCGCCGGTCTGTACGGATTCCCTGATGGCAGCCCTAGACAAGATCCGGCATATCCGGGACGGCTCCCTCCGCTTCGTCCTGCCGACCAGTCTCGGAGAGGTGCAGATCTGCGATGACGTTACCGACGACGAGGTGAAGGCGGCGCTCCGGCAGCGGGCGCTGGTGGCGGTGACTCGGTGAGGGACGACCCAGCGCCCGCGAGGGTCCTGGTGGTGGGAGCCGGCCTCATCGGCATGCCAATCATCAAAGCGCTGCGAGCCCGCGGGATCGACGTCCAGTCGGTCTGCCGGTCCCCCCGGCCCGAATCCCATCTGCGCGCCGACCTGAGCACGGCGGAAGGCCGACGGCAGCTGGCGGAGACGATGCGCAGGTGGCGGCCAGATCGTGTCGTGCTGGTGCACGGTCCCGGGGATATCACCTGGATGGAGGACAACGAACAGTCGGCCACGGCGACCCACGCGGGCACAGCACGGATCGTGAGCGGTGTCCCGACCGTCCTCATCTCCACCGACAATGTCTTCGACGGAGCCGCCAGCTGCCGCGAGGACACTTACCCGGTGGGTCCGCTCAACGCGTACGGCCGGGTCAAGCTGGCCGCGGAGCGTGCCCTCGATGGTGGTCCCGCGCCCATGATCATCAGGGTGAGCATGGTGTTCGGACCCCAGCGGTGCGGTCGCAAGGACTTCGTCTGCGCCTCCCTCGAGCACGCGAGGGCCCGCAGTAGCTTCGCGGTGCCGGTCGATCAGCATCTCACCCCTGTCTACCTGGACGACGTCACCATGGTCGTGGTCGCGCTGCTGCTGGCTCCCCCGCGGCCGGTCACGCTGCACCTCGCCGGACCGACGGAGCTCAGCCGTTATGAGCTGGCACGGGCGGCGTACCAAGCTGCGGGCGTGGATGCGGGCCTGGTACAGGGTGTGCCACGGGCGCAGACCCACTGGGCCTGTCGTCCTGCGCACTCAAGCCTTGCGAATAGCGACTTCTCTGACCTCCCCGGCCTGCAAGGATTCGCTCCGCGAGACTTGCCCGCGGCCCTAGCCGACCTGGTCTCCAGGAACTCCGGCCGATGACCAGGGGCGCGCCGTGGACGGTGGTCGACGCTGGAGGGACCGCTAGCGTGGTGCGTGGCCGACGAGGCCGCGCCGAGCACCCCTCGGTGAACCCTGCATCCGTCGGGGAACATGCGGCGGCCGCCGGGATGCGAGCCCTGTTTGCCGACATCGCCCGGGCAGCACCGGGCAATGGGCCGACGTGGTTCGCCACGGCGGGGCTGGACCCGGCCACGCCCGGCGAGGAGCTGGGTCGTATCCGAGCAGGCGCCGCCGCCGTGCGCTTCGGTGGATCGGTGGCGGTGTCCAGCGACATCGTCGCGCTGCTCCTGGTCGGGCTGCTCGGCACCGGAGACGGGCGCCTCCCCCGGCGAGCTGCGGACGCCGGTGCGGTCGCCGTCGTTTCCGGCACCGGAAGCGGAGTCCGGGCCGGGGGGCTCGACGCGCCCCCTGTCACGATTGGCTCTCAGGAGTATCTCGCCAGCGATGAGGGCAGCGCCTTCGCCCTCGCCCAGGATGGCTTGCGGGCCGCCGTTCGCGCGAAGGACGGTCGCGATCCGGCCTCGATGCTCACCGAGCGGTTCGAACAGCGAACAGGCAGGCCGCTGGACCGGCTCGCACGAGACCTGGCCCGGACGCCGTACCCCAAGACGGCCGTCGCCGCACTCGCCGACGTCGTGACGGGTGCGTGGCAGGACGGTGACGCGGCCGCCGGAGACGTCGTCGAACGGGCTCTGGAGGATCTGGAGACGGCGGCGCTGGCCGGGGTCAGGCAGGCTGGACTGCAACCCGGCTGGCGAGCGGTGCTGGCCGGCGGCGTCTTCTCGGGCAGCGCGGCCATGCGGGATGCCTTCGGTCGCCGACTCACCGCGGCCGGTGCCGCGGAGTCGATGACTGTACTAGACCCGGCCGAGAGCGTATTCCGGTCGCTGAGTACGGCGGCCGACCCGATACCGCGCAGCTGGCTTGGCTCGGCGGTGTGGGTGCTCGACCCTGCGGCCTGGCTTGGCGACCTGCCGACCGCCGGGAGGGGTGGCTAGTGGACAGCCAGGCCCTCTCTCGCCCCGTGCTCGGGCTCTGCCTCGCGGCGTTCGGCGGGGCTGGGCTGCCGATGGCGGTCAAGGTCGCCGCCGAGCTTGGCGTCGCTGTCGTGGACCTGCCGACCGACAGTCCGCTGCGCCTGGTCAGCCCCCGTGGGGGGAAGCGTGGCGCGGCCCAGCCGACCCGGGACGAGGTAGGGTACGTGAAGGCGCAGCTGAGTGGAGCAGGCCTGACCGTACACTGCGTCTCCAACAGCCGGGATACCCAGCTGCTGCTGGGCCCGCACGACTCCGCTACCGACACGATCCTGCCCGGCTCGCGGGCCGAAAAGCAAGCGTACGGCCTCGCCGCGGCACTCCGGACAGTCACGCTCGCCGCGGAGCTCGGCGCGCCCTACGCCCGGCTCCAGCTGGGCTGCCCTGACTACGGCAGATGGCTCACCTGGCCCGGCGCGCATACCTCCTGGCAGCAGAACATCGACGAGCTTGTCGACCGGACAGGTCCCGTGCTGCGGCGGGCGACAGAGCTCGACGTGGTGGTCGTGCTCGAGCCCCATCCCAAGCAAGTGCTCTACGACCTGCTCAGCACCCGTGCCGTGCTGGATGCGCTGCGCGGCTGGCCGGGCCGCGTCCGGCTCTGCCTCGATCCGGCGAATCTCGCCGCAGTCGGGTACGACCCGATGGTCGTGGTCCGGGGCTGGGGCCGTGATCTGGCCATGGTGCATGTCAAGGACCTGCAGACCTGGTCGGCGGGTGACGCACCAGTAGGGCCCGGCTGGTGCCGGTACGGTCCCGGTCCGCCCATCAGGTTCCGCGCGCTGGGGCTCGGCGAGTTGCCCTGGACGCGAATGATCGCAACCTTGCTGGACGAAGGCTTCACCGGGCCGATGTATATCGAGCACGAGGATACGACGCTTCCCCGTGCCCAAGCCATCCGGCAAGCCGTCCGGAGGGTACGAGAGGCCCTCCCGGAGGGGCCGCCCGAGGGGAGGACGTGGTGAGCTACCGCCTCGTCGTGGGGAGCGGGAACACTACCCGGTTCCGGCACGCCCGCCTGTACATCACCTTCCGCTGCAACGCCCGATGCGGGTACTGCAACGTGTGGCAAGACCCCGTGTTCACCGGCCAGCCCGAGCTGGACGCAGACGGCCTGCGCCGTTGCATCGACCAGCTCCGCTCACTGGGGGTGACGTACTTGGACCTCACAGGCGGTGAACCAGCCCTGCACCGTCAGTTGACCGTCGCCGTTCAGCACGCCGCGGACCTCGGGATGACCGTCGAGGTTACTACTAACGCCATCAGATTCACCCCTGTGATGGACGCCGTGGTCCCCTACGTGGCGACATTGAACATCTCGTTGGATACCCTGAGCGCGCAGCGCTACCACGCGATTCGCGGCACTGACACCCTCCATCGGACGGTGGCGCTAGTCGAGCGATTGCGCGGGGAATGGCCCGAGGTAACGGTCAAGCTGATTACGGTGGTCACCCGCGAGAATGCGGCAGATCTGGACGAGGTCGTCGCCTTTGCCCAGAAACACCGGATGCCGGTTTATCTCAGCCCCATGTTCCACTACTTCGCTGGCCAACGCAGCACACGTGACCCGGACCGGACAGCGCGATCGCTGCCGGTGGTGGAGGTGAACGGCAGCCCGTCGCCGACACGCGACGTAGGCGACATGCACGCCCAGGAGACCGTCGATATTGTCCGACGGCTCGTGTACCAGCCCTTCACGATAGTGAACCTGGCGTCCCTCCGACATCTGGAAACCATGGATCCCACCAGCCCGACGATCTGCGGAGCTGGCACCAGGATCGTGACGGTCGGGCCAGCTGGCCAGTTGATGCTGCCGTGCTATCACGAGTGGGACCACTCGCTGGAGTGGGGCCGATCCTACTCGGAACTCGTGCGCGACCCGGAGTACCAGCGGGTAACCAGGGAGGAGGTAGGGCTGCGCCCTGGGTGCCGTCGCTGCGCCGTCTACCCGTATCTTGGCCTCGCCGCCAGCTACCGATGCACGAGGGAATTCCTGACGCAAGCGCTGTCCGCGGAGCTGGGCAAGATAAAGGCGCTGCTCGACGGCGGAGTGGCCAATCGGGACGCCGTGGCCGCGCCGACGCAGGATCTGCTCCGGCTGCTAGCGCGGATCGACAAGCTCGCCCTCGGCAGCGGCACGGGGATCGACGAGCGGTATGCCGTTCGCGCCGAGGCGGGCATAGGCGCCCGCAGCGACCTCAGCACGCGTCCGGTGGCGGTCGAGGAACTGCTGTCCGATCACGCCGGGGAGGACTGCTGGCGGGTGCAGCGAACCCCACACCGGCTGGTCCGCGCGCTCTACGTTCACGTCATCCCTGCCCTGGTGGATCTCGCCCGTGGCGGCCATGAGCAGGCCTGGGCCTTGGCCGCGCGAGCACCAGCAGTTCACCTCGCCTTGTGGCAGGTACTCCTGGATCTGCTCGGGAGCCGGGGGGCGGCATTGGCGCTGGACCGGGAATGCGCCGTCCAGTGGTGTCAGGATGCCGTGCAAGTCCTGGCGAACGACAGCGCGGGACGGCGCCCGGCGGCTAGCGCGGCCGTCAATGGTCTGGGTGCCCTGGTGGGCGTGCCTGCCGCGTCGCTGCTTGCCGCCGGCGACCTGAGCGCCGACCCGGAGCGGCTTCTGGTGGCCAAATTCGTCCGGATGTTGCCGGACTCCCGGCAGCAGGAACTGGCCGACCTGCTGCCGAGGCCGACCGCGGCCGGTCCCGGGGCGGTCGGCCTCGCCGCTCCAGCCCGGGACCTACGCGACGACGAGCTGGCCGCAGCAGCGGCAGGTGAGAGCGAGCCTCTTACCCAGCTCTGCCTGCGCGCCGCAGCTGTCGCGCGGGCGGGCGACACCGGCAGCTTGCGACGCCTTCTCGGCCGGTGGAACCGCAGCGTGGACGAGACGATCGGCTCCGCCGGCGCGCAACCACTGCAGGACGTGCTGCTAGCCAAGGAACTGGCTGCGGACTGATGGCCGACATCCCTGGCGCCGCGCGGGC
>Ga0335077_10010174_pt1 | contig 11696 bp, 4 predicted proteins | sample Lox_Sample_31_FD_207151 | JGI IMG/M metagenome (GOLD analysis project Ga0335077, IMG submission 207151) | Soil microbial communities from Loxahatchee National Wildlife Refuge, Florida, United States - Lox_Sample_3.1 | ecosystem: Environmental > Terrestrial > Soil > Wetlands | place: USA: Florida...
CTGAGGTTAGGCTTATGAGCAACGAAATAGTCGAACTAAAGCGCGAATGCGAGGCGATCGAGATTCCGAGCGGCGCCCACCGTTTTCTGCCGGCCCGCATGAAGGTGAGAATCGCCCAGTTTCTGGGCACGGGTTATACGGTGGTGAGTGACTACGGTTCGATGTACCGCATTGAAGCCAAGGACGCCGACGCTTTGGGTGTCGTGCCGCCTACCACACAAGAGGACCAAGTTCCCGCGACCTCTGGCTTCAGTGAGCAGATGGTATGGGATCAGCTCAAGACGGTTTACGACCCCGAGATCCCGGTGAACATCGCGGACCTGGGCCTCATCTACTCCTGCGAGATCACTCCGCTAGAGGAGGGCAGCAAGCGAATCGACATCAAAATGTCGATGACCGCCCCGGGTTGCGGCATGGGCAACGTGCTAAAGGCGGATGTGGAGAGCAAATTGGCGAAGCTGCCGGAAGTGAAGCAGGTGAATGTGCAGGTCGTACTGGATCCGCCCTGGCATCCCGGCCTGATGTCGGAAGCCGCCAAACTGCAGTTGGGCTTCGATATGGATTACGGCAGCCCGCCTTACACCGGCACGTCGAGATAGTCATCTCCGCCGTCTGTGCCTTGTGATCAAGGCTTCCTGACAAATCCTAGCTCCGCCGGCCGATCCGGTCTGCCTGTCTGGCAGCCCGACCAGGGTGGTCGATGCGGGTTATCACTTCGCGCCCGCAGCCCTAGCGGCGCCCAACCCTGACATCAGCCCGTATTTGCCCGTATTTCAAAGCTGGGGGGATGGATCACGGAGCCCTGCCTGCCCTTTCTTAGATTTGAGCTTGTTATCTAAACTTCACCAGGTCGGCAGTACCTAAGGTCCACGCTACGTTAAGAGTCGAGAGCCAATTCTAAGGCTTATACAAAAAATCAAAGGGAGCTTCTACAAAACTTCATACGCCGGGATAGGCACTCTGAGCCCGAGCTCCGAACTCCGCTGGGGAAGCCACTTTGCCAAGGTATTTTCTGCGTAATACGTGGCCGTGTTTGGTGTACAATTCGCGGATCCTAACAGGACTCTGTCAAGATCGCATCTTAACAGGGTAGCTTAACGGCGCGTATTAACAGGGAAGGTTAACAGGGCATGTCTTCGACCAGGGTAAACAGTCCGCGGATTTTTGTGGTGTGTCGACATGCTAGCGAGGCACCTGTGAAGCATGTTGTTGGGGCAGTCGTTGTTTCGCGATCCATCTTTCTTTGCGGATCCCGTCGGCCGTGCCGTGCGTCCATATTCCTCTTCATAATTGTTGGCATTCGCTACCGTGACCTTCCCGCCAGCCCACCACCGCACCAGTAGCACACATCACCGTCCCGGTGATGTGTGCGGTGGCTTGATGGCGGCCGCTTGCTCGCTGCCCAGAATAGTCAGGCTGAGAGAAACCATTATCGTAGATCCCAATCCAGGTGCGGTCGACGAGTTCAAGGAGCACCAAGTCGTAAAGTCGGGAACGAATGCTGTCACGGCGACAATTTCGCAGTGCGGCGCTCGATGCCAGCGATTGCTTTCTCCAGACTGTGTCCATCTCCCGATACAACATATTCGGAGGCACGATTGGTTTTCCGATTAAGTTCAAACGTAACCCCCTCGTGGGTGAAGGAGCTCTTCCATGCGTTCTGGCTCACGTGCAGTTACTCTCTTGGCCGCGTTTCTCCTCGCTTTCCCAATCCTCACGTTTGCCCAGTCGGCAACCACATCGCTGCGCGGCACCATTTCTGACGCCAAAGGCCTGGTGGTTGCCGGCGCCAGCGTGACCTTGAGCAACGAGTCCAGTGGATTTTCGCGCAACGCTAAGACCGACGGCCAGGGCGCCTATCAGTTTCTCGAGCTTCCTCCCGCCAGCTATGTGCTCACCGTCGAAGCTCCAGGCTTCGCCAGGATGAAGCGCGAAAATGTGCTGCTCCAGGTCAGCAGACCGGCTACCCTGAACGTTACCTTGCAGGTGGGGGCCGCCGCGGTGGAAATCCAGGTCACCGGCGAAGCCCCCGTAGTCAATACTCAGGATGCGAGCCTGGGAAATAACTTCACCGCCCGCCAATTAACCGACCTGCCTTCCGAAGGGCGCGACCCGGCCGCCATTCTCAGTCTGCAGCCCGGCGTCACCTACATCGGCAACGTCACCAACGATCAACAGATGTATGACAGCCGCGGCGGCGCAGTAAATGGAGCCCGCAGCGATCAGACCAACATCACCCTCGATGGGTTAGACGACAACGACCAGCTCGAAGGCTTTGCTTTCGAAGGCGCTATGCGCACAACGCTCGATTCTCTGCAGGAGTTCCGCGTCACCACCAGCAACTACGACGCCGACTCCGGCCGCTCCTCAGGTGCGCAAGTGAACCTGGTCACCAAGAGCGGCACTAACGCGTTCCACGGATCGGCGTATGAATACTATCGCCCCAACTTTACTGTCGCCAACGACTGGTTCAACAAGCAGGCGGAACTTGCGGCCGGACTGCCCAACGTGCCGGGGTTTATCCTTCGCAACACCTTTGGCGGTACAGTCGGCGGCCCGATTAAGAAAGACCGGGCTTTCTTCTTTCTCGCCTATGAGGGCCAACGCACCTCAGACGCTGTACAGACTACACGCGAAGTGCCTACACAGAGCATGCGCGATGGATTCTTGAAGTATCTCTGCGCTCCGGGAAGCGATCCCAATTGCACCACCACCAACCCAAACGTCAAGGTGGTGAGTGGCGGCGCCACCTTCCCTGGATTTGACGTTGCAACTATCACGCCCGCCCAGATCGCCTCCCTGGACCAGGGCGATTATCTTGGCCCCGGCTGTGCCGCCAATGGAACTTGCCCTCCCACACCCGGGAACCCCCAGGGGCCCGGACCAAGCGGCCTGCTCACCAATATCAATGGCGGCAATCCTACCGCCTTATTCACTAAGTACCCCCTGCCCAACTCCACCAGCGAAGGCGACCTGCTCAACACGGCGGCTTATACCTTTCCTGGAGCCGATCCGGTCAAGCACGACACTTACATCGCTAAGCTCGACTTCAAACTCAACGCCAGCGGCACTCATTCGCTGTTTGTGCGCGGCAACCTACAGAATGATCACGAGTCGCAACCGCCGCAGTTTCCGGGCCAGCCTCCATATGATTTCCTCACCAACAACAGTAAGGGAATCGCCGTAGGGTACACGGCCTTAATCAGGAGCAACCTGATTAATAATTTCCGTTACGCCTTCATTCGCCAGGGTCTGGGAACAGGGGGCCTCAACAACCAAGACTTCGTTACCTTTCGCGGCTTGGACGATACCCAGGCTTTGTTTAGTCAGACCATCCTGACGAACGTCCCCGTGAACAACTTCGTTGACGATGTTGCCTGGACTAGGGGCAAGCACACGCTTCAATTCGGCACCAACTGGCGACTCATCCATAACAACCGTCAATCCAACGCAGACAATATTTCGCAAGCCTACACGAACCTTTACTGGCTCTTGCCGTCGTACATTGCCAATCAAGGAGTCAGCCTCGACCCATCGCTCAACCCGAATTTCCCTCTGGTGGACCCCTCCTTCGGCGATTCCTATGGCTTTGCCGCCGTAAACGTGGCGGGGGTAATCGGTCAAACCTACACTGAAGCCAACCAGAACAAGTTCGGTCAACAGATTCCCAACGGCCAGTTGATTCCGCGCCACTTCCAGAACTTTGAGGGCGAGATGTATTTCCAGGATAAGTGGAATGTGACGCCCAACCTGGTTGTAACCTTCGGGGCCCGCTACTCGCTGTTGCAGCCTCCTTTTGAGAACAGGGGCAATCAAGTTGCGCCCACGGTGAACGTGGATCAGTGGTTTAAGACCCGCGGGCAACAAGCGGCCATCGGCAATGTGGTCCAGCCCAATTTGACTTTCGATCTTTCCGGTCAGGCCAACGGCGGCAAGCCCTACTGGGCCTGGGACTACAAGAACGTCGCGCCCCGGTTGGCCATCGCCTATTCTCCCCACGCCGCCAGCGGCTTTTGGCACAAGGTGTTCGGTGACGCTGGCAAGAGCTCCATTCGTGCAGGTTACGGAATTTACTTCGATCACTTTGGCGAAGGCGTCGTCAACACTTTCGACCGCAACGGCTCGTGGGGATTGACTTCCAGTTTCAGCAATCCCGCGTCCCTTTCTACGGTGGATGACGCGCCGCGTTACACGGGGCTTCTTGGGCTGGCTAATTTGCCTCCCAGCCAAGTTTCTCCGGCACCCCGCGGCTTTCCCTTTACCCCTACAGGCAATCCCAATACCTATGGTTTGGCGATCTCCTGGGGCATCGATGATCACCTGAGGACGCCGTACTCGGAGGTGGCTGATTTCTCCATCACACGCGAATTCGCGCGCAACTTCGTATTGGAAACGACTTACACCGGACGTTTCGCGCATCGACTGCTACAGGAAGTCGATCTGGCTCAACCGCTCAACTTGGTCGACCCCAAGAGTGGCATGTCCTATTTCCAGGCTGCGGATTCGTTCCACAAGGCGGCGGCGGTCAACACTCCGGAATCGAGCATCGCCAAAATCCCTTACTGGGAGGATCTGTTTCCCCAGGCAGCGGGTCCTGCCGGAATCTCGGATTATGCTCCGGGCATACCCGCCAATCCTACCGCAACCCAGAATATGTACGACAACTTTTATGGCTTTGCGGGCAACGAAACCACGGCGCTGGAAAACGTTGACGTGTACTGCTTCCCGGCGTGTGCCGGCACCGCCGCTGGCTTAAACCAGTACGGCTACGGCCCGGGCACCGCCAACCGGTACTTCCAGAACCAGTTCTCTTCGCTCTACGCCTGGCAAACTCGTAGCCCCAGCAATTACAACGCCCTACAAGTGACGCTGCGTCACACCATGAGTGCGGGATTACAATTCGACTTGAATTACGTTTATTCCAAGTCCATCGACGAAAGTTCGAACGCCGAACGAGTGAATGGATTCGAAGCAGTGGGCGGGGTCGCCTATAACAATCAGGCGATTAATGCCTGGTCTCCGGATTTATGGCGGGCGGTTTCGGACTTCGACACCACCCACCAGATCAACTTCAACCTGATCTGGGATATTCCCTATGGCAATGGCCGGCGCTGGAGCACCGCAAACCGTTTCATGAATTCCGTTTTCGGAGGATGGGGATTGAGCGGACTGGGCCGATGGAGCTCTGGTTTCCCCTTCAGTGTTATTGCCGGCGACGGCTGGGCCACCGATTATGAACTGGAGGGGAATTCGTTTCTCATTGGCCCGAAACCGAAGACCGGCGTCTTCACCAACCCCAGCGGCCTTCCCAATGTTTTCCAAAACGCGCAGAGTATCCAGTGCTTTTGCCCCTATGCTCCGACGGGTACGGGACCGGTTCTCTTCCGCGACATGGCGCCCGGCGAAGCCGGCCAGCGCAACAACTTCCGCGGGCCCGGCTTTTTCTCTATCGATAGCGGGCTCAACAAGACCTGGAATCTCAGCGAGACCCGGCTGCTAAGGTTTTCGTGGGAAGTTTTCAACGTCACCAACTCGGTGCGGTTTGACGCCGCTAATTCCTTGAGCGCCGAAGACTTGATAGATATCACCAGCTTTGGCACGTTCCAGCGCACGCTGACCACGCCGCGCGTGATGCAGTTCTCGATGCGATTTGCGTTTTAGAAGGGGGCGCTCCTCCATTTTTCTTTTCTGCAGTACGGCGGCCGTACCGGTGTCCGAGCCCCAGGTCACCGATCTCCATATTCAGGAGGGCGAGCCCTTGCGCTTCAAAGCCAACTTTGAAGTTCTGCCGGAAATCAGGATCGAGGGCTATTCGGTTTCAACCGAGGGCTGAGGTTGGGCTTATGAGCTACGAGATGGTCGAACTCAAACGCGAATGTGAGGCAATCGAGATTCCGAGCGGCACTCGCCGTTTCCTGCCAGCCCGTATGAAGGTAAGAATCGCCCAGTTTTTGGGTACGGGCTATACCGTGGTGAGTGACTACGGTTCGATGTCCCGCACTGAGAGCAAGGACACCGACGCTTTGTGTGTCGTGCCGCCTGCCGCGCAAGAGAACCAAGTTCCCGCGACCTCTGGTTTCGGTGAGCAGATGGTGTGGGACCAACTCAGAACGGTTTACGACCCCGAGATCCCAGTGAACATCGCGGACTTGGGCCTCATCTATTCCTACGAGACCACTCCGCTAGAGGAGGGTAATAAGCGAATCGACATCAAATTGTCGATGACTGCCCCGGGTTGCGGTATGGGCAACGTGCTCAAAGCGGATGTGGAGAGCAAGCTGGCCAAGCTTCGGGAAGTGAACGAAGTGAATGTGCAGGTCGTGCTCGATCCGCCCTGGCATCCCGGCCTGATGTCGGAAGCCCCCAAGCTGCAGTTGGGCTTCGACATGGATTACGGCAGCCCGCCTTACACCCGCACCTCGAGATAGTCTGCGCACCGCCTCTACCTGGTCACCCAAGCGTTTCGAGCAAATCGAGCTGTCCGGCTAGTCAGATTCGGACTAGTCGGTTCAGTTGTCACTTCGCCACCACAAGCTTAGTCCCAAGCCTAACCTGGGTCTGTATAGGAAGCTGCGGGGAAGCATCACGAAGCCTTAGTGCACACTGAGATGTCTTAGCGTGTTATGTTTGCATTAACCAGAGTCCCTTCTCTACTTAATCCATATGCGGCGATCCATTTATTCATATGTGACGACAAGAATCGAGCGTCAACTCGGAACGGCGTATCCTGCTCGACTCACAGAGACAGACAGATAGGGTCCGACGTTGAATCCGAGTTAGTGAACTCCGCTGGGGAAACCAAGTTGCAAGGGTGTTTTTAGACGGAGTGGATGGCTTTGTTTCCTGACTCGGTTTTGAATTTCCCAATTCAATCTGGACCTTGTCACGAGACCCTGTCTTCGACCCGGGTAAACAGGGCTGCAGACGTTTGTGGCGTGTAATTCAGCATCCTAGCGAGGCACCTATGAAGCGTGTTTTTGGGGCAGTCGTCACTTGCCTATCCGTCGTCCTCAGCATGTCTCTTGGCCTGACTATCCTGGGCGCAAACCAGCTGTCGCTCAGCAGGCGTCGGCGCTCATTACCGGGACGGTGAAGGATACAACCGGCGCCGTGGTGGCTGGCGCGAAGGTCACGGTAACGAATTCCAGTACCAACGTGACCCACCAAACCACCTCCAGCAAGGACGGCGACTACCTGTTCACGCTGCTGCCCATCGGAACCTATCAGATCGCGGTGGAGGCAGCCGGCTTTGAGAAGTACCTGCAAACGGGGATTACGCTCGAGATCAACCAGAAGGCGCGTCTCGATGTCGCGCTGAAGGTCGGGAGCACAAGCCAGGTGGTCGAAGTGGAAGGCAACGTGACCCAAGTCGACACAGTCAGTGCAACGTTAGGGAAGGTCGAGAATAACACCCGCATCGAAAACCTGCCGCTGGCGGCCCGCGACACCATGCAGTTGGGTTTGCTGCAGGCAGGAGTCTTCGCGCCCGATCAAGACGATGGCTCCAGCAATCCGTTCTCGGTGAGCGGACAGCGCTCCGAATCGATGACTTTCTTAATTGACGGTTCGGATAACAACGACTTCCTCGGCAATAACATGGTGGTCGATCCCAACCCCGATGCGGTCGACGAGTTTAAGATCATTACCAACAATTATGAAGCCGAGTATGGACGCACCTCCGGCGGAATCGTGAACCAGGTCATCAAGTCCGGAACGAACCAAATCCACGGCGACGTTTTCGAATATTTTCGCAATACCGCTCTCGATGCCAGCGATTACTTTCTCCAGCAGGTTCCGATTTTCCGATACAACCTTTTCGGAGCGACGATTGGCTTTCCGATCATAAAGGACAAGATGTTCCTTTTCGCTTCCTATCAGGGAGCGCGGCGGGGCGAAGGCCAAAATACCGGGCTTCAAACGGTGTTGAGCCCTGCGGAACGAAACGGGGATTTCAGCGCGCTGCTCCCCGGGTTGCCGTTGATCAATCCGGCGTCCACAAACCCCAATCAACCTTATTTCCCCAACAATCAGGTGCCCGTCGACCCGGTGATGAAGAACTACATCAACCAATTTATGCCCCTGCCGAATGCTCCGAACAACGGTTTCGTGGCAGATCCGGTAGCGAGTCTCTCGGAAGACCAGTTCGTTCTCCGCTACGATTACACCTTCTCGAATAAGGATAGTTTGTCAGCTTTTTACATTCTCGATGACCAGCCGCAGACCTACCCCTTACAAATCCTGAGCGGAGCCGCCTACGGCGGCACTGTTCCCGTCGGATCGGGGTTCAGCAACAGCCAACGTTTCCAAGCGGGATCCGTCAGTTGATTTCCACCACCATGCTGAACGAGCTCCGATTCTCGGTCAATCGCGCGGCCACCCTAGACGGCGTTCCTCTCGACAAGACTCCGCCTTCGGCCTTTGGTTTCACAACCATCACGCCCGACGACCCCAAGGGTATCGGGCCACCCATCATTACCATTGGCGGTTCTGTCAACATGGGACCTAGTCCGCAGGGACCCACCACAATTCACGACATGACGTACCAAGTGCAGGACACATTTTCCTGGACACGAGGGCAGCATGCCCTGAAGTTTGGCGCTGACATACGCTTTATTCAGAACAATTTCAATTACGACTTCTTCAACAACGGAAATCTCGATTTCGGAAGTTATTACCCCAACACAGGATTTCCCCTTGCCGATTTCGTAGGCGGCTTCTTCGACAACTACTATCAGTGGGCCAATGCCGTGTATGGTATCCGCGCTCGCCAGCTTTACTTTTTTGCTCAGGACGCATGGAGAGTAACCAAGAACCTCAGCTTCGATTACGGGCTTCGCTACGAGTACGACTCGCCGCAAACCGATCCCCACAACGAGATTATGGGCTGGTTCCCTGGAGCACAATCCACCATATACCCCAAAGCGCCGCCCAATTTTTTGTACGCCAAGGACCCTGGCACGCCGAATCGCGGATTAATTTATCCTGATTACAATAACTTTTCTCCCCGCTTCGGCTTCGCTTGGAACATGCTAGGAAATGGGAAGCTGGTGATGCGCGGCGGGTTTGGCATCTTCTATGACATCGAAGATGGTGGCCTGAATCTCCAATTTGGCGGACAACCGCCCTTCGGATACGTGGCCAATAATGATCCCTACTGTTTCTTACCGGCTACGGTGGGGTGCATAGAGCAGGTCAACGGATCTTATACGAGGGATCCTTTCCAGACCGCCAATACAGGCTGGTCGAATCCGTATCCCTTCGCCGCCGGCGGGCATGTAGGACAATTCTTTACTCCGAAGATACCGTTCGCAGAGGTGGTCACTCCCCACTTCCGCACTCCGTACGCGGAGAATTTTAACTATGGGTTCCAGTTCCGACCGACCAAAGATACGATGGTCGAAGCGGTTTACGTGGGTAGCCTAAGCAGAAAGGCTATCAGCGGGCAAAATTACAACTATCCGACTCTCGCGGGACCGCAGGGGCTCATGGCACAATACAATTACTACGTTAGCCAGGGCGATGACCCGTATTACTTCGTCAACCCTGAGTGTTCCCGACCTTTAGCAGCCTGTAACGGTGTAAGTGAGGGATATCCCTATAACTTCGAAGGGAGCCAGACCGGAGTGGGACAGATTGAAACAAGTGTCAGTGAGGGCAGTTCGGGAGCCAATGAACTGCAACTCACAGTAGACCGGAGGCTGAACCACGGCCTGCAGTTCCGGGTAGCCTATACCTTCGGAAGGACATTTGATGTCACCTCGGGATTCCGCGCCCGCTCGAGCACCTATACCATCCCGTATGATCCCGCCTTCGACCGTGGGCTGGCGGATTTTGACGCTACCCAACGCTTCGTACTCAGCCCCATCTGGCAATTACCCTTTGGCAAGAACGGGAATGCCTTCGAAAGGTACGCAATCGGTGGATGGACCGTATCCACGATCGCGAGCTTCCAGTCTGGCAACCCATATACCCTGTTTAGCATTAACTACTCTGGCGAATTGAACAATGGCGGGGAGCGTCCGGATGTGATTGGCCCTGTCCAAACGCTAAATCCTAGAAAGCAGTCGACATTCTCCCCAAGTGGGGACCAGCTACATGGAAGTTGCTTGACTGGGACGGTAACCGGGCATTTCGTGGTCAATCCTACGAACTTAGTTTGTGCGCCCGGGCCTCCGGTTGGGATGCCGGTTCCTAATATTCCTGGTGAGGCCCTCGTTGCGGGCGGGGTTCCCCTATTCACCTTCGGTGACATGGGCAGAAATGTCTTACGCGGGCCAGGAATCAACAACTGGGATATTTCGCTGATGAAGAACTTCCAGTTCACGGAAAGCAGGTATTTGCAGTTCCAGACGAACTTCTTCAACGCCTTCAATCACGCCCAGTTCTTTAGTCCGAGCTTCGGCTCAGGATCCAACGGATTCTCCGGGCTATTTGGACAGACTACGACCGACACCACAGCATCCAATTCGCCTTATTACCGAGGCCCGCGCATCATTCAGTTTGCTCTGAAGATCTACTTCTGAAACTCGAATCGGAGAAAAACCACGGGGAGCCTTTGCTCCCCTTTTTTCTCACCCGCACCAGGGCGGAGGAGAAACAGTTCACCGAGGGAGTCGATTCTCGAAGCTAACCTCATAGCTACGGGTGTGGGAAACCGAGCGAGAAAGTGACGTTGGGAGGGCGACTGACGTGTATCCCAAAAACCGGCGCCGGGCGCGACAGGCACGAGCAGCGCCGCATCTGAAGCTCGAAACCCGAGGTTTGTCAGCTTCGCTCAAATGCGGTTTCCCCAAAAGGACTGTGACCTGAGTAAGCGATTCCCCGCTGCGGGGGTTTGACGGCTCTCTCCATCTCTCTTTAAACTCAACCATGAGGCTTTCGGATCCCAGGATATGGACGAAAGGTCCTGAACCGATTTCGACCGAAAGACAACTGTGAGCCCCACTGAAACTAGCAGCAGCACCAAACGAGAAGTCCAAATCGAGGTTGCGGCTGAAGAAGTCACACGCGAGACTGAAGCCCTCATCCGGAAATATCAGCAGCTAGCCCGCATCCCGGGATTCCGCCGAGGCCATGTTCCCGCTTCGGTGATCCGCCAGCGCTTTGCCGAGGACATCCGCAGCCAGGTCGTCGATACCCTGGTTCCCCGACATTTTCGTCAGGAAATGCAGAAGCAAGGCCTGGTGCCGGTGTCCGAGCCCCAGGTGACCGATCTCCATGTGCAGGAAGGCGAGCCCTTGCGCTTCAAAGCCAACTTTGAAGTTATGCCGGAAATCAAGGTCGAGGGCTATAAGGAATTGCGCGCGGCGAAGCCTGACATCTCGGTCAGCGAGGAAGAAGTCGAAGAATCGTTAAAGAATCTGCAGGAGCAGCAGGCCACCTTCGTCTCGGTCGAAGACCCCACTCTCGCCGACAAAGATTTCGCCCAAGTCTCCTTGGACGGCAAGCCCGAAGATGGTCAGGGCCAACCGGTGCACATGGACGACCTGCTGGTTGAAATCGGCGGGACCAACACCATGCCCGAGTTCACCGAAAATCTGCGCGGCCGATCGGTAGGAGACGAACCGAGCTTTCCGGTCACCTACGCCCGGGATTTCTCCGACCCGCGGCTGGCGGGAAAGACCATTCTCTATACGCTGAAGGTGCAGGCCATCAAACGCAAGAACCTGCCCGAGTTGAACGATCAGTTCGCCAAG
>Ga0335077_10010175_pt1 | contig 11695 bp, 14 predicted proteins | sample Lox_Sample_31_FD_207151 | JGI IMG/M metagenome (GOLD analysis project Ga0335077, IMG submission 207151) | Soil microbial communities from Loxahatchee National Wildlife Refuge, Florida, United States - Lox_Sample_3.1 | ecosystem: Environmental > Terrestrial > Soil > Wetlands | place: USA...
CGAGATAATCGGCGAATCATGATGATTCTGTTTCGTTGAGGGATTTAGCGGCGGGGTCGGATCATGATGGGTCGGCAGAGCGGCGATCAGAGCCGGTTGTTTTACCTTTTCAATCTCGAACGGCGCATTCCGGCGGGCCATCTGTTGCGCCGGATCAATCCGCGGACCCTTTCATTTTGGCTAGCGATACTCATGATCGGTGCCTTTCTGATTTTAGCAGTCCGAACCCATTTGGCATGGGGTCTGTGGCTCGACTCAAGCTCAGTACTCTGCACGGACAACAAATATCGTATGGCCGAGTTTGAAACCAAGGCCAAGTACCATCAGTTACGCGTCTCAAAACTGCGCGTGCAGCCGCGCGCCGAGGACGGAAACCGGTCCGCGGTCGCGGTTGTAAGCGGGATTAGCGATGAACTGATAGTCGACCGTGACGCGCGAGAACGAGACCGGGAATTGGTAATAAGTCTCGATGATCTGTTCGAGACCGGAATGCGGCAGTTGTCCATCGCCGATGAGGATACCAAGTCCGCCGGCATTGAAGAACGCTTCGTGCTCAGCCGAAACGCCGTTGACCGCGCCAGCCAATCCAAAGGTGTCGTCTGGCCGTCCCCATTGTGTACCTTTGAGGGCCAGCCCGGCCGCCACCGTGCGGTCGACATCGGTGAACTCGTAAGGTTCGATGTCGCCGTTCGTCACGCCAGCACGGACGAAGGCGCCCAAATCGGACGTGATCTCCTGTTCAAGATTCAAGCCCAGCCCGCCCCGGCTGCGATATTGGCGCACGGCGGCGATATCGGCTGGACCGCCGGTGATCTGCGCCAATGCGATCGCATCTTGGTAGGTCCCCATGCGTCCGCGGCTGAGAAATCCCGTCACCGCGATCTTGCCGGGGTGTCCCCACAGCTCATAGCGGCGCTCGATTTCGCCGACCCACTGGAATTGCTGAAAACCCGGATCGAGTTCGAGATTGTTGGGAAGAACTGACAGATCGAAGAGGCCGCCGCGCAGGGTCCAGTCTCCCTGGTACCACTCCGCGGCGGCGCCAAGCGTATAGCCCCATGGCTCGGCGGCGTAATCGAAGATTCCGGTATCGATGATCGCCCAGTTCAAAAAATCGTTGCGCGGATCGTGGGCGTATTTGTTGTTGTCGAAGATGTCGGCGACGCTGAATTTTCCGGCGGTTATCACCAGGCGATTGGCCGTCTGGCTCTCGGCAAACTGATTGATGCCGGCATCCACATTCTGCCTTTCGCCGTCAAGATCGATGGTCTGACGGATGAATGCGCGCTGCAATCGCGTATAGGGATAAGCGAATCCTATCTTGTAGGCTTCACCGCTGGTGAATCCGGCGACTCCAAGTGTGTTCCCAAGTCCAAATCCCTGGTCGATTTCGGGGTTCAGCCATAACTCCGCCCCCTTCCACAGGCGCACACCGGCATACAACGTCGCATCCCAGGTCTCGCGACCCTCGCCGCCGGCGGGCAGACTATTGGCGCCCTGATAGGGCGAACGAAACGCCGGATACCCCTGCCAGGTGAACGTGGTCTGACCGTGAAAATTGACGATGTCCGGGTCTGGTGTCCGCGCCGACACGTTTACCCGAGGCGTGTCGTCACCGAATCGATAATTTAAGCCGGCGCGCAGCGCTTGCAGCGACAAATCGGAATCGAACCGCTGACCGGCGCTCGCGAACAGCACATTGTTGTGGCCGTAGTCGGTGTACAGATATTGGATACTCGCCGTCCAGTGTGATGCCACCGGCACCTCGACGCCGGCCCCGCCCGCCCATCCGAATCGCCACAAAAATGGCATGTCGGTCGTGCCGGCGGCCAGTTGCGTCAGGGTTAGCTGGTCGTAGGTCCAGGCGAATCCGCCGGTTGCATAAAGCAGCCAGTTGCCTGGAGCATAGCCGATGCGACCACGTACGGTGCCTGACGAAAGCACGGTCTCACTATAGCTCTCCGGACCGACCGGGGAGGAAAATGTTGAGATGCCACCGATGGAGATTCCGTCGGGATTTCGAGTGCTCGGGAACGACGCGTCGGCCTCGGCGCCGATGACAAACCGGTTCGGCAGCATATAGTTGTAGCCGGCTTGCAATCCCGCAAAAAAGCTTCCCGTTCCCTTGAACACGTCATATGGTTGAAACAGGTCGAGGGAGCCCGCGAGGCTGGGCGCCGTCGTCCAGTTCGAGCTTCCCCAAGCATAACCGAGATGTCCACCCACATAGAAGCCAGTCCAGTCGTACTCCGACGGAGCCGCTGGCGGCGGCGCTTTCGTTAAGACATCCGCGGCGTTGACAGCCTTTGTCGATCCGTCAACCAAAAGCGTTCCCACGCACGCTAACACCCAAGCCGCCCGCACTTCACGCCCCCTAGCTTTTATCCCCGATTCACCGCACCCGCGAGCGTCAACGCCTCCTGTCGAGCAGTGGAACCGCGAGCGCAATCAACAAGCATCCCAGCAAGATCAAATCGTTTCTCGTTAGGAGCGCCTGCATCATGTTGTCCATTGGAAAACACCGGTTCAGCTGCCCGCTGAGAGGCCCGGGATCGGAACGCCGAACGTCTGCAGGATCAGGAAAACATTGAGCCCCAAGACCACGGCGGTGCCGACGATCGCTGCAATATTGGTCAGCCGGCTATTGGTAAACTGGCCCATGATGTCCCGCCGTCGAGTGAAAATGAGCAGAGCGATCATGGGAAGTGGCAAGGCGATACTGAGCACGACCTGACTGATGACGAGCGCACTTGTTGGGTTCGCACCCAGACCGACAACGACGAAGGCCGGAATCATTGTTACAAGCCGTCGAACCCAGATCGGAATCCGGAACCCGACGAAGCCCTGCATGATCAATTGGCCGGCCATTGTGCCAACCGTCGAGCTCGATATCCCCGACGCGATCAGAGAGAGCAGGAACACGCCCGCTGCCCCGATGCCCAGCAACGGCGTCAAGGTGTGATAGGCCGTTTCGATCTCCGCGACTTCGGGATGTCCCGCATGGAAAGCGCCCGACGCCATCATCACCATCGCCATGTTGACCATGCCAGCGAGAGTCAGTGCGATGACGACTTCTTGATTTGAGAAGCGCAGCACCATGCGCCGCTCGTCCGCGTTGTGGACCGGCGTGCGGGCCTGGGTCAGGCCGGAATGCAGATAAACAGCGTGCGGCATGACAGTCGCGCCGATGATGCCGACCGCCAGCAGGAGGGCCTCGGCATCGGCTAGCTGCGGCACGACCGTATGGAACGCGGCTGAGCTCCAATCGACTGGAACTATGAACAGTTCGATCAGGTAGCAAAGCGCAATAATGCCAACCATGCTGCCGATGATCAGCTCTAGCGCTCGGAACCCATGGCGTTCGAACATCAAGATGCCGTAGGTGACGACTCCAGTGACAACCATGCCCGCGAGCAGGGGCATCCTGAATAGGAGCGAGAGCCCGATGGCGCCGCCGAGAAACTCGGCCAGATCGGTCGCCATCGCAGCGACCTCGCTGACGATCCACATCGCCCAGACGACCGGTCGCGGAAACTGTTCGCGGCACATCTCTGCCAGGTTGCGGCCGGTGACGATGCCAAGCTTGGCCGACAGCGCCTGGAACAGCATCGCGATCAAGTTGGCCAGCAGCACAACCCAAAGCAGGCCGTAGCCATACTTCGCACCCGCCTGAATGTTGGTCGCGAAGTTTCCGGGATCTATGTAAGCGATCGAGACAACTACCGCGGGACCGGCGAAAGCCAGATACGCACTGGGCCTCCGGCGCTCCCCGCTTAATATTCCGCGGGCCGCCGCGACGCTCCGCTCAGTGAGCGACCTTGGTCGCGCCTTTAAATCGGCCATCCGTGTTTTCGGCGTATCCAGCATCGACATCAACCCGTAACTTGTGCTACACTTTATCGAACATGCCTTAATTGTCAACACAGCGATGAAAATGTTTGTTCGGCACCACCTCGACAAGCTGTTGAATGGTTCTCACGCTCGGCGCATGGCCGATTCGGCTAGTGCTATGCGTGCGATCACAAGGAGGAGCGATGTCCCGGCGAGCAATAGAAAATGGGGTCGAAATTCCGCCAAGACTGCCTACGGCGCTGATCCAGGCGCGCCGCTTCGGCAAGGCTCGATCGGCCCAATCGACAGCTTTGCTTGAAGACTACGTCGAGTTGATCGCTGACCTGTTGGCCAGCACTGGCGAGGCGCGTCCGACAGATATTGCTCGCCGCCTCGGCGTTTCCCACGTCACCGCCGTCAAAACCATCTCCCGACTGAAGCGGGAAGGGATGGTAACGGGTCGCCCCTATCGGGGTGTCTTTCTGACGGAAAGCGGGCTGAAACTAGCCGCGCGAGTCCGATCCCGCCACAGGCTCGTCGTAGATGTCCTTCTCGCGCTCGGCGTACCCGTCGAAGCTGCTGAAGCCGACGCCGAAGGTATCGAGCATTACGTATCGGAAACAACGCTGAAAACGTTCGCTCGCTTTTTGCGTTCACAAACCCGAGCTTTAGGCTGAATGCGCATCACTTGGGCAGCACGTTGCTGGCCAGGTGCGACCTCCGCTAGTCGAACCGTCCGGCCGTGCTCCTGCCCCGCCAGCGACACAAGCTGGCCAGGAGCGCCCAACATCAACGCGAATGAACTTTTCGCACTGCGGCAAATGACAGTGCCGAAGTGACGTTGTGGGTCAAAAGCTCGGTTTTTGCCCCTTTTTTCGCTCGTCCGCTTTCCCTCCGATAGCGTCGCGAATAACGACCGACCGCAATTCGCGGCAGGAATGAATCCCCGCCGATGTCGGTTATGGATTCAACTTCGACCAACCCGAGTTACGCACGAAATGACGAAACGTGCCCAATACCGACCAAAGTGCACCGCAGCAATGGCCGGGTCAAATCAGTGATCTCGCGATCGAATAAGCTGCCGGGCGATGTTGCCGCGCATCAGCTTCTATTCGTCGGCGAATAGAACATAATGCTATGCACAACATCCCACAAAATCTTTGCGTCCACGATGAGGACGATGAGCCCCGCCAATAACCCTATGGCGAGCATCGCTCCATCTGCTTCAAGGTAGGCGAGCGCAATGAAACTGATCAAAACAGCGGGAAGCACGTTGCTCAGCGGGAGTGGATTCGTGAGCAGCCTCACTATGAGTAACAAGATCACCAAGCCAACAATCCGTCGGGTGGCGCGTTGCGGCATCGGCCAACGCGGGCGGATGGCTGTTTCCAGCACTTTTAATACCGGGATCGCGCGTCTCAATACTGCGCTCAACTTGTCGGTTGGCAGCGGACGATCCGCGATCCATTGGGGAAAAATAGGCGATGGTCTGCCTGTGATCATTTGAACAGTCGGCACCAGCAGCAGAAATCCGGCTGCAAGCGAGATCCCGGGTGCGGCCGCGATGATCCCAAGGAGAAGGATGATTGCGGCATATGATTGATCATGAAGGCTGGTCATGAGCCAAGCCAAAGTAAAGTGACCAACCGGCGCACCGTCGTGCACCTGCTGGAGCAAGGTCGAGGCGGCGATAACAGGCGGCCGCCGTTGCCGCTTTTCGCTCATGTTGGCCTCCTAAGGCGAAACGGCCGACGTGATCTAAATCAAATGGCCATCAACTTTGCCTTGGGAGTTTGGCCTGACCTCTACGCTGAAGCCACGTCATCGTCACCCAGCAGCCCAATGCCCAGGAGGCGCCGATGCACCAGCCGCCTAGAACATCGCTTGGATAATGAACGCCTAGATAGATGCGGCTAATGCCAATGAGTATCGTCAACAGCGACGCCAGCGCAATAAAGTAGCCAGCAATCCTCGGCGATGACTGGTTTTGCGCCAGAAGCGCGGCAATCGTGAGATAGGCAGTCGCCGAGAGCTCAGCGTGGCCACTCGGGAAACTAGACGTGAAAACCCGCACGGCTTGATAGAGAAAATCAGGGCGCGGACGGGCAACACCGCCTTGAGCAGATCGTTGAGCATGATCGCGCCGAACACGGCTACGAACCTCAGCCATGCAGCGGCATGTTTGCGAGCAATAAAAAGATACCCAGAAACGGCAAGCGTTATCATTACAACTACAATGATGCTGCCGAGACCTGTTAAGTCGCGTGCCGCCTCTTGAACCCATTCTGGACCTAAGTGAGCCGAGGGGTTGGCTGGGTCCCGCAAGGCGACGATGATTTTTTGGTCGAAGGCAAACGACCTCCCTTGGATGACATTTTGCGCGATCACGCCGAAGGCAAATAGTAGGCAAGCGATCACCACGAAGGATATTGGAGCGCCTTTTTTGCCACTTCTCGCGTTTGGCATATGGAGTTTACGTTTGCCTGTAGGCGAGATCTCTAGCGCGCCGCCCGCAGGACGGCGCTTTCGCCAAGTCGTACCGGGAGCGCCTGTCGGCGGCATTCGGCTCGGAAGTGTTTCAAGACATCGGATTCTCCGTCCAAGTTGACATTAACATCGTGTTCCGACTGGTATTCGACCCAGGAGCTTCGCGCTGTAATGAGTTTTGTGCGTATCCCTACTGCACCTTGGCGCAGCAAAAGCGCGAAGGCATCCAAACGCGCTGCACGATCCATTGCGGGCAGGATCGTCAAGTCGAATAGACCATCGTCAATCAGCGCGTTCGGGCAAAGGGGGATGCCGCCGCCGGCCAGTCGGCCATTGCCAATCGCCAGAGCCAAGAACGGCCCTTCCCACGTGAAGTTCTCCGCACGAAACTGACCCCGATATTCTGAGAGTTCCGCAAAGTGTGAGATGCCGGTGATGGCATAAGCCAACCCACCTAGCCGCTGTTTAAGCCTGGGATCGGTCTCGACCGTAACACGGGAGCCAAAACCACCGGAGACTAGATTTACGAAGGGTCTGCCATCGACGAGACCAATATCGATCAATCGCGGGGGTGCGGTCGCTGCCAACTGCAGGGCGGCCGCAGTGTCCTCGGTCGGTACTCCTGCCGAATGTGCAAAATCGTTGGCGGTCCCAAGCGGGAGGACGCCCAGGGAACAATCTCTCGGTAATCCAGCCGCGTAGGCCGCAGCAAATACCTCGTTGATCGTGCCATCGCCGCCACCAGCCACGATGCAATCAATCTTTGTTCGACCCGCCTCAGTTGCGGCTTCGGCGGTCAGTCGTGCGGCGTCTCCACGTTCCCAAGTTACACGCACTTCCACAACGTGTCCGGCCTCACGCACGGTGCGAACAGCGTCTCTTAGGCGCGCATAGTTGGCGGCTTTGCCGTGCAGAATGATGCGGATATTGGCCACCTATCACCCTCTTTCATGACTCTAGGATTCAATAGCTAGGAGGCGCAGGAGCGCAAATGTGACCCACGGCAGCCCATAATGGAGAAGTCAGCGGGTGCGCGCATTTGATCCAGATCAATGTCGTGGCAGACCGGACGAATAGGTTCTTAAGGACCCAAAAGAATGGGGGACATCAGCCATGACCAGCCATACCTCACCTGCGATGACTTTCCTCGCGCTTCCACAGCTGCTTGCGCGCAATTGGTGGCTCTTCTTCTTGCGCGGGCTCGCTGCCGTCGGCTTCGGCGTACTCTCGCTTATCTGGCCCGGCCTGAGCCTCCTGACACTCATCGCACTTTTCGCGGCATACGCTTTCGTCGACGGCATCTTCGCGCTGGCGGCGGCGATCGTCGGCAGAGGCGATGCCGAGTTCAAATGGTGGCTCGTGCTTGTCGGCCTACTCGGCATGGGCGTCGGCATAGCGACATTCATGTGGCCGGGTCTCACCGCCCTTACGCTGCTCTATTTCATCGCCGGCTGGGTCATCGCGACAGGCGTGTTGCAAATCATCGGCGCCATCGAGCTGCGGAATGTCATCGACAACGAATGGTGGCTCATTCTCGATGGCGGCTTGTCGGTGCTGTTCGGGGTTCTTCTTTTCATCATGCCGGGAGCCGGAGCGCTGGCTTTGATATGGCTGATCGCGGTGTTTGCGATCGCCTATGGAGCCTTGATGATAGGCTTCGCGTTCAAGGTCAAGAAATTTACAAGCCCCTGATCTGGGCTTCACACGTCGCTGGTTTCTCCGTTTCAGGAGGATTCAATGTCGCACCAAGCTCTCACCTTCGAAATCACCGATAAGGTCGGTATTCGTAGCAAGCTCGCGCGACACCGAGCGGTGATTTCGTGCGAAACCAAAGACGGAAAATCGATTCGTCTCGAAGCAGACTTCAAAACACTCGAAAAGATTCACGAGGAAATTCGCAAACAGTTGGAAGCATCCTAATGTGGAGGCAGCTATGGCAGAACCGAGCAGCATGCATGCATACTTGAATTGGACCAAGGAACGGATCGACGAGATGGACGCTGCCTTGGCGGCACTCGAAGCCAAGGCGAGCCAAGTCAAGGCAGAGTCCAAAGCGAAATCGGATGAACTGCTCGCCGGGCTGAAAAAGCGGCGCGAAGAGTTTCAGACGACTGTTCAGGATACGGCCAAGAAGCAGGTCGAAGCCGCTGAGGCGGCCTGGAAGCAAGCCAGGCCACAATTGGAGTCGCAGTGGGCTGTGTTCGAGACGCAAATCAAAACCTACTTTGATGCCGCCGGCAAGCAGATCGAGCAGCAACAAGCTACATTCCGAGATATCGCCGCCGCTCAAATGAAGGCTTGGCACGAGGCGGCCGACAAACTCAATGTCGAAGCAACCAAAGTGGCAGCCGCAAGGCGCGCCGATATTGATGCTGCCCTCAAGCAGATGAAGGTCGACGCATCAGGGGCTGAAGCACGTTTGCAGAAGGTCAAGCAGGCAGGAAGTGAATCCTGGTCGGCGATGAGCGCGGCTTTGGCAGAGACGCGGAAGATTTTCGATCAGGCTAATCAGGCTGCCTGGGACGCACTCAAGCGCGCTGCTCCGCCGCAAGCCTGAGGCGGCAGCTTGGAGGACGGTCGCGGCCAATACCGTTGACCTTGGAAGGGTGCTGTGATGGCCGCCGACGTTGTCGTGTCGCGGGAACTGAAATCGCTCCAGGACGAGCTTTCGGCCACGCAACGAGAGCGCTCGGCGGCGTCCCCCACGCCGCGTACCGCCGCACCAGTCGGCGCTGCCGAGCGGACTTTAGATAGCGCGGATGAGCGCGAATTGCGGGATCAGCTGCGCGAGCTTGCCGGCGAGGTGACAAGCTTTTTCGAGGACGTGGAGAAGAACGTTTCCGCACATCCTACCCAAAGCGTTATCGGCGCGATGCTGGTCGGGATTTTGATCGGCCGGCTCTTGGGACGGCGCTGAGGAGTGGTGACATGATCGACCATCTGCTTCGCGATCTCCAGGTCTTGCACAAGGCCGATTTTCTCATCGGTCGAATCTGGCTAAACGTCCTGGTGCGGCGGCTCGGCCTGTTCGCCTTGGCGGCGCTGATCGCGGTGTTCGGGCTGGGCATGGCCAATGTCGCAGGCTTCTATGCCCTGCAGGCGCCGGTCGGGCCGGTATGGGCGGCGGCCATCGTCGCGGCGGCCGACCTGGTCATCGCGGCCATAATTGTGCTGGTGGGCAGCAACGCCCGGCCGGGATCGGAAATCGACGTTGCCTTCGAAGTCCGCAAAATGGCGGTTGAAGCCATTCAAGAGGATACGCAAGATCTCAAGGTCGCGCTCGAAGCCGTGGGCAACGAAATCAAAAACGTCAAGGAGACCATCGCAGGAATCGTGCAAAATCCATTGGACGCTGCTGCGCAAAGGCTTCTCGTTCCGGCCGCCCTGTCGATCATCAGGGGGCTGCGCTCGAAAAAGCAGCACACATGAGGGATCAAACCACTTCTTCGATTTAACTAGAAATACGGCGCGGCCAGCGACGAAGCCGTCTTGCCACTCAGTCGAGGCAAATCATGCAAGTCGATCGCATTTTCTACCTGCCCCTGACGCCGGCATTTTTTGCAATTCTGATTCTCATCTTTGTCGTTCTTATTCTCTCGATTCAATTCCGAGTTCTGCAATATGCCTACATGCAGCTTGGGGTCAGCTCGCGAACAGCAATGTTCCTTTTGCTCGGCTCGCTGATCGGGAGCTATTTCAATATTCCGATCGTCGAAATTCCGTCAACGCTGAGCAGGTCATCGCGTTCTTCGGAATGCACTATCAAGTGCCGGTGAGTGTTCATGGCAGCACGATCATCGCGGTGAACGTCGGCGGCGCAGTGATTCCGGGTTTTATGTCGCTCTACCTGCTGTGGTATTACAATTTGTGGCTCAAGGGAGCCATCGCCACCATCGGCGTCGCTGCGGTATGTTACTCGCTTGCAACCCCCGTTCCTGGGCTCGGGATTGCGATCCCGGTATTCGGGCCGGCAATTGCAACCGCCATCATCGCGCTCCTGCTCGATCGCAAATATGTCGCCCCGCTCGCCTACATCGCGGGAGCCCTCGGCACATTGATCGGGGCCGATCTGTTGAACCTCGACAAGGTCGCGGGGCTTGGTGCGCCGATCGCCTCGATCGGCGGCGCCGGCACGTTCGACGGCATCTTTGTCACCAGCATAGTTGCGGTCCTGCTTGGGAGTCTAACGACGCGGCATGCCGCGCAGGCAGCATGAAACGTCCGCAGAGCAGTCAATGACCGCGTCGGCGAGCCGGGCCGTCCCGGCCACCTCGGCCGGCCCGGTCTGCATCCTCAACGGTCATTCGGTTCACGTCGAGGAAGCGCGAGCGCAGATCGTGCGGATTGCGCGCGAATACGGCGCCGACGCGGAGGTGATCGTTACCAAGCGCGGTGACGACATCGCCGCCTTGGCCGTGCGCGCCGTCGGCGCGCGCCGCCAGCCGGTCGTCGCGGGCGGCGGCGATGGCACGGTCAACGCCGTGGCCGGAGTTCTGGCTGGCACCGCGACAGCGCTCGGCGTCATCCCGATGGGGACGTTGAACCATTTTGCCAAGGACGTTGGCTTGCCGCTGAACATCGAAGCAGCTGTCCGTAATCTTTTCACCGGAAGGGTCGCCCATATCGATGTAGGCGAGGTCAACGGCCACGTCTTTGTGAACAATTCAGGCGTAGGCTTCTACCCGCATTTCGTGCGTCAGCGGGAGGAGCAGGAACGGCGCGGCTACGCGAAGCGCATAGCGGCGATGCTTGCCGTGAGGTCAATTGTGCGACGCTATTTCCGCCTTCGCATTAAACTGCGTATGGATCAATCCGACGCGCTGGAGCACGTGACGCCGTTCCTATTCGTCGGCAACAACCGGTACCATACGTCTGGTCCTAAGATCGGTACGCGTTCAACGTTGGATTCCGGCCGCTTGTGGGTGTGTACGGCGCCGCGCCATGGCCGTAAAAATATCGCGGGTGCGGCGCTGCGAACCTTAATCAGTGGCCCACCCAATCAAGAGCTGAATGCTTTCGAAACGGAAGAGATTTTGGTGGATCCCGGGACTGCGCGTGTCAACGTGTCCACAGATGGAGAAGTCCTTATTATGGATGCGCCACTTCATTACAAAATCCGGCCCCGGGCGCTTGGCGTAGTCGTGCCGGAGCGGCCTGTCGCCCACCCTCGCTTCCCACCCCGAAGCTAATCTGAGTACGCGCCAGACCGGATAAAGTGGAAGGGGCCGGCTCCCTGATCGCTTTGCAGCGCGTCAATTGACGAAGGCGAAATGGACGAAATGGGTCAAATGCGACGATTTTGGACGATGGGCCCGATGTCCGCTTTACCCCTGTGCGTTCAACCGGTCAGTGCAACACCGCTTGTAATCTATCGGCC
>Ga0335077_10010176_pt1 | contig 11694 bp, 9 predicted proteins | sample Lox_Sample_31_FD_207151 | JGI IMG/M metagenome (GOLD analysis project Ga0335077, IMG submission 207151) | Soil microbial communities from Loxahatchee National Wildlife Refuge, Florida, United States - Lox_Sample_3.1 | ecosystem: Environmental > Terrestrial > Soil > Wetlands | place: USA: Florida...
GATCCCAGTCGATTCGTGACTCCACGATGCGATCCACAGTCTGCAGAAAATTCGTACAGTGCGCCTGAATGTGGAACCCGATCAGGTCTGCGCCGAGCAGTCCATCCACCAGTTCTTTCTGCCATGGACAGATCCCAAATGCCTCCGGATTCGGCCATGGTATGTGCCAGAAAATTGCTGCCCGCGCGTCCGGCCGGCGTTCCTTGATCATTCTGGGCAGCAACGCGAAGTGATAGTCCTGCACCAGCACCACGGGATTGCTGACCCCCTTCATCTCCTCCAGAACCGCGTCCGCAAACTTTCGGTTTACCGCCTCGTAATACTTCCAGTCGCTGGCGCGAAACAGCGGACGCGTATGCGCAATGTGGCACAGCGGCCACAGACCCTCGTTCGCGAACCCGTAGTAGTATCCTTCCTCTTCTTCCTTGGAAAGCCATACTCGACGCAGCGTATAGCGCGGATCATCCGGCGGAACCAGCAGCCGGTCATGCGCGTCCACCGTTTCGGCGTCGGCATCGCCCGATCCATGCGCGACCCACGTGCCATCACAAGCGCAGAGCACCGGCTCAAGGGCGGTAACCAGGCCGCTGGCCGGAACATTTACTTCGATCGATTTGCCTCGCTGCACATGCGTATAAGGCTCACGATTGGAGACCACGAAAAGTCTGCCATCCTCCAGCCGTGATCGCAGGTGTACGGCCAATCGTTCGGCCGTCCAGATCGACTCTCCGGTTTCGCGCAACCGGGCCTCACGCTCCGCTGCGGTGCGGGCGTTGTTCAGACTCTCGGCCATAGTCGCAACCTCTCGCGCCAGCGGCCGAAACAATTCCATATCGACGGGCTTAATCCGCCCGGCCACCGCACGCCCGGTACGCAAGGCCTTGATCCAGTTGGCTGTCCGTGCAATGGGCCCGGCAATGCTCCATCGCACGATCAGCAATGTAATCAGCACGATCAGCACGACGTGAATCAATGCGCTCAGAAATGTTTCCCGCCAGATCCTGAGGCTCTCCGCGTGAATGTATCCGGAGTCGTGCACAATGGCGAGGCTGCCCACCAGATCGTCGCCGTTATGCAGAGGCAGGGCGTAAATGTGGATGGATGCGATGCCCATCCGCAGAAAAGCTTTCGTGTCGCGGTTTTCGCGCAGTGATTCGAGCACAATCGGAGGCGCGCTCTCCATCAGCGGCTGCAGATTTGTTGTCACCGCCAGCGGGTGTCCCTGCGGATCATATACAGCCAGTCCAGCCAGGTGCTCACGATTTGCGAATTGCTGAACCGTTTTTTGCAGGGTGCGTTGCGCGTCCCGTTGCAGGTCGCGTTCCACGTTCCGTGCCAGACTCTCTCCCAACACTTCGGAGCGCCGGTCCAGATCCTTGCGCATACTCCGGCTCTGCATCAGCACCTGATAATAGGACGTGCAGAGCGAGACAAGAGTGATCCCAATGATGAGGGAGACGATGAGTCTGGCGCTGAGTAGTCTCATCTAGCTTCCTGGTACCAAGGCTGCAAGAGCGAAACCGGGCGAAACCCCCATTCACCCCGGACGAACTTCATCGGTTGGAACGGTTGGCTCCAAACACTCTCCTGCGCGATTCCCAAGGCCGCGCCAGTTGACGAGGCGGCACAGACGAATGGCAGTGTTCAAGGTCGTAAACTCGTAAATTGCAGACCGCTGCGTTTTGCCGCAACCGACTGCAACACTAAATCTGAGGACGAGATTCCTCAAAAGGTTGCAAAGAGGTTGCCAAACCCGAAGCCTTTCCAATTCAGCAGGATTCAGCTTAACAGGGTTGGCGAACCCGATGTAATTCTTCCACGATCGGGCACGCAACGAATGAGTAGAAGGTTTGAAGACTTGCGCGTCAAAAAAGTGTCAGCTCCAGGAAAGCGTGCTGACAGAATCCTTTGCTAAAGCAACCTCAGCCACCTTGCCGGCCAGTTTCAGGTACACCTTCTTCGGCTCGCCAGAGTTGGTGATCACGACCAGTCGCTGCCCATCCGGATTCTCAAAGCCAACATGGTCCACTCCGTCGACTCTCCCGACGGACTCAAACCGCCTGGCCCCGCGGCGCACATGCCGCGAGAAATGCGCAAAAGCCCAGTACTGTCCGGAGCGCGTGATCTCCCTCGTCTGCGAGTGGATCGTAACCAAGCCCCCGCACGGAAACGGTCCGATATTCGGTCTTCCTTTTTCATCCAGTGCGAGATTCCATCCCGTGATCGACTGCGCCCAGTTGCGCGTGATCTCCATATAGGTACGGGACCACTTCGTCCAGTCGGTCAGGTAATCCGGCGCAGTATAGTCCGGCCCACCCTCCGTCCAGTAGATCTGTGCATCCGGGTGCGCCGCATGAAATTTGCTCATCTGCCCCGCCCCGCCCACGTATCCGTGAAATGCAACCGCCTTCGCATACTTGCTCACATCCGGATCATCGAGCTCCGCCACTGCTCGCCCCCAGAGGTTGTAGTTGTGGTCAAGAATCCAAATCTTCGTGGAAAGTCCGCTCTGCGCCAGCGCCGGTCCCAGATGATTTTTTACGAACCCCATCTCGTATTCTTGCGCCCAGATGCAGGCTGGCATTCGCCCGTCCTGATCCGTATCGACCTCGTTTTGCACCGTCAGCGCCTGCACGGGCACGCCATCCGCCGCATACGCCTGCAGGAACTTCACAAAATACTTCGCATAGGGGGCGAAATATTTCTGCCGCATAGAACCACCCAGCATCGACCCGCCGGCCTTCATCCATCCTGGAGGACTCCAAGGGGACGAAAACAGAAACAAGGCCGGATTTTGCTTGCGCGCCTCCCTCAGCATCGGCAAAACATAGCTTTGATCATGCGCAATCGAGAACCGCTGCATCTCCGGATCAGGATCGCCTTCGTCGTAGCTGAACACTTCGGTCGAGTAGTCGCTTGCGCCGATGCAAGTCCGGCAAACATTCAAGCCCATCTCGGAGGGATGAAAGAGATCGTGGAAAAGTGTTTCGCGAGCGGACGGCTCCAGCCGGTTGAAGGTGTAGCAGGCCGCATCGGTGAACGCCGCGCCGAAGCCGAGCATCTCCTGATAGGTCTTGCCCGGGTTCAACTCGATGACGTTACCTGCTGCACTGCCGGCTTTCCAGGCGAGCGAGGGCTGGGCTTTGTAGCGCAGCTCGCCGCTAGTCACGCGAACCGCGATCTCCCCGGACGGTGGCGCCGCGCCGACCGGAAGGACGCTGGCCAACTCGAGCGTGGATGCTGCCGCGATTCCGCACGCAGATAGCTGCAGGAATTCTCGTCTGGTCTTCTCGCTGGACACGGGTGAATCCTCCTGGCACCAAATCGAACCAGTGAGTATAGTGCCAACGTTATGGATTTCCCATATTGCTGATCACAACCAATCATAAGCAGCCGGCACTCTTCAAGTATTCGCGCATTCTCGCTTAGAACAAGGTGGCCCACTCAAGCCCGAGGTTGGCTTGAGTGGGGCTCTTCGAGAGCGCCGCACTGAATGATGCGAAGGAGAACCTCAATGCCACGCACCTCATATTGGATCGTTTTTGCAATCGCATTCCTGAGATGCACAATCGCAGTCGGGCAGACTTCAACTCCCCAACCATCCCGCCCCGGATGGACCCTGACCTGGAGCGATGAATTCAACGCGGACGACGGTTCCCCGGTGGACACCTCCAAGTGGGTCGCCGAGACGGGCGGCAACGGATGGGGCAATCAGGAACTGGAGTACTACACCACTCGCCCCGAGAACGCCTTTCACCAAGGTGGCAATCTCGTCATCAAGGCGATCCGCGAGAAATACACGGGCACAGACGGCGTCACGCGCGACTACACATCAGCCCGCCTGAGAACGCTGGGAAAGTTTTCTCAGAAGTACGGCCGCTTCGAAGCACGCATCAAGATCCCCCAGGGACAAGGAATCTGGCCTGCCTTCTGGATGCTGGGCGAGGATATGGAACATGTCGGCTGGCCAAAATGCGGCGAAATCGACATCATGGAAAACATCGGAAAGGAACCTGCTATTGTCCACGGTACAATTCACGGCCCCGGATACAGTGGCGACAAGGGTATCGGTTCTCCTTTCACTCTTCCCAGCAATACTCCATTTGCCGACGACTTCCAGATCTACGCGGTAGAGTGGGAGCCGAAGGCGATCCGCTTCTACGTTGACGATCACCTCTATGCGACCCGTACGCCCGCCGAGCTTCCCAAAGGTACGAAGTGGGCTTACGACCATTCATTCTTCATGCTGCTCAATGTCGCAGTCGGGGGAGAATGGCCCGGCAATCCGGATGCCACCAGCATCTTCCCGCAAACCATGCTGGTCGACTACGTCCGCGTCTATAAACGATCCGCAAAATGAGAGCACTACAGGATCAATGCTTAGCCTTTCGCGGCGCGTTCGCGCACGCCGGCCTGTGCGGCAGATCACAGACAGATCGCTTCCCTGGAACTAGGTTTGCCTTGCCACCGGGTCCCGGTCGGCGGAAGTCCAAGCGGCCAACCGGCCTTGGCGTGTGAGTGTCGCGATTCCTCCGCGGCGCCTCAGTAGAGAGGAGGTTTCTCCATGCCCCTCGACAGCTTGGAATTCCGTACATCCCTGAAGAATCTGCTGGTTACGCTGATCGTCATCCTTGTGCCCTTAACCGTCTTCGGTTTCTATGTGGCGCTGCAGGGAGACGATCACATCCGCCAGGCCAGCGGCGAAAACTTCCGCGCGCTGACTCTGACCGCCGCCGAATCAACCTCCCAGTTCATTGCCGATCGTGTCAAAGATTTGAGCGTCATTGCCAATGCCCCCGACGCCGTAGAGACCGTCGCCTCGGCCAACCGGCAGTATCAAGGTCTCTCGGAAGACGCGACCAGCGCGAAAGTTGCCGCCATTGAGCAAGACTGGGAGACAGCCAAGGCCGACGCGATGGCACAGAAAATCCTGACCTCCGACCTTGCTCGCCACCTGCGCCGCTTGCGCGATCTCAATCCCGCGCTTCTGAAGATCACCATCGCCGATGTAATGGGATCGACGGTAGCGGCGACGGATCGCCCCGCACGTTACTCTCTGAATGATCCCGACCTCTGGCGCCAGCTCGCCGCCGGCGGGCGCGGGGCCATTCGCATGTCCGATTTGCGTTATGACGATCAGAACCGTCTCTACTACCTCAGCATCGCTTACCCGATTCTGCAGGAAGGAACCGGACGATTCATCGGCGCGGTGACTGCAACTGTCGATCTGTCACCGCTTTTTGTCCAATTGAATCGCCACCAGATCGGCCGCACCGGTCGCCTGTTCCTGGTACGGGATGACGGCTCGGTCATCGAAGGCGCCGGCATCACTCCCCTGATGAATATCAAGTCAGAGGAATATGCCGCCGTTCACGATGCGCTGGGCAGCCTACGCGGCCGCCAGACTGGATATTTGTACGCAACACTCTCGAACGGGCAGTCGTATCTGATCGGTTTCGCCGACACCGGATTGAGAGAAGCCTATCCCACGCTGTCCTGGACGGTATTGGCCAGCCAGGAAGCCCGCGAAGTCATCGGCCCGGTGCATAACATGATTGTCTTCGCGCTGCTGCTGATGATCGTCGCGTTCCTGATGTTGTCGCTGCTGGCCGCGTACGTAGTGCTGCACACGAAACAGCGGCTCGAAGACATAGAAGCTCCGCAGGAGGAAGAGAAGGGACACATAGTAGCAGCATAAATAGTTCCCGGGCTCTAAGGTAGTCCGTATTCGAAGACCGAAACTGGGAAACTGGGAACTGCCGGAGATCTCATGATCGATGCATCGGGGCTGGCTAGGGGAATGGTTGTTCGCGTTGAAGGACAGGTCTATCGTGTTCTCGAGGTCGAGGCGAAAGCTGCTGCCGCCAAGCTCGGCGGTGTGGTCAAAGCCGAACTCAGCAACGTGATCACCGGACGGCTGTGGGAGGCTCGTTTCCGCCCTCAGGAGCGCCTCGAAGACTTGCCGGTCGATCGCCGCAATCTCGAGTTCCTTTTTAGCGGCGGCGATGCCTGCACCTTCATGGATCCCAACACTTTCGAACAGATCGAGGTCCCCGGCGAAATCATTGGCTCCGCAGCCGCATTCCTGCAATCGGGAAGCTCCATCCCCGTGGAATTCTTCGAGGGCCGTCCCATTCACGCCATCGTTCCTGACATCGTGGAAGCGCGCATTGCCGACACGGCGCCCCCCGCTCACTCCCCGCAGGACAGTGCATGGAAAGAGGCAACGCTCGAGAATGGCGTATCGATAAAGGTGCCCCTTTTCATCGCTCCACGCGACCGCGTGAGAGTAGACCTGAGAACCGGCCGCTATCTGGAACGCGTCCACAACGATCGCAAACGCATCGCTTGATCGCGTAGCGACCAGCCTCAACTGGATTTCCTCCGGAGATACGACCAGGGCTAATGCCTGCCGTCGTCAACCACGAACCATTGCTTTTCCGCCGCTGACGGCATTATCTTTAACCTCTTCCCTGTCCCCTGTCGATCAAATCCCCTCGCAAATTCATCATTTATGGGAGGTAGCGATGGCTACGATCAGCAAGGTGAATACAACTCTGACGGTAAGAGCCGGCAGCGACCGATTTGCAGTGGTTTTGCCTATCCTGGGGAGAATCGAACTGCCCGGTGTGCCTCCATCGGTGACGCCGGATGCCGGTCCTTGGGTCGGCTTCGATTTCAATTCGCCAACCATCGACGCGTTCGGATCAATCCGGCTTACAGGAACAGCGGGTGAGAGCGTTGCGGGTTGGACACTTGGGTTTATCCAACTCAAATATATTGGCACCAATTATGCCCGCTATCGTGGGGCAACCGATCGCGATGGCAGCATCCTGATCACAGGGAGCAATCAGGTCGTGTGTCGCGACACGGATATCGGGTCCGTCGAAGTGTGGTACGACAGTCTAAATTCGGGCGGGACCACGGGGCCAAATGGGACGAACAAGCTTCCCGCGGGAACCATCATTCCGGCAACGGGATTTCTCGATGTTCCTGCTCATTTGTTTGATCAGCCCAGCCGGACGTGGCAGTCCATCGTAAAGAACACCAGCGTTCCCGGACATCCAAACAACTTCCTCCATCACGCCGACATTGGCCTCGCGTTCTGTACCATGCTCGTCGCCCGGGATCCCGCCAACAAGTTTCACATGCTCATGCATTTCTACTGGAACGTTCGCTGGGAGCAGATGTTCGCGGTCGATGGCACTGGCAAGGTCGTGGCGGGACGGACCGTTCACCTGCAACACAACATTCAGCGTCCCGTTCACACCGGCAATCCCATGGACCGCCGTTTTCACGGCAAGGAATTCGACCTGTCACTTCCCGTGAGTAATACAGTGTCGCGGCAGCCGCACCGCGTGCATCCGGCCGCTGACTGGCGACACACCTAGCACAGGAATGACTCCGCAGAGTCCGTCGCTACCGCGCTCGCACCTATTTTCGCGACCAGCATGGTGTTCACCCTGTGCGGAGGATCGAATAGAACACTAACAGCTCCGGCGGGCAACCCCCACTCGTGGGATCTCTCAGCATCAACCGATGATCGGTTGGTGCTGAGAAATATCCCTGCTCCAGCTTTCCCGCTGCAGGTCCTCAGTATCGATGTCTCGCGGTCATGTGCCACAATGATTTCTAATATGGAAGCAACATCATCCAGGGACTAGGGGGATCATTGGACCGGATCACGCCCCGTTACGTCTTTGAGGCACGTATCCGAATACGGGTCCAGCGCGGTTCCGAGAATCTGGTGATGGAGGGTTGGGCCAGAGACATAAGCGAAACTGGTGTCAGTGCCTTTGTTGCGCGTGGCCTCATGGTTGGGGAGCTTGTAACCCTGGAAGTCCCTGTCGCTCCCTCACGCTGGCAGAACATTCCCGCGAAAGTCGCCAGATGCGTAGGGACGCAATATGGTTTTCAGTTCACGGCGCTCGGCCCCGACCAGCGAGCAGACATCCGATCCGCAGTAAGAAATCACCCGGAGATAGGTGCTTACGACCGCGCTGCCGAGGCGCAGTTTCCCAAGCACCAACGCGAGGCGGATAGCAGACCTTCAATACGTGGGGAGGAAACACAACGGGAAGCTAACCCGGCTTTCGCCGACCGTGCTCGGATGCTTATAAAGCGAGGATACACGCCAAAGGTTGCTGTGGAACTTGTTCTTCATGAAATCGAATTCGAACAAGGCAGCAATTCGAAGAACATGGAGAAGGCCCGCGCCGATGCTGAGGATTTCCTTATGAAAGCCCGCCGAGGCCTCATTTGAAGTAAGGTTCTCGGAGTGAACTGCTTGCGACCTGCCCTCCAGGCTTCTCGGTGCAGTCGCGCCATTTTCAGTAGCTCAACCCGGTCCGAGGTTCTGAGTGTTGCGCGGGGTTTTACTCTTCGCTCGCCGCCTATTTAGAAGCAATTTCTCCAGCGAACGAGCCCGCGATTGAAGAGTTCCTTAACTCGGTGTGATGGACATCACCACTGAAGCACTAGCAGAATTTCCAGATGCAAGGAGCGAGCGCGGCTGGTTTCATAGATTCGCTCGAAAATTGGGCGGTGGAGAATCCAACTCTGGCGCGCACATGTCGCCATAAGATGAGCTGCAAAATGAAGAAGTCATTCCGGCACATAATTGCAGTCAGTTTCCTGCTGAGTTTGTCCTGGACAGCCGCTTGCGTTCGGCAGGCGCAACAAGCTGGAAGCGCACCCGCGGCAGAGAACCTTAAATTTCAGCCGCAACTTGTGACCAGGACCGTGCGCGTCATCAATCCCCCGCCTCGGGGCTCTGTAACAACGACACTCAAAGCAACGGAACTGGCGCCGGGCGCAAGCGGACAGGCAAAGCTGAAAATGGGAGAGGTGGAGGTCACTGTCGAAGCGCAAGTCAACGGATTGGCCGCACCCGCCGGCTTCGGAGCCCAGTTTGAAACCTACATGGTGTGGGCCATTACGCCTGCCGGAAAAGCGGTCAAAATTGCGAGCAATGGAAGCCAAAGGAAACCGGTACGAGTTGGATACCAAGTCTGCCGTGCGCTCCTTCGCGATCGTGGTGACTGCTGAACCATACGAAGAGGTAACGCGTCCCGCAGATACGATCGTGTTGCAGGTTCCTGCCGGAGCCCAGACCGTCGCAGCCAGCTGCGAGTTTCTTAAAGATGGCTATACACCGGTGGGATATCAATTCCCGCCGGTCGATACCGGTGCCGGCTATCCTCCAAAAATTGTGCAAATGTAGAACGCCCGCCGGATCGCGACGCTCGCAGGCGCCGAGAAGAGCGACAATTTCCGAATGGGTGACGAGTGGTTCAACTCTGTTGTCTTCCGCAAAACAACAAAAGAAGTTTACAGATCTGATATTGCAGCAAGCGACCAGCGCGACCCAGTATTTCGAAGCCGCACGCAGGAACGCACTCCAACCGCTGATGCGGTAGGAAATCTGAAAGTTCACGAGACGCAGCAGCGCCGTTCTGATCTTGGTTGTCGAGGTGATGGATTCGGTCCGCCGTCGGTTAAAGCTGTAAGTCTTTATTTCGCAATATTTTGCAGATAAGTCCTTTCATTACAATATTTTGTGGACAAACGAGACCCCTGCATCCTTCCAAGATCTTTAGATAGAATATTTTACAAGCCTCACACCCTGAAAATCCGTATTCGACAAAATCACGTAATCCATTTGTTTTCAAAATGATGACCGCAAAATATTGGTTCCGCATGACTTAGCGTGCAGTCAATCGAAAGACCTCCCGTTGACTGCATAACCATCTCATTTAGAATTCGGTTCTATCCTCAGGCGTGGGGCAATCCAGAAACGAAGATGGACAAAATGGACCAGGAGTTTGCATGAGCCAAGTTCGAGTTCTTGTAGGTACGCGCAAGGGAGCATTCATTCTTACCGCGGATGGCAAACGCGCTAACTGGAACGTGAGCGGTCCGCACTTCGCCGGATGGGAACTCTATCACTTGAAGGGATCTCCTGACGATCCCAATCGCATTTACGCATCTCAGACCAGCGGATGGTTTGGTCAAATCATCCAGAGGTCCGACGATGGCGGCAAGACCTGGCATCAGCCTGGAACTCCTCCCGGGGAATCTACCACTGGCCCGGGCGGCATGCCCAAAGGCGAGAGCAACAAGTTCGCCTACGACACCGCCAGCGCGCCACTCACCACCCATCAGTTCTACGATGGCACGCAGCATCCTTGGGAGTTCAAGCGGGTCTGGCATCTTGAGCCGTCGCTGACTGATCCCGACACCGTCTACGCAGGAGTCGAAGACGCGGCGTTGTTCAAGTCCATCGATGGCGGAAAGAACTGGAAGGAACTCTCCGGCCTTCGTGGCCACGGCACCGGGCCGAAATGGCAGCCCGGGGCGGGAGGTATGTGCCTGCACACGATCATCCTCGATCCCAAAGATCCGAAGCGCATCTACATCGCGATCTCGGCGGCAGGCGCCTTTCGGACAGACGACGGCGGGAACAACTGGAAGCCAATTAACAAAGGCCTCTATTCGAAGTACATTCCGAACCCCACGGCTGAGATTGGCCACTGCGTGCACCACATCGCGATGAACCCGAAGCGTCCGGGCGTGCTTTTCATGCAGAAGCACTGGGACGTAATGCGCTCCGATGATGCCGGCGAGAACTGGAAAGAGGTCAGCGGCAATTTGCCCACCGATTTTGGATTCGCCATCGATGTGCATTCGCACGAGCCCGAGACCATCTACGTGATTCCGATTAAGAGCGATGGCGAACACTACGTTCACGAAGGCAAGCTCCGCGTGTATCGCAGCAAAAGCGGTGGCGATGAGTGGGAACCGCTGACAAAAGGGCTTCCTCAGGAGAACTGCTACGTGAACGTCCTGCGCGATGCGATGGCGGTGGATACGCTGGACAAATGCGGCCTCTACTTCGGAACAACGGGAGGACAGGTTTACATGTCGCCTGACGCAGGCGAGTCGTGGTCGCCGATTGTGCGGGATCTGCCGGCCGTGCTTTCGGTGGAAGTACAAACGCTTCAGTGATGTGTAGCCCCGGACGCCTTCGTCGGGGGCGCCCCCGCGCGCGTCTTTGGCGCGGGGCGTACAGACCGCGTGGAGGAAGAATGCCCGCAACCATTCGAGTTGAACTTCCCCAACACCTTCGCACGCTGGCGCACGTCGGCCATGACGTCGAAATTCAAGTGGAAGGTCCGGTGACCCAGCGATCGGTACTCGACGCGCTCGAAGAGCGGTATCCCATGCTGAAGGGTGCGATTCGCGAACACGTGACCAAGCAGCGCCGCGCCTTTTTGCGCTTCTTCGCATGCGAGGAAGACTTGACGCATGCGTCGCCTGACGCACCTTTGCCCGAGGCCGTGGCGTCGGGCAAAGAGCCATTCATTGTGCTTGGAGCGATTGCGGGCGGCTAGTCCCGACAAGATCAAGAACTGCGACCTACGAACCGCATACCGAATCTGATAAGCAGTACGCCGCATTGCTTTGGGAGGTCTGCGTGAAGCTGAATCATCTGAACCTGACAGTCTCCAATGTTCCGGATGCGCACCATTTTCTGGAGAAATTTTTTGGTTTGAAGGGCTATAACGGGCATGGAGCCGCGGGAAACCATGAGTTTCATGTCAGATGACAGTGGGATGCTGTTGGCCCTGTTTCGTGCTTTGAACGGCTCAGCCTTGAAATATCCGGCAGGATTTCACATCGGCTTCATCCAGA
>Ga0335077_10010177_pt1 | contig 11694 bp, 10 predicted proteins | sample Lox_Sample_31_FD_207151 | JGI IMG/M metagenome (GOLD analysis project Ga0335077, IMG submission 207151) | Soil microbial communities from Loxahatchee National Wildlife Refuge, Florida, United States - Lox_Sample_3.1 | ecosystem: Environmental > Terrestrial > Soil > Wetlands | place: USA...
GTGGAGGACGCGCTGAGGAAGTTGAGAATGGAGTTTTGCCCTGCGTTAAGACGCTGAGAGACGGAGCACGCCGAGAGGCGCGGGGGGAGCGAGTTGGGGAGGGTCGTTTCATGCGGCAGCGGTGAGCGACCGGATCGCCGGGTGCGCGCCGGCGTCGCAATGAGCCTGATCCTTTGACTGACAACTCCAGTACTTCTCTGTGACGCTGGTCACCATGCTTTGCGTCAGAAATCACAGTCGCGCGGACGCGAATCCGCGAAACTTATCCGGAAGATCGTTGTCGATTCGCGGCGGGCCTCAACGGGAAGCACTGCTAAGCTCGGCTCCGTACTTCCCTGCGGCGCCCCTCGACCCTAGCACTTGTGAGCGATTCGCGTGCGACGAGCGCGGCTTTCTGTGAAAAAAGAGTTTCCTGACAGCACTTCAGCAACGGCACGCCCTGCGACGGCGCCAGGATTTACTCTTCTCCATAACGGTCTGCCGAATGGTACAATGCCGCGCGTTGGGGTTTCCTGGGTAGGTGCCCCAACACGGATGCCTCCTTCAGGACTCCCCATCAAAGATAGGGTTCCCGACCAGCGAGGAGATCAGCTTCTTCCGCGTCAAATCACCCCTGAGGGTATCGTAATTGCTCCAAGCAAGGCGAGCGGCGCACGCAATTGCACCATACGGACGGCTCGCGAACGATGCAGCGGCCAATATTCTGTCCCACATGGAGGGTGCTGAGCATGGCCCTGCCTTTGGATAAGCACCTCACAGCCCGTATTCTCGAACGCAAGGATTTGGCCGAGGACCTATGGCTCATTCGCGTGGATCCGGGCGGGCCGTTTTCCTTCAAGGCGGGGCAATATGCCACGCTGGGCGTAGACCACGAGGACAAGCGAATTGAGCGCGCCTACTCCATTGTTTCCTCTCCCTACGAACCGACCCTGGAGTTCTTCATGGAACTCGTTCCCCAGGGCGAACTCACCCCCAAGCTCTACAAGCTGCACGTCGGCGACACCTTGCTCTGCCGCAAGGTCTCCAAGGGCCGCTTCACCATTGACCTCAGGAGCGGCCGCACCAACCACCTTCTTTTGGCTACCGTTACCGGCATCGCCCCCTTTGTCAGTTACGCGCGCACGCTCTATAAAGATTGGAAAAATGGCGGCTCTCCCATGCCCGGCCCCCACAAATTCTATTGCGTACAAGGCGGCAGCCGCTCCTGGGAGTTTGGCTACCGCGAGGAACTCGAATGTATCGCTGCCGAAGTCCCGTGGTTCAAGTATGTCCCCACCATCAGCCGCCCCTGGGAAGACGCCGCGTGGAAGGGGCAAACCGGTCGCGTGGACGACCTGATTCGCATGTACGTTCACGAATGGGGCCTGAAGCCCGAAAACACCACCGGTTACCTCTGTGGCCATCCCAGCATGTGCGAAAACGGCATGGGCATTCTCTCGCGGGCCGGCTGGCAGAAGGGTTCGTTGTTCGAAGAGGTTTATTTTATTCCAGGTAAAGAGGTCGAAGTTTAAAGTTCATGTCCGCACCGTTGCAACGTCCGTTACAAACGTCGGTGCCGGGTTCCGGTGTAGAATGCGCGCCGCCGGATTCCAAAACGGCATCGTGGTTCAGTTTTGAAACATCGGAGGAATACTCATGATCGTTGGGGTACCACGAGAAACTTTTCCAGGAGAGCGCCGGGTGGCGATGATTCCAGCCGTTGTGCCGACGCTCACCAAGGCCGGCCTGGAAGTCATTATCGAGGCCGGAGCGGGCGCACCCGCGGGTTATCTGGACGAGGACTACACCGCCAAAGGCGCGAAGCTGGTCGCCGGCCGCGCCGACGTTTTCGCCAAAGCCGACATCGTTTTGCAAGTGCTTTGCTACGGCTCCAACGACCGCACCGGCAAAGCCGACGTTCCTCTTTACCGCCAAGGCCAGGCGCTTATCGGATTCCTGCGGCCGCTCGGGGCCTTGGACAGCGTGCAGGAGATTGCCTCGAAAGGCGTGATGGCCTTTGCCGTCGAGTTGATGCCGCGCACCACGCGGGCGCAAAGCATGGACGCGCTTTCCTCCATGGGAACCATCTGCGGCTACAAAGCCGTTTTGCTGGCCGCCGATAAGCTGCCGCGGATTTTCCCCATGCTGACTACCGCAGCGGGAACCATCATGGCCAGCCGCGTGTTCATCATCGGCTGCGGCGTGGCTGGCTTGCAGGCCATTGCTACTGCGAAGCGCCTCGGCGCGATTGTTTCCGCGTACGACTTGCGCCCGGTGGTGAAGGAGCAGGTGCAGAGCCTCGGCGGGCGCTTCGTGGAACTGCCTATCGAAGCAAAAGACGCGCAGGACGCCCGCGGCTATGCGACCGCGCAGGGCGAAGACTTCTACAACAAACAGCGCGAGTTGCTCGGCAAAGTCGTGGCCGAAAGCGACGTGGTCATTACCGCGGCGGTCATCCCCGGAAGAAAATCACCGACGTTGGTTACCAAAGAAATGGTGGCCAGGATGGCGCCGGGCTCGGTAATCGTCGATCTGGCCGCGGAGCGTGGCGGAAACTGCGAACTGACCAACCCGGAGCGCACCGTCGTCGAGCACGGCGTCACCATCGACGGCACCATCAACCTTGCGAGTACTGTTCCTTACCACGCCAGCCAGATGTACGCCCGCAACCTGGCGACGTTTCTGGTCTACATGGTGAAGGAAGGCAAGCTGCAATTGAATCTGGAAGACGAAATCGTTCGCGAAACGCTGCTCACGCGAAACGGCGAAATCGTGAACGCTCGTCTGCGCGAATTTTTCAAACTGCCCGCGCTGGCGGCCAAATCTTAAGGAGGAAATGGATGCCTGCGGATTTCATCTCAAGTCTGTTTGTGTTCATCCTGGCGGCGTTTCTCGGCTTTGAACTCATCAAGCGGGTTTCACCCTTGCTGCACACACCGCTGATGTCCTTGACCAACGCTCTGGACGCCATCGTGGTCGTCGCGGCCATCATCATCGCCGGGATGCACGAAACGAAGCTCTCCACCACTCTCGGATTGATCGCCGTCGCCGCCTCTTTCAGCAATATGGTGGGCGGCTTCGTCATCACCGACCGCATGCTGCACATGTTTAAGACCGGCAAGGCGAAGAAACCATGACCCCTGAACAAGTGCTGATGCTTATCGATTTCACCTACATCGCCGCGGTCATCGGCTTCATTCTTTCCCTCAAATGGCTGAGTTCCCCGGTCACCGCCATGCGCGGCGTGCTGATTGGCGAAATTGCCTCGGCCATCGCGGTCGTGGCCACGCTGTTCGATGCCCGCGTCACCGAACATAAGTGGGTCATCATCGCGCTGATCATTGGCGCCGGCGTCGGCGTGCCTCTCGGCCTGGTCAAAATGACGGCCGTGCCGCAGCGGACTGCGTTGAGCCACGCCTTCGGCGCATTGTCCGCGGCGCTGATTGGTATCGCGGAATATTATGTGGCCGCGCCCAATGTCCCGCGCTTCGAAATGGCGGAGATCGGCCTCGAGGTAGTCATCGGGTCGCTCACCGTGACCGGCAGCCTCATCGCCGCCGGCAAATTGCAAGAGTTGAAATGGATTCCCCAGAGGCCCATCACCTACAAAGGGCAGAACTACGTCAGCTTGACGGTTCTGGCCTCGGCCGTGCTCCTCATCGTCGCTTTAGTCCTGCATCCCGAGCACACCTATCTCTTCCCCATCATGGTCGGCGTGGCCCTAGTGTTCGGAGTCATGCTGGTGACACCCATCGGCGGCGCGGACATGCCCACGGTCATTTCGCTCTTGAACTCCTACGCCGGCTTCTCGGCTTCCCTGTTGGGCTTCGTGTTGCAAAGCAAAGTGCTAGTGGTGGCGGGCGCTCTGGACGGCGCTTCGGGCTTCATCCTGTCCGTCATCATGTGCAAAGCCATGAACCGCTCGTTCACCAACGTGCTGTTTGGCGCGTTCGGGCAGGTGCAGGTTGCCGCGGCGGGCACGAAGGAAGACCGCGTCGTGAAGAGCGCCTCGCCGGAAGACGCTGCGAACATTCTGGCGGCCGCGAACCGCGTCGTCATTGTCCCCGGATACGGCATGGCCGTCGCGCAAGCGCAGCATAAAGTGCGCGAACTCTACGACATCCTCACCAAAAAAGGCATCGACGTGCGCTTCGGCATCCACCCTGTCGCAGGACGCATGCCCGGCCACATGAACGTACTGCTCGCCGAAGCGGACATCCCCTACGACAAGCTCATGGAGATGGACGACATCAACGGCGACCTGCCGCAAACCGACGTGGCTTTGATCATTGGCGCAAACGACGTCACCAATCCTGCAGCCCGCACGGACCAGAGCAGCCCGATCTTCGGCATGCCCATCATTGATGTGGACAAGGCCCGCACCGTGATGGTCATCAAGCGCAGTATGGCCGCGGGTTTTGCCGGCATCGACAACCCGCTCTATTACCTGGACCACACGCTGATGCTTTTTGGCGACGCCAAAAAATTCGTCAGCGAAATTATCCAGAATCTAAGCAACTCCGGCGGCCACTGACGCGGAGCGGCGCCTTCGCAAACTTGTCGCCATAGGGACACTCGACTGTAAACGTCCGGACATTTCTGCTTGTGTATCCGCCGAGCATTTCTGTTTGCGCCGGGCGTCTTTTTCTCCTAGAGTGGGCCTATGGTGGACTATCGCCAGATTATTACCATGGAGCCCGACAAGCGGGGCGGCAAACCCTGCATTCGCGGCTTGCGCATCACTGTTTATGACGTCCTCGGATATCTCGCGAGTGGCATGACCTATGAAGAGGTTCTCGCCGATTTTCCGGATCTCACCAAAGACGACATCCTTGCTTGTCTCGCTTTCGCCGCGGATGGCGACCGCAGTTTTCACGCGATCCTCGAGTGAAGCTACTCTTCGATCAGAACCTTTCTTCCCGTCTCGTAGCTTTGCTGAGAGACTTGTATCCGGGGTCTCTGCATGTCCGAGACTGCGGACTCAAGAGCGCACCGGACCCTGATGTCTGGGAATATGCGAAACGAAACGGCTTGGCCATCGTCACCCGGGACTCGGACTTTCGTGACCGCAGCCTTCTTCGTGGCTCCCCACCCAAGGTGATCTGGCTCGCTGTGGAGAACTGCTCGACCGCGTACGTGGAATTTCTCATAAGAGCGTCTACAACACTGATATCCCGGTTCGCTGAGCAAGACAACGAAGCGTGCCTCGTCCTCGGCCGGTCTCGCAAGAGCGAGTAGAGTGCTTGGCACCGGCGCCGCCCAACTGCGCCGTTTCGTGTTAGCCTCTCACTCATGCGCGGCATCCTCATACCGGCAGCCTGTCTCCTCGCAGCTACTGCGGCTGCGTGGTGCCAGTCCGAAACGCGAGCGTCTCACTTGGCGGAGGAGAATGCGGCGCCCGAACTTCTTTCGCAGCCGCGGCCGAAAGCGGCGAGCGGTTGGGATGCGAAAGCTGCGGCCGCTTACCTCGACCAGCGGGCGGGGTGGTGGATGGCATGGCCGAAGGGCGCACGCGATCACGAGACCTTTTGCATTTCCTGCCACACTGCCGTGCCTTACGCCATGTCACGTCCGGCGCTGCGACGCGCGCTCGGTGAGCAAGCGCTTTCGCCCAATGAACGCCGGCTGCTCGACAACGTTACGAAGCGCGTGCGCCTGTGGAACGAAGTTGCGCCGTTCTACAGCGATGCCGATCGCGGCGTCTACAAAACCGTCGAATCGCGCGGCACAGAATCCGTTCTCAACGCGCTCATCCTCGCGAGCCATGACGCGCAGAGCGGGCATCTGAGCGACGACACGCGCGCGGCGTTCGCCAACATGTGGGCCGAGCAGCAAACCAGCGGCGAGCAACAAGGCGCCTGGCGCTGGCTGCGCTTCAAAAACGAGCCGTGGGAAGCGGACGACTCGGACTTTTACGGCGCGGCGCTTGCCGCGATTGCCACCGGCACGGCACCGGGAAATTACCGTCTGCGGCCGGAAATCCAACCCAATTTGCAGGCGCTGCGCGACTACTTGCATCGCCAGGCCGCATCCGAGCCGCTGATGAATCGCGTCGTGCTGCTATGGGCCAGCGCGAAAGTGCCCGGACTCCTCGATGCCGCGGAGCAACGCGCCATCCTCACCAAAGTATTCGCCAAGCAACAAGCTGATGGCGGCTGGAGCCTGCCGGCACTGGCCGGCGACTGGAAGCGTCACGACGACACGCCGCAGGACGCGCAAAGCGACGGCTACGCTACCGGGCTGATCGTCTTCGCCATGCAGGAAATAGCCTTCGCAAAAGATATTCCTCAGCCGAAGAGCGCGCAATCTAGGGACAACGAGGTTCGAGACATCTTGGCACGTGATCTTGACATGTCTTCCCACTTGAAGCCCGCCCTGAACTGGCTCGCCACGCACCAAAATCCCTCGACCGGGTTCTGGCCCTCCGCCTCTTTGAATAAGAACGAAGCCAACCACATCAGTCCTGAGACGGCGCGCTTCATGAATGACGCGGCGACCGCGTACGCCGTGCTGGCGTTGAGCGAAACGAAGTAATGAAATAAAGAAGTCAGGAAGTAACGAAGTGAGGATCGCTCCTTTTGTGTTGGGGCCGAGTCGGTGTGAGAGCTGGAGGAGTGTCCCGCAGCGGCTGAAGCCGTGCCGTGACGAAAGCGTGAGCGCTGGCACGGGGGTACCCCGGGGGTACACAGCGTCTTGTGCGCAAACCCATGAGGGGAAAGGGGTTGCGGCGTTTCGTGCGTGTGGCAATGGAGCGTGACCGGTGGCCCTTGATCCGTGTTCTTGAAGTTGAAACCAAGTGTCCCCGTGGGTGGGGAGATGAGACAACGAGACAACGACATAACGAAGTAAAGAGGCGGAGAAGAGCGGTACCCCACCCCCCGGTGTTCTGCGCAAAGAGTGCGGAAGACTTTGAAAAGAAAAGGGTTGTGATTTTCGGCAGTGCAGAAAAGTTCAAAAGAGTGCAAAAGAGTGGTAAGAACGTGAAAACAAAGCGCTACCGAGCGAGTGGTACGGTCTGGGTGTTGGGGAAGGGCCGGCGGGACGGACGAGTAGCGGAGGCAAAGCAGAGACTCCTTTCTCCTCCACGACTGATTTATTATAACAGATCAGTACTGGTTGTCAAGTATAAACTATAAGTGGTTTGTTTCGTGGGAGTTGGGGGGGGGAGACGGTCCAGAGTTGACAGTTTACAGTCGATAGCAGGAAGGGCCGGACTGTCGGCACGGGAGCCAGTTCCAAAATGGGAATAAAGGACGGAAAAGCCGATTTGAGTAGTGTGTTAAAAGTGTGTATTATATGGCATGAGCAGCCGTGAGGTCATCCAGCGCCTGCGGGAAGACGGCTGGTATGAAGTTGCGCACGAGGGGAGCCACAAGCAGTTTAAGCACAGCACGAAGAAAGGACGAGTCACCGTGCCGTATCCGGTCCGGGATATCCCTATCGGGACGCTGCGAAGCATTGAAAAGCAAGCTGGCATCAAGCTGAGGTGAAATGGAATACATCGCTTACTTGCATAAGGACGGCAAATCCGATTTTGGCGTGAGCTTCCCCGATTTTCCGGGCTGTGTAACCGCAGGAAGATCGCTCGATGAGGCTTGCCGCAGGGCTCCGGAAGCCTTGGCGTTGCATATTGCGGGCATGCTGGAAGATGGAGAAAAGATTCCTAAGCCCTCCAAAATCGATGATCTGGCTGATGACCCTAACCGGGAGAATGCGGTAGCTTTCCTAGTTACGACGGACTTCCCCAAGTCAAGAACCGTGCGGATCAATATCACCGCGCGCGAGAACCAGATCGAGCTCATCGACCGTCGCGCCAGGCAAGCGGGCATGACGCGGTCGGCGTTTATGGTGCAATCCGCAACGTCAGGAATTGCCGACAAGAAATCGCGTGGGCCTCGGCACAGGATGGGACATGCGAAGCGCGCGAAGTCCGCGGGGACGAGAAAAGCGTAGTCCGAGTTTTGCTAAGTGGGTGGAAAAGCCGCCCCTTTGCACAAGTGGATTGTTTGGCGGGAGTTGGGGGGACGGTCCAGAGTTGACAGTTTACAGTCGACAGCAGGAAGGGGGCATGAGGCGAGACGGGCGGGCATTTCCAAATGGGAATCTAGTAGAACTCTTCATCTACTTTCGGAGTGCACGGTACTTACCCCCTCGGGTTATGCGGAACCTTGTAGTATCATGTATAAATATTAACTTGACGCGGTATTGTTACGAGGCCATAGTTTAGCCACCTTCGTCCTGTAAGGTGGCCATGCTCCGACCGTCCCCTCGGTGCCTACGTTTCTTTATTGTCTTTGCTTGCGTTGCGCTGGCCCTAACCTTTTCGTCTCCACATCTCGCGGCAGCGCAGTCTACTCCGCCAACTCACAAAGCTCCCCCTACTCCCCCGCCGCCACCCGCCGTGGACCAGCAGCAATTCGTCTCCTACTGGACCACGGAAACCGGTTGGCGCACCGAACTCCAGCTTCGCAACAACCAGGTTGGCCATATCTTGACGGTCACGCCCGTTCTTCGCGCCGTTAACGGCACTGAAACGGCGCTTTTTCCGATTGTCATCCAAGCGCAAGAGGTCACAACAGTGGACGTCGCCACAGCCATCGGTAATTCTGCGCCGCAGCTGATCGGCGCATACGGCTCTCTCTCCCTGCGCTACCGCGCGCCTAGCCAGGTAAATCTCTATGCGGCTGCCATGGTCATGGGCGTCGGCCACGCGCTAGCATTCCACGTCGACGCCACCAGCGAGGACCAAGCGGAAAACGTCGGCGGCCGCGAAGGCATCTGGTGGCTTCCCAAAGATTCCGCCAATGACTACTTGGTGCTGACGAACCAAGGCGAGAATCCGCTTCAGACTGCTCTCTCTCTGTTCGACGCCACGGGCAAAGCTTCAACACAAAGCATCACCCTGGCCCCGCGGGCGATGAATCGTTACTCTATTCGGCAAATGATCGCTGACGCGAAGCTCTCGGGCTCGTATGGCGGCATCAAAGTCTCCGCCACCAGCCATGCAGGCTCTCTCGACACGTTGCACGTTGTGTTTGACCCGCAGGGCGGCTTTTCCGCCATCATGAAGATGTTCGACTACGATCCCAGAGCGCAGCTTAAGGAGCGCGACTATGCCGGCACTGGCGTGTGGACCCTCCGCGCGCCCATGCTCGCCCTTTCCAATCCCGATCCCGCGCTCGCTTTTCCACAGGGCACGACCCTCCATCCGCAGCTTTTCATCCACAATACGACCGCAAAAACCGCAAATCTGAAGTTGCTTTTCAACTGGCACAGTGACTCCGCCAATGGCCAAGTGCCCGCCACGACTCTCCGTCTAGCCCCTTACGAGACCCAACAGATTGATGTCGCTTCTCTTCAAAGCTGTAAGGTCATCCCCGGCGACGCTCACTGGGCTTCCGTAACGCTGACCACAGACGGTCTCCCGGATGAGATCGTTGCGGTGGCCGCGAGCTTCGACCAGACCCTGAAGTACGGCTCGCAGACGCCTTTTTCCGATCAGCTCGCTTCCCTTTGGGCTGGCGGCCATTGGGAGTACGATCCTTTGCACGACTCGATTGTCACGGCCGGCAACGGCGGCACGAAGCCAACCCAAGCGGCCTTCACTATCTTCTATAATCAAGGCACTCAGAAATACGAGCTGGACGGACCCGATCACATGGTTGTTGTCTCCGACGTCCTGGGCAAATGCTCGGGGTGTACAACTGCAGTTACTCGAGTAGTTAGTTATCAAGTAATTAAATTTAGCCTGAACCCCGTTTTTGTCATTCCTATTGGTGAAGCGCCGTCGGTATCTGGCTGGAACTGCAACCAGACGTTCCCAGGGACGATCTACACTCACTGCAGCGACGGGGTCGATACGGACACTAACGGCATGTTCCCAGACCAATGGTCCATGGAAAGCGACGCCTATACACCAGTCGGTTGCGGGTACGACATTACTGACCATTGGCAATGGTGTACGGCCCCGAAAACGTTTGGGACCCTCACGGGCTATACCCACACTGACGCAATTAAAATAAATGGGGTGGTGAATCCGCCGGATCAGTTCGCAGTCGGCACTGTCATTTATCCCTAAAGGGAAGAGAGCACATTATGAGGAGCGGTATCAGTCCCGCGATATTCTTGGTATTGGTTACAATTTGCTCGGTGCCCGTCATGACTAGTAAGGCGCAACAAACTGGCGCGATCAGCGGGACAGTCGTCGATGAAAATGGACAACCTTTGGATCACGCAAGAGTCAACGCCGAGCCAGTGGGCAGCCGTCCGAGAAGCTCGGCAGTCAGGTATGTTGAAACCGACGGCAGCGGTCACTTTGTAGTGGACCGGTTGGCGTGGGGAACATACCGAGTCTTCGCGAAGAAGGAAGAAGCCGGATATCCTGATATGCAATGGTCCTTTTATAGTAACGACATCGTCACGGTAGCAACGGTGACCCCGGGCAAGTTGCAATCGGCACTTCAGATTACGCTCGGCCCAAGGTGTGGCGTGTTGACGGGCTCCGTGACGAATGCGCTAAACGGTGCTCCCGTGAATTCAGGCCTCCGGCTTTCTCGAGCCGACAACCCACAGGAATGGATGTCTATTTCCATGCCTCCGAAGTACCGGGTATTATTACCGCCATCGACCGACGTCTTGTTGCAGGTATCCGCACCCGGGTTCAAGACTTGGACGCCACCAGAGCCCGTGCACTTACGCAGCGGAGAGCAAATGAGGTTGGACATTGCTTTAGAGCCCTCGCATGACCCCAACCTTCACCCCTCCAAGTTTTTGATTCCTGACGGTTACGTGGGTTGGGTACTTGTGGACTTCAATGCCAAAGATGCCCCGCCCTCGCCGACGGAAGACGGACTCCAGGTATTTAAATTCTCCCGGAGCGGCACCCTAAGTACGTCGTCCTGCGGCCCAGCACAGGGAGCCGAGAACGAGTTCTTTTATTACTTGGAGGACGGGTCTCTCCGTCCTATCGCGATGAACTTCGGAAACGGCAAGGGAATCATCTGGGGCGAGCACCGCGGCGCGACAAACGGGGTTCTCAGCCAATTCGGATTCTTCGTCGGTACGGAGGAGCAGTATAGGAAATACCAAATGAGAGGGACCCGCCCCGGGCCGGTTCCCTTACGGTAGGGCTTGCGGAGCATGCTTGAACGTGGGGCGCCGCTCGACTTACCGGCAGCATAATAATAGATAGCCCCTACCAGTTGACACTCGGAACCGTTCCCGCGCCGTACAGGGTATCTGCTTGTGATGGAGGTATACCGGCAGAGCGACGAACATGTTCAAGCAGTTGCTGCGCTGAAACAGGAGGAGATGAAGACCAAGGATGATGTGACCAGGGAAAGACTCAAATGGGCGGTGTCAAAGGCTGTAACCTGGTGTGGTCCACCGGAAGAGTCCGCGTGCAAACAAGCTGAGGCACTTGGGAACCCCTGAGAGCATTTCCGTCAGACGGGTGGGTGCTTCCACGCAGCAGTCGATAATACGGACTGATTTTATTGGGGTTGCGGCGCGGCTGAACAGCTTGGTGGGAAAAACCGAGGAGGAGAGGCTTTAGGGGCTAAAGCCCCGCTCATTCCGCACGACTTACGTTGGGGGCTGAAAGCCCCCACCTCCTGAAGAGGGAAAAAGCCGAAGCGAGAGGCTTCAGGGGCTAAGGAGGCTGAGCGAGAACCTCCACGGACAATTCCTCAGCGCCTAAAGGCGCAAGGCAACTGC
>Ga0335077_10010181_pt1 | contig 11690 bp, 8 predicted proteins | sample Lox_Sample_31_FD_207151 | JGI IMG/M metagenome (GOLD analysis project Ga0335077, IMG submission 207151) | Soil microbial communities from Loxahatchee National Wildlife Refuge, Florida, United States - Lox_Sample_3.1 | ecosystem: Environmental > Terrestrial > Soil > Wetlands | place: USA: Florida...
GCGATGACCCCCCGCAAGGGGGCTGCGGCGCGCGCAAAGCCGCTTCGGGCTACGCCCTCCGCGCCTCCGCGCGCTCTGTGGACTTACACCACGTCAGGGGACACAAACACGCGGCGAGCGCGCGTCACGTGGCTTGCGGTTCGGGCAATCGGCGCATGCCAGATGTCGACGGACACATGCTGCTCAGGCGAGTTGGGATCCCCACCACCCAGAGCGCGCATGGAGCACACAGAACCCGTGAGGCCGTTATCCTCCGCCGGCATGTATTCACGACTCTAAGCGCCCTGACAGTCTTCGACTACATCGAGCGGTTCTACAACCCGCGTCGGCGCCACTCAACGCTCGGCTATGTCAGCCCCGATGAGTTCGAGCGAGTCGAAGTGAGCTTGGGATAGTGTCTGGCGAACCGAGCGATTCCCACTCCACCCCGACCGCTCCGAAAGTCCGCACGTCGCCGATGACCCTTTGTTCGCTCCGGAGTCCTCTGCCGGTGCAGTCGATAACGGCTTGAAGTTGTCGGCACCTCTTGTAAGACCACTACGACCGCAAATTACGTGCCGACACCGGTCTCCGAACGACCGCAGGGCGCGGCGTTTTCGACGGTCCAGGCATCGACAATGTTGTTGGCGTTGACAACCGGAGTCAGCGTCACGACGCAGTTGCCGGCCCGCGCACTGCCCGCGATCGTGATGACGCCCGTACCGGGGGCAGCAACAACAGGGTTGCCAGCAGCGCCAAACCTCGGCCTTGGAAGGGTCCACGTGATCGGAACATAACCGCCACCCATCAGGCCGGTCCAAACGGTGCCCGGCGCAACGCCGCAGTCAAACGGCGTGGTGAAGCTGCCATTCTGGTTCCGCACACACTCGGCGATGGCCTGCTGCAGCTCGCGGACCGACTCGATGTTTTCCGCCCAGGGCGAACGCGCCAGATAGTCCCGGTACTGCGGCAGCGCAATCTCTGCCAGGATGCCGATGAGCGCAACCACGAGCATCAACTCGACCAGGGTCAAGCCCCTCTGCAGGCGCTGCATCTGGCGAATCATCGACGACCTCTCCTGGATGATCGGACCTTCGAGCGGAACTTTCCGCAGCCTGTTCAGCGGGCCAATAAGACACGCTACAGTAGCTGCTTGAGCTTGAGTCCCAGTCTGCTGCCGCACCGGGTCGACGTGACATTGGTGAACCCAGGGAAGACGGCGCGGGCGGCAGGCTGGCTCTGCGCAAGCATGGGTGGATACAACTTGCGACTTGAGTTCAGAGCGTGGGCGCGATTCACCGAGACTAGTTATCGCGGACCTTCGCATCATCTGCGCAACAAGGCCGGCAGTGACTTCCTTCGGATCTCGAAAGCCGTGGAACGCTGAGTCTTTCCAATTGCCTTGTACCAGACGGTCCCCCGGAGTCTGCCGCGTAGATCCGAATCGTCAGCTCCTTTAGATGCATCGCCACGACTCGGCGAACCCTACCGCTTTGGGAAGTCAGGCCGACGTCCGGCCACCCGGGCAATGCCGACCGCGTGCGCTGCGCGGCCGATGACACTCTTAGCGAAGCCGTTTTGCTGTATCCGGCCTGGCACGAGCTTCATCGAGATACTTCAAGGCGACTCCTGTTTCCCCGAGCCTTGAATAGTCGGCTGCCCGTTGGTCGAAAGCGGCGAGATCTTCGCAATCGGATGAGCCTCGATCTGCGCGAGATTCAGCGGCTGCAAGAGCCGATTGATACACGGCCTTCTTCTCGCGCAGTGCAGTGACCCGCTCGGACGGCCAGCCGGCGAATTCCGAGAGTTTCACACCGGTCGAGAAGCCGAGCAATGTCCGGTCTTTGACAAGGAGGTCGGTCAGATTGCTGCATGCGCTCGTGCGAGTCGCGTATCCAACCGAAGGATCCCGGCAGAATTGGATGAATGGCGCGTACGTGATCGTGGGCAGCGAGGTCTGCATGCCCATCAGTTGGTTCGCAAGGGCCGAGCGCGTCTGCGGGGGCTGGTCCCTAAGCTCCGGCCACCGAAGCATTGCGAGGAAATCCGGAAGGTGTGGATCGAAGTTTCGAGCGGCCGAGGCCCGAATGACCGCCCGGTTGCGGGCGTCCGTATCGCTGCCCGCGGCGGCGGCCAGGAATAGCCACGGAATGCCGTTGTCGGGCTCGATGTCCGCCCATTGCTGGGCAGAAAGCACTGCGCAGGTCCCGACCGTGTCGTAGCTGCAGGCGAGAAATGCGAGCGCGTATAGCCGTGGATCGCCGCTACCGGAAGCGCGCGCTACGAGAACATCCGTTGATCCATTCATGTAGAGAGCCAACGCGACCTCGCGCGGATCCCCGCTGGCAGCAAGCCTTGCTTTCACGCGATCGAGCACCTTGTCGGCGGCGTGGCTCGCCTCATTGCGGATCTTCTCGGCTTCTTCCGCCTTTACGCGCCCGTACCCGCACAAAATGGTTTCGTCTGGGCCGATTTCAGCCAGTGCGCTCGCGTCTGCCGCTGTCGGCGCGACTACGGGAGAGGACGGAGAGCGGCCGGGGGAGGCTCGTCGTGCTTCTGACGAATTCCGCTGCGCTTCCGGGCGATGTACCGCGAATAGAAGGTAAATCAACGCAACGATGACGAGCACTATCCCTGCCGAGAAAGCGAACAACCATCTCTTGCTGACCTCGTAATCCATCGTTTGGACCTACTGGGCAACGCTCGCGCCGCCCCCATCGCGAAGTCCGCCAGATGCCATTCGTTCCTGCCCCGAGCATGCCGGCAACCTGGCGGACGGGCTGACGCGAGACCTGCTTTGCAGCAGGCTTGCGCGCCCGCGGATGCGCCGGTGCGGCACTTCACGACGACCGGCTCCGGCCACCTTACACGAGGCTGTGAACCGCCGCGATGCTCTTTCGACCTAGATCAACACCAAGAATCCCGCGCGTGCGCACACTGCGTGCATGGATAGAGAGGACGCGACAGCGCGTTTCGATGGCGCGCTTCCTTCTGGCGAAGAACCTTCCCGGCGCACATTCTTCAAGTGCGTGGGCGCGGCGGTCGTTGGCACGAGCTTGACGCCCGTTGCATCGATGGCGGCCACGACACCCAAGCCGCTCGATGCAGCCCGTGACGGCACGCCCTTGCCGGTGCACGTCGAACTGGTGGTCAACGGCACTGCGCGGGCACTGCAGGTGGCTCCGCAGGCGACGCTGGTCGAGGTGCTGCGCGATCAACTCGGCCTGACGGGCACCAAGATCGGCTGCGACCGCGGCGCCTGCGGCGCATGCACAGTCTGGCTCGACGGCGCGCCGGTGTTGTCTTGCATGACGCTGGCAATCGATGTCGGCGCACGCAAGGTGACGACGATCGAAGGCCTGGCGCGCGGCGGTGCGCTGCACCCGGTGCAGGTAGCGTTCATCGCGCACGATGCCGTCCAGTGCGGCTTCTGCACGCCCGGCATGGTGATGAGCTGCGCGGCGCTGCTCGAACGCAACCACACGGTCTCGGCCGCCGACATCAAGGATGCAGTGGCCGGACACCTGTGCCGCTGCGGTACGTACCCGCACGTGGTCGCCGCCACGCTCGAAGCAGCCAAGTCGCGCGAGGGCTAGTCGATGGCCGACGCAACGCGCACGCAAAGTCATCCGGCGGGGATCCTGCCCGGCTCGCTCGGCGAAATCGAACGCCAGGTTGCGCTCGACGAAGCCCCGCCGCTGCCGCCGAACGCGCAGCTCGAATGGATCGGCAAGCCGGTGGCGCGCATCAATGGCCGCGCCAAGGTGACCGGTGCGGCCCGTTTCACGGTCGACGTGAAGCTTCCCGGCATGCTGCACGGGCGCCTGCTGCGTTCGCCGCACCCGCATGCGCTCGTACGGGCGCTCGATCTTGGCGCCGCGACGAAGCTTCCAGGCGTGCGCGCCGCGTTGGCGCTCGACGAGCCGGGCGGGCGCGCGATCGAAGCCAACACCGGCGCCGCGCGACCGCGCCGCGTGCGCTATGCGGGCGACGTCGTCGCGGCAGTGGCCGCGACCACGCCCGCCGCCGCCGCCGCGGCGTTGGAGTCGATCAAGGTCGACTACGCGCCGCTGCCCTTCGTGGTCGACATCGAAAGCGCGCGCAAGGACGGTGCGCCGACCGTGTTCGACGGCCCGGTGCGCGGCGAAAGTTACGGCGGCGGCGCACCGACCGGCGAGCCGCTGCCGCAGCATGGCAACGTGCGCGGACCCAACCGCGCAGGCTCGCGCGGCGACGCCGCGGCCGGCCTGGCCGGCGCAACCGTCACGATCGACGGCGAATACCGCACCCAGGTGCAGACGCATTGCTGCATGGAGACGCATGCCGTCGTCGCCGACTGGCGCCCCGACATGCTGACCGTCTACATCTCGACGCAGTTCACGGCCGGCGTACGCAGCGAGCTCGCACGCGCGTTCGACCTGCCGCTCGGTCGCGTGCGCGTGATCGTCGATGCGATGGGCGGCGGATTCGGTTCGAAATCCAGCGCGGGGATCTACACGCGCGCCGCGGTTGCGCTTTCGCGCGCCGCGTCCGCTCCGGTGCGGATGGTGCTCGATCGTCGCGAAGAGCACCTCGACACCGGCAACCGCCCCGCCACGGTGCAGGCACTGCGCGTCGGCGCGAACCCCGACGGTTCGCTCGCGGCGATCGCTCTCGAGACCTACGGCACCGCGGGCGTCGGCATCGGCGCGGGCGTGGGCAATTTCGCGCAGGGCCTGTATTCCTGCGCGAACTTCCAGGTCGCGCAGTCCGACGTCTTCACCAATGCCGGGCCGGGCAGCCCGATGCGCGCACCGGGCAACGTGCCCGGTGCGTTCGCCATGGAGCAGGCGATCGACGAACTCGCCGAACGACTCGGCATCGATCCGCTCGTGTTGCGCGACCGGATCGATCCGAGCCCGCTGCGGCGCGAGGAGCGGCGCATCGGCGCCGCGCGCATCGGCTGGGACGGGCGCCACGCACCGGGTGCCGACACCGGGCCGGTCAAACGCGGCATCGGCATGGCGCAATCGTTCTGGGGCGCCAACGTCAACACCAACGCGTCGTGCGAGGTGAGAATCCTGCGCGACGGTTCCGTCGAAGTGCGCTCCGGCGTCCAGGACATCGGCAGCGGCATCGGCACCGTGCTCGCGCAGGTGGTCGCCGAAGAACTCGGCCTGCGGCCGCAGGACATCGTCGTGCGCATCGGCGACACGGAGTTTCCGGCCGGCCCGCCTTCCTACGGCAGCCTGACCACGGCCTCGATCACGCCGCCTGCCCGCAACGCGGCTGCGCGGGTACTCCGCGAGCTGTTCGCCGCGGCAGCGCCGGCGCTCGAGAGCACGCCCGATCAGCTGATCGGGCACGCCGGGCGCATTGCGACCCGCGACGGCGCACGCAGCGTGCCGTTCGCGGCCGCCACGGCGCGCCTGCGGTCCGACTACATCAGCGCCCAGGCGACCCGCGCGGACGACTACGGCGGCTTCGCGCACAAGGCGGGCGACATGGGCCAGGCGCAGCGCTCGCTGGGCGGGGTGCAGTTCGCGCAAGTGGCGGTCGACGTCGAGACGGGCATCGTGCGCGTCGAACGCGTGGTCGCGGTGCAGGACTGCGGACGGCCGATGAACCCGCGCCTGATCGAAAGCCAGGTGCAGGGCGGGGTGATCATGGGCCTCTCGTACGCGCTCTACGAAGAACGCGTGCTGGACCGGCGCACGGGGCAGATGCTGAACGCCGATCTCGAGCACTACAAGATCGCGCGCGCGCACGAGACGCCGGAGATCGAGGTGGTGCTGCTCGAGCACTACCAGGGCACGAGCGCGACCGACGCGTACGGCATCGCGGAGCCGTCGAACATCGCCACGACGCCGGCGATCGCGAACGCCTTCTACAACGCCACCGGCGTGCGCGTACGCCGCCTGCCGATGACGCCGGCGACCGTGCTCGCCGCACTCGGGCGCGCGCCATCGACGCGGAGTCGGGCATGAAGCCGTTCGTCCTGACACGCGCCCGCTCGCTGGACGAGGTGTGGCGAACCCGGAGCACGGCGGTCGCCGATGCGATGCTGCCGCCGCCGGGCACCCCAAGCGGGGCCACCGTGCTGAAGGCTGGCGGCATCGATCTGCTCGACCTGATGAAGGAGGGACTGCTCGCGCCGGACCGTGTAATCAGCCTTGGCGGTATGCCCGGCCTGGACACGATCCGTGAAGACGCCGGCGGCCTGCGCATCGGTGCACTCGCCACGCTCGAGCAGATCGCCGCGCATCCGGTCGTGCGCGCACGCTTCCAGGCGCTTGCCGATGCGGCTGCACGCAGCGCGAGCCCGCAGATCCGTCACGTCGCGACGCTCGGCGGCAACCTGCTGCAGCGGCCGCGCTGCTGGTACTTCCGCTCGGCGCGGCATCGCTGCGTGCGCAAAGGTGGCGACACGTGCTTCGCGTTCGGCGGCGAAAACGACTATCACGCGATCTTCGACCACGCCGGCTGTGCGATGGTGCACCCGTCGACGCCGGCGACCGCGCTGGTCGCACTGGACGCGCGCGTTGAACTCGGCGGCCCCGCCAGCGCCCGGCGCACGGTCGCACTCGAGGACTTCCTTCTTGCGCCGCCGCGCGCGCTGACGCGCGAAAACGACCTGCGCCCCGCCGAGGTGCTGACGGCTGTCTTGCTTGCCGCACCGGCGCCGATGACACGGTCGGTGCATCTGCGCCAGGGGCAGCTTGATTCGTTCGACTGGCCGCTCGCCGACGTGGCCGTGGTGCTCACGCACGATGCGGATGCGTCGTGTCGCAAGGCGGCCGTCGTGCTCGGTGCCGCAGCTCCGGTCCCGCACCGCGCGGTCGAGGCCGAGCGCGCATTGATCGGGCGCCGCATCGACGCAACCACAGCGGCGGAGGCGGCACGTGCGGCCCTGGCGGGTGCGCAGCCGCTCAGCGGCAACGCCTACAAGGTGCCGATCTTCGAAACGCTGGTGCGGCGTGCCGTGCTGGCGGCGGGCGGGATCTTGCCGGCATGAGCCGCACGAGGCGTCGCGGTTCGTTGCCCGGAGAAGGAATACGACGATGACGACTCCCTGGACCGTGACCCGGCGCACGGTCAACGCAGCGCTGCTGGCCGCGAATGCACTGGCCGTCCTCCCCGGCACCGCGCTGGCGCAGGCGCTGCGCACCTTGCCGCCTGCGCGCAAAGAGATCGGCAAGCCGCTGATGCAGGCACTGCAAGCACGCCGCTCGACACGCATCTTCGATGCCCGCGCGCTGCCGGAGCAGGTTCTTTCCGACCTGCTCTGGGCCGCCTATGGCGTCAACCGCCCGAGCGGCGACCGCACGGCGCCGTATTGGCGCCACCTCATGGTGATCGACGTCTACGCGGTGATGGCCGACGGAGCGTGGCGCTACGAGCCGGCAGCGCACACGCTGCACAGACAGGTCGCGGCGGACGTGCGTGGGCGAACGGGGCTGCAGGGCTTCGTCGGCTACGCGCCGCTCAATCTGGTCTATGTCGTGCACGGCGAGCGTATGACCGATGTATCGGCCGAGGAGCGACGCCTCTACGGCTCCGTGGACGCCGCGTTCGCGGGGCAGAACGTCTATCTGTACTGCGCTTCCGAGGGGCTGGCGACCGTGTTCCGTGCCGAGATCGACTACACGCGGCTCGCGCAGGCGTTGCAGTTGCCCGACGGCCAGTTCGTCGCGTTCTCCCAGACGGTCGGATACCCTGGCGTCTGACGCAGATCCTGCGTGGACGGAGGCGGTCGCGCGCCGAGCCCTCCGCCTGGTCGATGTTCCGCGCCTAGCATGGGGAACCGTTCATTTCTGGAAGATGGCCGGTCGGCAGCGCTCCCCGTCGTAGCGGGCCATCGGCCTGCGATAGCAGCGCGCGGGCCGATCGAATTCGCCACGGATTGATCCTGCTCGATGGTTGCATGGTGCGTCGCTGCTAGATTGGCCCGCGACCCGATGCACTGGCGGGCGGCGTTAGTGTCATGAGAACAATTCGCGAACGACCCTGGCTGCGCTTCTACGGCACCGTGCCGCACAGCATCGACTATCCGCGCATCACGCTGTACGAGGCGGTTGCCGCCACGGCCAAGCGCGCGCCCGAAGCAACCGCGTGGCAGTTCTTTGGCACGACCGCCACGTATCGCGAGCTGGGCGGCGCGATCGACCGTGCCGCCAATGCGCTGGCGGCACTGGGCCTGAAGGCGGGCGACCGGTTCCTCATTTCAATGCCGACTGTTCCGGCGGGCGTCATTGCGTTTTATGCCGCCAACAAACTCGGCGTGGTGCCGGCGCTGATCCATCCGCTGTCGACCGCGCCCGAGATCGAGTTCTATCTGGACGCGACCGGCGCCCGTTGCGTTCTTGCGCTGGATGCGTTCTACGGCACGGTTGCCACGTTGAAGCCCGGGCGCGCGCTCGAGCGGATCATCCTCGCCCGCATCGGCGACGATCTGCCGCTCCTGAAGCGTCTCGGCTTCTGGCTCACCAAAGGACGCAAGATCGCCACCGTACCGGACGATCCGCGCGTGTGCTGGTGGACGCAATTGATGGCCGGCAACCATGCGCCCGCCGCGCGTGCAGCGAGGGCCACCGACGATCCGGCGGCAATCCTGTTCTCCGGCGGCACGACGGGCGTGCCGAAGGGCATCGTGCTGTCGAACCGCAATTTCATCGCCGAAGGCATGCAAGCCGCGGCCTGGGGCGGCATGGCGAGCGGCGATGCGATCCTTGCCATCCTGCCGATCTTCCATGGCTTCGGCCTCGGCGTCTGCGTGAACGCCGCCTTCATGGCGGGCGGCAAGTCGATCCTGGTGCCGCAGTTCTCGGCGGCCATCGTCGCGAAGCTGCTGCGCAGCGCTCGGCCGAACCTGCTGGTCGGCGTGCCGACGTTGTACGACGCGCTGGCGAAGGATCGCTCGCTCGCGCATGCCGATCTGTCCTGCCTGCGCGCGTGTTTTTCCGGTGCCGATACGCTGCCGCGACCGGTCAAGGAGCGCTTCGAGAACCTGGTCGCGTCCAGGGGTGGCAAGGTCAAGCTGCTGGAAGGCTACGGCCTGACCGAGGCCGTGACCGCGATCATGGCCACGCCGCTCACCGAGTACCGCGAGGGATCGATCGGCATTCCGTTTCCCGACATGGACGCGAAGATCTGCCGGCCCGGCTCGACCGAGGAACTGCCGGACGGCGAGCAAGGCGAGATCTGTATCGCCGGTCCGGCGGTGATGCTGGGCTACCTGGACGACCCGCATGCAAGCGCGCAAGCACTGGAGGTGCATCCGGACGGGCGCACATGGCTGCACACGGGAGACCTCGGCCGCCGCGACAGCGATGGGTTCTTCTACTTCAGCGAGCGCGCCAAGCGCCTGATCAAGTCGTCGGGATTCAACGTCTATCCCTCGCAGGTCGAAACGGTGCTCTACCAGCACCCGCTGGTGGCGGAGGCCTGCGTGATCGGCGTCCCGGACGAAGCACAAGTCGAGCGCGTCAAGGCCGTCGTCGTGGTGAGGGATCCCGCGCAGGAGAGCGCCGCCACGGCCGACGCGCTGATCGCCTTCTGCCGCGAGCGGCTCATCAAGTGGTCGTGTCCGCGCGACATCGAGTTCCGGCGCGACCTGCCGAAGACGAGGATCGGCAAGATCGACTACAAAGTGCTGATGGCCGAACACGCAACATCCGCGCGGGGCGCGGCACGATGAACGGCGGCGAGCGCGTCGCGACGGTGCTGCAGGCGCACGGCGTACGGTGGTTGTTCACGCTGTGCGGCGGTCACATCTCCCCGGTCCTCGTTGCGGCGAAAGCGCGCGGCGTGCGCGTGGTCGATACGCGCCACGAGGCGACGGCGGTATTCGCTGCCGACGCCGTCGCGCGGCTCACGGGCACGCCCGGGGTCGTGGCCGTCACGGCGGGTCCGGGCCTCACGAACACCATCACGGCGCTGAAGAACGCGCAGTTGGCACAAAGCCCGCTCGTGCTGCTCGGTGGTGCCGCGCCGACTGCGTTGCAGGGACGGGGTGCGCTGCAGGACATCGCCCAGCGGCCGCTGATCGCACCACACGTCAAGCAGGTGTTCCAGGTCAGGCGCGTGCGGGAGATCGGTCCTTCGCTCGAGAAGGCGTTGGAGCTTGCCGCCAGCGGCGTGCCCGGTCCGGTCTTCGTCGAGTGCGCGGTCGACCTGCTCTATGACGAGGCGCTCATCAGGCAGTGGTATGTCGATGCGGGCGGCAAAGGAACTTCGGTCGGCGACCGGCTGCTGCGCTGGTACTTGCAACGCCACGCCAACCGCATGTTCGCCCGCGCCGGCGAAACCACGGCGCCCTCCGTCAGGCCCGTCGCGGCGCCGCGGGCTGCACCCGGCGACATCGCGTCGGCTGCGGCCGCGCTGGCTCGTGCCCGGCGACCGCTGCTCGTGATCGGCAGTCAGGCCGTGCTTGTTGCCGGCCGCGTGCCGGAGATCGCCGCGGCCGTGAGACAGCTCGGCGTTCCCGTCTATCTCTCGGGCATGGCGCGCGGCCTGCTTGGACCCGATTCGACCTTGCAGATGCGACATGCCCGCCGCGATGCACTGCGCGAAGCCGATTGCGTGCTGCTGGCCGGCGTGCCGAGCGATTTTCGGCTTGACTACGGCCGGCACGTCCGACGCGCCGCCACGCTGATCGCGGCCAACCGCAGCGTGAAGGACGCGCGACTGAACCGGCGCCCGACCATCGCGGCGATCGGTGACGCGGGCCTGACTCTGGTCGAGTTGGCGCAGCAGCTCGATGCCGGCGTGCGGCGATCCGAGTGGATCGAGTCGCTGCGCAGGCGCGACGACAAGCGGGAGGCCGAAATCGACGCGCAGGCCCGGGTGGCGGGCGAACACGTGAATCCGATCGCATTCTTGCGCGCGCTCGACGCCGCCGCCTCTGCAAATGCCGTGCTGGTGGCCGACGGTGGTGACTTCGTCTCGACGGCGTCGTACATCGTGCGGCCGCGCGCCCCGCTGGCGTGGCTGGATCCGGGCGCTTTCGGAACGCTCGGCGTCGGCGCGGGGTTCGCGCTGGGCGCGCATGTTGTGTACCCGGATGCCGAGGTGTGGTTGATCTGGGGCGATGGCGCCAGCGGTTACGGCCTGGCCGAGTTCGACACGTTCGTGCGCCACCGGGTGCCGGTGATCGCGGTCGTGGGCAACGACGGGAGCTGGGCACAGATCGCGCGCGAGCAGATCAAGCTGCTGCACGACGACGTCGGCACCGTGCTGGCGCGCACGGACTATCACCGCGTGGCCGAAGGGTTCGGCGCCGCGGGTCTGCTGGTGACCCGGACGGCCGACGTGCCGGCGGCGCTGGCACAGGCGAAAGCGCTCGCGCGCGAGGGCAAGCCCGTGCTCGTCAACCTGTGGCTGGACAGGTCCGAGTTTCGCGAGGGGTCGATCTCGATGTGAGGTGCGGCCACAGCGGCCCGAGGTCGGGCACCGCTATTTGCCTCGAGTAGCGCGCCGGGTGCACGATCGGGAGCCGGTTTGTCTGGAGTCAATGCGGCGCGACACTGGAAGAGCATCCTCCCCAAGACGTGGCCGTCTGGCGCCACCACGAGCGAGCCGAACATGGATGTGATCCGCAAGCAAGCGGCGTTGCTTGCTGCGCCTCCGAACCTCGTCGACTACGACGCAGCGTGCCGCGACTTCTCGTGGAGCGCGGCACGCGCGCGCCTCGACGGCCTGCCGGGCGGGCGCGGCCTGAACATCGCCCACGA
>Ga0335077_10010182_pt1 | contig 11690 bp, 8 predicted proteins | sample Lox_Sample_31_FD_207151 | JGI IMG/M metagenome (GOLD analysis project Ga0335077, IMG submission 207151) | Soil microbial communities from Loxahatchee National Wildlife Refuge, Florida, United States - Lox_Sample_3.1 | ecosystem: Environmental > Terrestrial > Soil > Wetlands | place: USA: Florida...
GATTCGCGAGACAGAGTGGGCTGTACATTTCCAACAAGCGGGTGGCCGATGAATTTTACGGAGACACCGGCGTCGGCATAGAACTTTTCTTCAAACGGGAAAATACAGAGCGCTTTGGCGAAGCGGCAGCGGACGAGATTCACGCGCCAGGGACGCCAGGCCCAAAATTGCGGACAAATGTAATAGACGTTGCGAATGCCTTTGGGTAGGAGTTTGCGCGCGAGGCGCAAATGAAAGCCGGGAAAGTCGGTAAGAATGGCGAGAGGAGGCTTGCGGCGCTGCGCCTCGTCGACCAAACGGCGCATAGCGCGAACGAGCGAGGGAAGGCGCTTGAGAACTTCGGTGATCCCGACGACGGAAACTTCGGAATAATCGGTGATGATTTCGACGCCCGCGGCACGCATCTGCGGACCGCCCATGCCGAAGATTGCGACATCCAGGCGCTGTTGAAGCGCGGTGGCGAGGCGCGCGGCATACATGTCGCCGGAAGCTTCGCCGGCGGAAAGAAGAAGCGGAATGGGAGGCATGAGCGAAATTCGCCGCGGTCAGTCGCTGGCCGGAAGAGCCGAAGGTTGCGCGGCGGGACCGGCTTCGATGGGAAGATGCAGCTCCTGCTCCTTGTACTGGAGCTGGTAGAGACGGTAGTAGATGCCACGCTGGGCCAGCAGTTCCTGGTGAGCGCCCTGCTCGCGGAGTCGGCCTTTGTGAAAAACGAGGATGCAATCGGCGTGCTGAATGGTGCTGAGGCGATGCGCGATGACGAGCGCCGTGCGGCCGGAAAGCAAACGAGTGAGGGCGTCGCGGATTTGCAGTTCGGTCTTCGTGTCGACGCTGGAGGTGGCTTCGTCGAGGATGAGGAAGCGCGGATCGTGGGCGAGCGCGCGAGCGAAATTGATAAGCTGGCGCTGACCGACGGAAAGCGTTGAGCCACGCTCGTTGACGCTGGTGGCGGGGCCGTCGGAGAGCGAGCGAATGAATTCGGCGAGGCCGACTTCATCGAGGGCGCGTGAAACGGTGCGGCTGTCGATGCCGGGCGTACCGAGGCGGACATTCGTTTCGATGGTGCCGGTGAAGAGGAAGGGATCCTGCAAGACGATGCCGAACTGGCGGCGGAGATCCTGGAGGTTGATGGTGCGAATGTCCCTGCCGTCGAGCAGGATTTGGCCGCGCTGGATGTCGTAGAAGCGGAGCAAAAGAGAGATCAAAGTGGTTTTGCCGGCGCCGGTGTGGCCGACAATGGCGAAAGTTTGGCCGGGCTCGATGCGGAAGGAGACGTCACGGAGGACCCAATCCTCGTCGGCGGGCTCGGCAGTGTTGCGGTAGCTGAACCAGACGTTGCGAAATTCGATTTCGCCGTGGGGATTTTCGAGTGGAACGGCGTTGGCGGCGGATTCGATGGTGACAGGCTCGTCGAGGAGCTTGAAGATGCGTTCGGATGCGGCCATCGCGGACTGAAGGATGTTGAATTTCTCGCTCAAGTCCTGAATGGGGCGGAAGAAGCGCTGGGCGTACATGGTGAAGGCCGTGAGCACGCCGAGGGTCAACGTGGTGTGGAAGATGCGATTGCCGCCAGCCCAGTAGATGAGCGCGATGGTGGCGAAGCTCAAGAATTCGACGGCGGGATAGAACAGCGCGTAAGCGAGAATGGCATCGCGCCAGGCGAGCATATTGTCGCGATTGCGTTTGGCAAATTCGTCCATCGCTTTTTGCTCGCGATTGAAAAGCTGCACGACGCTCATGCCGGAGATGTATTCCTGGAGGAAAGCGTTGATGCGAGCGATGGCGGTGCGGATTTTGCGATTAGCCTCGCGAACGTAGTGGCGAAAAATCAGCGTGACGATCAGGATGCCGGGGAGAACGGCTAGAGCGTCGAGAGCGAGGCGCCAGTCGATGCTGAAGAGCAGGCCAGCCATGACCGCGAGAAGGAAGAAATCGTTGATCATGGTCACGACGCCGGCGGCGAAGAGGTCGTTGAGGGCATCGACGTCGGTAGTGACTCGTGTAACCAGCCGGCCGACCGGGTTGCGGTCGAAATAGCCCATGGGCAGGCGCTGCAAATGGCCGAAAATTTCGCGGCGCATGTCGTACATGGTTTGCTGGCCGACGCGCTGCATGATGCGAATCTGAACGTACTGCGCGAGGAAGTCGAACGTGAGGACGGCGAAGAAAATCAGGCTGAGCCAACCGATGCCAGTCCACGCACGGCTCTCGGGGAGCACGTGATTCATGGCCGGAACGAAGTAGCTGTCGATGGCTTTGCGGAAAATGGCTGGCGGAGCGAGCTCGAGCGGGGTCACGATGGCGACGAGCGCGAGAGCAAGGGCGACACGCCAGGCATACGGCTTCATGTAGCGCAGAAGCCGATTCATCAAGCGTGAATCGTACGCTTTGCCTAAGGCCTCTTCTTCGTGCTGCGTGGTCATTCCTATTCTTCTTCGCGTTACACGCTAGGCGTTTTCGAGCTCTTCCTCGAGCAACTGCTTCTGGTACAAATCCGCGTAATAGCCGGCGCGAGCGAGCAATTCGTCGTGCGTGCCGCGTTCGATGATGCGGCCCTCGCGCAGAACGACAATCTGGTCGGCGTTTTGCACCGTGGAGGTGCGGTGCGAAATCAGGAGGGTGGTGCGGCCGCGCATGACGCCGCGCAAGCCGGAAAGAATTTTCTCCTCCGTTTGCGTGTCGACGCTGGAGAGCGAGTCGTCGAGAATCAGGATGCGCGGATCGCGAACGACGGCGCGAGCGATGGCGGTGCGCTGTTTCTGGCCGCCAGAAAGCGTGATGCCGCGCTCACCGACCATGGTTTCGTAGCCTGCCGTAAAGTCTTCGATGTCGCCATGCAGGCTGGCGATTTCAGCGGCTTCGCGAGCGCGTTCTTTGTCGTATTCCCGCAAGCCGAACGCAATGTTTCCGCCAACCGTTTCGCCAAAGAGATAGGTGTCCTGCGGAACGAAACCGATGGAACGGCGAAGGGTTTCGAGCGGCCAGTCCTGAATGGGATGGCCATCGATGAAGACACAACCTTCGGGAGCTTCCCAAAGGCGCGCGACGAGGGCCGCGAGTGTGGTTTTACCGCTGCCGGTAGGACCGACGATGGCGAGCGTCGAGCCAGCCGGAATTTTCAAATTGATGTCGGAAAGAACGGCGCGAGGGCCGCTGCCGTTCGGCTTGGCGGCGCCGTTGGAACCGTTGACGCCAGAAAGTGTAGTCGGATAGGCGAACGTGAGATTACGGAATTCGATTTCGCCGTGCGGTTTCGCATCGTTTGGAAGGGTCGCGGCGCGATCGTCGATATTAGGCTTGGCGGTGAGGATGTAGTTCAAGCGGCCCATGGAGGCTGCGCCGCGCTGAAAAATATTAGTGACCCAACCCAGCGCGATCATGGGCCAGACGAGCACGGCAAGGTAGCCGTTGAAGGCAATGAGCGCGCCAAGAGAAATCTGGCCGCGCAAAAGTTGATGGCCGCCTTGCCAGAGCACGATCAGGAAGGTTGTGCCGATTAGCGCCTGGAGCGAAGGCATAAACATGCTCCAGGTGCGGATGAGGCGGATGTTGCGCGAGACGTATTCGCGGTTGGGCTCGTCGAAGCCGCGGGTTTCGGCTTCTTCCTGGGCATAAGCGCGGACCACGCGGACTCCCGAAAGATTTTCCTGCACGCGCGCGGTGAGCGTAGCCAGGGCAGCCTGAATTTTTTCGTAGAGTTCGTGAATGGTCTTGCCGAAAAACCAAACGGCGACAGCAACCACCGGAGCAGGGAGCAAAACCCAAAGAGTGAGCGAAGGAGAGAGCGCAACCATGACGAGGATGGCCATGATCATGGTCACGATGGTCGTGGCGCTGTACATGATGCCCGGTCCGAGGACCATGCGGACGGCGTTGAGATCGTTGGTGGCGCGGGACATGAGCTCGCCGGTGCGATTGCGAACGTAAAACTCGGGCTCGAGAGCGAGGAGGCGTCTCAACAGGTCGTTGCGAATGTCATATTCGATGTCGCGGGAAACGCCGATGAGGGTCCAGCGGGCGGAAAAAGAAAGTACGCCTTTAATCGCAACGCAGAGAACGACCACGAGACAGTAAATGCCAAGCGTGCGGCGGCTGTTCGGAGCGTAATAAGGAATCGCGCGGCTGAGAGCGGAAAGCTTCGGCAGCGCCGAGAGAGGAGTCCCCGTTTTCATCGCATGCTCGAAAGGAGCGGGGCTGCCTGCAATCGTGTCGGTCATGATACCGGTGGCCAGAGGAAGCACGTTGCCAATGATGCCCATCAGCAAAACCATAAGCAGGCCGAAGATGATGCTGCCGGTGTAGCGCCGCAGATAAGGCATCAAACCGAACAAATCTTTGTTCGGTGGCGCGTTGGAAGCGCGATTGGCCGCGGCCGGTGCCGTGGAAGTTGCGGCGGCACTCATCGCAGGCTGGACCTCGGGGCTTCCAGGTTGGGGGCTTCAAGAAGAAAGTGCTCGTAGCTGCGGTCGAGGGACTGGTAGCGTTTGGTGGCCGGATTCCAACGCACACCGATAGGCAGCACGTGCGAATCAGTGGTGCCCTTCAAAGGAGTGAAGTACAACTCCAAACCTTTATCTTCAGTTTGTTCGTACTGGATGCGCCAACCGGTGATGGACGTCAAGGGCGTGAGACCCAGATAGCCTTTGGAATTTTTCAGGTGCTCATCACAGCGAAGAACTTCCGTCCATTTCCCATCCGTGTTTTCGACGACCACGGCGCGCGTGATAATGGTTCCCGGCAAATTGTTGGTGGGCGTTTTCGGCACAACGTTGGCGGCCAGAAACTGCTGCTTGCCGTTCTTTGCAAGATCCCCGAATAGCAGCACTTGCGTCTCGCTTCCCAGCAGCGCTTTGGCAGCCGACTGAATCTCTTCCGGGATGGCCGGCTCGGCGGGCTTGGTTTCCGCCTGCACCGCCGGTTTGGGCGCTTCCGTGCCGCATCCGCTCAACAGACCTGCTGCGGACAGGGCGAGTGCCAAAAATTGCGATGGGATTCTACCAATGCGGATCGCGCCGCAACCAGTGATTCTCCCTAATAGTGACGGAGCGCTACCCGCTGGGTTAGCAGAACTACAGCCGCTTGGCGAGGTATTTTCCATCGAAAATTCGTGACCCTCCGGCGCGAAGCCAATTGGCCGGATGAGCCTTCCAGCTTTCCCCGGCGCGCTCTCAAATTCAATGCTATGCGACGCTGCCGGACCCGACCATCCCCAACCTCTTTCGTACAATTCTAGCCGTTGCACCGCTTTGGTGGAAGAACTCCCGGAAGCACGTTTGCCACCCGGAGCAACTCGCTAACGCTGGGCGAGAATCGCGTCCAGACGAGCCTCCATGTTTTCTTCGCCTTCCGACCACAGTTCGCTGCGCTCGACGGGGAGTGCGCGTTCAATGGCTTCCACCCAATTCAACAATTGTTTGATGTTTTCGCGGGTCTTGGCGTGATATTCCTTCAGGTTGTTGCCCGCCGCCATCCACTGGCGAAAGGTGTGCTCGACAGGGTGCTCGGACGATCCGCCTGCGTTAGCTGAATTACCAGGCGTGAGCAGGCCGCCGTGCCCGGTGAACAAATGCTCGAATCCTAAATCCGCAACGAAGTGGCCGGAGTTCGCAGCGATTCCTCCGTCGTATTCCGGGCCGTGGCAGATCAGCTCGAGAGGTTCCGGTTTCTGCCGCCACTTTAGAGTTTCGATATCGAATTCCCAAAGGTCCCAGCTAGCGCCGACGATGTAGGCCGTATCTACGTTGAGGTGTTGCGCAGCCATGGCAGCAACTTCCGCGGGGCCGGCGTCCGTTGAGCGCAAATCCCATTCCGCAATGGGAGCCTCGCTGGGATCGACGGCCTGGACGATTAATTCTTCAAAAGCATTGTGAGAAGCGGAGAGCGGCGCGGTGGTAAGGAAACGCGCGAATTCCGCGATCATCGTCTCGAGCGAGAAATCGCGAGTCCAGACGCGCAAATAAGCGTGATTGGCCATGGCGGTCGAAACCTTGGGGATTATACCGGGCTTGCAGAGAAGTGGCGAATCAAGGCGCGCATCGCAAGCTTGGGGGAAGACGGAACAGGACAACTCTAACTGCTGGTTTTTGCGCTTTTTGCACGCGGGGGAGCTTCGGGAGAAATCGTGAACGACTTCGCAATTTCCGCCAGCCGCTCGCGGAGGGATTCTCCCACACCGGCGAAGACCTGAGCGCACGCTTCACGAAGTTTTTCTTCGGCGGTAGCGGCAATGCCAGAAATCATCTCGCGGGACTGGTGATCGAGCGAGGCGACGGTGGCGAGCATCCATTGATTGGAAACTGCTTCGAGCCGGTGCTTATGCTGCTCGGCGGCCTGTTCGCCCATTTGCTGGTAAGTCGCTCGCACCTCATGCTGGTGCGCGTCGGTCATGGATTTCCATTGCGCGAGCAAAGGCGTGAATCCTTCCGAGACTTTTTTCTGCGCTTCGGCGACGCCAGCTTCGAGCGCGCAGCCCAAGGCAGAGTGGAAACGATTCAGGAAGGCTTCCTGCTCCGCGGTCAGACGAAGCGCGAGTTCTGTAGTGACCTGCCCTGTCGAGCGCGCCAGTTCCTGGTTAAAGCCGTCGAGTTCCTGACGGCCAGTGCGCTGAATTTCATCGGTGAACGCAGCGGCCGTGGTGTCGGCGGCTTCGGCGAAAAGCGCACGGGCGCGTTCGAACGAATCGCGGACCACTTCTTCCATCTGGGTTTGCGTGTGGCCCACAAAGCTCCGGCTGGAATGGTTGAGCTCGGCAGCGAAGGCGCCGGAAATTTCCCCAGCCTTTTCGCGCAATTGATTGACGGTTTGCTCGACGGCCTTTTCAGACTGATTTTGAATCTGCGTCTGCGCTTTTTTCTCGTACCATTCGGCGGACTTGAGAAGCTCCTCGATCACTTGATGCTTCAGGTCGCCGACCTTACTTTCGAGGTCGGTGAGGCTGCGACCGGTGATGGTTTGGGAGGATTCTTGGAGAATTTGCTCGACGCCGCCGAGATTTTCCCGGAAATGCGCAAGCGACTCCGCGAAGGCAGCATCGGCGGAATTGCGAATGCGGTCCTGCTGAAGAGTGAGCGCGGCATCGAGGAGCGAACGGCCACCGGCGAGGCGGTGGATGGCTTCTTCGGTGCGCGAGATGTGCGGCGTCACCATCTCTTCGATCTGCCGGTCAAATTGTTCGAGCGCCAGGTTGGCCGCTTCCTCGAAAGTCTTATGGATGCGCTCGTTGATCGACTCGAAGACGGATTCCGATTCGCGATGAAGCTGATTGCGGTGCAAACTCAGGACATCATCCAGTTCTGACTGAAAACGGCCGAGAGCGTGCTGCTGCGTCCGCCGAAGCTGTTCGGAATGTTGGTCGAACTGCTCGCTGGTTTGCGCGGCACGTGCCAGGACAGATTCAAGCTCTTTCGAATGCTCTTGAAGCGCCGAGCGCAGAGCCGTGAGACGCTGCTCGGATTCTGCTGTCGCGGCTCCCGCGGATTCGCGCAAAGCCGCGACCTGGCGGGCCAACTCTTCCTGAACCTCAGCGAATAAGGCGCGAACATGTTCGCTTAAGCCGCCGACCGCGCGCTCCTGGGCTTGCGCGAGCGTGCTTTCCAGAGTCTGGCGCCAGCGTTCCTGCGCGGCTTCGCGTTCTTTTGTGACCTGCTCTTGCCAGGAGGACTGTGCGGCGGTGAGCACAACCGCAGTCTGTTGTTGGATTTCAGCCGCGGCAGCCCGCAACGCTTCGCGCTGCGCGACTGCTGCTTCTTCCTTCTGTCGCGCGGTTTCTTCGAGCGCGCGCACTGCATTGTCGGCGCGCGTTGACATTTGTGATTCCGACTGCTCCGCCTGGGTGCGCAGGCGTGCCGCCGTCTCCTCGGCTTGCTGAACCACGGAGTTCAGAGATTGCGCCGCGGTTTCCGTTTGCTGCGCGTGCTCGGCGCGTTGCGAGCTGGCTTGCTGCAGAAGATGGCCGGTGAGATCGCGAGTAAGCTGCTCGAGCTGGGGGGCCAGCCAGCGCGGGAGTTCGGTTCGCAAAGCTTCTGCCGCGGCTGCGTGCGCCACGCGCGATTGTTCCTCGGTTTCCTGCTGGAGTCTTTCTATGGCGTGCGCCGTCTCGTTGGCGATTTCCGCGCGGCCTGCGGCAAACTTCTGCTCCCACTGCTCGAAGGAAAGCCGCCGCTCGGCAGAGACGGCATGTGAAGCGGCTTCGCGCGCGGCTGCCTGAATCTGCTGCTTGGCATCGGCGACCAGCCTTGCCACTTGACGCGCCAATTGGAGCGAGGCGTCCGTAGTACTCGTTGGCGACGGAAAGACTCGCAGATTGTCGGCAGCAGGGGAAGGCGCGTGCTCGGCTTCTTCCGCTGGCAAAGCCAGTTCCGTTTCGTGTGCCGGCTGCGGTAGTTGCGCATGCTCGGCCGCCGGTTCCAGCTTCGGCGCAGCAGGCATTTCGGCAGGGAAGGTAAACCAATCTTCCGGCGGAAACGCAATTCCCCAAACGTTGCCGGAAACTTCCAATTCCAGTGCGACTTGAAAAAGTTGACGGACGGTTCGTGGGCGCTGAATCCAAGCTACGCGGCCACGCACCGAACGCGGGGGCTGGCCGGTTTCCGGGTGCGGAATCTCCAGCGTCACCCACATATTTTTCAGCACGTAGTGTTTGGACTGGTAGCGACAACCGTGACAATTGATGATTAGGGAAGAAGTGCGCTCGACGAAGGGCCGGCCCAGTGCGTCGACACCGGTCACCACCAGAGGAACCGCCTGCACGATGCGCGTGCTGCGGCGTTTTCGCAATTCCGTGTTTGCGCTGGCTACACTTTCCACTGCTGCCTCAATTGTATCATCGGCAAAATTGCCGCCTGAATCGTTCATGCGAGCCGCCGCCGTCCCTCAGTGTGTTTCGTTTGTGCGCGACCAAACGGCAGCCGCCTATTTCGTGGCGTTGCCCTGCGGAGAACCTTCTGAGGCCGGCTTGCGATGCGTTCCCGTCAGGAACGTCCAAGCTTCTTTCGCGACCCAGATTGGCCCAACCAGCAAATACACTGGTCCCTGAAAAAACGCCGGGTTGTTTCCTTCAATGCGATGCCCGAGAAACAACAGCACCCACCCGCCGAGAAAAAATCCCGCGCCCCAACTCCACTTCACAAACAGCAACAGAATGATCCCGGCAAAAATCATCGGGATTCCGACACCATGCAGGATCTTGTTCCAAACGGATTCGTGCTCGTGATCGTATTGTGCCAAGTAGTGCGCCAGACCCGGCATCAGCGCACCTCCTGTCAGCCGCTAAGCGGCTGGCACGCGTTGGGTGGGAGGACCGCCACCTTGGACGATGGACGTTATACTGAAAAAAATGGGAAATGACCAGAGCGTGCTGTAAGTACTGAGAGTTGTGAAGCGATGGTCCTATAAGTCTCTGCGGCCTTCCATGGCTTTGAGCATGGTGACTTCGTCGGCGTATTCAAGGTCAGCGCCGACAGGGATGCCAACGCCGATGCGCGTGACGCGGACGCCGAGCGGCTTTAAGAGCTTTGAGAGATAAACAGCCGTGGCTTCGCCTTCCGCGGTGGGATTCGTGGCGATGATGATTTCCTCGACCGTTCCACCCTTCAATCGCTCGATCAACGACTTGATGTGAAGCTGGTCCGGCCCGCGGCCGGAGAGCGGCGAAAGCGAACCGCCCAGCACGTGGTACATGCCGTTATAGGTGCGCGTCTTCTCGATGGCGAGAATGTTGTGCGCTTCCTCGACCACGCAAATCGTCTTCTTGTTGCGCGTCGGACCGATACAGTAAACGCACGGGTCCGAATCCGTGAGATTGTGGCAGGTCGAGCAGGAGCGAACCTTTTCTTTGGCGTCGCGGATGGCGTCGGCGAGCGCCAGCGCATCTTCGGGGGTGGCGCGCAGCAGGTGAAACGCCAGCCGCTGAGCGGTCTTCTGGCCAATTCCAGGAAGATGCTTCAATTCATCGATGAGTCGTTCGACGGGAGCGGCAAAATCGGGCATGCAGCATGTGTAGCACAGCCGCGCGCATCCGCGCAAACGCGCTGCAAACCCGCTAAAGTTCGCGGTACATGACGAACGCGTCCACGAAGCCGAGTGCGGGATGCTCGAACGCTTTCGGAAGGCGGCCGACAATTTCGAACCCGAAGCTTTGCCATAGCCGCACCGCGCGCTCGTTGCTGCTCACGACAAAATTGAATTGCATAGCGCGGAAGCCGCGCTCCCGCGCCCGCTCCAACGAGTGCGCGCACATTGCACGAGCCACTCCGCGGCCCGTTGCATGCGGAGCCGTCATGTAGCCGCAATTGGAGACATGCGCGCCGCCGCCTTTTTGATTCGCTTTGAGGAAGTAGGTGCCGACAATTTCGCTGTTGTCTTCCGCGACGAAGACTTCGTGGCCAGGCGAAAACCAGAACGCCAGAGCGCTTTTGCGGTTCATGTCGCGCGGCTGCGTGTAGGTTTCGCCCGCGCGAATGATAGGCTCCAAAATTGCCCAGATCGCGTCTGCATCCTTTTCGACCGCAGACCGTACCTTCATGGATATCTCTAGCAAGCACTTCCTAAGTCTTTTTGCATCATATACTTATGGCAATAAGTGTACTGGAAGGGTCCCCTCAACAACAAATTGCAAGATTCGGGGCGGCCACCGTTCTAACATTGGAACAAAGGACCTAGCACTTCCAAGGACACCCATAGCCCATGGTTGAGCTGATCATTGTCCTATTTGCTGTCCTGGCGATCGCCACTCCCTTCATTGCACTCATCCTTTTGGGAAAGTACTCCAAGCTCCGCCGGGAGTTTGACGAGTCCAGGGAAGAGCACTCCCGGCAAATCAAATCGATGCAGCGGGAAGTCGCGGACCTGAAGAAGCAAATCGCTTCCACGACACAAACAACGCAACCGGTCGCGGAAAGGCCGCCCGAGCGGCCCGTTGCTCCAGCAGCAACTCCTGTTAAGGAAGCGCCGGTCCCACCTCAGCGCGTGGAGTTTCCTCCGCCCGTCAGAGTGCCGCCGCCGGTTTCCGTTCCGCCTTCCGAGAAAAAACCGGAGCCAGCGCCTGCCACTCCCGCTGAGCCCAGCGTCGTGTTGCCTGCTGCCGCAAAGACGCCCGCGGAAATGAAGCCGACAGCGCCAATCGCGCCACCTCCCATTGCGAAGCCCGCAGTGCCGCCCGTTCCGCAGCCGCCCGCAGAACAAATGCCATCGACACTGACGGAGCGACTCACCACGCCGCTCCCGGTCTCTGCATTCAAGGTTTCTCCACCCAAGCCCCCCGAGGCAAAAGTATCCGAACCCAGAGTTTCTGCAACCAAGGCTCCCGAGCCAATAATCACCGCGCGCAAACCCACGCTGCAGCAACGAATGAGAACGGTCTCGTCGATCGAAGAAACCCTCGGGACGAACTGGCTTCTCAAACTGGGCATCATCATTTTGGTCATCGGTATTGCGTTCTTTGGCATCTACGAATTCGGAGTGGTCGGCCCGTTGGGCAAAAGTGGAATCTCTTTCTTCGCCTCAGTTCTTCTGCTCGCGGGCGGCGTGGCCCTTGAAAAACTCGAGCGCTATCGGCTGATCGGCCGTGGCGGCATCGGCGGCGGCTGGGCGCTGCTATTTTTCAGCACGTTCGGGATTTACCACGTCGGCGCGATGCGCATTTTCCCTGCTGATCTCAAGTGGCTCACCTTCGATTGCGCGCTGATGCTGCT
>Ga0335077_10010183_pt1 | contig 11690 bp, 8 predicted proteins | sample Lox_Sample_31_FD_207151 | JGI IMG/M metagenome (GOLD analysis project Ga0335077, IMG submission 207151) | Soil microbial communities from Loxahatchee National Wildlife Refuge, Florida, United States - Lox_Sample_3.1 | ecosystem: Environmental > Terrestrial > Soil > Wetlands | place: USA: Florida...
CTACCGTTTGCGCGTAGACCTGGAATACTTCGCCGCCCGCTGGCGCAAATCGGGCATCTCCGCGCTCCACGTCGCCGCCTGGCATTATTACGAGCCGGACACCGGGCGCGACCGGTACCTCGCCCGCCTGATCGAGGCCTGCCACCGCGAAGGCATCCTGGTGTATGCCTGGCTCGAACTGCCCCACGTCAGCGAGAAATTCTGGGCCGATCATCCCGAGTGGCGGGAAAAAACCGCCCTCCTCCAGGACGCCCAACTCGACTGGCGCAAACTGATGAACCTGACGAACCGCGACTGCTTCCGCGCCGTATCGGCGGGCGTGCGGCAGTTGGCCGGCCGGTTCGATTGGGATGGCATCAACCTTGCCGAGCTTTATTTCGAATCGCTCCAGGGCATCTCGAACCCCTCCCGATTTACGCCCATGAACGACGACGTGCGCGCGGAATTCCGGCGGGCCGCCGGTTTCGACCCTCTGGATCTGTTCCGCGCCCCCAACCCGCGGGTCCCGGCGCGCCCATTCCTGGATTTCCGCAGCGAGCTTGCCCGGCGCATGCAGGAAGAGTGGATCGCCGAACTGGAGTCCATTCGCCACGAGAAACCTCACCTCGACCTCGTCCTGACTCACGTGGACGACCGCTACGACAGCGGTATGCGCGATGCCATCGGCGCCGACGCGGCCCGGGTCCTGCCGCTTCTTGACCGGCACGACGTCACCTTCCTGATCGAGGACCCCGCCACCGTCTGGCATCTGGGCCCGCAGCGCTATCACAACATCGCGGAGCAGTACGTCCCGTTGACTCCTCACCGCGAGGAACTGGCCATCGACCTGAATATCGTCAACCGGTACCAGAATGTCTATCCCACCCGGCAGCAGACGGGGACCGAGCTGTTTCAGCTGGTGCACAGCGCCGCCCTCAATTTCCAGCGGGTCGCGCTCTATTTCGAAAGTTCCCTCCTGCTTCCCGACCTGGACCTGCTGCCCTCGGCATCGTCTCCGGCGGCCACGCTGCACCGGTCGGGCTCGCAGATCATGGTGGATTCCGCGATCGGAGTGGGCTTGGCCTGGAAGGGGCCGGCGCTGGTAGACGGCCAGCCCTGGCCGGCCGCCGACGATGCGACAGTCTGGCTGCCGCCGGGCCCTCACCGGATAGAGCCGGGGACGCAGCCGCCCGGCATGCGGCTCCTGCGTCTGAATGCCGCGTTGGAGGCCGCTCGCACGGCTGGCCCGGCGTCCCTGGAATTCTCCTATCGGAGCAGCGCCCGGACAATCGCTGTCCTGGATCGCCTCCCGCGCCGGATCCAGGTGGATGGAGTGGAATCGCCGCTCGAACGTGCCGGCCCGGCCACGATTTTTCTTCCCCGCGGACACCACTCCGTGACATTAGCCGCCGACTGAGATAGGATTGACGGATAATAGTAATGATGGATGTTGCGTTACAGGCTGGCGTTCCGGAGATCCCTGATAAGCTCTACTTCAAAATCGGCGAAGTGAGCGAACTGCTCGGCGTGGAGCCGTACGTCCTTCGGTATTGGGAGACCGAGTTCACGGTTCTCTCGCCCAAGAAGTCCGGCACCGGCCACCGCCTCTATCGCCGTAAAGACGTGGAACTGCTGCTGCGCATCAAGCACCTGCTGTACGAGAAGAAGTTCACCATCGAAGGCGCGCGCCTGGCCTTGCAGGCGGAAACCCGCGGACACAGACCGCGCAGCGGCCGGCGTCTCCAGCAGGAGCTTTTCTCCGATGATCCCCTGCCGAACATTCGCCGGGAACTCGTGGAGATCCTGGAACTGCTGAAGTAGCTGCGTACCGCTACATGAAATTCCGCGTGTGCAGCGCAGACATTTCTTCCGCGCCGGCGTCGCTGAAGCCCAGGTGCAACAGGCGCCTCTTGCGGCCGCTGTGCATCTCCTGAACGAGAGTGGAAACCGCGTCATGACCCGTTCCGATGTCCGCGCAGTCCCACGAGCCCGCGGCAAGCAGCACGAGCGCGTCGAATACCTCGGCATTCAAACCCGCCGTGTGACGAAGGCTTTCGTGCCTGCGCCGCACCGCGTTCATGAGCGTTTCTCGCATCCAGGGTTGGGCTTGCAGGTGCTCGCGGAGGTGCGCCATCCCGAATGCGACATGGCGGGCTTCGTCCTGCGCAGCCAGCCGGCACACCGCGGAGGTGACCGGATCCGGCGCGGATCGTTCGAGGAACCACAGCAGGTTCAGAAAGGTCCCTTCCCCCAGGACGGACAGCAAGAAAGAGGCAATCGCAAAGTTGGGCTCGTCCACCAGCGTCTGAAGAGATGCCTGGCCCCCCGCCGTGGACAGGCCAAGCTCTTTTCGCTTGAGCAAAGCCCGCCGTGTGAATACCTCGATATGGCGCGCTTCGTCGGCTGCCTGAATCGCAAGCAACTGCATCACTTCGCGGAAGTGGGGATGCAACTGGGCGACGAAACGGGCGGGCACCACCAACGCTGCGGTTTCGTTCTCGATCAGATAGGTCATCACCTGCACGATGGCATCTTCCACTTCGGCCGGCAGATCGAATTCCGCATCCCATGGCACCGCGGTTGCCGGGTCCCACTGTGCCGCGGCCGCTTGTGCGTACATCCGCGCCACGTCCGCCGACCAGACCTCTGACTTGCGGTCGAGTTGAAACCGGAACTCCGGCGAGCCCGCCTCAACCAGCGCTCCCCGCCCGGCCAGACCCCATCGTTGTGGAGGGTGCTCCAACACCGCGTCCCGTACATGCGGGTCCGCCTGCCCCGCTCGCTCGGCTCCGGACCACCGCTGGCCCGCTGCAGGCCCGCGCATGATCCATGCGTGACCTGTTCCGTTGTTCTCCACCCACCGGAACTCGTGCCCCTCGGCACGGCACCAGGCCCGCAGATGAACCGCCAGATCCGGGGCGCGGCCGAAGACTGTGACTCCTTCCGCCGGCGGCGCCGCCCGCAGGGCCCGCTTCACCAGCAACGCCCCGCCGCGCTCAAACGCCAGGTCCGCCAGGTCTACGCGCATCGCACTGCCACCGCTGCCACGAAATCCTCGACGTACCCGAAGCGGTCTATCGCTCCCGAGAGGAGACCGTAGCCTTCGGTTCGCCCCGGAACCCAGCACTTCAGCCCCTCCAGATCCAGCAGCCGTCGTACATCGGGATCCTCATAAGACATGCCCAGCAGAAGTTCCCGGAAGCGTTCCACCGAAGCAGACATTCCGCCCCGCAACACCGTGAAGTTGCAGTGGTCATACGGTGGTGTGGTCGCGATCGTGCGGACCGAGCCTGCGGGGAGGGTTCCTTCCTGCGCGAACACGAGCAGGTTCGAATCAATCAGGCATGCCGCGTCGCAATCCCCACGGAGCAGCGCGCGAACCGCGTCGCGTTCTCCACCGATATGGTCCCCATGCTTGCCTACGAGACGATCGAACGGCAGGACCTCGAAGTCGCGGTTGGGCTCCAGTCCCTGCTGCGCCAGAAAATAGAGCGGAATCAGGGTCGCCTGCGGCGAGTCGTTAGCGCCCACCGCGACGCGGCGACCCCTGAGATCTCCGACACTGCGAACCGCGCCGCCTTCGCGCGTCACCACCACCGAGACGAGATCGCGATCCGTGTCGCGCATGCAAATCGCCTCGGCGTGTTGCTCGAGCCTGTCTGCGATTCGCTGCGTCTGCAGCCAGGCCAGCGGCGAGTTCCACGCCACGTGAATATAGCCCGTGGCCAGCGCTTCGACCTGCCGTTCGTAATTGGCAAAGAGAACGTAATCGAATTCGAGCCCGTGCTGTTCGAAATACGTTTGGAAGCCGTCCCAAATGGTCACCACCTTCGGGTCGTATGCCACAGCTCCCAGCACCAGTGTATTCTGGGTCATCATGTTCAGCTCCTTTCAGAATCAGAAGAGGGGCATCCCGCAAATGGCCTTTCCGATGAAGTCGTAGAGAATGTCGGTGGTCGGCGCCATCACGCCGGCCGCTCGCGCGTCCCGAAAGAACCTCTCCACCCCGACTTCTTTTCGGAAAGCGGCGCCGCCGCAGACCCTCATCGCCAGATCGAGCACTTCGTTCGCGCATTCGCCGGCCGCCGCCTTGCACTCCAGCACCCGTAACATCATGTCGGCACGTTTGGCGGCGATCGCCGCCAGCGTGTCGCCAAGCAGGGCATCCGAAACATCCGCCTTGACGCGCATGCGCGCCACGTAGTTTCGGATCGTGGGCAGGTCCGAAAGGGTCGTCCCGGTGTCGCTGTGGCGCGTGCGGGTGACGTGCGCTGCGGTCCGGCGAATCGCACCGCTCATCAGTCCGTTGGAACAGGCCGCACTCAAAACCGCAAACACAGGCAGCACGATGTTCATCATGACCTCGAACCCCTGGCCGTCGCCGCCCAGCATCGCCGACGGAGGAACCTCGACATCCGACGCCGACACGGGCGACGAGTCGTTGCCTCGAAGCCCCAGCCCTTCGAACGGGCCCGCCACCGTGAGTCCCGGGGCCGTCGCCGGAACCAGCCAGATCGTGCTCGCGCCCTCCGCTTCCAGCGGCTTCGACGACCATACGTAGGCCGTGGCGTGCGAGGCGGACGTGACCCAACTCTTGTCCGCCTTCAGGCGGATGTGCCCGTTGTGCCGGGTGGCTGCCCCGACAGGAGCCCAAAAGTGGCTCCGCGACCCCGCTTCACTGAATGCCAGCGTACTGAGGTGCGCGCCGGAAGCCGCAGCCGCCCGCTCCTCCTTCGATCCATGCGCCTCCAGAACCGCGGTCCCGCAGTAGTGCATCACCAATACCATGGCGGTTGACCCGCACTCTTCCGCCACCCGCCGTACAATGCCCGCGGCACCGGCCAGTCCGAGTGCAAGCCCGCCCGACTCCGCGCAGCTCAGCGCTCCCAACAGTCCGGCCGAAGCCAGGGCCTGGAGCGACTCCGTGGGGAAGGCGCCGTTCCGATCGACCGCGGCCGCGTTAGGGCCGATTGTCGTCGTGCACAGTCGCTCGAGCGTAGATTCGTAGGTTCCTGCGGTAGTGTTCATCTCTCCTCGCGTTCTGCCGGCCAAACGGCCCTCGGCATCCGCGAAGATTGCCGTCTAGGGCTCGATTGTCCCGGCTAATGGCCCGGTCCCGCCGGGCGGTTCGAAATCTCAGAGCCTAGGGGGCATACCAGACTTCGCAGTGTATCATCGCCGTCCGGGAGCATGCACGAGCAATACCCCTCTAACCCTCCGGCGCGCGGATCGATGAGCAATTCGATACAGCGAGCCTTGCCCGAGTCATGCCAGGATGACTGTGACACTTAGCCCTTATAGTGCTAAGAACTTGTTTCCCGGCCACATCAGGAGGTCTCTGGAAAACCATGGCGCGGCGAATTTCAGACATCTGTATGGAAGTGTTGTCTGGCGCAGTACGATCGAAAGTCGGTTGGTTTGCCCTGACATGTTTGCTATGGAACCCTTCTCCGGGACAGGCGCAAGGGACCATCACCACCGTCGCCGGGAGCGGGCAGATGGGCTTCTTCGGCGATGGGAGCCTGGCCACGGGCGCGGCCTTAAACTCTCCCGCGGGAGTCAAGGTCGACTCCGCCGGAAACGTGTACATCGCCGACACTGCCAATTACCGGGTCCGGAAAGTCACCTCGGGAAACATCATCATCACGATTGCGGGGAATGGGCTGCTGGGCTCGGCGGGCGATGGCGGCCAGGCAACCACCGCGAGCATCAGCGACACTACCGATGTCGCGCTGGACACGGCCGGGAACCTGTACATTGCCGATGCGAGCAACCGCCGGGTTCGGAAACTGACCCCCGCGGGGATTATCTCAACCTTCGCCGGCACCGGCGTACAAGGCTACTCCGGGGATGGTGGCCCAGCCACGAGTGCCATGCTGGGCCGGCCCATTGCCCTCGCTATCGATGGCAGCGGCAACTTATATATTGCGGACAGCGGCAATCAGGACGTCCGCCGCGTCAACCTCAGCTCGGGTGTCATCACGACTTACGCCGGCAACGGCACCGCGGCCTTCGGCGGAGATGGCGGCCCGGCCGCAAGAGCCTCGCTGATGTTCCCCCTCGGTGTGGCGGCCGATAACGCAGGGAATCTGTACATCGCCGACGCGGGCAACAACGTTATCCGCAAAGTCAATACATTAGGCATCATCACCACCGTGGCCGGCATTGGTGGCCAGGCAGGCTTCTCCGGAGACGGCGGGACTGCCGCGGGTGCGCTGCTCAACATTCCGTCCGGAATCGGTGTCGATGGCGCAGGCAATCTTTTCATCGGCGATTCCGGAAACAATCGGGTTCGCCGGGTGGACGCCACTACTGGAACGATCATGACAATCGCGGGCACCGGCGACAATGGGTTCGGCGGCGATGGCGGACCGGCGATCGGCGCGGTGCTGAACTTTCCCTGGGGGATCTCGGTGGATGCGTCCGGCGCGGTGTACGTGGCTGACCGAAACAACAATCGCATTCGCAAGATCTCCGGATCGGGGACACTGGTGAACATCGCTTCGGGTAAAGCGGCATCTCAGAGCAGCACGCTTCCCGGTGTTCCGTCCGCGGCCGCCGGTTCCGCGGTGGACGGAAGCACGGACGGCAACTTCTTCGATGGTTCCGTTACGGCTACGAACCAGGATTCGGACCCCTGGTGGCAAGTGGATTTGGGGTCGCCTGCATCCGTCACGTCCGTCACCATTTGGAATCGAACCGACTGTTGCGGATCGCGCCTGAGCGATTACTGGGTATTTGTTTCGGACACGCCATTCGGCGCCTCGGACACGCCGGCCACGTTGCAGTTCCGGGCAGGCACGGCCGGCAGTCATCAAACGTCCGCGCCCAGCCCTTCCGCCAACATTCCGCTATCCGCGCAAGGACGGTATGTGCGCGTGCAACTGAGCGGCCCGGGCTATCTCAGCCTGGCTGAAGTCCAGGTGTTCGGAATGCCGGGTAGCGGCGGTAGTGGCGGCGGTGGCGGCGGCGGTGGCGGCAATGGTGGGGGCGGCGGCGGAACCGTGACCGGCACGAATATAGCGCCTGGTAAGTCCGCCACGCAAAGCAGCAACCTGCCGGGTAGCCCGACATCGGTGGCCTCTTCGGCGATAGACGGCAATTCGGACGGTGCCTACTTTGACGGGTCGGTGACTGCCACGAACCTGGATCCCAATGCCTGGTGGCAGGTGGATCTTGGCGCGCCCGCGAATGTCAATGCCGTCGTGATCTGGAACCGCACGGACTGCTGTGGTTCACGTCTGGGCGATTACTGGGTGTTCGTCTCCGACACGCCGTTCAGCGCGTCCGATACTCCCGCTACCCTGCAATTCCGTGCGGGCACCTTTGCCAGCCATCAGACGTCCGCGCCCAACCCGTCCACCACGATCATGGTCGGCATGCAGGGACGCTACGTCCGCGTGCAACTCTCCGGTGCGAACTATTTGAGCCTTGCCGAAGTTCAAGTCTTCGGCACCGGCGGGATGGCGTCACCCACCAATCTGGCGGTCGGCAGGCCCACGGCACAAAGCAGCACGCTTCCGGGCGCACCCACGGCGGTGTCGTCCTCCGCGGCAGACGGCAACACCGACGGCTCGTTCTTCGATGGATCGGTAACAGCCACGAATGCCGACCCCAACGCCTGGTGGCAGGTAGACCTGGGCTCACCGGTGACGGTCAGTTCCGTGGTGGTCTGGAATCGGACCGACTGCTGCGCCACCAGGCTGTCGGACTTCTGGGTGTTTGTCTCGGACACGCCGTTCCAGGCTACCGACACACCCGCCACCTTGCAGTTCCGGGCCGGCACATTTGCCAGCCACCAAACCTCCACACCGAATCCGTCGCTTACGGTGTCGGTGGGCATGCAGGGACGCTACGTCCGCGTGCAACTCTCGGACACCGATTATCTGAGCCTTGCGGAGGTGCAGGTATTCGGGCAATAGCAGCCGCGGTTAGCCGGTGAAGCCGGAGGCCGCTCGGAGTGCGTACTCGAGATCGTCGATCAGGTCGGCGGCGTCCTCGATCCCGGTGGAGTATCGCACCAGCGCCTCCGGAATTCCCATCGCGGCGCGGTCCTCCGGGCTTACCTCCACGTGGCTGGTGGTGGCCGGAGGGCCCACCGTCGTTTCGACCGCACCCAGATTGGCGGCTCGATGTGCAAATCGCAAGGCCGGCAGGAATCGCTTGACGCGGTCGTAACCGCCGCGAAGCGCGAAGCTCATGACGCCCCCGAACCCTCCGGGCATCTGCCGCCTGGCGATGTCGTGCTGCGGGTGGGATTCGAGCCCGGGATAGTAGACACGCTCGACCAGGTGGTGGCCTTCGAGGTATTGCGCGATCCTCATGGCATTGGCATTCTGGCGCTCGATGCGAATGCCGAGAGTCTTCAGACCGCGGAGCAGCAGGTAAGCGGCGAACGGATCGAGGGCGGCGCCGGTGATTTCGCGGTAATGGTAGATGGTCCGGATCAGCTCCGCCGGTCCGCACACCACTCCCCCCAAGGCGTCCGCGTGGCCGCCCAGGAATTTGGAAGCGCTGTGCAACACCAGGTCGGATCCGAGTTCGAGCGGCCGCTGGTTGACTGGAGTGGCGAATGTGTTATCGGTGATTACGACGGCACCGGCGGCATGACCCGCCCGGGCCAGGCGCTCGATATCCACCACCTTTAAAGTCGGATTGGTGGGCGTCTCCAGGTACAGTGCGCGACAACCCTTGCGGATTTCGGACTCGATCTGCTCGTGATCGGCGGTGTCGCACAGGCACACCTCGACCTGGATCGCGGGAAGAAATTCGCGAAAGAGCTGGTTGGTGCCGCCGTAGGTGTCCTTCACCGTAACGACGCGATCACCCGGGCGGAGCAGACTGAACAGCGTGTTGCTGATGGCCGCCATTCCCGACGCGAAGCTGGTGGCTGCCTCGGTGCCCTCCAGAGCGCGGACCTTCTGTTCGAACACCCGGACGGTGGGGTTGGTGTTTCGGCTGTAAATGTGGCCGGGCTTGTGTTGGCGGGCCACGGCTTCCCAATCGTCCAGGCTGTCGTAAGCGAACGCGACGCTCTGGGCGATCGCGACCTGGGTGGCGCCCTCGGCCTGGCGGTGTTCCTCGCCCGCCCAAACGGCCTTGGTGTGGAGCTTCGAATCTGAGGAATCTGGCTTCATCCGATTAGTATCGACCCGATCGCGTTGTTATAGAATTCGGATGACTGGGAGGTTGCCATGACGCGGAGATGGATTCCCGCCGTTTTATGCTGCGGAGTCGTAGGAGTGTGGCCTCTGGCTGCGGGGGATGATCACACGGGGCAGCCGCAGCCTTCCACAGGGCGGATCTTCTTCCTGGACATCAGCGCCGGCAAAGGCCGGCTGCTTTCGGCCAACACCGACGGCTCCGGGTTGAAGGTGCTGGTCGAAGGCCTCAACAGCGGACCCGACGGGGTGGCCGTTGACGCCCGGCGAGGCTATGTCTACTGGACCAACATGGGCAAGGCCGGCGTCGATGACGGGTCCGTTCAACGCGCCAACCTGGACGGCACGAACGTGGTGACGATCGTCCCTGCGGGCGGCACGTTCACTCCCAAACAGCTTCGCATCGACCAGAAGAGCGGCAAGCTCTACTGGTCCGACCGCGAGGGAATGCGCGTCATGCGCTCCAACCCGGATGGCAGCCGCGTCGAGACGCTGGTGCAGACCGGAGATGGTGATGCGGACCGCAAGGACGCTGGCCGATGGTGCGTTGGCATCGCGATCGACCCGGATCGCGGCTTTCTGTACTGGACGCAGAAGGGCGGCTCGAATGCGGGGCAGGGCAGCCTTCTCCGCGCTCACATCGAAATCCCGAAAGGGGAAAATGCCGCGCATCGCACGGACATCGAAGTGCTGTTCCGCGACCTGCCGGAGCCGATCGACGTGGATCTGGACCTCGTCCACCGGATGATCTATTGGGCCGACCGCGGCGACCCGCCGGATGGAAATACGGTGAATCGCGCGGCCATGGATGCCCCTAAGGGCTCGCGGCAGGGCCCCGCGATCCTGGTTCGGGGCCTGCACGAAGGAATCGGCATCTCGCTTGACGTTGCGCGCGATCGCATGTACTTCACGGACCTGGGAGGCAGCGTCTACAGCGCGCGGCTGGATGGCTCGGATCAGAAGACCTTGCTGGCGCATCAGGGTGCGCTGGTGGGAATCGAGTACGTGGAAGCGGCGAAGTAGATTCAGGGAGTCGCTGCCCCGCGCTTTAATAACTCGGGTTTGACCACTTTGCCGTAGGGCGTCTTGGGCAGCTCCTTGACGAAGTGGTAGCGTTTGGGCAGCTTGTATCTCGCGATGCGAGGTTCCAGGAACCGCGCGAGGTCCTCGGCGGAGCGGTCGGCATCCGCCCGCACCACCACGAAGGCGGCGCCCACCTCGCCCCAGGTGGCGTCGGGCACCCCTATCACTGCCGCTTCCTCGACGTCCGGGTGCTGCACGAGCAGCGCTTCGATCTCAGCGGGATACACGTTGACGCCGCCTGAGATAAACATGTCTTTGATGCGGCCATCGATATAATAGAACCCTTCGGCATCGCAATGGGCCAGGTCGCCGGTGCGCAGCCAGCCATCGGGCGTAAACGCCGCGGCGGTGGCCTCGGGTTGATTCCAGAAGCCGGCGGAGACGTGCGGACCGCGCAGCCACAGTTCGCCGGTCTGGCCGGCGGCGACTTCCGATCCGGTGGAATCGCAGACGCGGACCTGCGCGAACAGCATAGGTTTGCCGATCGATCCCGCATGCAAACGCGCGTCCTCCTCTGTCATGGCGAAGCAATTCACTCCCGCTTCGGTCAGCCCGTAGCCTTGTTTGAAGACGATGCCACGCGACTGGTAGAGGTCGATCAGGTAACGCGGCAGCGGCGCGCCGCCGCTGATCGACCAGCGGACACTCGACAGTTCGGCGCGGGCAAATTCCGCCGTCTCGCTGAGTAGTTTGAAGATGGTGGGTACGCCGAAGATGACGGTGGCGCGCTCGCGCTCGACGGCGCGCCACACCTCCGGCGCATCGAAGCGATCGTGCAATACGATGGTGCCGCCAATCGCGAAGATCGGCGTCAGAAAGACCGCCAGGCCGCCGGCGTGATACATGGGCGTGAAGATCGGCGCGATGTCGTTCTCGCGGAGTTGCCAGCTCAGCACCGTGTTGCAGGCGTTCCACAGGATCATGCGGTGCGGCAGCATGACGCCTTTGGGCTTGCCGGTGGTGCCTGAGGTGTACAACAGGCACCAGAGATCTTCGGGCGCGCAAGGGACCGGGTCAAAGGCGGCTCCCGCATCCAGATCCATCGCGTCCAACGTCCCGCTATCGAGGACCGTGCGGACTCCCGCATCGGCGATCTGCGCCTCGCGCTCGTCCGGTGTGAGGCGGGTGCTGAGGGGCACCAGGACGATGCCGGTCTTGCCTGCCGCGAAGAAGGCGTCCACATACTCCACGCGGTTGCCCGACAGGATTCCGACTCGGTCGCCTTTCGCCAGGCCAAAGTCGCGGGTCCAGACGCGGGCCATGGCGCAAGCACGGCGATCGAGAGCCGCATAGGTGAATCGGCGGCCGGTGTGGACTTCGACGAGCGCCAGTTTGCCGGGTGTCAGTCGGGCGCGCTCTCCCAGCAGGTCGCCCGCGATCATGGCTCGCGTCCTTCGGGAGGCGGCGCAGCCAACACGCCCAACAATACGCTCGCGAAGCGCTCCGGACATTCCATCTGCGGAACGT
>Ga0335077_10010185_pt1 | contig 11690 bp, 10 predicted proteins | sample Lox_Sample_31_FD_207151 | JGI IMG/M metagenome (GOLD analysis project Ga0335077, IMG submission 207151) | Soil microbial communities from Loxahatchee National Wildlife Refuge, Florida, United States - Lox_Sample_3.1 | ecosystem: Environmental > Terrestrial > Soil > Wetlands | place: USA...
GAGCCTCGATGGCGTCCAGCAGTTCATAGACCTCCTCGACCGCATGCCAGCGCAGGGACATGTGGTTTTGCTGCCGGTCCCAAGGGCAGCCGGTGGGTGACCGAAGGCGGGCCATGACGGCGAGCAGGTCGTTGATGGCGGCGGAGCGTTTCATGGGAGGGGGGTGCGGAGTGATGGAGTGCTGGAGTGGTGGAGGATTGGAGTGGTGGCGAGACACATCCCAATACTCCAACACTCCATTACTCCATTACTCCACCGCCCCATTACTCCATGACTCCGTCTGCTGTTCACAGTATCACCAGGTTGTCCCGATGCACCACCTCCACCCGGTGCAGTTTCCGGGCCTTGATCTCGGTGGCGCCGAAGCCGGCGATGCCACGGGCAAACTCCGTGCCGTCTTGATCGCAAATGCGCACCACCTCCCCGGCCCCGAATTCACCGTCGCATCGCGTGACGCCGGGCGGCAGCAGGCTTTTTCCGCCGTCGCGCAGTGCTTTCCTGGCGCCCGCGTCCACAAACAACGCTCCTTTGGGACGGTGGAAAAAGGCGATCCATCGCTTGCGGCCTCTCAGCCGCGTCGGCTGGGGCACGAATAACGTGCCTTCCTCCTCGCCGGCCAATACTCGGGCGATCACCTTCTTCTTTCGACCCGAAGCAATAACGAGCGGGATGCCGGACCGCATGGCAATCTTGGCGGCCTGAATCTTCGAGGCCATTCCCCCTACGGCGGTGGCGCTGGTGGTTCCGCCTGCGGTCCGTTCCAGCGCTTCGTCCACACGCTCGATGACGGAGATCGTCCGGGGAGCCGCCTTGCCAAAGCCCTCCAGCACGCCGTCAACCGTGGTCAGGACGAGCAGCAAATCCGCGGGCAGCAGCGACGCTACCAGCGCCGAGAGTCGGTCGTTGTCCCCGAACTTCAATTCCGTAACGGAGACGACGTCATTCTCGTTGATGATCGGGACGACCCCATGGCTCAGGAGCGTTACCAGGGTGCTGCGGGCATTGAGATGACGTTCGTGATGCTGCAGGTCATCGTGCGTGAGCAGGATCTGGGCGACAGCCAGGCCATGCGCGCCGAACAACTTCTCGTAAATCGCCATGAGCCGCGATTGGCCTACCGCCGCGCAGGCCTGCAGCTCCGCCAGCTCGCTGGGGCGCTTTTCGTAGCGCAGCGCACCCATGCCCGCACCCACGGCGCCGGAGGAGACCAGCACGATCTCCTTGCCCGCCTGCCGCTGCTCGGCGATTTGGGCGACCAACTGCTCCATCTGGGCGCGGTCCGGCTGCTTCCGGCTGTCTGTCAGGACGCCGGTCCCCAGCTTCACCACCAGGCGGGTGACATCTTTGAGAATTTCCGAGCGCACGCGGAGCTTGATACCAAACCCGTCTGGCGGTGTCGAATTCGTAATCCCCGGACGACGAGGGAGCGCGGCCTCTCGGCGGGAGGAAAGCGGCTGTGGCCACGGCGGCGCATATCACCGCGCCTGGCGTTGATAGCGTGTAGCCCAGCGGCTACAATGGTGCGGTGATTGCAAATCGCGAGACCGAGCTCTTCGCTGCTATGAAGAAGACCGTTACTACACGTTATGATGTTGCCGAGCACCTTAGAACCCCGAGGGAGATGGCCGCTTATTTGGAAGCGTGCCTCGAAGAGGCGGGGGGAGATGCCGCATTTATTGCAAAAGCGCTGGGAGATATTGCTCGCGCGAAGGGCATGGCGCAGGTAGCTCGCGACGCGGGCCTTTCCCGTGAAAGCCTATACAAGGCACTTTCCGGTGAGCGTAGCCCCGGCTTTGACACCGTCCTCAAAGTGATCGAGGCACTGGGACTGCGGTTGCACGCCAAGGCAAGCAGCGGATGACCGAGAGCCCCAGGTTCATGGAGCGAACACGGGCGGGCTGCGTGGACTCATGATTCGGACCGGCTGGGCTGCCCGCATCGCTCGTGCTTGGCGTTAGTCGGCTTGATCGGCCACGCACCTCGCCCGTGGCCTTACCATTGGCACAGCCCTTTCCCAATTCCCCTCTGGGCGCTTTCGTGGTTAAATGGGGGCATGAAGATCGAAGGATTGCACATCGGCATGAAGGTCCGGCACCCGCAATACGGTGTCGGGGTGGTAAAGACCATTTCCGAGGCGACGGCAGACATCCAATTCGACGAAGGGAGACGGACGGTGGCGCCGGAGCCGAGCGGGCTGGAACCGGCGGAGGCACAAGCCAGCATCCGGGGCCTGGACTTGCCGCTGGCCCAGGTCGTTCGAGAGACCGTTGAGGCGACGATTGACCGGTTGGGGTTGGCGAGGCCTGAATCCGTAGTCGAGCAACTGGCTGCCCGATGGCATAAAGGCCGAGCGGTGCTGCACCCGGCGGACCCCACGTTGCAGACCAAGGAAATCCCACTGGAAGTGTTTTTTCACAAGGTGGTTGGCATCCGGAACCAATTGCGTGTGCTCGAGCAGAAGATCAACGGGCACCCGACTTTGACCGACGGGGAGAAAGTGGAGATGCAGCAATATATCACCCGGTGTTATGGCTCGTTAACCACCTTCAATCTGCTTTTCAAGGAGAAGGAAGATCAGTTTTAGCCGACGCTGATGATGAACAGTGCCTTGCTGCGCGTTTTGCTTTCTGCCTTGGCGGTACTCGTCTGGGCCGGGCCGTCGCTCTCCGCAAATGATGCTCTCTATCCGGTTGGGACGGCCCAGGTGGACATTACTCCCGACTATCCGATCCGCTTGAACGGCTACGGGGCTCGGCTCAAGGAGTCCGAGGGCGTTGACCAACACCTCTTCGCGCAAGCGCTAGCGATCGGCGAGGACAAGAAAAGCCTGGCAGTGTTGATCGCCGTGGACAATGTGGCGGTGCCCGCGTCGGTGCGGGAGGAGGTTGCTACGCGGCTGACCAGACAGGCCGGGCTGCGGAATGAGCGATTTGCCCTCTGCTCCACGCATACGCACACGGCACCGATGCTCCGCGGCTCCATCCCGAATATTTTCGGCGCGGACCTGCCGCGTGATCAGCAGGAGCGAGTTGACCGCTATACCCGCGAGCTGACGGATAAGTTGGAGCAATTGGCCCTGTCGGCGATCAAGGATTGCCAGCCCGCGACCCTGGCCTGGGGCCAAACCAAGGCGGGCTTTGCCGGGAACCGCCGCACCAAGGGCGGCCCGACCGACCACGACCTGCCGGTGCTGGTGGCGCGAGACCCATCCGGCCAGGTCCGCGCGCTGTGGATGAGTTACGCCTGTCATTGCACCACGATGGGCGACAAGCCCAACCACATCTGCGGCGACTGGGCCGGCTACGCGCGGGAATTCTTGGAGCGCGATCATCCGGGCGCCGTCGCGCTGGTGACGCTGGGTTGCGGCGCAGACGCCAACCCGCAGCCGCGCGGCACAATCGACCTCGCCCGACAGTACGGCAACGAGATCCGCACGGCTGTCAATGATCTCCTGGGGCAGCCGCTGAGGCCGTTGCAGCAGAGACTGGTCTGCCGGGTCAAGCCCATTGGGTTGCCGTTCGACACGCTGCCTGATTACGAGGCGTGGACGGCGTCCGCGCAATCGACTAATCACTGGATTGCCTACCATGCGAAGAAGAACCTGGCCCGTCTCGAGCGGGGCGAGAAGCTGCCGACCAAGCTGCCGTACTTGGTGCAGGAGTGGAACTTCGGCGACGAGTTGACGATGGTATTCCTGCCCGGGGAAGTGGTGGTGGATTATTCGCTGCGGCTGAAGAGGGAGCTCGACGCTTCGCGGCTTTGGGTCAACGCGTATGCGAACGACGTGCCCTGCTACATCCCATCCAAGCGCGTCTGGCGCGAAGGCGGTTACGAGGGTGGCTTCGCGATGATTTACTACGACCGCCCGACCCGGCTGGCGGAAGAAACGGAGGACCTGATTGTCGCGACCGTGCATGAGCTGTTGCCCGCCTCCTTCCGGGCTGCCAAATGAACCAGGGCTTCTGGTAGGTCGGAGGGGCTCGCTCTCGTTCTCGAGGCGCTCCCAGTTTGGCTGGGATAATCGGCAGAACTCAAGCCTGCCTGGAATTGCTGTAGCCCGCAAAGAAAGCGGCGGTTGACGAATCCAGGGTGATTGCCCATGATGCGCTGCGGTTGCTGATTAAGGTTCCAAATCACACGAAAACGACTATGCCTGCCAAGACTGCTGAGAAGACCCCGGACAAGCCGGTTGCCGCCGATGTGAAGGCCGCTGAAGCCGCCAAGGCTTCAGCCGCCCGCCAACGGGATCTCGACGCCGCGATCTCCGTTATCACCAAGACGTACGGCGACGGCAGCATCATGCGCCTGGGCGATTCGCGCGCGCTCAGGCAAATCGAGGTCATCCCCACCGGCTCGCTGGCAATGGACCTGGCGTTGGGTGTTGGCGGGATTCCGCGCGGACGGGTGGTCGAGATCTTCGGGCCGGAATCTTCAGGCAAGACCACCTTGATGCTGCACGTGATCGCCAATGCCCAGAGCGCCGGCGGACTGGCCGCTTTTATTGACGCGGAACATGCGCTCGACCCGGCTTACGCCAAGAAGCTGGGCGTGAACCTGGATGATTTGCTGGTATCGCAGCCGGACAGCGGCGAAGAGGCGCTCACCATTTGCGAGACGCTCGCCCGCTCCAACGCGCTGGATGTGGTCGTCATTGACTCGGTCGCCGCGTTGGTGCCCAAGGCGGAGCTGGAGGGGGAAATGGGGATGGCGACGATGGGCATGCAGGCGCGGCTGATGAGCCAGGCGCTGCGGAAGCTCACGGCCATTCTCGCCAAGGCCAAGACGACTTGCGTCTTCACCAACCAGATGCGTGAGAAGGTCGGCGTGATGTTCGGCAACCCGGAGACCACGCCGGGGGGCAAGGCGTTGAAGTTCTACGCGAGTGTGCGCATTGACATCCGCCGCAAAGACACGCTCAAGGACGCCGCCGGGAACGCCGTGGGCAACCACGTCAAGGTGAAGATCGTGAAGAACAAGGTCGCGCCGCCCTTCGCGGAGGCCGAGTTCGACATCATTTACAATCATGGCATCAACAAGGAGGGCAGTATCCTTGACGTGGGCGTCGAGACCGGTGTGGTCGAGAAGAAGGGAGCGTGGCTGCAGTTCGAAGGGTCGCTGATCGGCCAGGGCAAGGAGGCGGCGCAGAAGGCGCTGGCCGAAACGCCCGACCTGGCGAAGAAGATCGTCACTGCGATCATGGCCCGGCGGAACGCGGTGGCTCCGGCTTGAGGGTGGGTGGGATTTGACCGTAGGTGGCCCCACTTTGGAGCCCACGGCGCCGCTTACCGCAGGCGCAATTATTCGCTGTCGCAATTATTCGCTTGCAAGGTTTTCCATTTGGAGGTATAGAGGGCTTGTTATTTATAGCGGTGAAACTGATCGTATGGTTCAGATAAAGACTGCATGAGTAAGCCTCAAACCAAGAGGGTGTCTTGAGTCGCCCTTTTCCTTCACGTAATTCTTCTTCTTCCGGTCCGTTCGTCAGGGTAAACGGGAAGATCCGTGCCCGCGAGGTGCGGGTTATCGGGACTGATGGCAACCAGCTTGGCGTCCTGTCCCTTGGCGAAGCGCTAACGCTAGCGCGCGCCGACGGTGTGGACCTGGTGGAGATCGCCCCCAACGCCACGCCGCCCGTTTGCCGGCTGGTGGATTATGGGAAGTTTCGCTACGAGCAGGCCAAGCGCGAAAAGGAATCCAAGAAGCACCAGCACGCGACCAAGGTCAAGGAGGTCCAACTGAGCCCGAAGATTGACCCCCACGACCTTGGCGTGAAACTGCAACACGCGATTGGGTTTCTTTGCGAGGACATGAAGCTCAAAGTCACGCTGAGATTCCGTGGCCGCGAGATGGCGCATACGGAATTCGGGTTTGGAGTAGTCCAGAAGTTCCTGTCGGACATTGGGGCTTACGGTCACCAGGACTTTGAGCCCAAGCTGATCGGGCGCGGAATCACCGTGATGGTTACGCCGCTGCCACGCAATAAGCGAGGTAAGGCGCCGCACCCAGCCGAGGCTGAAACCCTGTCAGCAGTCCCGCAGGCGCGCGCCGAGAATAATCCGCCGACCTTGCCCGCGCCTATCCAGAGAAGCTCCCGGCCACAGTACGAGTCGGCCAAGCCCGACGGGTTCGTCAATAACCCGTTCGCGCAACTCGAAATCAGCCGCTGACTTAGGGCACAGGCACCGGCCTACGCCAGCGAGGCCAGCCCGTCGAAGGCAAAGAGCCCGTGCACTCAGCACTGATAGGCCACGCCATGACTCCCCGGCGACGTTACCGCTTGCCCTGTTCCCATCGGAAGGGCTATAAGTGGCTGTAGTATCAACAACAAAACAAAGGTCTTGTTATGTCATACACCGGCCGCCAGACCGCCAATACGAGCAATGTGCTTTCGGTAATCATGGGCGGGGGGCAGGGCACACGCCTGTTCCCGCTGACCAAGGAGCGCGCCAAGCCTGCGGTCCCGCTGGCCGGCAAATATCGTCTCGTTGATATTCCCATCTCCAACTGCATCAATTCCGGCCTGCGGCGCATCTACGTGCTGAGCATGTTCAACTCCGCCTCTTTGCACCGGCACATCTCCCAATCCTACAAATTCGACCACTTCACCGGCGGCTTCGTCGAAATCCTCGCCGCCGCGCCGACTTTCGCCGACACCTCATGGTACCAGGGCACCGCCGATGCTGTCCGCAAGAACATGGTTCATTTCTTGAATTACGATTGGGACTACCTGCTCATCCTCAGCGGCGACCAACTCTATCGGATGGATTTTCGCAACATCATCCGCCAGCACACCGAGACGAACGCCGACATCACCGTGGCGACCATTCCGGTCGGGCGGGCGGAGGCACAGTCGCTGGGCATCATGCAGATTGACGCCGAGCGTCGCATCACGCGCTTCGTGGAGAAACCCAAGGATCCGGCGCTGCTCGACTCGTTGAGGCTGTCGCCGGAGTGGTATGCCTCGCTGGGAATCAAGGGCGAGGGAGAGTTGGTGCTGGCGTCCATGGGCATCTACGTCTTCAACCGCGATATCATCCGCCGCATGCTGGACAACACCCTGACTGATTTCGGCAAACACATCCTCCCGAGTGCGATCCAGAACTCGCGGGTGTTCTCCTTCGTGTTCCAGGGCTACTGGGAGGACATCGGGACCATTCGCGCTTTCTTCGAGGCCAACCTTGATGTCACCAACGAATTGCCGCGCTTCAACTTCTTCGACATGGCCGCCCCCATCTTCAGTCACCCGCGCTATCTGCCTGGCTGCAAGGTCAACGGCGCCCAAATTGACCACGCGGTGATTTCCGATGGCTGCATTATAAACCGCGCCGTGATCAGCCACAGCATCGTCGGGCTGCGCAACATTGTGGGCGCCGGCTCCGTGTTGAACCGGGTGATTTTGCTCGGGTGCGACTACTACGAGTCGCTCGAGTCTATCCTGGAGCACCAGAAAGGCGGCACGCCGCCTATTGGCGTCGGCGCCAATTGTCGCATCGACAACACCATCGTGGACAAGAATGCGCGGATCGGCAATAACGTGGTCATCTCTCCGGCGGGCAAGCCCGAAAAGATGGACCACACTAATTACTACATCCGCGACGGCATTGTCATCGTCCCAAAGAATGGGGTCATCCCCCATGGCATGGTGATCTGAGTTTCAGTCTCATTTACAATAGCCTCCTCGGCTGGTAAAACCTTGGCGTCTTGAGTGAATCTGCCATTTGGAAGTGCTTGAACGCGCCGGGCCGGCTGATCCTGATTGCCGGCCCCTGTGTGATCGAGAGCGAGAGACTTTGCCTCAGGGTGGCGGCTGCCCTTAAAAAGACCTGCGATCGGCTGGGCGTTTTCTACGTCTTCAAGGCGAGCTACGACAAGGCGAACCGCACATCCGCCAAGTCGTTCCGCGGCCCTGGGCTCGAAGAAGGGCTGGCTGTGCTGGCGAGGGTCCGCGCCCGGGTGAGCGTCCCGATCCTGACTGATGTCCACACTGAGGCCCAAGTCGCCGCCGCTGCGCAGGTGGCTGACATTCTGCAAATCCCCGCCTTCCTTTGCCGCCAAACTGACTTGATCGCAGCGGCGGTCCGGAGCGGCAGGATCGTGAATTTGAAGAAAGGGCAATTCCTCTCGCCGGATGAGATGGGGCAGGTCGTCGCCAAAGCAAAGAGTGCCGGCGGCAAGCGGCTGTTGCTGACCGAGCGCGGCACGACGTTCGGCTATCACAACCTGGTCGCGGACATGCGCGCGATCCCGATCATGCGTCGGTTTGGTTTTCCGGTCATCTTCGACGCGACCCACTCCGTCCAGCTTCCCGGAGGCAGCGGCGACCGCTCGGGCGGCCAGCGCGAATTCGCGCCGGTGCTTGCCCGCTCGGCTGTAGCGGCGGGAGCCGACGGCATCTTCATAGAAACCCACCCCGATCCGGACCATGCCTTGAGCGACGGACCGAACATGGTTCCGCTACCTGCCATGCCGGCTCTGCTACAAAGCCTTTTGAAGGTCTATTCGGCTGTTCAATAGCATGCGCCGCTCCGAAACCAGGAACAGGACTCTAGGCGCAGCTCTCAAGCGCGTCCGGCTGCTCCTGTGCGACGTGGACGGGGTCCTGACCGACGCGACCGTCCTTATTGGCGGGCAAAGGGAGATGAAACAATTCCACATCCGGGACGGGCTGGGTCTGGTAGCATTGCGACGAGAGGGCCTCAAAGTCGGCTGGATTTCCAGCCGACCATCCCCCGCCACCGCGCAGAGGGCCAAGGAATTGAAAATAGATTTCCTTTGGCAGGAGAAGGGCAGTAAGGTCCGTGTTGTGGAAAGGCTCCTCGCGAAAACCGGCTTCGGTTGGGATGAGGTCTGCTATATGGGCGACGACCTTGCAGATCTTGGGGTCCTGAAACGCGCGGGGGTGGCGGTGGCAGTAGCCGACGGCGTAGCGGAAGCGCGGGCTGCGGCCGATTACATCACCAGTCTCGGCGGAGGGCGCGGTGCGGTGCGGGAGGTGGTGGAGTTGATTTTGCGAGCGCAAAACAAGTGGGGGCGCCTTGTGGCAGATTGGGCCGCTGGAACAAACCCATGAACCGGCGAAATCATCCTGGCGTGCGTGGCGCAATGGTCCTGCTTGCGCTTGGCCTCCTCATGTTCGCCTCGCCGGGGCACAGTCAACCCGGCGCTGGCGGACAAGTCTCTAAGTACACCCAATATTACGACGCGCCCAACGAAACCCAGTTGAACTTGCTCCTGGAAGGCATCGGGCAACTCCTGCCCGACGGGCGGGTTCAGGTCAATAACGCCAAATGTCGTACCTTCCGTAGGAACGGCGAGGGAGAAATGAACGTGGAGACGCCCTTTTGCTTTTATGACCGGAAGCAGCGGTCAGTCAGTTCATCCGGGCCATTTCACATGCAGACAGCGGATGGGAAGTTCTCCATTGACGGTGAAGGATTCCTATGGCTGCAGACCAATTCCACTCTGCTGGTTTCCAATCGGGTGCATACGATTGTCCATCCTGAGCAATTGGGATCACAAACCGCTGCCGCGACCACCAATTTGACGGCGGAAGAGAATCATCCGAAGGCGGAACAAACCCCGGGCTTTGACATCTTCTCTGATCAGTTTGAATATGCCCTGGATTCGGGCGTGGGCGTTTATCGGGGGAATGTCCGCGCGGTCGGGACCAACCTGAACTCCACCGCGGGAACGGTGACCCTGGTGTTGTCCGCGGCGGAGCACCGTGTGCAAAGCCTGTTAGCTGAAGAGAATGTCGTCATCGATTACGAGAAAATCCACGCCACCGGTGGGAGGGCGTTCTATTCGGCGGAAACGGGCTTGATCCAGTTGACCAATCAGCCGACCTGCCGGTACGAGCAGCGAGACTGCAGCGGGGACGAACTCGTCTTCGACCCGACAAATCGAATCTTCCGCGCTAATGGCCACGCGACACTCAACATGCCCGCGCAGAACATGGGAGTATCCGGCTTACTCTCCGGGCCAGGCTCCGTTTCTTCCAATTCGGTCCCGAGCACCAATCACTTCGTCGAGCTCCTGTGCGATAATTACGAACTCCGGACCAACCTCGCGGTGTTCCATCAGGACGTGCGGGTCAGCGACCGCCTCGGGGAGCAACTTAAAGGGAAGATGACCTGTGACCTGATGACGCTCACGTTTGTTGGCACCAATGACTTGCAGAAAATGGTGGCGGAGCACCGGGTCGTGATAGCGCAGGAGGATGGCCAATTCACCGCGGAGAAGGCGGAGTATACCGGCACCAATGGCGTGCTGGATTTGACCGGGAACCCCGCATGGCGAGCCGGCCTTCGCGAAGGGAAGGGCGACTTGGTACGCGTCCATCCGGCTCGCGGGGAGATGCTGGTGAGCGGCAACGCGGTCATGAAGTTGCCGGCCGCCGAGCTTGGACAGTCGGCTTTCAATGCCTTGGGCAAGCCTAAGCCGGCCGAATCGACCGCGACGACGAATGAATTCGCGGAGGTCTATTGCCAGCAGTATTTTCTCACTCAGGAATCAGCCCTGTTCCGGGGCGGCGTGCGCATTGCGCACCCCCAAATGAAATGGACCTGCGAGGAGATATCCATGCTCTCGCTCCCGGTGCTTGGGAAGGCCGGCCGCCTTGTGATTGCCGAGCCGGCGGTCGTATTCGACGTTACAGATGACCAGGGCCGCAGCTTCCATGGCACCGGCGACAAGGCCGTTTATACTCATCGGGTTACAGCCACGGCGACCAATAACATCATGGAGCTGACAGGGAATCCCGCGATGCTGGAAGCCACCAACCTGGTAGGCCGCAACAAGGTCATCACCCTGGATCTGGATAGTCACAAACTGACCGCCTCGGGGAAATATACGCTTTGGGCCGCGGCGCCCGAGGGCGCGCCCACCACGTTCCGGCTGCCGAAGACCGGGCTGACAAGGTAGCCAAATGCCCGTCTTGAACGCGACCCAGCCAGAACCGCCCGCCGCCACGGTGACAGACGGCACGCTGCTGGCCACGGACAAATTGGTGAAGGAATATCGCCAGCGCCGCGTGGTCAATGGCGTTTCCATCACCGTCGAAGCCGGCGAGATTGTCGGCCTGCTCGGCCCGAATGGCGCCGGGAAAACCACGACCTTCAACATGGTCGTCGGGGTCATTCGACCGGATGAAGGAGCGGTCAGGTTTCAGCAGCGCGACATTACGCGCCTGCCGATGCATAAGCGTGCCCGGCTCGGCATGGGCTACCTGACCCAGGAGCCTTCCATCTTCCGCAAGCTCACGGTCGAGCAGAACATCCTCGCCATCCTGGAAACCTGCCGTCTCAGCCGGGCCGAGCGGACGGTCCGACTAAAGCACCTGCTGGAGGAACTCGACATGGCGCGGCTGGCCAAGAGCAAAGCCTACACGCTGAGCGGCGGCGAAAAGCGCCGCCTGGAAATCACTCGCGCCCTGGTGACCAGCCCCAAGCTGCTGCTGCTCGACGAGCCTTTCAGCGGCATTGACCCTATCGCCGTCTATGAGGTCCAGAAGATCGTCCGGCGCCTTAAGGAACGCGGCCTGGGAATACTCATTACCGATCACAACGTGCGCGAGACGTTGAAGCTCGTGGACCGCGCCTACCTGATCCACAAGGGCGAAGTCGTCTATGAAGGGGTGGGCGAGGAGTTGGTCAACGACCCCAAAGCGCGCGAAATCTATCTCGGCCCGG
>Ga0335077_10010186_pt1 | contig 11689 bp, 8 predicted proteins | sample Lox_Sample_31_FD_207151 | JGI IMG/M metagenome (GOLD analysis project Ga0335077, IMG submission 207151) | Soil microbial communities from Loxahatchee National Wildlife Refuge, Florida, United States - Lox_Sample_3.1 | ecosystem: Environmental > Terrestrial > Soil > Wetlands | place: USA: Florida...
CAGCGGCCCCCTTGACGATCCGCTGGCTGGCGCGGCCCCAGCATCGTGGTCCGGATCGCCGCGGGCCGGCCAGGTGGCGCTGGTGACCGGGGGATCGGCCGGGCTGGGCCTGGCGATCGCCGCCGCCCTGGCCCGGGCGGGCTCGGCGGTCGTGCTGGCCAGCCGGTCACAGACGCGGTGCGAGGACGCCGCCGCCTGGCTGGCCGCCGAGACCGGGCGCACCGCGGCCGGCCGGGGCTGCGACGTCACCGACGAGCGCGCCGTCGCCGGCCTCACCGAGTGGGTCCTCGCCGAGCACGGCCGCCTCGACGTGCTCGTGACCAGCGCCGGCGTGCAGGCCCGCGGCAGCATCGAGGAGCTCGACGTGGCGACCCTGCGGGCCTGCCTGGACGTCAACGTGGTGGGCACCTGGCTTGCCTGCCGTGCCGCCGTGGCCCCGATGCGCGCCGCCGGGTACGGCCGCATCGTCACCCTGGCCAGCGCGCTCGGCCTGGTCGGTGCCGCCGCGCGGACAGGGTATGCGTCGAGCAAGGGCGCCGTGGTCCAGCTCACCCGCAGCCTCGCCGTGGAACTCGCCGGGACCGGGATCACCGTCAACGCGCTCGCCCCGGGGCCGTTCCGCACGCCGCTCAACGCGGGCATGGACGACGACCCGCAGATGCGGCGCTTCCTGTCCGCCGAGATCCCGCTCGGCCGGTGGGCCGATTTCGCCGAGCTCACCGGCGCCGCGCTGCTGCTCACCGACCCGCACGCCAGTTACATCACCGGTGCCGTCCTGTCCGTCGACGGCGGCTGGACCGCCCACTGACCCGGGGGGGCCACCCGGTGGACGGGCCGGGCCGCTACCGGAGCTGGGGGATGACCGTGGCGGCCAGCCGCTCGGCCTGCTCGGCCTGGTCGAACAGCGCCGTGAACAGGATCAGCTCCGCGCCGGCCTCGGCGACCTTGCGCACCTCGCGGACACAGTCGGCCGGGTTACCCGTGACCGCGGCTGCCTCGATGTCGTCCACCCGGCGGCCGTAGATCCGCTCCAGCGCGGCGTTCATCCGCTCACGCGCCCGCCCGGCGTCCTCGTCCACCGCGATGTACACGCGCTTGGCGATGGGGAAGTCCCCGGCCGGCCGGCCCAGGCCGGCGAGTGCCTCCCGCACGATCGTGACCTGGTCGGCGAACTTCGCGGTGGGGGAGGAGCCCGCGCCGAAGAAGCCGGTGCCCAGCCGCACGGCACGCTGCAGCGCGGCCGGCGCGTTCCCGCCGAACCACAGCGGCGGGTGCGGCTTCTGGAACGGCTTGGGCTCCATCCTGGCGTCCTTCAGCTGCCAGAACTGCCCGTCGAAGGTGACGCTGGGCTCGGTCCACAGCTTCTTCATCAGCTCGACCCCCTCGGTGAACCGCGCGACGTACCGCTGCGGGTCCACGCCGAAGGCGGCGAACGGCCGTCCCTTGCCGCCGGTGCCGACACCGATTTCGATCCGGCCGCGGCTGAGCTGGTCCAGCGTGCTCAGGCTTTTCGCCAGGTGCACCGGGCTGTAGAGGGTGGACACGAACACCACGCAGCCCAGCCGCAGCCGCTCGGTGCACGCCGCCGCATAGGCCATCACCTCGACCGGCCCGAACTGCGATGACGGTCCCAGCACCGACTCCTGCGCCCACGCGCTGTCGAAGCCGAGCTCCTCGGCGCGCGCGAAATAGGCGCGGAACGCCGCCGGGTCGAACTCGCCGTCGGTGAAGAACTGGGGGATCGCGATGGCGAAGCGCATGCACCGCATCGTATCCAGCGGCCCGCCGCGTTCTCCCCGGATGGGGACCATGTGACCGCGCGGCGGGTTGGATATCGTGACCGGGTGACGGCCGTATCGCACACAGCATCCCGGCCAGCAGCTGGCCAGGCCGCATCGGGCCGGGCCAGGCCGGGCGGCCCGGACGGCGGCATGCTGCGCGGGGCACAGCCGCGGCAGCTGATCGTGACCGTCTATGGGCTGTACTCGCGGGCCGAGGGCGGCTGGATGTCGGTCGCCGCCCTGATCAGCCTGCTCACCGATCTGGGCGTGGACGAGCCCGCGGTCCGCTCGTCGATCTCCCGGCTGAAGCGGCGCGGGATCCTGCACGCGAGCCGCCGCGGCGGCGCGGCCGGATATGCGCTGTCCGGCGAGGCGCTGGCCATCCTGCGGGAAGGCGACCGGCGGATCTTCCGGCGGGAACGGGCCGCGCTGGGCGACGGCTGGCTGCTGGCGGTGTTCTCGGTGCCGGAGGCCGAGCGCCGCAAACGGCACGTGCTCCGCTCGCAGCTTTCCCAGCTGGGCTTCGGCACCGCCGCGCCGGGGGTGTGGATCGCCCCGGCCCACCTGCACGACGCCACCGCCGGCATGCTGCGGCGGCTGGGGCTGGACGGCTACGCCGACCTGTTCCGGGCCGACCACATCGCCTTCGGCGACCTGGCCGGGAAGGTGCGCCAGTGGTGGGACCTCGACGAGCTGGAGCGGCTCTATGGCCAGTTCCTCGGCGCCCACGGCCCGTTGCTGCGCCGGTGGCGCTCACGCCAGGCGGGTGAGCGGGAGGCCTTCACCGCCTATGTGCGGGTGCTCACCGACTGGCGTCAGCTGCCCTACCTCGACCCGGGCCTGCCGGCCGAGCTGCTGCCCCCGAACTGGATCGGGGTCCGCGCGGCCGAGCTGTTCTTCACCTTGCGGGCCCAGCTCGAGGAGGCCGCCCGCGCCCACGTCGCCCGGGTGATCAGCGGGTAACCGCGACTCCCTGCACCTCCACCAGGGCCGCGGGATCCCAGAGCCGGTGCACGCCGACCGCGGCCATGGCGGGGTAGTCCCGGCCGGCCAGCCTGCGCCAGACCTCGCCGGCCTCGCGGCCATGTGCACGGTAGTCGTCGAGGTCCACGGCGTAGATGGTGACCGACACCAGATCGGCCGGCTGCCCGCCCGCGGCCCGGAGCGCGGCCAGCAGGTTGCCGAGGGCGCGCTCGAACTGCTCCACCACACCGGAGCCCACGATCTGCCCGCCCTCGTCCAGCGCGGTCTGCCCGGCAAGGAACACCAGCCGGCCCGGCGGCACCGAGACCGCATGCGAGAAGCCGGACGGCCTGGCCAGCCCGGCCGGGTTGATCCGCTCGATGGCCACGGTCCTGCGTATCATGCGGCGCCGGGCCGGGGCTACCCATCGGTATATCGTCTTCTTGACGACCGTATTATTAACAACATAGCCTGGCCCCATCCAGCCCGGCCGGCGGAGGGAGGGCACGGGCCCGATGCGCATCGCGGTACTGGGCGGCGGCCCCGGCGGGCTGTACTTCTCCGCGCTGGCCAAGCAGCTGGATCCGCGGCACGAGATCACCGTGTGGGAGCGGAACGCCCCCGGCGACACGTTCGGGTTCGGGGTGGTGTTCTCGGACGAGACGCTGGGCGGCATCGAGCACGCCGACACCGCCGTCTTCCGGGCCATGGAACGGGACTTCGCCCGCTGGGACGACATCGACGTGCATTACCGGGGCACCGTCATCACCTCCGGCGGGCACGGCTTCGCCGCCATGAGCCGCCACCGGCTGCTGCGCATCCTGCAGGACCGGTGCGCGGAGCTGGGTGTGCGGACCCGCTTCCGGGCGCAGGCGCCGGACCTGGCGCGGCTGTCCGCCAGCCACGACCTGGTGGTGGCGGCGGACGGGGCCAACTCCCAGACCCGCGCGGCCTTCGCCAGCGCCTTCCAGCCCAGCCTGGAGACCCGGCGGTGCAAGTACATCTGGCTCGGCACCGGCCTGGTCTTCGACGCGTTCAAGTTCTACGTGCTGGACACCCCGTGGGGAGCCATGCAGATCCACGGCTACCCCTACAGCCGCGGCGCGAGCACCTTCATCCTGGAGCTGCACGACGACGTCTGGCGCCGCGCCGGGTTCGCCGAGCGGACGGCCGGCCCGCTCCCGCCCGGGCGCAGCGACGAGCCGTCCATCGCGCTCATCCGCGACCTGTGTGCGGAGGTGCTCGGCGGGCACGAGATCACCGGCAACAACTCCCAGTGGGTGAACTTCACCACCGTCCGCTGCGCGAGCTGGCGGCACGGGAACGTCGTGCTGCTCGGGGACGCGGCGCACACCGCGCACTTCTCCATCGGCTCGGGCACCAAGCTGGCCATGGAGGACGCGCTGGCGCTCGCGGCCTGCCTGCACGAGCACGACGGCGTGCCCGGCGCGCTGGCCGCCTACGAGGCGGAACGACGGCCGGTCGTCGCCTCCACCCAGCGCGCGGCGCAGGCCAGCCTGGAGTGGTTCGAGAACATCGGCCAGTACACCGACCAGGACCCGGCCCAGTTCGCGTTCAACATCATCACCCGCAGCCGCCGCGTCACCTACGACAACCTGCGGCTGCGCGATCCGGAGTTCGTCGCCGGGCTTGACACCTGGTTCGCCGCCGCCCAGCGGCCGCCCGCCAGCGACGTGCGCCCGCCGATGTTCCAGCCGGGCCGGATCGGGCGGCTGGAGCTGGCCAACCGGGTCATCGTCTCGCCGATGGACATGTACAGCGCCCGCGACGGCGTCCCGGGTGACTTCCACCTGGTGCACCTGGGCAGCAAGGCGCTCGGCGGGGCGGGCCTGGTGATGACCGAGATGGTGTGCGTGTCGGAGCCGGGCCGGATCAGCCCCGGCTGCGCCGGCCTGTACACACCCGGGCAGGAGGCCGCCTGGACGCGGATCGTGGACTTCGTGCACTCGGCCACCACCGCACGGATCGGCGTGCAGCTCGGCCACTCCGGCCGCAAGGGCTCCACCCGGCTGATGTGGGAGGGCATCGACGAGCCGCTGGCCGAGGGCAACTGGGAGGTGTGCGGGCCGTCGCCGCTGCCGTACTCACCGGCCAGCCAGGTCCCGCACGAGCTGACCGCCGGTGAGCTGGCGGGCCTCACCGCCCAGTTCACCAGCGCGGCGCAGGCCGCGGCGCGCGCCGGGTTCGACCTGCTCGAGCTGCACTGCGCGCACGGCTACCTGCTGTCCTCGTTCCTGTCCCCGCTCGCCAACCGGCGCACCGACCGCTACGGGGGGTCGCTGGCCGGGCGGCTGCGCTACCCGCTGGAGGTCTTCGACGCGGTCCGTGCGGTGTGGCCAGCCGACCGCCCGATGACCGTGCGGATCTCGGCCACCGACTGGCACGACGGCGGGGTGGACGCCGGCGAGGCGGTCGAGATCGCCCGGGCGTTCGCCGAGCACGGCGTGGACGGCATCGACGTGTCCACCGGGCAGGTGGTCAGCGACGAGCAGCCGGCGTTCGGGCGCAGCTACCAGACCCCGTACGCGGACCGGATCCGCAACGAGATCGGCCGCAAGTACGCGATCGCGGTGATCGCGGTCGGGGTGATCTCCTCCTACGACGACGTCAACTCGATCATCCTGGCGGGCCGGGCCGACTTCTGCGCCCTGGGCCGGGCCCATCTGTATGACCCGCAGTGGACGCTGCACGCCGCGGCCGACCAGGGCTATTCCGGGCCGGCCGCCCGCTGGCCCGACCCGTTCGCCGCTGGCAGCCGCAGGCCGCAGACCGGCCGCACCGACGGCCCCCGGCCACGGCTTGAGCTGGTCCGGGCCGGCCCGCCCGCGACCGCGCACGCCCGCTGGCGCCCAGACCGGCCTCCGGCCCTGCTAGCTGGCGCGCCTCCGGCACGACCAAGCGAAGCGCCCGCGAGGGAGGCAGGAAATTGAGCGCTTTCGCGCTGTCCGCGGACCAGCGGGCCTTCGCGGCCGAGGTCCGCGGCCTGGGCGCGCGGGAGCTCCGCCCGATCGCGGAGGCCGGTGAGCCGGGCCGGGTCAACCGGGAGCTCGTCAAGGCCCTGGGCAGGCTCGGCCTGCTGGCGCGGCTGTTCCCCGGCGCGGCCAGCGGGCAGCCTTCCCGGGAGGCGTCCGCGACCGACCTGTGCCTGCTGCGTGAGTCGCTGGCCACCCAGACCACCGAGGCGGAGACCGCGCTGGCCCTGCAGGGGCTGGGCAGCTACCCGCTGCTGCAGTCCGGCCGTCCCGGACAGGTGAGCCGCTGGCTGCCCGCGGTCGCCGCCGGGGACGCGGTGGCCGCGTTCGCACTCTCGGAGCCGGGGGCGGGATCGGACGCCGCCGCGCTGGAGCTGACGGCCGAGCCGGACAGGAACGGGTGGCGGCTGACCGGCGAGAAGATGTGGATCTCCAACGCCCCCGAGGCGGACTTCTACACCGTGTTCGCCCGGACCACGGCCGGTGCCCGGGCCCGGGGGGTGAGCGCCTTCGTGGTCCCGGCGGACCGGCCGGGGCTGTCCGGGGAGCACCTGGAGATGGTGAGCCCGCACCCGATCGGCACGCTCAGCTTCGACGCGGTGCCGGTGCACGGCGATGAGCTGCTGGGCGAGCGGGACCGCGGGTTCGCGGTGGCGATGCGGACCCTCGATCTGTTCCGCCCGAGCGTGGGCGCGTTCGCGGTGGGCATGGCGCAGGCGGCGCTGGACGCCGCGGTGGCGCACGCCAGCGCCCGGGCCGCGTTCGGCGGCCTGCTGAAGGACCAGCAGGCGGTGGCGCACCTGCTGGCCGAGATGGCGACCAGGACCGAGGCGGCCCGGCTGCTGGTCTACTCCGCGGCCGCCGCGCTCGACGAGGGCGCCGTGGTCGCGGGCCGCTCGGCCATGGCCAAGCTGCTCGCGACCGAGACCGCCCAGTTCGTGGTGGACGCGGCGGTGCAGATCCACGGCGCGCGCGGGCTGCAGCGGGGCCACCTGCTCGAGCACCTCTACCGGGAGGTCCGGTCCCCGCGCATCTACGAGGGCGCGTCCGAGATCCAGCGCACCATCATCGCCCGCGAGCTGCTGCGCTGAGAGGCGGCCCGGACGCGGCAGCGTCGTTTGGCGCCTGCCCGCGGTCTTCCGCGTCCCGCGGCCGCCCATCGTCCGGCCGGCGCCGTCAGCGGCCCTGCCAGCGGGGCTCGCGGCCGGCGGTGAAGGCGGCGTGGAACTCCGCGTAGTCCTGGCCGGTCATCAGCAGCGCCTGCGTCATCGCCTCCAGCTCCAGCGCCGCGGACAGGCTCATGTCCTGCTCGCGGGTGAGCAGGGCCTTGGTCTGCGCGTACGCCTGGGCCGGCCCGTCCGCCAGCCGCCTGGCCAGCCGGTCCACCGCCGCGTCCAGCTCGCCGGCCCCCACCAGCTCGCTGATCAGGCCGATCCGCTCGGCGTGCGCGGCGTCGATCGTGTCGCCGAGCATGAGCAGCTGTGTCGCCCGGCCCAGCCCCACCAGCCGGGGCAGCAGGTAGGCGGCGCCCATGTCCCCGCCGGACAGGCCCACCTTGGTGAACAGGAACGCGAACCGCGCCGCCGGGGTCGCCACCCGGAAGTCGGCCGCGAGCGCGATCACCGCGCCGGCCCCGGCGGCCATCCCGTGCACCGCCGCGATGACCGGGATCGGGCACTCCCGCATCTCCCGGATGACCTCGCCGCTCATCCGGGTGAACGCGAGCAGCTCGCCGGCGCCCATCCGCAGCGTGGCGCCGATGATCTCGTTGACGTCCCCGCCGGAGCAGAACGCCCGCCCCTCGCCCCGCACCACCAGCACCCGGGCATCGCCCCGGTGAGGGAGCTGGGCCAGCAGGTCGCGCAGGTCCGCGTAGGCCTCGAAGGTGAGCGCGTTGAGCTTGCCCGGCCGGTCGAGCGTCACCGTCGCGACCTGGCCGGCGACCTCGAAGCGGAAATGCCGCCACTGCTGCGTCGGCGGAACCGATCCGCGGAACGGGCTCACGGGGACACCCTAGCCCGCACCGCCAGCGACCCACCTGCCATGGACCCGGCCCGCGGTAACCGGGACGAAACGGGCGTAGGCATGACGCAAAGTCGTGGGCAGTCGCGTGGTGTTGCGGTTCGTTGACTGCCGTCAGGCCCGATGAATACTGGTGTTACCCGCCACAGCGGGATGCTCGCGATGCTGCCCCAGCCACAGCAGGGGCTTGCCACAAGGGAGTGGTGCCGATGCAGCTCTCACCCTCCGCGCACACCGACACCTTCTGCCGGGACAACCTCCCGCCCGCCGGCCAGTGGCCGGAGCTGCGTTTCGATCTTCCCGGGCTCCGCTACCCGGAGCGGCTCAACTGCGCCGAGGCGCTGCTGGACGCCGCTGTGGCCCGCTTCGGCCCGGACCGCCCGTGCCTGCGCACCCCCACCGGGACCTGGACCTACGGGGACCTGCTCCGGCGGGCGAACCAGGCCGCGCACGTGTTCACCGCTGACTACGGCCTGGTCCCCGGGAACCGGGTGCTGCTGCGCGGCCCGAACAACCCCTGGCTGGTCGCCGCCTGGTTCGGCGTGCTCAAGGCCGGGGGAGTGGCGGTCACCACCATGCCGCTGCTGCGGGCCAGGGAGATCACCGCGCTGACCGGCCTCACCCGGCCCAGCCTCGCCGTGTGCGATCACCGGTTCGCCGGCGAGCTGGCGGCCGCCCAGCCCGCCCTGCCGGCCGTGCTCTACGGCGCCGGGGCCGGGGACGCGGCCGATGACCTGGCGGCCCGCTGCGCGGCCCGGAGCGGCAGCTTCCCGGCCGTGGCCACCGCGGCCGACGATGTCGCGCTGCTCGCCGCGACCTCCGGCACCACCGGCAAGCCCAAGGCGACCATGCACTTCCACCGGGACGTACTGGCCATCGACGACACCTTCGGCCGCCACGTGCTGGCGGCCGGGCCCGACGATGTCTTCGCCGGCACCCCGCCGCTGGGGTTCACCTTCGGGCTGGGCGGCCTGGTGGTATTCCCGCTGCGGGCGGGCGCGAGCACGCTGCTGCTGGAACGGGCATCGCCCGCCGAGCTCGCCGACGCGATCGCGGCGCACGGCGTGACCGCGCTTTTCACCGCCCCCACCATGTACCGGGCGCTGCTGGCCACCGGCAAGACGGAGATGCTGAACGGCCTTCGGCGGTGCGTGTCGGCTGGCGAGCACCTCCCGGCTGCGGTGTGGGAGGACTTCCACCGCGCGACCGGCGTCAAGATCATCGACGGCATCGGTGCCACCGAGATGCTGCACATCTTCATCTCCGCCGCGGGCGACGGCATCCGCCCCGGCTCGACGGGCGTGGCGGTGCCCGGCTACCAGGCGGCCGTGCTCGGCGAGGACGGCAGGCCGGTGCCGGACGGGACGCCCGGCCACCTTGCGGTCAAGGGGCCCACCGGCTGCCGCTACCTGGCCGACGAACGGCAGCGCAGCTACGTGGTGGACGGCTGGAACCTGACCGGGGACACCTACATCCGGGACGGCGACGGCTACTACTGGTACCAGGCACGCACCGACGACATGATCATCACCGCCGGCTACAACATCGCCGGGCCCGAGGTGGAGCAGGCCCTGCTCGGCCACCCGGACGTGCTGGAGGCGGCGGTGGTCGGCGCGCCGGACCCCGAGCGGGGGACGATCGTCAAGGCGTACGTGGTGCTGCGGGACGGCGCGGACGCCGGCCCGGCCAAGGCGGCCGACCTGCAGGCCTTCACCAAGCAGGTGATCGCGCCCTACAAGTACCCGCGAGCGGTCGAGTTCGTGGCCGCCCTGCCCCGGACCGAGAGCGGGAAGGTGCAGCGCTACCGGCTCCGGCAGGCCGCCGCCGGCCAGCACTGACCCGGGCGGGCCACGGCCGCGCGGCGCTGCCTTTCCGGGTGGCGGGCCGCCGGGGGACAATGGCCCATGGGTCGCGGGGACCCGGATCGGCGGGGGCACGAGGAGACGATCATGAGCAGCCCTGAGGCAACCTCTCCGGATGTGTGGATAGAGCCGGGCAGTGCACGGGGATACGCGCGCAACGCGCGGCTCCAGCAGGCTTTCGAGGCGGCCGCGGAGCACCTGCGCCAGGTCGACGGCTACCCTGACTCGCCCGGACCCGGGCAGTCCAAAGAGCTGGTCGCCGACCTGGCGCTGGAAGGTGGCGGCGTCAAGGGCATCGGCCTGGCGGGCGCGGTGCTCGCCCTGAACGAGGCCGGGTACACCTTCCCCCGCGTCGCGGGCACCAGCGCCGGCGCCATCGCGGCCAGCCTGATCGCTGCCATCTCCAGGGCCGGGCGGCCGATGACGGATCTGCGCCGCTACCTGCTGCAGCTGGATTTCAGGAAGTTCATGCCGGAGGACCGAATCCACCGGCTCATCGGCAACCGGGGCGGGTTCACCGGCAAGGCCGCCGACGCGATCATCCTCAGCCGCCGGATGGGGCTGTACCCCGGCACGTACCTGGCGGAGTGGCTGCAGCCGGTCCTCACCGGGCTGGGCGTGCGGACCTTCGGCGACCTGAGGATCACGCCGGCCGATGACCCGGGCATGAGCCTGCCCGCCAGCAAGCAGTACCGGATGGTCGTGCACACCTCGGACATCACCCGCGGGGAGCTGGTGCAGCTCCCGTGGGACTACGGGTACTACGGGCTGCCCGCCGACGAGCAGGAGGTCGTCGGGGCGGTCCGCGCGTCCATGTCGATCCCGTTCTTCTTCGAGCCGGTCACGGTCCAGGCCAGGGAGGCCACCGTCGACGTGGCGACACCGGCCGGCCAGGTCATCCAGCAGCATTACGCCGCCGGGACCGTCACCTGGACCGACGGCGGGATGCTGAGGAACTTCCCGATCGGCGCCTTTGACCGCATCGACGGCGGCGCCCCGCGCTGGCCCACGATCGGGATCAAGCTGTCCTCGCTGCGGACGAGCTTCGGGACCACCAAGGCGAGCAGCACCGCGCTGAACGTGGCCTTCCGCGCCCTGCACACGATGATGAACGAGTGGGACCGCTACAACATCGAGGAGACCACCGCCGCGCGCACGATCTTCGTCAACAGCGCGGGCCTGGCGGCCACCCAGTTCGACCTGACGCAGCAGGACCAGGACAAGCTGTTCATCAACGGGGTGCGGGCGGCGACCCAGTTCATCATCGAGATGTCCCAGGCCGGCCGGGTGCCCCGGGACGCTGACCAGGCCAAGCAGTTCCTGCTCCACAAGAAGGCGGCCGGTCTCTCATCGTGACCGCGGATCGCTGGCGCGGCGGGCGGCCCGTCCTTCCGCCCGCGCGCAGCCGGGAGAGGTAGGGCCATGACGGTACCCGCGACAGACGTTCAGGCCACCCTGGCTGGCCGGCCCGCGCTGCTGGAAGACGCCTGCCAGCGGGCGCTCGCCTATCTCGGCGGGCTGGCCGGGCGGCCGGTGGCGCCGGGCGCGGAGGCGGTGGCCGCCCTGGGGCGGCTCGACTTCCCGCTGCCCGGGGCGGGCCTGGCCGCCACCGAGGTGCTCCAGCTGCTGGACGAGGCCGGCTCGCCCGCCACCATGGCGAGCGCTGGCCCGAGGTACTTCGGGTTCGTCACCGGCGGGACGCTGCCGGTCGCGCAGGCCGCTGCCTGGCTCGGCGCCGCGTGGGATCAGAACGCGGCCCTGACGGTGATGTCCCCGGCCGCCGCGCGGATCAACGCGGTGGCGCTGCGCTGGGTCGCCGAGCTGCTGGCCCTGCCGGCCGGGCTCGGCGGCGGCTTCGTGTCCGGCGCCACCATGGCGAACGCCACCTGCCTGGCCGCGGGCCGGGACGCGGTGCTGGCCGCCCGCGGCTGGGACGCCGCTGGCCAGGGCCTGGTCGGGGCGCCGCCGGTCACCGTGGTGGCCGGCGCCGAGGTGCACGCCGCCGTCCGCAAGGCGCTCGGCCTGATCGGCCTGGGCCGTGGCCGCGCTACGGTGCTGGCCGCCGACG
>Ga0335077_10010187_pt1 | contig 11689 bp, 14 predicted proteins | sample Lox_Sample_31_FD_207151 | JGI IMG/M metagenome (GOLD analysis project Ga0335077, IMG submission 207151) | Soil microbial communities from Loxahatchee National Wildlife Refuge, Florida, United States - Lox_Sample_3.1 | ecosystem: Environmental > Terrestrial > Soil > Wetlands | place: USA...
ACGTATAACGAAACTCGTTACACTCTCAAGTATCTCACCACAGATGACAAAGGCAATCAAAGCGAAAGCTTCAAGGTTCTGAAAGAAAACGAAGCTCAAGCGGAGATTGATGAGGCGCGGAAGAGCAATCAGCCGGAACCGGAGGTTGCCAAGATGCAGACATTCGTCTACAACGAAGCAGCTTCGCTGGCAGATATCTCCGACCTGATCCCCAACGAAGTTGAGGCCGTCAACGTTTTCAATCGCGGTTATGTGCTGAAACAGCAAAGCATAATCCGTGATTTCATGCTCGATGCCGAGCAAAGCTCGACCGAAGGTCCGTACGACTTACGTACGGATGCAGCGGAAGTCCGCGAACGGCGCAAGGCTACGCCAGCAGAGAAGGCTCTCAAGGCGCTTTCGGCGCTCGCTCCGGACGAGATCGCGAAAATCCTGGCACAGTTCACCGCTGCTGCGCAGGCAGAAGCTACTGCGTAGCTTCGCTACTACACTCGATTGCGTTTCCCTGGCGGCTTCGCGAGTCGCCAGGGTTTTTTATCGCCAACTGGCGTTGTGGAAATCTCTGTGCGTTCTGCGAACTACTTCGTAAGTTGTTGAGCGAGTAGCACTAACGAAGCTTGACAACTACTTACGAAGTAATTTAGAATACCAGCTCTGGCGCTGGAGAAAGGTTGCGAAGCAATGCCACAAATAAAGATAATCTACGATGCAAGCGTGGCTGGATACAAAGTACGTACTCCGTATTCAAAGGACTTTGTAGACACATTGCATCAATTGATCCCGGTTGCGAATCGTATGTGGGATCCTGTGTCGAAGACATGGACCGTAAGCGAAGCCTTTGGCTTACCGATCAGAGATTTATGCTATAGAATTTGGGGATCAAGCTCTGTCATGTTTTTCGATAAAACTGCTGCTGCGCAAGCGCAGGCTAGCGCCAGCGGTACGAACGTACCGAAGGTAATGCGTACAACTCCGTTGGACGAAGTCCTGTTGACGTTCGTCAAGCTATTGCCGTACAACGCAGCCCGGAGGGCTTATTTAGTTGCCGCAACGGAGTTGCATCCTGACAAGCAGAATGGCGATTCTTCGAAAATGAGCGCTATGAATAGCGCTTGGACAAGAATCGAAACGGACTTCTACAAGAAAGGAGTCTCCAATGCCTGACTTCGTCATCGCCTGCAATTCTAACGAAGTTGATACGGTGCGTATACGGTGCCGATGCGGCACTTCGTGGGATGAGAAAATCCCTTCGGAGCTGCACGCTAGCGCGCTGCGTATTATATTTCGATGCATTACCTGTGGTAATGTTTTAATGCTCCATAACCGCAGATTATCGAAGATCGATCCAGCGCAGCTTAATGAAGTTTCAACTACCGAAGGTAGTTGGTTTGTACCGAAAGGAGATTGTTAAAATGACCAATGAAATTGCAATCAAAAACAAGATAAGACCGACAGGTCTTAGAGCGCGTGTGGCGCAAGCGGAAGAGGTAAAAGCGAAGCGCGCTGCTAGCGTATTGGATGCCGATAACAGAATCGGCCTGATGCTCGATGTAAGCGGTTCGATGAATAACCACTTGCAAGGCAAACGCAAAATCGAGCATCTGAAAGATGCTATGAATGGTTTCGTTAGAAGCTGCGATTTCAGCACTACGTCAGTAGCATTCGAGACATTTCCTGGCGGCTTCACTGACTTCGATTTCGAAGATACACCGATGCAATCGTTCGTGACCGGCAGGTCACTGTGCAACGACGAAGCGTTGCTATTACTTGACATGGCGCAGCTACGTGCCAGCGGCAGTACGCCAATGGCTAGCGCTATGCATGTAATGCTGTCCAAGAACGCGCTGACGCGTGGTGTATTAGTCTCAGACGGCGAAGCTGACTCTCCGAGTGAGGCTCTTAATATTGCGAAGCAATGGTGCGAAGCTAGTATATCGATAGATTGCGTTCATATCGGAGATCAGGCCAACGGCGAAGCCTTGCTAAAGCAAATCGCCGAGATAACCGGCGGTATGTTCATCAAATTCGAGAACGTAGCTAGCTTCGCTAAATCATTCAAGTATCTGGCGCCAGCGTTTTACGCTATGCTGACCTCTGGTCAGGTCGGTGCAGCGGAGCTTGGCGCGAGAGAAATCGAGGGATCAAAATGACACCGGAGCAATGCTGGAACAATTTGAAACGTATCTACGGCGAATCAGTATACGAAGTAGTAGAACGCATACTGCGTAAGTATGGTATTGATTACGACCATTCTGTTCGCCGTCCTGCGGATACAGATACAGATACAGATACCGTAGGTATCTGTATAAACAACGTTTACCCCAACGAATGCGAGCACCCATTTTGCCCGGAGCATACCGCTCCGCGGTTTGATTCGTGGGAAGGAGAAGGTGAAACCTATGTCGATAAAAAGTGATATCGGTCAAGCAGAGATCGTAGCCGATATGGAAGACAAAGCGCGCAAGCGCAGGATCATGCACATGAACTTCGTCGAGCACTTACGTGCTCGGTGTGCGTTAGCACAGCTACGCATCGGGCAACAGCTTACTGCCGCAGGCAAAGCCATTTCGCTTCACGGAGTGAATGGCATAGACGCAGTCTGGGAGGACTACGTCCAAAGGATCATCAGAGAGGAGGGGCCAGATGACGGCGACAGAACTTGAAACCGTAGGTAAAATAACGTCCAAGTTCATCGATCTTGGAATCGACGTTAAATTCACGCCTCCGGCATTAGCCGGACCAGTGGTTACGTTGTATAAATTCCGACCTTCCGGTCGGACGCGTGTTTCACACTTGGAGCAGCTTGCTGCTGACCTAGCGGTTACGCTTGGCGTATTCGATGTGTTGGTACAACGCCGAGTCGGAGATACTAGCGTATCGTTGGCGGTGCCAAACGCGCAGCGTAAAATAGTTCACTTTCGTGACACCGTTACGCATGTACAGAAACTCGTTAATAGCAACGCAGTTGCAATACCGCTGAACTTCGGCGTAGACGAAAGCGGAGCTCCGTTCGTAGAAGACCTAGCTACGCTGCCGCACCTGCTGATAGCAGGTGAAACGGGACGTGGCAAGTCCACTTTGCTGCACTCGATTATCGGTACGATAGTTTACACTATGAACAGTCGTACCGTACAGCTTGTCTTATCAGATACCAAAGGTGTCGAGTTCCCACACTTCCGCGACGCGCCACATCTGAGCTTCGCGCCAGCGAATAGTGTGGAACATACGCTAAAGCGTATGGAGTGGATTACTGACGTAGTCGAGCAGCGCTTGGGCGTTATTGGTGCCGCAAGCGTACGGAATATACAACAGTATAACAAGCTCGGCTTGAGCCAACTGCCGTATATTATCCTGGTCATAGACGAAGTCGCTGACCTGCTTCTGGGACCGAAGCGCAAGGATTCACCAGCAGCGCAAGCGGAGCTTTTAATGTCCAAAATCGTACAGAAGGCGCGTGCCGCAGGCGTCCACATGATAGCTGCTACGCAAAGACCTTCAGTGGATGTAATCACAGGGATTATCAAGGCGAATTTCCCTGCGAGGCTCGCCTTCCGAACGACTTCGTCTACCGACAGTAGAGTAATATTAGACGAAGTTGGTGCGGAGCACTTGCTGGACAAAGGCGACATGCTGTACAGATCACCGACTAGGCCAGGAACCATACGGTTGCACGCACCGTATACACCAATCGAAGATGTAGTCGCGGCTGTTGGCTACGCCAAGTGGCGTGAGTTGGCTACGCAAAGTGGCGTGAGTTGGCCTATGCCGTGATGTGGAAATCTTACGATTACAGCGTAAGTGATTGAAAACAAAGCTCTTATAGAGCTTGACAATGCTTGCGAAGCTAGATAGCATGGTACATGCTTATGGCAGTCCAGCCAAGTAACAACAACTTCCGAGCCGTCTCGATATCTCTGCACAAAGACCTGGTCGAACGGCTTAGGAAGCGCGTACCACGGTATGGGGACCGTTCCAAGGTAGTCCAGCTATTGCTGGAGCATTTCTTAGATGGTAAGATAATACTGAAAGTACCTGAGCGTAAGCTTTAACGGTGGCGCTGTTTTTTGTACAGGCATCGTCCTTCCCTGACGATTAGCTGCCTGACTCTATCAACAGCGCCACCGCTAGTGCTTACAGGGAAGGAGGTGTTCTTTGAACACCATACAAGATAGTGTAACTACGCCAGAGCCACTGCTATGTAGCGATACATCAGTGGCTCATTTTCATGAACGGTCGAATTGCATTCAATGCCACAGGACATTCTGTCCTCACTTCGCAAGCGAATTGGACAGGAATTTCTGTCGCGTTTGTCTTACGACCAGCGAAGCTGTCGTGGAAGAAAAACCTTTGATAGACGAGGAAGGAATTCACCACGACGGCAAGTGGATAATGCCTGCTGGTAGCATATACAAGACGTTGCCGAAGGCAATTGCCGACATGTCTGACGAGGAACTCGATAAGTATCTTGAATACATGGCCGGGCGTCTGAAAGACGCCGAGCGTACCGCTCAGTATGTGCGCATAGCGAAGTCAACCGCTGACATGGAGAAGAGTCACCGTGATATCTTGACAGCTAGACGCTTGCGCGGTATCAAGATTACGCCTAGCGGCGTAAAGGTAAATGCGTCTGGTGACGGTGGCAAGACTATTAAGCCGAAGGCGACTGCGTCCGACATAGCTAACGCTCTGAAAGCAGCCGGCGTAACGCCAGAAATGTTAGCCGCTATACTAGCGGCTAAGAAAGGAGTCACGAAGTGATCTACGATACAGAAGACGAAATCAAACCGTTTTACTTCGCTAGAATCGAACCGAACGGTCAGTGGAACCTACGGTTGGACAACAGCATGTTGCACTGTTTCACACAGTGCCCAAGGAAGTTCTATTACCGTTACGTTCTGTTGCAGAACCTGAAAGGTATGCCAGGTGCTCTCTCGATTGGCAAGTGGTGGTCCATGGTAATGGACATGTTCTACACCAATATGAAGACTGGCAGCTATCCAAGTCGAGCAGACTTCATTGAAATGGCCGCCATTGCATGGAAAGAACTTGGCATGACAGAGTTCGAGAAGCAGAATCCGAAGGCATACGCCAAGTTCGGCGGTGAGCTTGGGGCTGCCGCTATGGCGAGTGAATACTGGGAAAGAATCGGTCACATTGATTTTACCTCGATCAAGATTGTCGAGAGCGAAGCTGGCTTCGCCTTACAGTTGTATGAAGACAATGAGCTGGCGCTCACTTACTGTGGTAAGCCAGACCTTGTCGTCTTCGACAAGCAATCGCAGTTCCTAGCGGCAATGGACCACAAGACCGTCGATCGAATCGATTCTCAGATTCAGCGCAAGTATAAGCCGCATGGCCAGACCGCAGGTTACATCTGGGCTACTGCGTATTTGGCGAAGGGTCTTGGCTACGATGTGCCAGTTGACCGCTGTATTATGAATATAGCGGCGCGATCAATGCCGAGTGATAATCCGAAGGACGGCGTGAAAAAGCCACGCTTTACGCGAGTATATCCGACTTACAGTCCGGAAGAGATCGAAGAGTGGAAGTGGTCTACCGTAGGTAAGGCGAAGCATTTGCTTAAGTGCCTAAAGATGTATGCCCAAACTTGGTTCCGTCTCTCCAGCATGGAAAGCGAATTTGCCATGTATGACAATTCTTGCCACCTATACGGTGGCTGCGACTACCGTCGCGTCGATAGCGTAGCTCCGACGAATCGCCAGATGGTATTCAAAAGCGACTTCAACGTAGTTGAACCCTGGATACCCGTTCCAGAAGAAGAGGAGGAAGTATGACTACTGGCGTAATCAGTATGAGTAAATCGACGGCGTTTGAGAAGTTGATTCTGGCTCTGGTCGGGCCAGAGAAAGGAGGTAAGTCGCGCCTTGCGGCAACTGCCAGGAAGCCGGTTCTGTTCCTTGACTACGACTATCGCAAAGCCGCTATCGCGGGATTGCCAGGCGTCTACGCCATAAGTGAAGACTTGCAGGATCCGGCGTGGCCAGCTATGCCTACTGCGTATCAGAAGACACTCAATATTCTATCGGAGATAGAACAGAAGAAGATTCTCTTGGATGGCGTCACGCCCAAAACACTTGTGTTTGATTCGATTCAGACATTTGCTCGCAGAGCACAGGCTTACAGCCTGTATACGACACCAGACATTCGCAGAACCATCAGCGTTGCTGGCCAACAGTTCTTCGTACCAAAGAATTTCGATGCGTGGAACGCAGAGATGTGCCTCATCGAAGGCGCCGTCACCCGTGCTATCGCGATTCCTGGACTGGATGTAATCGTCATATTGCACGAGACGGCTGAAGAAGCGCCGGAAAGCACTCAAGAAAGACCCAGTTACACTGGCAAAATATCCGTTTACCCTCCACGGTACCGTCTTTTGTTAAAATATGTAAACGAAGTTTGGCGTGTAACACGCGAAGCGAAGGTACCGGAGGTACAAGTCGTACCGAACTACAAGTTTACGGCAGCGACGAATCTGCCGATCGAATCTCTCGATGGTCTTGACATCGAGAAATCCATTGCTAAAGCAATTGGCAATGGCAATTTGACCAAACACTAGTATGACATTCTGGGACTTTGTTCAAAAGACGGAGACTTGCTGGTTGTGGACCGGTTCAGTCATATCAAGTGGATATGGCTCGTTCAACGGTACACTAGTACACCGTAGCGTAATGCGAGTAGGCAAAGGCTACGACGTGCACCACAAGTGCACGAACCGTCTATGCGTAAACCCTGCTCATTTGGAGATAGTACCACACAACAACCATCCAGACGGGGCAGCGGTAGAAAGGAGGCAGAAAACACATTGCAACAACGGTCATGAGTACACTTCGGCTAATACAATTGTTAGGCCGGACGGTACTCGTAATTGTAGAATTTGCAAAAGGGATTTAGACTATAACAGGTACCACAATACAAATAAAGGAGCAAACACAAATGCCTAAGATTCATGCACCAAAGGAAAGTACAGAAGGGAAACCGCAACTGGGAGCTGGGGTATTCCAGTTTAGGGTAGACGGATTCAAGCCGAAGAAGTCAAAAGACGGCAAGTCAACGAATCTGAACCCACAAATGCGGGTAATCAATCACCCGACTAACAACGATGCGCCGATTTTCGAGAACATGAACAGTCAGGCTGGCTGGGTCCAGCAGGACTTCTGTCATGCCTTGGGAGTTGAAATGGAATCAGATGGCGCATTTCCTGGCGAGTTCGTCGGTCCGGACGATGATCCTACGAAGTGGACGTATGCAGGACCGTTGGTCGGCCGTACCGGAACGGTGGAGCTGACGCAAGTACCGAACCTGAAAGGTGGCTTGCGAACCACGCCGAAGAAGTATTTCTGCGCGGTTCCTGGATGCACCGCTCGTCATTCTGAATCACTAGCAGGTTAGCTTTGCTACGTAGGTTGGATCACCTTGCGTAGCAAGTGGTCTCTAGCGTACCGAGGCAGAGTACTTCGTACCGGGTATGGATACTATACTACGAAGTGACCTAGAAACGCTGGGGTGAGGGTGCCGACCATACGGGCACCACTTAGAAAAGGAGTGGATCATGGATAACGAAGTTAAAACAGACAAAATTTGGGCTACTTCATTAACGATAATCGCATGTACGCTGATTATCAGCCTTTCTGTCTACTACTCAATTAAGTGGTGCCATCCTAATATGGCTTTAGAACAACTTGAAATTATCAGAAGGGCCAGTTTTTAGTGCATTGAGCCCTGCGGCCAACGGTCGGAGTTCCAGCGTTGGAGGGGACGCCCAATGATGATCGACGGTGTTAGACGACCGACGGGTGGTAGCACCGGACGCGTGTGTAAAAGAGCCGATCGTGCCGCAGGGCTGAGTGCATTTATGGTTTCGATGGAAATTGCGTATACATACTGTCATTATAGACCAAAGCGTCTAGCTGGCGCTTTGTGTCAGTCGAGAATTCCTATCGGAACAAAGTTATGCACGGAGTGCGAGAAGGAGAAGAATGAACATAACGAATGTAATTGTAAACGAGAGGATCCGTCAGGATCCGGGAAACCTCGATGAGTTGTGCAATTCTATCAAAGAATTCGGGCTGATACAACCGATTGTCGTCTACCGTAACGGCAGTCACAAACCCGAAGATGCGCCTGTGGAGCTCTGCGCCGGGGGACGCAGGCTCCAGGCGCTTAAAAGAATAGGCTTAAAGGAGCTGACACATGGAGTACACTTCATCTACCGCGACGAAGAAGACACCTATCGGCGCAAAGCAGTCGAACTTGAAGAAAACCTCAAACGGAAAGAACTTACCTGGCAGGAGCAAGTCCAAGCTAAAGCTAGTCTCCTCCAACTCATGCAACAGATCCACGGGGTTGCTTCATCCGGAGGACGCACTAGAGCTGAACTGGCGGATGGCAGCGATGGATTCGGCGTGCGAAAACTTGCGTCAATGCTTAATGAAAGTGTTGGTCAAACATCTAAGGATCTCCAAATTGCAAGCGCAATCAAGTCGTTGCCACAGCTCCGCTCCGCGGACACGAAAGAAAGTGCCTTTCGGCAGTTGACAATTCTATCTGCGATGGCAAGTATGGCAAAGAGCGCCATGGCAAAGCCACCTGCGGAGCAGAAGTGGACTTTGTATGAAGGAGATTTTCGTGATAACATACATAAAATCCCTGACAGCGCAGCTGACTTGGTTTATTGCGATCTGCCGTTTGGCGTGGCGTTGTCGAACATGTCGAAACACACCGGAGTGGTTGATTACGCAGACGCGAGGGCAACTATCGTTGGTAGTTTGGAGGCGATCGCCAAAGAATCATTTAGAATCCTCGCTAGCGACCGCTACGCCGTTTTTTGGTTCGGGTTCAACTACTACGGAGACTTACTGGCAGTGCTCCAAAGGGCCGGATTTAATGTTAATCCTGTCCCTGTTGTTTGGTATAAGCACACAAGATCCACTGAAAATCCGAACACAAGGTACGGGAACGCATATGACCCAGCAATTGTGGCCATGAAGGGCTCGGCCCATTTCATCCGGCCTGGAGGCAGTAACGTAGTTGACATACCTGCGGTAACTTCTACAGAGCGAATGCAGATTGCACAACAGCCGGTCGGCTTAGTGAAGCACTTCATCGAAGATATGACAGCCGCAGGCGCGCATGTCGTAGACCTAACCGCAGGTAGTGGAACTACTGGCGTAGCGGCGCTAGAGTTGAAGCGGCGCGTTACGCTCTTTGAGCGTGAAGCTAGCGCTTGCGCGCTGATAAGAGCAAGGCTAGGGGCCATAAAGTGATCGTTACCGAAAAGCTGAAAGCCGAGTGCTTACGCACTGGTACGAAGTACGTTGGCTACCGCGGTGATCCACATGCTCGCGTGTGGGTTATCGGCGAAGCCCCTGGCGCTGACGAAGATGCCGCAGGCATTCCGTTTGTAGGCGCAAGCGGCAAAGAACTTGACAGGATGTTATTAGAGGCAAGCTTCGACCTGAACGAAGTTTGTCTCACAAACCCGTACAAAGTACGTCCACCGGACAATGACCTGCTTCGCATCAGCGAGCTACCAATCCCTGACATCAAAGACCTATGTGAACGTCAGTTCACGGAGGAACTCAATGAGTACAAACCAACTATTCTTATACCCTGTGGGGCCACTGCCACAGGAATCCTGTGCCCAGATACTATTTCTAAACGAACCGGAACGGCTAGCATTGCGAAATGGCGCGGGTCAATTCTATCTAGCCCAGGACTCAAATGGCCACACTACTGCATACCTGCTTATCACCCGGCTTTCATATTGCGAGAATGGCCAGAGCGTCAGGTCACAATCTTGTGTTTGGAAAAAGCCAGAGAGGAATACGATTACTGTCGTCAACATGCGGCACTACGCCCGTTACCAGAACGTCAGTTGATTGTATGCGCTGGCGCGGATGACGTAGTTGACTTCTTACGCGCAGCGAATGAACCTTCGGTAGAGGCTATATCGGTAGATATAGAGACCGTAGGTCGCGGTATGCCATGTACAATAGCTATCGCGGTTTCACCAAGCGTAGCTCTAGCGTTCGAGTTATACAAATATGAAAAAACACAACTCGCCAGAATCTGGCGACACCTCGATATTCTCCTGCGAAGCAAACCTCAGATTGGCCAGAACTATTTCGAGTTTGACTGTTGCTGGCTGGAAGCTATCGGTCTACGACCAAACATTAGCAAGGCAAGTGATACAATGGTTCGGCACCATGTGCTGTGGCCAGAGCTGGAGCATAAGCTTCAGTTTCAAACCATGCAATACACACGCGAGCCTTATTATAAAGATGAAGGTAGATCGTGGCATCCTAAAGAAGGAATTGCGCGTCTATTGCGATACAACGCTAAAGATGCCGCTACTACGTATGAGGTCTTCCTCGCCGAAGGCGAAGAGTTAAATGACCGTAGTCTGACGGAGTTTGAAGAATATGAACAGGAACTTACACGCAAGTATCATTGGATCTCAAAGCGAGGACTCCTTACGGACAAGAGCGCAATTATGGAGCTCGGCGTTCATATTGATCGAGAGCTTGGACGCTGTTGTGGAGAAATATCCACACTTACCGGAGCACCTACCTCTACCGATAAGGAATCAGCTAGCAGACTTGCGGCTAGCCTTAAGCGACCTGCTGGGGAGATTATAAATCTGAATTCGCCGAAGCAGGTGCTAGCTTTGCTAAAGGGAGCTGGGCTAAAGATACCTAAGAAGCGCGGTACAGGTACCGAAGGTACCGGTGCTGAAATCTTGAATGAAATTCACGCGAAGACTGGACACCAGTTGCCGAAGCTGATCCTCGACACACGTGAGTTATCGAAGATGAAAGGTACTTACGTAAATGTTCCGTTGGATGACGGAGTTCTTTATAGCTCATATGTTACTACAGGTACTGTTACTGGCCGCCGTAGTAGCAGGGCTAATGTATTTGGACTCGGAACTAACCACCAAAACTTGCCTAAGCATAGTGTGCTTGGCAAGAAGTTCCTTGGCTGCCTCATCGCTCGTCCTGGTCATGTATTTGTATCTTGCGATCAGGAACAGGCGGAAGACTGGATCGTCCAGGCGATCATAGCTGATGTTTCTGGAAAGACCGAAGGTCTAAACGAGCTTCGCTCGCATGTCGATAGACATAGGAAACTGGCAAGTTTCTTATTTTCCAAGCCAGAGGCTGAGTGCGGCAAAGATACTGCGTATAGATTTTTTGGCAAGAAGACACGACACGCAGCGAACTATGACATGCACGCTCCGACAATGTCCGAAGCTTTCTTGAAAGAAGGCTTTTCTGTTCCTGTTTCACAGTGCGAGTATTTCCTAACGAAGTTCCATGAATTTGATCCGACTATACGGTCGGTGTACCATGAATTCGTGAAACATGAATTGAATAATAAGCACCTGCTAAGAACTCCGTTAGGAAGGGAGAGGATTTTCTTCGGGCTACGCCCGTATGCCAACAACGAAAAGACATACAAAGAGGGCTACGCCTACATTCCACAATCAACCGTCGGTGATAACACCGGCTTAGCCGTGTTGTACTGTGAACAACACGGTGTGTACGTAGTATTGGAAACGCATGATGCGGTAACGCTGGAAGTCGAAGACTCTGTCGAGGCAATTCTTAGCGCGACAGCAACGCTACGCGAAGCGTTCCACAGAACACTTGTGTTTCCTAACGGATTG